>JAABUK010002701.1_pt1 | contig 31433 bp, 29 predicted proteins | sample 5559141 | NCBI WGS metagenome assembly JAABUK01 (sample SAMN10711869, study PRJNA513367) | rock metagenome | isolation source: Antarctica rocks | place: Antarctica: Victoria Land, Pudding Butte nord | collected 2016-01-03
CGTCAGTTGGCTGAGATCAGGAAGCGCAGTCATCCCAGCCTTGAATCCCAGCGAACACCGGCACGTCAAGCCGCTTTACGCACAGCGCCAAACACTCCAGGTCGACGGGGGAGATGAGCAGCTACCATCAAGACCCTTCCATACCGTTCAACTCCTTATAAACGCTGTATCCGGGACGAACCTTCCGGCTAGGCCGCACGTTCGCGCTCCATGGCCAAAACCTTTCCAGAATCCATGCAGTTCCAGATAGACGCACTCGGCGGCATGGCAGGCGATATGTTCACAGCCGCGGTGCTGGATGCTTTTCCGGAGCATGAGGCGGGCACTCTGGCCAGCGTGGCAGCAGTCACGGAGACGGTGCGATGCCGGCTGCTCCCGCATCATGATGGCGTGCTGCAAGGTCGCCGCTTCACCGTGGAGTTGCCCCGAACGGGGGACGATGGGCACGACCATTACGGCCGTCATGAACACAGCCATCACGAGCATCGCCACCAGGAGCACAGCCACAGCCCGCACCAAAGCTGGGCGGGGATACGCACCCTGATCGAACGGGCGCCGCTCGACCCGGCCGTGCGTGACGGTTCCTTGGCCATCTTCGAGCACCTCGCGAAGGCGGAGGCGCGGGTGCATGGCATAGAGGTGGCAGATGTGGCATTCCACGAGGTCGGTGCGTGGGACTCAATCGCAGATATCGTGGCGGCGGCGCACCTCGCTGCAGTTCTTTCCCCGGCGACTTGGACCGTGGGGCCGTTGCCCCTGGGAAGCGGCCGGGTCAATACCGCCCATGGCTGGCTGCCGATCCCGGCGCCGGCAACCGCGTTGCTGCTGCAGGGCTTTGCTACGATGGATGACGGGGTAGGCGGCGAGCGGGTCACTCCCACCGGCGCCGCCATCCTGCGGCACCTGTGCAGCGACAGGCCGGCATCGCGCGACCCCCGCCGGCTCCATCGCACCGGGATTGGGTTTGGGACCCGAACCTTGCTGGGCATTCCGAACTGCGTGCGCCTCCTCGCCTTTGTCCAGATGCCGGCGGCGCAGGGCCACCGCGAGCTGGGGATCATCGAATTCGAGGTGGACGACCAGTCGGCGGAAGAGCTGGCGATGGGGCTGGACCGCTTGCGGACCCACCCGGATATCTTCGACGTCGTGCAGATGCCGGTATTCGGCAAGAAGGGCCGCATGATGACGCATGTGCGCGCCCTGGTCCGTGCGGATGCCCTAGATGAAGCGATCGGTGCATGCTTCCGCGAAACCACCACGATTGGCCTCCGCCACCACCTCGTTTCCGGCGCGGCGCTGGCCCGGCAATCGGACACGGTGGAGGTGGGTGGCCGGACGGTGCGCGTGAAATCGGTGGAACGCCCCGGAGGACGCACGGCCAAGGCAGAGGCCGATGATGTGCTGGCGCAGGACGGCCACGCTGCCAGGGTTGCCCTGCGCCGGGAGGCCGAACAGGTGGTTCTGGCAGGAAACGGGCGTTGACCGCCGCGGCAGGCCGGCTCGAACACGTGTTGCGGGATGCCGCTCCGGTGGCCGTCGCAGTAAGCGGCGGAGTGGACAGTATGACGTTGGCAAGCTTCGCGCACAGGCTGCTCGGCCCAGGCAATGTGCTGGCCGTCCATGCGACGTCTCCTGCCGTTCCGGCTGAGGCGACGACGCGCGTCCGTGACGAGACTGTACGGGCGGGATGGCAGCTTCGGGTGATTGATGCCGGAGAATTTGCAGACGCGGCCTATCGCGCCAACCCGGTGAACCGCTGCTTCTTCTGCAAGACCAACCTGTATGGCTCCGTTGCGGCGGAGACGCCTTGGCAGATCTTGTCCGGCACCAACACGGACGACCTGGGCGAGTATCGCCCTGGCCTGGACGCTGCGCGGAACCATGACGTGCGGCACCCTTTCGTGGAGGCGGGATACAGCAAATCCGCGGTCAGGGCGCTGGCGCGCACGCTGGGACTACGAGACATCGCCGAGCTTCCGTCAGCGCCTTGCCTGTCCAGCCGCATCGAGACAGGCATCCGGGTCGAGCCGGAGGTGCTCGCCTTCGTGCATGAAACCGAACGGCTAGTGGCTGAGAGGCTTGGCGTCGGGAGCGGGGTCGAGCGGTCCATACGATGCCGGGTGCGGGCAGGGGGCGTGGTGATCGAACTCGACCCCGCGAGCCTGGTCAAATTTAACGAGGCGGAACGGGCGGCATTGGAGCGGCTCATCGGCGCTGCAGCCCCGGCGCGCTTAGATGGACGCCCTATAGGATTCGCGCCCTATCGCGTGGGAAGCGCCTTCTTGGTGCAGGGCGCATGAGTGCCGTTGCCGCCGAGTTCGTGCTGGATTTCGAGCGTCGGGACCGCATTGGGCTGGATGAGGCGGTGTTCTCCGCTGGGAAGTCAACCGCACAGATCGACGCCATCCTCACAGAGGCTGCGGCACGGAGCGCATCCATGCTGCTGACGAGGCTTGACCCCGGCAAATTCATTGCCCTGGACGCTACCCTTCGCAATCAGCTCGACTATTGCCCGGTGTCGGAAACCGCTGTGTTTGGCACCAGGCCGGAGGCGGCATCCAGAGGCCGCGTGGCAGTCGTTTGCGCCGGCACGTCCGATGTGCCGGTTGCCCGGGAGGCGGTGCGGACCCTGGCCTTCAACGGGGAAGCGGCGCCGCTGATTGCGGATGTCGGCGTTGCCGGGTTGTGGCGCCTGACCCGGCGGTTGGAGGAAATCCGTGCGACGCCAGTGATTATCGTCGCCGCTGGAATGGATGCTGCCCTGCCCAGCGTGCTCGCAGGGCTGGTCCCGGGCGTTGTGATCGCGGTTCCGACGTCGGTCGGGTATGGCGTTGCGGCCGGGGGGCGTGCAGCATTGGACGCAATCCTGTCCTCCTGCGCGCCGGGCATCACCGTCGTGAACATAGATAATGGCTACGGCGCCGCCTGTGCAGCGCTGCGGCTGCTGGGCGCCGCCCACCGCATCGCCGAAATGACATGATCAACAAGGAGCGTGCCATGGACCGTCGTGATTTCATCCAGACTGCAGCCTTGGTCGGCGGCGTCGCCGCAGCAACGGGCGTGGCGCAGGCTGCACCATCCCCAGCCCGGCTCACGTCCCTGCCTGGCAACACCGTAGCGGACCCGGCGGACCTTCTTTTCGTGTCCGACCCCGGGGAGCGGCGCGGCGACATGCTTTATCGCCGGTTCGGCCGCTCGGAGGAGCGCATCTCGGCCATCGGCATGGGCGGTTTCCACCTCGGCAAGAGCGTGCTGACGGACGACGAGGCAACCCGCCTGATCCACGAGGGCGTGGACCGCGGCATCACCTTCATGGACAACTGCTGGGATTACAACAAGGGGCGGTCGGAGCTGCGGATGGGGGTCGCCCTGGAGCAGGGAGGTTACCGCAACAAGGTGTTCCTGATGTCCAAGATGGACGGGCGCACCAAAAAGGAAGCCATAGACCAGATTGACACCTCGCTGAAGCGCCTGCGGACTGACCACATTGACCTCGTGCAGCACCACGAGATCCTGCGGTTCGACGACCCGGACCGCGTATTCGCCGAGGATGGGGCAATGGAAGGCTTCCTGGAGGCGAAGAAGGCCGGCAAGCTGCGCTACATTGGCTTCACTGGCCACAAAGACCCGCGCATCCACTTGCAGATGCTCGCAGTCGCCGCTGAGCGCGGCTTCCAGTTCGACGCCGTCCAGATGCCGCTCAACGTGATGGACGCGCACTTCCGCTCCTTCGCCCACGGCGTGCTGCCGCACTTGGTGGAGCAGGGCATCGCGGTGTTGGGCATGAAGTCGTTCGGCGATAGCGTGCTGCTCAAGAGCGACGCGCCGATCCAGCCGCTGGAGTACTTGCACTACTCCTTAAACCTGCCGACGTCGGTGGTCATCACGGGGATCGAGAACCAGCGAGACCTGGATCAAGCGTTCACAGCGGCCCGGACATTCCAGCCGATGGACAAAGCGAAGGTGGCGGAGTTGCTGGCACGCAGCAAGCCTTATGCCTTGCAGGGGAAGTATGAGCTGTTCAAGACCAGCGCGACCTTCGATGGCACAGCCAAGAATTCGAAATGGCTGGGTGAAGATGTCGCTTCGGTGCAGAAACTCGCGCCAGTAATGGAGTGAGTCGGCTCGTCCCCACGCCATTGAAGACAAGTTTAGGTCATTATATAGGCTCGCCTTTCCCGGGCTGTATGAGCTGACGTAGCGTATTCCGGATTTGAGTGCTGGGACTTCTGAAGATGCATTAGGTGATACTCACCCGGCTGAAGCGGCCATGCTGGGGTTCTGATAGCAAGGGAATCAGGAGTTCGATTCAGCGCGTCAATGCCACCCTGACGTGGTTTCTGTTGATCGCAATCAGACTTGAAATTGCCGTGCGACACGACGACAGGACCGCTGCCTCCCCGAACGGGGCAGCGGTCCTAGGCAGGGCGGGTCAGTTGAAAATGTGGAGCCTGAGCCTGAGATTGCCGGCAGCTTGCCGGATGAACTCGTGTGTCGCGACACCGCCAACCGGCCCGGTCTTGCCCTGGGCCGACCACTTCGCGGCTGCCACAACCAAATCGGGCGCTCCATGTGCCTCGATGAGTTCGAGCTTGTGTCCCGTCACCCCGGCCGCGAACAGGCCGGCGAAGAACTTCTCGACCGCGGCCGGCCCCTTCAGGACATCATGGCTTGGCGGAAGGAAGAGTGCGTCATCCGTGTACATGGCGCCAATCGCCTTGGCGTCGCTTTTGCCGAAAGCCGCATCCCAGGCCGCATAGGCTGCCCGAACGTCCGTGTCCGAACTGGCTGCCCCGGCCATCGTGGGCGCGAGTAGCCCGGCCGAAAGGGTAAGCATCGCGGTGCGTCGCAACATCATTCTCGTCTCCCCTTGAGCCGGCCTTCGAATACGCGGGGCCTATACGCTTACCATCAGCCCATTGGAGACGGTTCTGCAACGGAAATCGCACTTTGCTCCGCATACGCGAGGCTATGGCAACCTCCGCTTTCACCTACTGCGGCCCTACGCCCTGGCAGAAAACCATCGTTTGATGTGGAATGAGCATTCACTCGCCTAGCTGGGAAGACCGGACTGCATATGAATGCCGCAGCTCGTGTCTCAATCTATTGTTTGTAAACTCCTGGCCTACTGAAGTTTCGAGAGGCCCAACCTCTGGATCGAACTTCCGGTTCCGTTGCGGATACCGTTGGCGAATTCAGAGTTGGCTATTTGTTCACGCCACCTGGCATCCTGGCAGCCCCGCTCTGCCAGGGTTGCAGATGGCCCGCCGCAGCTAACAAACGGGCATTGCGGTGCGCCAGGCGAATTCGCCAACGGTATCCGTTGCTACCGGAACCTCATGCTTTCGGCGCTATCGCTGTACTGCGGAGCTTTGCAAGCTTACACAGCTCAACTCAACCTTCCCCGGTCAACAGGGCCGCACCAGCCGCTCTGGGGTGCGTCGTCTGCCCGCCTATTATCGGCAGTAGGCCGGTGCTACGGGGCGGAGTGCCCACTCGTTGCCGCTAGAGGGTGCCGGCAGGGCTGGCGAAGGCCCACACATCATCACTCGCACGGCGCAGCATATGCAGAGCGTGCAGCACCGTAGCCATCCGCACGTCCTCACGGCTGCCCGGAAAGACCTTGACCTCGGTCAGCGCCGCCCCGCCACGGGACGCCAATCCGAACCACACGGTTCCCACGGGCTTGTCCAACGTGCCGCCGCCAGGTCCGGCAATGCCGGTCACGGCGACCGTGAGCGAAGCTTGGGAACGTTGCAGTGCGCCCTCCGCCATCGCTGCTGCAACCGGCGCGCTGACAGCGCCATGCAATCCGATCAGCTCGGGATCCACGCCAAGCATCTCGGTCTTCGCCGCGTTGGAATATGTGACAAAGCCCCGGTCCACCACATCGGACGACCCAGCGATGGCGGTCAGCGCCGCCGCGATCAGCCCGCCGGTGCAGCTTTCGGCCGTCGCCGCCATCATCCCCCGTGCGCGCAACCGGTCCAGCACGTCAGCAGCGGCGACGGCCAGGTCCGCCGTCATCGTGCCGCCTCCGTCGCCGCAGCCCATCCCAGCCAGCGTGACAGGGGATGCGACGCTGTGTCGCCGCGTTGGGCACGGTAGATCACGATGTTCTCGATCACGCGCTGCACATAATTCCGGGTTTCGTTGAAGGGGATCATCTCGATCCAATCCAGCATGTCCACCCCGCCAGCAAGCGGGTCGCCCTGCGCCGTCAGCCAGGCCTGCACCCGGTGCGGCCCGGCGTTGTAGCCGGCCAGGGCCAGCGGCAGCGCGCCGTCGAACTGATCCATCAAGCCTCGCAGGTAAGCAGTGCCCAGCCGCATATTGTAGGCGGGGTCCGCGGTCAGGGCGGGCACGCTAGCCGGCTCGTTCAAGCGCCGGGCTACAGCGGCGGCGGTGGCCGGCATCAGCTGCATCAGGCCTCGTGCGCCAACAGGACTGCCGGCGCCAGCGTCGAAGCTGCTTTCCTGCCGGATCAGCCCCAGCGCGACTGCAGGCTCGACAACCCCTTCCGGCGGAGACACCGGGCGGGGCCAGCCGGCCTCCCCCAGCACCACGCCGTCCCGGCCGGCGCGGCGGGCAATGGCGACGGCCTGGTCCGGCAGGCCAAGGTCCCCGGCAAAGCGCGCGGCCAGCGCCCGCATCCCCGGCCCGTCTGCCAGGTCGTCCAGCCGGAGCAGGAAGGGACGTGCCCGGCGCGGCTCGCCCCACGCTACCAGCAGCGCCGCCGCACGCACCAGTTCCTGCCCGGCGAAGGCCGCTGCCGCGTCCTCGGTCCAAACTGGGCCATGCTCGGACATAATCCGTTGGGCAAGGGCGCCTGGGTCCTCGCCAAGCGCCGACGCGGCGAGCTGGCCGTAATACGTCATCGGCCAGGCGGCGGCAGCCAGGTAAGCGGCGCGGGCACCCTCCGGGTCATTGGCGGCGGCGCGGCTACGGCCAAGCCAGAAGCCTGCACGGCCCTGGGTGATGGCAGCATGGGACAGCCCGGCAAGGGTGGTGAAGTGCCGGGCCGCGACCTCTGGCTGATCGAGGCGGCGCAGCGCGATCCAGCCTGCCAGGAACTCGGCGTCCAGACCGGCCTCCCCGGCCCGCACGGCGCCGTTGACGACGGCGTAGGCGTCCGCCGGATCGTTGAAGCGGAGCAGGCGACGGGCCAGCTCGTTGCGCTCGCTCCAGAACGCGGTGCGCCGGTCGGGCGGGGCTGCTTCCTCTGCAGCCGCACCGAGAATGGTCCAAACGTTGGCGGCGTCCTTGTCCAGGCCGGTGCGCCGGTACCAGCGGGCGAGGTCCAGTACCAGCGCCGGCTCGGTCCGGGCGGCTGGGGGCAGGGCGGCGACCAGGGCAGGGGCGGTTGCATCATCCCGGCGTAGCGCCAACCGGGCCTGGGCGGCAACCTGGCTTGCGGGGTTCAACCGCATGGCTTGGCGCGCGGCCGGGCCGCCGGGGGCGCCATTGTCGGTCCAGGCAAGGCGGTCGAAGCGGCTCCACTGGTCCTCGGGCGTCAAGAGGCGGCCCCACTGGCGGATGAAGCTGGCCTCCGCCGGGCCATCCACGCCGCGGACCCAGGCGGCACGCGCCTCCGCGACTTCCTTGGGGCAGCGTATGCCCGCTATAGGCTGGAGCCGGCAGGGAGTGGACGCTGGCAAAATGTCGGAGCTGGCCGTGGCGGCTTCCTGCAGCCGCCGGGCCAACAGGGGTGCTTGGGGCCATAACGGGTTCTCCGCCGTGAACGCGGCGATTTCCCCGGCGGTCGCGGCGCCGGGCGTCAGCACGCGAAAGTATTGGACGAGCTTGCGCGCCAACGGGTCTGGCAGCGCCGCTGCTGCCGCCTCCGCTTCGGCCCAACGATCAGCCCGTACGGCCTCTAGGACGTCTTGCCCTCGGGCAGGCACGGCTCCCAGCAGCATCAGCAACATGATGGTCCCGCGCATAGCGCGATCCTACCCTGCCGCGGACTTGCGGCGCATCCCCCATCTGCCTAGTTTCGCTGTCCCCCACCGTTGCCGCTAGGGAACACTATGTTCAAGGGATCTTTCGTCGCCCTGATTACGCCCATGCAGCCGGACGGCGCAGTGGACCTGGATGCCTTCACGAAATTCGTGGAGTGGCAGATCGGGCAAGGCACGCACGGCATCGTCCCGGTCGGCACAACGGGCGAAAGCCCGACACTGACCCATGACGAGCACCGGCAGGTGGTGGAGGCCGCGGTGAAGGCCGCCGCGGGCCGGGTCAAGGTAATCGCCGGCGCCGGGTCCAACAGCACGGCAGAGGCGGTCGAGCTGACCCGCCATGCCAAGCAGGCCGGGGCCGACGCGGCGCTTGTGGTCACGCCGTATTACAACAAGCCGACGCAGGAGGGGATGGTGCTGCACTACAGCGCCATCGCCGACGCGGTGGACCTGCCAGTGTTCATCTACAACATCCCGGGCCGCAGCGTGGTGGACATGACCCCCGAGACGATGGGCCGCCTGGCGAAGCACCAGAACATCGTTGGCGTGAAGGACGCGACGGCCAACTTGGCGCGTCCGCTGCACACCCGCCGGACCTGCGGCAGGGAGTTCGTGCAGATGTCGGGGGAGGACCACACCGCGCTGGCGTTCCTGGCGGCGGGCGGGCACGGCTGCATCAGCGTGACCGGCAACGTCGCGCCGCGGCTATGCAGCGAGATGCATCGGGCCTGGCAGGACGGCCTGACCGACCGTGCCATCGCGATCCAGGACCGGCTGCTGGCGCTGCACGATGCGATGTTCGTCGAAAGCAATCCCGGTCCGGTGAAGTATGCCGCAAGCCTGCTCGGGCACGGCACCGACCATTGCCGCCTGCCGATGGCGCCGGTGGCGGAGGCGACGCGCACCCAGGTCCGGACGGCGATGCAGGCTGCCGGGCTGCTGAACTAGGACGTGTGAGTTGGCGGACAACAAGACCAAGAAGAAGTCCGGCCTGATCAGCCACGGCATTGCCTCGCAGAACCGCAAGGCGCGCTTCGACTACACGATCAAGCAGACGATGGAGGCCGGGCTGGTGTTGAAGGGGCCGGAGGTGAAGTCCCTTCGCCACGGCCGCGCCACGTTGACCGAGGCCTGGGCCGGGGAGCGGGAAGGGGAGTTGTTCCTGTTCAATTGCTACATCCCAGAATACCAGGCCGGCGTACTGTCCCGGTTCGAGCCGCGTGCGCCGCGCAAGCTGCTGCTGAAGAAGAAGCAGATGGGCGAACTGATCGGCGCAGCGACACGGGACGGACTGACGCTGGTGCCGCTGCAGATACACTTCAACGACCGTGGCGTGGCGAAGGTGCTGCTGGGCGTTGGCGAGGGACGGAAGAAAGCGGACAAGCGGCAGGCCATCGCCGCGCGGGATTGGGCACGGGATAAGGCCCGGCTGATGCGGGACAAGGGGTGACGGGTTCCTGCTCCCTCTTCCTCCGGGAGAGGGTCGGGGTGAGGGGGTCTTTAAGCGCAGTTCTTGGCCCAGTACAGCCTCGGTCCTGCTGCTCCGATGGCTTCCCGCTCCGCAGCCAAGACCCCCTCACCCCAACCCTCTCCCAAAAGGGAGAGGGAGCAATGGTTTCTCCTATGCCGCCACCGCGACCTTTGCCTCGATGCTGTCCCAGATCGCCGCCGCCAGGTCGGTTCCGTCGAACCGCGCGACCTCCTGCAGGCCGGTGGGCGAGGTCACGTTGATCTCGGTCAGGTAGTCCCCAATCACGTCTATGCCTACGAAGATCAGGCCGTGGTCTCGCAGATAAGGGCCGATGCGCCGGCAGATCTCCCGCTCCCGCTCCGTCAGGTTCGATTGCTCCGGGCGGCCGCCGACATGCATGTTGGACCGGGCTTCGCCAGCCGCCGGCACCCGGTTCACCGCGCCCATCGGCTCCCCGTCAATCAGGATCACCCGCTTGTCGCCCCGGCGCACCGCGGCCTCGTAGCGCTGGATCATCAGCGGCTCGCGTGAGCGGGCGAAGTGCATCTCCAGCAAGCTCGCCAGGTTCTCATCGTCCTCGCGGATGCGGAACACGCCGGCGCCGCCGTTGCCGAACAGCGGCTTCACGATGATGTCCCGATGTTCCGAGCGGAAGGCCCGTATGGCGTCAGCATCCCAGGTGATGAGCGTCGGCGGCATCAGGTCGGGAAAATGCGTGACCAGCAGCTTCTCCGGGCTGTCCCGCACCCACTTCGGGTCATTCACCACGAGGGTGTGTGGGTGGATGTGTTCCAGCATGTGGGTGGCGGTGATGTAGGCCATATCAAATGGCGGGTCCTGCCGCATCAGCACGGTGTCCATCGTCGCCAGGTCGAGCGTCAGGGCCTCGTCGAACCGGAAATGATCGCCCGCCACGCGCTGCACCTGCACGGGCCGGGCGCGAGCCGTCAGCCGCTCGGTCCGCTGACCGTCCGGGCTGGACTTGCCCTCGTGCAGGCTCATGTGGCGGACGTCGTAGTGCCACATGGCATGGCCGCGCCGCTGCGCCTCCAGCATGAGGGCGAAGGTGCTGTCACCATTGATGTTCAACGTTTCCATCGGGTCCATCTGGACCGCGACCTTCAATGGTCGCCGCAGCGGGCGGGGCATGGGCTGGCCTCGTTTGGGATTGTAACCGCCGCTGTAGCAGGGCTTTACGCCGCTGGCACGCCCTTGGTGGTGGAGTATTCGAAGTGCAGGGCGGTGTCGGGGTGGACGATGGGATGGATGGCGTGCGCGGCCATTGCGCCCTCGCTAAAGCCCTGCAGGATCAGCTTGAGCTTGCCGGGATAGGTGGCGACGTCGCCGATGGCGAAGACGCCGGGCATGGAGGTCTCGCAGGTCGCGGCGGTGACCTGGACATGGTTGTGCGCGCTGTCCAAACCCCAGGCCGCAATGGGGCCAAGGTCCATGCTGAGGCCGAAGAACGGCAGCAGGCAGGTGGCGGGAAGATGCCGGGTCTGGTCGTCGGCGATGGTGCTGACCTCGACGGCCTCCAGCACGCCATCTGCACCGTGTAGGGCGTGGAGCTGGTAGGGAATGACCATCTCCACCTCGCCCCGGGCGGCGGCGGCATCGAGCTGCGCAGCAGACTCCGGGGCGGCGCGGAACTTGGGACGGCGGTGGATGACATAAACCTTGGCGGCAATGTCCTTGAGCGACAGCGCCCAGTCCACGGCGCTGTCGCCGCCGCCGGCGATGACGACGTGCTGGCCGCGGAAGTCCTCGCGCCGGCGGCAGGCGTAGCGGACGGCACCGGTAGCCTCGTAGGCGTCCAGGCCGGGCAGCGGCGGGCGGTTGGGGCCGAACGCGCCGGCCCCGGCAGCAAGCACGACGGCCTTGCAGCGTATCTCGTCACCGGCATCCGTGTGCAGGCTGAATGCCCCGACCTGGCCGCGCAGGGCGTCCACCCGGCGACCGAGCAGGCGCGGCACGTCGAACGGGGCAATCTGCCTTTCAAGATTTTCTATCAGCTCGCCCGCGGGAATGCCGGGGTGGGCGGGGATGTCGTAGATCGGCTTTTCCGGATACAGCGCAGTGCACTGGCCGCCGACCTCGCCAAGGGCGTCAATCAGGGTGGAGCGCAGCTTCAGCATGCCGCACTCGAAGGCAGCGAACAGGCCGACAGGGCCCGCGCCGATGATGGCCACGTCGGTCTCGATGGATAAGGTCATACTGGGGTAGGTAGCGCCTTCCCCGAGGCGGTCAAGCGGCTGGGAGTGCGCAGCGATAGGCTCGTGCCGGCGACGGTCGTTGCAGCGGGAGTGCTGGGCCGCACGGACACTTCCGGTTGACTGGGCGGTGTTGGCAGGGCAGTCCCGCCGGGCCATTCTTCCCGGGTGCCGCTTCTCCTCGACTTGCCCGACCTTTCCGCGACCGAGGCGCTTGGCAAGCGCATCGCCGGGCAAGTGCGGGCGGGGGACGCGGTTCTGCTGCAGGGGCCGCTAGGCGCCGGTAAGAGCGCGCTGGCCCGTGCGTTGCTGCGCGCCCTGCTGCACGACCCGGCGCTGGAGGTGCCCAGCCCCAGCTACACCCTCGTGCAGACCTATGACGCTCCTCTCGGCCCCGTGCACCATTTTGACCTGTGGCGCCTGGACGGCCCGGCGGCGGTGGCGGAACTTGGATGGGAGGACGCGCGGGAGGGCGTGGTGCTGGTGGAATGGCCGGACCGGCTGGGTGCGCTGCGGCCCGCCGACGCGCTGGTGGTTGAGTTGTCGCACGGGGATGGCGAGGCGCGGCGGGCCGCCTTGCAGGGCTGGCCCGATCGCCTGGACCTGCTGCGCTGATGCCAGCGCCGGGTTCTCAGAAGGCGCCCAGCACTCCGGCACTTCAAGGGCTGCCAGAACCGTCCGCGGGCCGTCGTAACCCTTGGCTTGTCAGGTCATAAATGTTAATGACAATTTTCCTATCTATATGGTGAAGGCTCTATGCTGAACCTCCACACCATCCCGCCGCACGTTTCCTTCCTGGACGCCTTGGCCCGGTGGTGGCTCGCCCGGCACGGCGGCGACCCCTTGCGCGTCGCCGATGGTTTGATCCTGTTGCCGACCCGCCGCGCCGCCCGCGCTCTATCTGACGCCTTTTTGCGGCAGACCAACGGCGCGCCGCTGCTGCTGCCCCGCATTGGCGCGCTCGGCGCACTGGACGAGGCGCCGTTGACCCTAGCGGGCGCGCTGGACCTGCCGCCCGCCGTGGACCCTATCCGGCGCCTCGCAGTGCTGACGCGGCTGGTCATGGCCGCGGGCGACAAGGTCGGCGGCGGCCAGCTCGGCGGCCCCACCACCGCCGACCGCGCCTGGCCGCTCGCCGCCGAGCTCGCCACCCTGCTGGACGAGGCGCACCGCGCCGAGGTGGACCTGACGGAGGTGCTGCCCGCCGCCGCCGAGGCCGGCTATGCCGAGCACTGGAGCCGCACCATACGCTTCCTGCAGATCGTCACCCGCGCCTGGCCGGACTGGCTGTGGGACCAGGGCATGATGGATGGGGCCGAGCGCGGCGTGAAGCTGCTGGACGCGCAGAGCCAGGCCTGGGCGGCGGACCCGCCCGCCTTTCCCGTCGTGATCGCCGGAACCACCGGCGGCATCGCCTCAGTGGCAAGGCTGATGGGCGTGGTCGCCCGTCTGCCGCAAGGTGCGGTGATCCTCCCCGGCCTCGACAAGGCCATGTCGGACGAGAACTGGGGCGCCCTGGACGCTGGCCATCCCCAAGCCGGGCTGCGGAGCCTGCTGGCCGGCCTGGGCGCAACCCGCGGCGATGTGCAGGACTGGAATGAGCAGGACTGGCAGGACCAATCCGGCCCCGTCCCGCCAGGTCGGTGCGAAACCCTGTGGCAGTCGCTGCTGCCCGCCCGGGCGCTGGGCGAGTGGCGTCAGCCCTATCGTCCCGATGTATCCGGCCTGACCCGGTTGGAGCCAGCGGACCAGCAGGAGGAGGCGGTCGCCATCGCCCTCGCCCTCCGGGGCGCCCTGCAGCAGCCGCATGCCCGCGCCGCCTTGGTGACGCCCGACCGGCAGTTGGCGGCGCGCGTGGCGGCGGAGCTGGGCCGCTACGGCGTGGTGGTGGACGACAGCGCCGGGGAACCGTTGGCCGACACCCCGCCCGGCGCCTTCCTGCGTTTGCTGGCCCGCGCCGTGGCGGACGGGCTGACGCCGGTGGCACTGCTGTCCCTGCTGAAGCACCCCCTGACCGCGCTGGGCCTGCCGCCCGCGGCCTGCCGTGGCGCCGCACGCGCACTGGAATTGCGCGTCCTGCGCGGTCCGGCGCCGCCGCCCGGCCTCCAAGGTCTGCGCGACGCCTTGGCCCGGCGCGGCTCCACGGAGGAGGTGGACGGCCTGGTGGACCGCTTGGCCACGGCGCTGCTGCCGATGATCCAGATCGCCCAGCGCGGCGACGCCACCCCGGCGGAGGGGCTGACCGCGCTGATCGAGTGCGCGGAGGCCGTCGCCGCCACGGACGAAGACGATGGCGCCGCCCGGCTATGGTCGCGGGAGGAGGGGGAGGCCCTGGCCACCCACTTGTCCGCCTTGTCCGCCGCGCTGCCGATCCTGCCGGCGCAGCCGGTCGCGACCCTGCCGGGGCTGCTGGATGCCTCGATGGAGGGCGCCGTCGTCCGCAGCCGCCGTGCGCTGCGCGGGCGGGACGGGGCGGAGCATCCGCGCGTGTCCATCCTGGGCCTGCTGGAAGCCCGGCTGCAATCGGCCGAGCTGTTAGTGCTGGGCAGCCTGACGGAAAGCGTCTGGCCTCCCGCCACCGACCCCGGCCCCTGGATGAGCCGCCCGATGCGCACCGCCGCCGGCCTGCCGTCGCCAGAGGAGCGCGTGGGCCAGATGGCGCACGACTTCGCCATGCTGGCGTGCGCCGCGCCGAACGTCGTGCTGTCCTGCCCGCGGCGGCGTGACGGCGCGCCTGCGGTGCCGGCACGGTGGCTGGTGCGGCTGCAAGCCTTCCTGCGCGGGCACGGTGCCGCGTTTCCGGCGCATCCCGCGACCGGCTGGGCGCGCCTGCTGTACCAGCCCGCCGGCGACCCGCGCCCGGTGTCGCCGCCCCGTCCACGCCCGCCCGTCGAGGCACGGCCGCGCCGGCTGCGCGTGACGGAGATCGAAACCTGGCTGCGCGACCCCTACGCCATCTATGCCCGGCACATCCTGCGCCTGCGCGCGCTGGAGCCGCTGGAGCAGTCGGCGGACGCCGCGGATTACGGCAGCATCGTCCATGCCGCCATTGCCGCCTTCCTGGGCCGCCTAGGAGACCGCTACCCGCGGGACGCGGCGGCGCTGCTGCGAGGGGAGATGACGGCGGCGCTGGATGCTGCCGGCTTGCGCCCGGCGCTCGCGGCATGGTGGCGCCCACGCCTGGCCCGGATCGCCGACTGGGTGGCGGAGCAGGAGCGGGTGCGCCGCCTGGCCGGTCCGAAGCCGGCGATGCGTTGGGAGGTTTCCGGGGAGTGGCAGGTGCCCTGCGCCGGCCGTCCCTTTGCGCTGCGTGGGCGGGCCGACCGGATCGAGCGCAACCCGGACGGGACGCTGTCCATCCTGGACTACAAGACCGGCGTGGTGCCGAACACATCGCAGGTGCAGGACGGCCTCAGCCCGCAACTGCCGCTGGAGGCGGCGATGGCGGCGGCAGGGGTGTTCGGGGACGACCTGCGCGGGGACACGACGGAGCTGACCTACTGGCATCTCACGGGCGGCTACATCCCCGGGGAGGAGGTGCGCCTGTTCCGCGGCGACCCCTCCTCCACCGCGGCGCAGGCTGGGGAGGCGGAGCGCAAGCTGTGCGCGTTGATTGCGGCCTTCGACGACCCGAACCGCGCCTACCTGTCCCAGCCGCACCCGGGTGATGCGCCGCGGTTTTCTGACTACGTGCAGTTGGCCCGGGTGCTGGAATGGGCAGCGGTGGAGGAGGGAGCATGATGGTGCGGCAGGACCACGCCTGCTCCTTCTTCCTCCGGGAGAGGGCCGGGGTGAGGGGGTCTTCATGCACCGCCTTTTCCAATGCCGCATCAGGTCTCAACAGCACCGTTGGCGCCCGGCTCCGCAGCAAGACCCCCTCACCCCGACCCTCTCCCGGAGGGAGAGGGGGAAGGCAACCAGCCCCATGAACATCATCACCACCCTCCCCACCAATGCCCGCGCCCGTGCGGAGGAGGAGCAGCGCCAGGCGTCCGACCCCGCCGTGTCCGCCTTCGTCAGCGCCAGCGCCGGGTCGGGCAAGACCAAGCTGCTGACTGACCGGATGCTGCGCCTGATGCTCGGCGGCGCCGACCCGTCGCGCATACAGTGCCTGACGTTCACCAAGGCCGCCGCCGCCGAGATGTCCCTGCGCCTGCAAGCCCGGCTGGGCCGCTGGGTCACGCTGGACGACGACGCCCTGGAACTCGAATTGCAGGAACTCGCCGTGGACCCGGCGCCCGCGGCGCTAGCCAAAGCGCGGGAGCTGTTCGCGACCATCCTCGACCTGCCTGGCGGCATGCGGATCGGCACCATCCACGCCTTCTGCCAGTCCCTGCTGCGCCGCTTCCCCATCGAGGCCGCGATCAGCCCGCACTTCAAGCTGGTGGAGGACACCGACGCCCGGCAGGCGATGGATCAGGCGCGCGAGGGCGTCCTGGCCGCGACGCCACAGGACGAGTTGCGCGACCTGGCCGGGCTGGCGAACGCCGAGCACTTCGCCACCCTGGTCGGCATCCTGGAAGGCCAGCGCGTCCGCCTTGCCGCAGCCCTGGACTTGGCGGAACCCCGGCTGGAGGCGGCGATGCGCCGCGTAGCCGGCGTAGCCGGCGCAGGCGGCGCCACCGATGATGCCATCCTGACCGCCGCCGTATCCTGGCCCGCCGAGCCTAGCGTGCGCGCCGCATTGCGCCTTGCGCAGGAGGAGGGCACGCCGGCCGTCAAGGAGAAGGCGCAGCGCATGTTGGACTGGCTGGGCCTGGACATCGCCCACCGCCAGGAGCATTGGGCGGAATGGCTGGGCGAGCTGCTAAAGGACGACGGCGGACCGCGCGCGGTCAGCGTCTTCGCCGCCAAGAAATTGGCGGAGAAGCATCCCGCCATCCCCAACACCCTGTCAGCCGAGCAGGACCGCGTCGTCGCCGTCGAGGACAGCCGCCGTGCCCTGCGCGTCGCCCAGGCGTCCACCGCGCTGCTGCGCCTGGCGAAGCCGGTGCTGCAAGCCTATGCCGGGCGCAAGCAGGACATGGGTTTCCTGGACTACGGCGACCTGATCGGCCGCACCTCCCGCCTGCTGGTGGACCCCGGCGCGGCCTGGGTGCTGTACAAGCTGGACGGCGGCATAGACCACCTGCTGCTGGACGAGGTGCAGGACACCGCGCCGGAACAGTGGCAGATCGCCCACCGGCTGACGGAGGAGTTCTTCGCCGGGCAGGGCGCGCGGGCGGAGCAGGTAGAAGGCCGCGGCGCCCCGTCCCGCACCTTCTTCGCGGTCGGCGATCCGAAGCAGAGCATCTACTCGTTCCAGGGCGCGGACCCCGAGGAGTTCGGGCGCAGCCACGACCGCATGGCCGCCCGCGTCGGCGGGTCGGCGCAGGAATGGCGGGATGTCACGCTGGACGTGTCGTTCCGCTCGACTAAGCCGGTACTGGACCTGGTGGACGCGGTGTTCGCAGACCCGGTGGCGGCGCGCGGCGTGGCGGAGGACGGAGAATTACGCCACTTCGCAGACCGCGCCGGCTTCGCCGGGCAGGTGGAGCTGTGGCCGCTGACGCCCCTGCCGGACGAGGAAGCGTCCGCGCCCTGGACGGTGCCCGATCGCAACATGGGCCTGGTCTCCGCGCCGCAGCGCCTGGCAGACGCGCTGGCCCGCTACATAGATGGGGAGCTGCGCGACGGCGTGCGGCTGCAAAGCCGCGACCGCCCGTTGCAGGCTGGGGACGTGCTAGTGCTGGTGCGGCGCCGGGGCGACTTTGCGCGGGCGCTGGTCCGGGCGCTGAAGGCGCGCGGCGTGCCGGTGGCCGGGCTGGACCGGTTGGTGTTGACGGAGCAGGCCGCGGTGCAGGACATGCTGTCGGCCTGCGACGCCGTGCTGCTGCCGGAGGATGACCTGGCGGTTGCCTGCGTGCTCACCAGTCCGCTCGGCGGGCTGACGGATGACAGCCTGATGCGGCTGGCGATGGACCGGCGGGGCACCCTGTGGGAGGCGCTGCGCGACCGTGCCGGGGAGCGGGAAGTATGGCGGCAGGCCTGGAGCTTTCTGTCCACCCTGAGATCGCGTGCCGACCATGTGACGCCGCATGCGCTGCTGTCCGAGGCCCTGGGGCCGCTCGGCGGACGCGCCCGCCTGCTGGCGCGGCTAGGCGCGGAGGCTGCGGAGCCGCTGGACGAGTTGCTGTCCGCCGCCCTGGCCTACACCGCTACCCACGCCCCGGCGCTGCAGGGCTTCGTCCACTGGATGCGCAGCTCCGGCGCCGAGGTGAAGCGGGAAGCGGAGGGCGCAGGCGGCGCCGTCCGGGTGATGACCGTGCACGGCGCCAAGGGGCTGCAGGCGCCGCTGGTGATCCTGCCGGACACGACGGCCCTACCGCCTGAGGATGACGCCTTCCACTGGGTTCATGACGCCAACACCGGTGCCGAGCTGCCGCTGTGGTCGCCCCGCCGGGAGCTGCGCTGTGCTGCAGTGGCGCGGGCGCAGGAAGCGGAGCGGGACCGGCGGCTGCGGGAGTACAACCGCCTGCTGTATGTGGCGCTGACCCGGGCAGAGGACCGCCTGCTGGTCTGCGGCTGGCTCACCAAGCGCGGCGTACCGGAGGACAGTTGGTATCGCATGGCCGAACGCGGCTTCCGCACCATCGGCGCTGAGGCGGAACCGTTCGACACCGTCCCGGGCGCCTGGGAAGGCCAGCGGCTGATCCAGTCCTCCCCGCAGACTGCGCACGTCGTGCCGCCTGCCGCGACGGCCATGCAAGTCCTGGAGCCGCTGCCGCCCTGGGCCGGGCGCCCCGGCAACTGGAGCCCGGGGCCACCGCCGCCCGAGCCGCCGTTGCCAACTCCGCTGGCGCCCAGCCGGCCCGACGGCGCGGCGCTGGGGCCGGTGCCTCGGGCGGCATCGCCGCTGCAGGTGCGGGACGACGCCGGGCAGCGCTTCCTACGCGGCAACCTGGTTCACACCCTGCTGCAATACCTGCCGGACCTGCCGCCGGACCAGCAGGAGGCGGCGGCGCTGGAGCACTTGAACCGTCCCGCGTTCGGCTTACCCTGGGCGGAGGTCGCCGGGCTGGCGGCGCAGGTGATGGGCGTCCTGCACCATCCCGAGCTTGCGCCGCTGTTCGGGCCCGGGGGACGGGCGGAGCAGCCGCTGGCTGGCCTGGTCGGCACCACCGTCGTCAACGGCGTCGTGGACCGTTTGGCGGTGCTGCCTGGGGAGGTTTGGCTAGCCGACTATAAAACTCACCGGGACGCCCCGGCGGAAGTGTCTGCCACGCCGGTGCGTTACTTGCGCCAAATCGCAGCCTACCGCGCCGTGCTGCGGGGTGTGTTCCCGGACCGGACCATACGCTGCGCCCTGGTCTGGACGGCAGGCGGCACTGTGGCCATGCTGCCCGATACCCTGCTGGACAGCCATGCGCCAGCTTGATCCATGACGGCCCGTTCCCCAAGTCTTTCTCTATTGCATCCAGGAGCGTGCTTTGAGCCAGAACACGGTTGCCGTCAGCGACAATGAATTCAAGTCACGGGTCCTGGACAGCAAGGAGCCGGTGCTGGTGGATTTTTGGGCGGAATGGTGTGGTCCGTGCAAGATGATCGCCCCGGCGCTCGAGGAGATCGCCGCCGAGAACAAGGGTCGCTTGACCGTTGCCAAGGTGAACATTGACGACAATCCAATGTCGCCCAACACCTACGGCGTGCGCGGCATTCCAACGATGATCCTGTTCAAGGATGGCAAGCCGATGGCAACTAAGGTTGGCGCAGCGCCCAAGAGCGAGTTGAAGTCGTGGGTGGCGAGCAACCTATAATTTGACCGGCCACGACTGTGTTCGGCAGGCGTGGCCGTAAAATCCGGTTCCCGCCTATGCTAGACTTCGGAACCTTCTAGCAAACCGGTGAATTGGCGATGTTATACCAACCGCCGAAGGTTTTGACCGGTCGGAACGCGGCATCTTGCCTGATCCAAGAGGCTGAGCACAGGTCAAGACTTTCAGCAGTTGGTATTATACTGACCACCAGAAGTTTGACCGGCCAGACCCAGCTATTGCACTCGATGCAAGCGGCTGGGCACAGGTCAAAACATAAATCGGCTGGTATCACTAGACTTTACCTGACCGTTTCCCGAGATGTCTTTTGGGTCTCCTGCATAACTTGGGCGGGATTGCTGCCCCTGGGCTTGACCGTGACCAGTAGCTTGTCGTCGGCGCTCCAGTTTGCTTCGACTACGCCACCCCTCCCCGACGAAAGGGTATAGGCAGCCTAGCCTAGATTATATTCATAGCGGACGAAGCCGGAGTCTTTGGCAATCGCGTCATAAAGACGACGGGCCGGCGCGTTATGGTCTTGCGTCAGCCTATACATCCGGTAAGCCGCCCGCTCCCGGGCGCGATCGGCCCCTCCCTCAATTAATGCACGGCCGGCACCCATGCCACGGGCGGATTCTTCAACATAGAGATCTTGCAGGTAGCAGGCTGGTGCTGTCGTCCAGCAGTGTGCGTGAAACAGGAAATGCGTGATGCCGACGATCACACCGTCCTGCCGGGCAGCCAAACCATGCACTGCGGTATCGTGCAGCAGCCTTGCCCAGGTATCCCTATACTGCTCCTCCGGCAAAGCCGTCTCATAGAACGCCAGATAGGCCCGCCACAGGTCAGCCCAGCGCGGCCGATCCTGAGGATGCAGCCGTGAAACCTCGATCCCCATGTCCTTCTCCGCCTTCCGGACCATAGAACACTATCCAGCAGGCGAAGTCGTCGCTGAAGCTCTCGAACCGGTGCTCGGTCCCAGCCGGGACAAAAATGACGTCGCCGGGGCCAAATGTCACACGGTCCTCGCCCATCAGCGGCAGGCTGAGATCGTCACCCAATGGATGGCTGTCCTGGGCACGCATGAAAACCCCGGTGCCGCTCACGACCACATACAATTCCTCCCGGTCATGCGGGGTCTGCGGATCATGACCCGTGGGAGCGAACCAGCGTAGCTCCATCGTGCCATGCGCCATCAGCAACGCAGTCGCCCGGCCCGGATCAGTCGGCAGCTTGCGCGCCTCCTCGGGGGTGGCACGCAGCTTCGGCGTTGGCGGCACATTCTGTCCGTCCATGGATGGCTCCGAATGCGGCAAGGGGTGCGGTCGCGCCGCGTTAGCTGCATCAAATGGGGTGTCCTGCGGTACGCCAAGCCCCCTGCAATGCCCTGACAGTACGGTTTCAGCTATACCGGGTGCCAACCGTCACCTTTCAGCACCTCGCCAGCAAGATACAGGCTTCCGCACACCAACACGCGCGATGGTTGCCCCAGCGGCAACTGGCGCAGAGCGTCGGCTACGGTCGGACCCGGCCGGGCGACGCCGCCGGATGCGGTCACGATGTCTGGAATGGGAAGTGCGAGATGCTGATCCCGCTCCTGAACCGCCCACATTGTCGCGGCGTGGGGCAGCAGCGGACGCAGGAACTCGGCGGTGTCCTTGGACTGCTTCATGCCGACAATCAGGTGCACCGGCCGGTCCGACCAGGATCGCAGGTGCTGTCCCAGGGCGATCCCGCCACCAGGGTTATGGCCGCCGTCCAGCCAGAGTTCCCAATCATCCGGCAACGTCGCTGCAAGCCTGCCATACAGCCGTTGCAGCCGGGCAGGCCATTCGGCATGCGCCACGCCGGACCACGCCGCGTCCGGAACAGGGCCATAGGCGCGCAGAGCTGCCACTGCGATGCCGGCGTTGTCGTGCTGGTGCGGCCCGGGCAGGGAGGGCATCGGCAAGTCCAGCACCCCGGCGCCGTCGCTGTAACGCAGCCCGGCGTCCTGCGGATTGATGGTCCAATCGCGCCCGCGGGCCAGCAGCGGCACCCCCGCTGCATCGGCGTGGGCCTGCAGCACGGCCAGAACCTCCGGCTGCTGCGCACCGGTGACGACGGGGACGCCGGGCTTGATGATCCCCGCCTTCTCCACGGCGATCAAGGCCAGCGTATCGCCCAGCATCTCCGCATGATCCATCGAGATCGAGGTAATGGCGCATACGGCGGGCCGGGCGATCACGTTGGTCGTGTCGCCCCGGCCGCCCAGCCCGACCTCCAAAAGGCATAGGTCGGCAGGGACCTCGGCGAACAGCATGAAGGCGGCCGCGGTGATGACCTCGAACACGGTGATGGACGCCCCGGCGTTGATGGCCTCGATCCGCTCCAGCGCCTCGGACAATGCGTCCTCCGTCACAAGCTGTCCGGCAATCCGGATACGCTCGTTAAAGCGGACCAGGTGCGGCGAGGTGTAGATATGGGTGCGCCAGCCCGCGGCCTCGGCCACCCCGCGCATGAAGGCGCAGGTGCTGCCCTTGCCGTTGGTGCCAGCGACGTGAATGACCCGGGGCAACCTGTCCTCGGGATGTCCCAACTGGGCCAGCAGACGTTGAAGCCGGTCCAGGCTCAGGTCAATCAGGCGAGGATACAGGCCGTGCAGGCGTTCTATGATCGGCTCGACTTGGCTCATGGCAGCAGGCGCATGTCTTCCTCGGTCCGCGCAAGCCACGGTGAGGCGCGGCAACCGAAGGACGATCGTGGCCGCCCGCGGATCATAGAGCGACAGGTACGGTTCGTGCTCGCGGCATCGCCTGGGTAACAGGCCGCAATGGCTGACACCGCCATCACGCCGCCGCGGCTCCCTCGATGGGAGTCCGGTCAGTCTCCGGCGCGGGCACCGGCAGGGTCAGGAGGCCGATCAGCCGGGCCAGGGTTTCGTGCATCTCGGTCCGGCGGACGATCATGTCCAGAATGCCGCGCTCATACAGGTACTCGGCGCGCTGGAAGCCCTCGGGCAGCTTCTCGCGCACGGTCTGCTCGATGACGCGGGCGCCGGCGAATCCGATCAGAGCGCCGGGCTCGGCGATCTGCACGTCCCCCAGCATGGCGAAGCTGGCGGTAACGCCGCCGGTCGTGGGGTCGGTCAGCACGGTGATGAAGGGCAGCCCGGCCTCCTTCACCATTTGGGACGCGATGGTCGTGCGGGGCATCTGCATGAGGCTGATCGCACCCTCCTGCATCCGGGCGCCGCCGCTCGCGGTGAAGACGATCAGCGGCGCATGTTGCAGCACAGCCAAACGGGCGGCGGTGACGATGGCCTCGCCCACCGCGGCGCCCATGCTGCCGGCCATGAATTCAAACGCCATTGCCGCGACCACGGCACGGTGGCCGCCGATGGTGCCGTGCGCCACCAGGATGGCGTCGTCGAGGCCGGTGCGTTCGCGGGCTTCCTTCAACCGGGCCGCATAGGGCTTGCTGTCGCGGAACTTCAGTGGGTCAGCGGGCGCACGGGGCAACTCGATCCGGGTGAACTGACCGGGCTTGTCTCCCTCGGCATCGAAGCCGTCGAAGGTGTAGGCCAGGCGCTCGGCGGCAGTGGGGCGCATGTGGTAGCCGCAGGCGGTGCAAACCTTCAGGTTGCGCTGCAGGTCGCGGCTGAATAGCATCTGCTGGCAGTTCGGGCACTGGGTCCAAAGGTTGTCGGGGACGTCGCGCCGGCCGAGCCAGGTGCGTATCTTCGGGCGGACATATTCGGCAAGCCAGCTCATGATGCGACCTTAGGCCGGCACGCGGGCGTGGCGGACACCGTCGGCCAGGGCGCGCACCTGCGACAATACCCGCTGGGCCGTGTCGGGACCAGCGCGGCCGTGCTCGTCCAAGCTGGCGGCCAGCGTTTCGATCAGGGCGGAGGCGACCACGGCGGCGTCGGCGTGACGGACGGCGTCGGCGGCCTGCGCCGGGGTGCGGACGCCGAAGCCGATGGCGACGGGCAGGCTGGTCACCGCGCGCAGGCGGGGCAGGGCGGCGGCCAGGCTTTCGGTGGTGGCGCTGCGGGTTCCGGTGATGCCGGTGATGCTGACGTAATAGACGAAACCACTGCTGCCGTGCAGGACCACGGGCAGCCGCGCGTCATCCGTGGTGGGTGCAACCAGGCGGATGATGTCGAGGCTGCTGGCCGCGGCGTGGTCCACGATCAGGTCTGCCTCCTCGGTCGGCAGGTCCACGATAATCAGGCCGTCCACCCCGGCGGCGGCGGCGTCGCGGCAGAATCGCTCGGGACCGTAGGAGGCGATAGGGTTCAGGTAGCCCATCAGGATGACCGGGGTGCCGGTGTCCTCCAGCCGGAAGTCGCGAACCATTGCGAGCGTCCGGGCGAGGGTGGCGCCGGCTTTGAGGCCGCGCAAGCCGGCAGCCTGGATGGTGGGGCCATCCGCCATCGGGTCGGTGAAGGGCATGCCGATCTCGATCAGGTCGGCGCCGGCGCCGGGCATGCCGCGCAGGATGGCCATGCTGGTTTCGGCGTCGGGGTCGTAGGCCTCCAGGAATGGGATCAGGGCGCCGCGGCCCTCCTGGCGAAGCGCGGCGAAACGCGCGGCGATTCGGCTCATGATGTTGTGCCTGCTCCCTCTCCCTCCGGGAGAGGGCTGGGGTGAGGGAGGCAGCGCGTGCTGTCCCTGGCCCATGCGGGACCAGCGCCATACCAACGGAGACTGGTGCTTGCCGTTTCCCTCACCCCAACCCTCTCCCGGAGGGAGAGGGAGCAGGAAACGCGGCTCGTTTTCACAGCTTCACCCCCAGGTGCTCGGCCACCGTGAAGATGTCCTTGTCGCCGCGTCCGCACATGTTCATCAAGATCACCGCATCCGGCCCCATCTCCGGCGCGATCTTAGCGACGTGGGCGATGGCGTGGGCGGGCTCCAGGGCGGGGATGATGCCCTCGGTCTGGGTGCAAAGCTGGAATGCGTCCAGCGCCTCCTGGTCGGTGGCGGCCACATAGTCCACCCGGCCGATCTCGTGCAGCCAGGAGTGCTCCGGGCCGATGCCGGGGTAGTCCAGGCCGGCGCTGATGCTGTGCGCCTCCTGGATCTGGCCGTCGTCGTCCTGTAGCAGGTAGGTGCGGTTGCCGTGCAGCACGCCGGGGCGGCCGCGGGATAGGCTCGCGGCGTGCTCATGCGTGTCCAGGCCGCGCCCTGCGGCCTCGACGCCGATCAGGCGCACCTCGTCGTCTAGGAAGGGATGGAACAGGCCCATCGCGTTGCTGCCGCCGCCGATGGCGGCCACGATGACGTCGGGCAGGCGGCCCTCGGCTTCCTGGATCTGCACGCGGGCCTCAGTGCCGATGATGCTCTGGAAGTCGCGCACCATGGCCGGATAGGGATGCGGGCCGGCGACGGTGCCGATCAGGTAGTAGGTGTCTGCAACGTTCGCCACCCAGTCGCGCATCGCCTCGTTCATCGCGTCCTTGAGCGTGCCGGCACCGGAGGTGACCGCGTTGATCTCGGCGCCCAGCAGGCGCATCCGGAACACGTTGGGCTTCTGCCGCTCAACATCGGTGGCGCCCATGTAGATGGTGCAGGGCAGGCCGAACAGGGCGCAGACTGTGGCGGTGGCGACGCCGTGCTGCCCGGCGCCGGTCTCGGCGATGATGCGGGTCTTGCCCATGCGCCGGGCCAGCAGGATCTGGCCCATGCAGTTGTTGATCTTGTGGCTGCCGGTGTGGTTCAGCTCGTCACGCTTCATGTAGATGCGGGCGCCGCCAAGCTTTGCCGTCAGGCGCTGGGCAAACCACAAAGGGCTGGGGCGCCCGACGTAGTCCTTGAGATAGGCGTCCAGTTCGGTCTGGAACGTCGGGTCTGCCTTGGCGGCCTCATAGGCTTCCTCGACCTGCAGGATGAGCGGCATCAGGGTTTCGGCTACGAAGCGCCCGCCGAACCCGCCGAAGCGGCCGCGGGCGTCCGGCCCAAGGCGCAGGCTGTTGGGGCGGGGCGGGGCAATCTGGTTCAAGGCATCCTCCGGAGTGGCGCGCCTGGCTGACGCGCCAGGGTTGGGTGGGGTCTCATACCGCAGCAGCAAGCGGGGGTCACGCCCCGCCTTGCCCCATCCACCTCGCCCCATCTACCTCGCCCTGGCCTGCCTTGGCCGCGACCGTTGCGGCGGGTTATGCTGGACCATGCTTTATGTGAATACCGGACACGCGCCTCGCCTGGCCCTGGACCCCGCGCCGCACCCGCTGGGGGTCGAGGGCGTGTGGCTGGACCTGGTGTCGCCGACCGACTCCGAGCGCGCCCTCGCCGAGCGTACGACCGGACTGCTCGTCCCGGCCGAGGCGGACCTGGCCGAGATCGAGAGCAGCAGCCGGCTGTCGGTGTCCGACGGGGTGATGACCCTCAGCACGCCGATGACTTACCTTGGGCCGGATGGGACCAGCCAAGTGGCGCCGCTGGGCTTCGTGCTGTCGCCGGAGCGCCTGATGACGGTGCGGTTCGCCGAGATGCCGGTGTTCGACCTGTTTGCAACGCGCTTCGCCGCGGCGTCCCGGCCGCCATGCAGCGCTTCGGCGTTCCTGGGCCTGCTGGAGGCGATTGTGGACCGCCTGGCGGACGTGCTGGAGCAGGTCGGAGGCGAGCTGGAGCGGATGTCCCGCGAGGTATTCCGCGAGGAGGGCGACCAGACCTTCAACGCCAGCGTGATGGATAAGAAGCTGCGCGGCACCCTGCGCGGCGTGGGCCGGGCTGGGGAACGGTTGTCCAACATACGCGACAGCCTGTTGGGAGTGAACCGTGTCCTGGGCTATGCCGCGGAGGTAGCGGATGCCTGGGTCCCCGCGGACTTGAAGCCGCGCTTCAAGACGCTGCGGCAGGATATTGCCTCCCTGTCGGACTACGACGTCCAACTGGCCAACAAGGTGCAGTTCCTGCTGGACGCGACCCTGGGCTTCATCAACATCGAGCAGAGCAACGGCATCAAAGTGCTGACGGTCGTGTCCGTGGTGGGGGTGCCGCCGACCCTGCTGGCCAGCATCTACGGCATGAACTTCAAGTGGATACCGGAGCTGCAGTGGGAGTACGGCTACTTCTATGGCCTGGCGGTGATCGTCCTGAGCGGGGTCCTGCCGTTCTGGTGGTTTAAGCGCAAGGGATGGATTTGACCGCCTGAACGAATGCGCGGATCAGCTCTGCATCCTTTACCCCCCGTGTCCGCTCGACCCCCGACGATACATCTACCGCCGGAGCGCCCGACACCCGCGCCGCCTCTGCCACGTTGCCCGGCGTTAGGCCGCCCGCGAGCAGCCAAGGCAACGGCGCCGCCCAGCCGCGTAGGATAGACCAGTCGAAGACGAGCGCGTTGCCGCCGGGGCGGGTGGCGCCGGGTGGGGGTTTGGCGTCCAGCAACAGGCCGTCCACGCCGGGCGCCGAGGCCGGTAGGTCGGCCGCCGTGCCGACGCCGACGACGTGCCAGACCGGAACGCCGAAGCGGGACCGCAGCGCCGCTGCACGCTCTGCGTCTGCGTGGACCTGCAGCACGTCAAGCGACACCGCAGCTAGGACTTGCGCCACGTCGTCATCGCGGGGGTCCACGAATAGGCCAACACGCGCGGGGCCGCGGCGGTGCCGGTCTAGGGCCGCGGCCTGCTCCGGGGTGACGGCGCGCGGGGAAGGCGGGAAGAACACGTAGCCGATCCAGTCCGCCCCGGCGTCCGCCGCAGCATCCAGGGTGGCTGGGCTGTTGATGCCGCAGATCTTGACGCGCGTGGTCATGCAAGCTCGGCGGCGATAGCGGCCGCGGCGGCAGCCGGGTCGGGGCTGCCCGTGATCGGGCGCCCGACCACGATCCAGTCGGCGCCGGCGTCGGCGGCCTGGCGAGGCGTCATGGTTCGGGCCTGATCGCCCGCTTCCGTGCCCGCCGGGCGGATGCCGGGCACCACCAGCACCGGCCCGGGGCCCAGGGCGTCGCGCAGCATCGCCGCTTCCTGTGCGCTGCATACCAAACCGTCCGCCCCGGCGCCCAAGGCAAGGCGGGCCAGGCGCAGCACCTGCTGCCGAGGTCCGCCGGCAACCCCGGTCGCATGCAGGGCGCTGCTGTCCAGGCTGGTCAGGACGGTCACGGCCAGCAGCAAGGGCCGGTCCGCGCCGTCAGCCGCCCGCCGGGCCGCCTCGATCATGGCGCCGCCGCCCGCGGCGTGCAGCGTCAGCATGTGAGGGCGCAGCGGCAACACGGCACGTATAGCCCCAGCCACGGTGTTGGGGATGTCGTGCAGCTTCAGATCCAGGAACACCGGGCGCTGAGTGACTCCGCTTATTCCGGCAGGGCCAGCAGCCAGGTAGAACTCCAAGCCCAACTTCAGCATCCCGCAATGCGGCGCGAGTGCGCCTGCCCACGCCGCCGCCTGTAATGGGTCGGCAGTGTCCAGCGCAGCAATCAGCCCAACCATTAGGCCCGGTTGGAGGACAGCGCGGGCAGCGGTCGGGAGGATTGGAGGCCGGGAGCGTTGCCAACTTGCTGCGGCTTGGCAGGAGGGATGATGCGCGGCTCGGCCACCGGCCGGGCCTGCAGGGTGCGAACTTGCGTCCGCAACTGCCGCACCTGCTCCTCGGCCCGGCGGGCTCGGGCGCGCATGGACAGGCTAGTACCCCAGGTCATGAAGGCACCTGCCAAGAAGAATACCGCGGATGCTACCAGCACCGCCAGGGACAGCGGCGCATCCAGCGTGATATCGGTTGGCCAAAGGTAGAGCCGCGTCGGCTGCTTGTTGGACAGCGCGAACAGCACCAGCAGCACAAGGGCGGGCACACCGAGGAGGAAGCGCATCGGATCAGGCTGCCCGGTCGGCGTGGGCCGGGGAACGGCTGGGCTTGCCGCCTTGGTTCACGCGCTCACGCAATTCCTTGCCTGCCTTGAAGAAGGGAACGGCCTTTTCCAGCACGGGCACAGCCTCTCCGGTCCTGGGATTGCGGCCGGTGCGGGCGTCGCGCCGCTTGACCGTGAACGCGCCGAAGCCGCGCAACTCGACGCGGGCGCCGCGGGCTAAGGCAGCGGTGATCTCGTCGAAGATGGTGGACACGATCAGCTCTACGTCCCGGCCGAGCAGATGGGGATTGGCCTCGGCTAGCTCGGCGATCAGTTCGGACTTCGTCATTTTGGGGTGCCATGCTGGTTGGCCGCGGCGCGGCGAGGTGGGCGGACGATGCCGGAGGGCGTCCGGTGCGTCAAGGAAAGGTCATGACCGGGCGTTGTAGTATCCTGGGCTCCCGAGCAGGATCAGGTGCCGGACGCCGTGCACGGAGACTGCCTTGGACCGGGTTCTGCTGCTGCATGGGATCGCACGTAACTCGGCCTCTCTGGCGAAACTTGCGCGCGGCCTCGACGCGGCAGGTTTCGGGACGCTGAACTTAGACTATCCCTCGCGCAAGCAATCTCTCGCCGACTTGGCTGACCACGTCTACAAGGAGACGGCGCCGTTCCTGAGGCAGTCAGGCGGGCAGCCGCATATCGTGACGCACTCGATGGGTGGTCTCCTGGCTTGTGCCTACATCGCCCGGCACCGTCCGCCGGACGTAGGGCGAGTAGTCATGCTGGAGCCGCCCAATGCGGGAAGCGAGCTGGCCGACCTGCTGGCCCGGCACCCGCTTTACCGCGGTTAATTCGGCCCGGCGGGACAGCAATTGGGGACCAGTCCCGAAGAGAAGCTGTCCCGCTTTCTGGGAACCGTGAATTATCCCGTCGGCGTCATTGCCGGGGACCGCGCGCTGGATCCGTTGGGCTGGCTGCTGCTGCTGGGCTGGCTGCTGCTGCCGCCCAATGACGGCAAGTTTTCAGTGGACCGGACCCGTGTCAGTGGTATGGCCGCGCACGTCACGGTTCACGCCACCCACACTTTCATGGCACGGACTGCCGAAGTCATCCGGCACACCATTCAATTCCTTCGATACGGCAAGTTCGATGCCGGTAAGAGGCGGGCCGGTAACGGCCTACTCGCCGATCTCGCCCTGCCAAATGGCCCAAGCGCCTCCGGCCGGAAGCATACCGCCAACCATGGACCGCCATAAGCCGGATAGCGTTGCACCCACGGTGCGCTCATAGAAGCTACCAGTCTGCAGATCGCGGACCGGCGTTGTAGCGGAAACATCCCGCTCACGCGCCAGCCAGTCCCGGGCCTCGGCCTCGCCGCCAATCTCGTCCACCAGGCCCAGCTTCTGCGCCTGGCGTCCGGTATAGGCGCGTCCATCGGCCAGTTCGCGCACCCGGGCTGGGTCGAGTCGCCGGGCATCTGCGACCATCGTGACGAACTGGTCATACATGTCGTTCACCAGCCCGTGCAGGTAGTCCCGGCCCTCCGGCGTCAGGCCGCGGGTGAAGCTGGGTTGGTCCTTCAACGGGCCAGACGTGATTGCCTCCGCCGACACGCCCAACCGTCCCAACAAGTCGCCGACGTTTCCGGTCTGCAGAATCACACCGATGCTGCCCGTCAGCGTCGCGTCGCGCGCGAAGATGCGGGCCGATGGCAATGCCACCATGTAGCCTGCACTGGCAGCGGTTCCGCGCATCACCGCCACCACCGGCTTCGTTGCGGCCACCCGGATCAGCGCGCCGCGGAGGCTTTCACCGCCAGCGACCGAGCCGCCGGGGCTGTCTATAGACACGATCACCGCCCGTACCGTGCCGTCCTTGGCCAGGTCGGTCACGGCCTCCAGCAGCTTCCGGTCCTCGGAGATAACGCCAGTCACGTTCACACGCGCGACATGCGCCAGTCCCACCCCACCCAGCGAACCCGAGCGGCCGCCGACGGCAGCCAGCGCCACCACAACAGCAAGCACTGCCGCCACTCGCCAAAAGTTCAGGCGGCGCTTGAGGCGCCGCCTGTCCAGTAGAAGGTCGGTTTCGAGAGCCAAGGCTTATTCGCTGCCCTGGTTCCGGCGGCGGATGGCCGCACCCAGGATGTCGCCCAGCGACGCGCCGCTGTCGGTGGTGCCGAACTCCTGGATGGCCTGCTTGTCCTCCTCCATCTCCCGGCCCTTGATCGTGAGGGACAGCTTGCGTCCCACCCGGTCAATCGCCGTGACCTTGGCGTCCACCTTCTCGCCGACGGCGAAGCGGTCCGGACGCTGGTCCGACTTGTCCCGCGCCAGCTCGGCCCGGCGGATGAAGCCCGTCAGGACCTCGTCCACCTTGACCTCGATGCCGTTGGCCTGCACCGCGGTCACCACGCACGTGACGACATCGTTCTTATGGACCCGGCTGAGCGTATCGGCGGCCGGATCATCCTGAAGCTGCTTGATGCCGAGGCTGATGCGCTCCTTCTCGACATCAACATCCAGGACCTTCGCCTTCACGACCTGGCCCTTCTCATACTTGGTGATGGCCAGCTCGCCAGCCTCATCCCAAGACAGGTCCGACATATGCACCATGCCGTCCACGTCCGGCGCGATGCCAATGAACAGCCCGAACTCGGTGATGTTGCGGACCTCACCCTCGACGGTCGTGCCCACGGCGTGCTCGTCCTGGAACTGCTCCCAAGGGTTGCGCTGCACCTGCTTGATGCCCAGGCTGATCCGCCGCTTGCTGCTGTCAACGTCCAAAACCTGCACGTCCACTTCCTGCGAGGTGGCGACGATCTTGCCGGGATGGACGTTCTTCTTGGTCCAGCTCATCTCGCTGACATGGACCAAGCCCTCAACGCCCGGCTCCAACTCCACGAAAGCACCGTAGTCGGTGATGTTGGTCACGCGGCCGCTATACTTGGCGCCCGGCGGATACTTGGCGGCCACGCCCTCCCACGGGTCGGCCTCAAGCTGCTTCATGCCCAGGCTGATGCGCTGGGTTTCGCTGTTAAAGCGGATGACCTGCACATGGACCGGCTGGCCGATCTGCAGGGCCTCGCTCGGATGATTGATGCGGCGCCAGGCGATGTCGGTGACGTGCAGCAACCCGTCCACGCCACCCAGGTCCACGAAGGCGCCGTAATCGGTGATGTTCTTCACCACACCATCGAGGATCATGCCTTCCTTCAGGCCCT
>JAABUK010002703.1_pt1 | contig 31427 bp, 33 predicted proteins | sample 5559141 | NCBI WGS metagenome assembly JAABUK01 (sample SAMN10711869, study PRJNA513367) | rock metagenome | isolation source: Antarctica rocks | place: Antarctica: Victoria Land, Pudding Butte nord | collected 2016-01-03
TGGCTAGATGGGAGCGATGGAGGTCGTCCACTTCCCCCTCCACCGTCATGCAAAAATGGAGAGAAGGTGAGAGGAGATCTCCGAATAGACAGATTTTTGGGGGGGGAATCGAATGTGTTGTGCTTGAAGGTCTGTCTAGATAATTGCCTCCTAAATAAGTAAAGTCCAGACCACCCACACAGTCGGGACTCGCCCGAGAATGCGATGCCCACAATGGCCACAATGGTAGATGAGAATAAATACAACAAGCACATATGTACATCAGCTCCTCCAGCAAAGCAAATGGCAAGAATATGCTCCCAATTCCATGTACAAATCCCCGGCACCAAACTCCCACCAATTCATCCATTCACGCCAGCGCGATGCCATACATCCCCCCCTCCCCCCTTCCTCCCCTCCACCCCATCAAATCACTCAATCATCCACCCCCTCAACCTCCACCTCCCCCTCCAAGATCCTCCTCGCCATATCCAACCTCCGCCTCCAAACCCTCGACTCATAAACCTCTCCTCGCGAGTCACTCGCATTGATCCCCTCGCAGACTGCGCCCACGCTGCGCAGAACATTCACCACGAGATCTTTGTCTACTTCGGAGAAGAGGCCCGTGGGCTTGAAGTCCGGATTCGCCAGTGTGATGAGCGCAGAGATCAGGATCTCGGTGTTGGGGGGTTGTTGTTGGGAGGAGGTGTCGTCGTCGTCGATGTCGTCGGAGGATTCTTCCGAGCCGGATTCTTCTTCTCCTTCTCCTTCTGCTGGTTGTAGAGGGGAAGTTGTGGGTGGTGTTGGTAGAGCCCCGGAAGTCAACGGCGTCAAGGTTTCGGCTTGGAGGACAGACATGCCGAGCGGTGAAGCATGTCCGTCGGTGAGATTTGGGAGGCCTCGAGACCCGCTTGCTGGAGGACTCGGCCACGCTCCCACCACGGTTGCACTACTCAGTGGGGATCTCTCGCCCCAGTGCAGGATCTCGGAGGGGACGGTGTCGCTTTCCGTTTCGCTGTCGTTGCCTCCTCCCTCTGTGGCTGTCGCGAAGGTCGCAGCGCTCGATACTGAATCTATGCTGTTGCTTCTGAGGTGCAGCGGGAATGGCGGTTGAGGAGCTGTGGGTGTCGGTGGGTCGTCTTCCCAGAAGGCGCCGTCTTCTGTCCTCTCTGCTCGATCTTCCTCTTCCTGCTCCGCATCTTCTTGAGAAACCGCTCCATCCTCTTCTGCTTGGGGTGCTCGTGTCGTCTCAACACTGTCGCTGCTTTGAAAGCTCGTTCGAGAATCAGCAGTAGCTTGACTAATATTTCGACGATGGAAACCAGCCCGAGAATAATTCCCCAGCGCAGAGTGCAGGATGAAATTCTCGTAATCAAATGCATCAGCACGATCTTCGTGGCGTTCCGGTTCACCACTTTGAACCACATCAGGAATAGGTGGGACTTCTGGCTCGGCGTCCTGTAAGGATTCTTCAAGTACTTCGTTGAGATAGATCTGCTCTTCTTCCGACGCAGCAACGGTATATTCAGCTTCATCAGATCGCCCTTCAAAGGCGTCTTCATAGTGTGATTCTTGTATGTACGAGTCTTGGTCGTCTCGGTCGCCGTCGACGGCTCTTAACGTCGGAGGTGGATTGGGGGTGCTGGAGTAGGGGGGAAGGTCTCGTCCAAAATGTGCAGTTGAGATGAGTCCGTTTTGGGTATCCTTAATCCCAGTGTCCTGTGCAAAAGATGGTGATCGAGGAGATCTCGGCGACCTGGGAGATCGAGGTGATTTGGACGAACGTGGAGAGGTCGATACCTTCGCAGAGATACCTTCGAGATCTTTCTCGGACCTCCAACCCATGCCCGCGTTGGTGCTCAGTGGACTCCCGCCGCCCTGATACTCGGCGGCACCTGTGTACCATTCTTCAGCTGCTGTAACCGGGCTTGGACTCCGTAGATTTTGGAGGCTGTTCCTTCTGGAATGTTCCGCCTGCTGTCCTGTGCGTAGATCTGCTATCTTGTTTTTCAAGCCATTCATTTGATCTCGTAGTTCTCGAGTCGAAATCTGCGATTGAGATCTTATAAGGCCATATGCGGAGTCATTACTCGTATCGCGAGAATGATATTTGGGATTTCTGATACCAAGACCTCGGTTTTCCGAGGCATCGGGAGAAGCGAACGTTGCCAGCGAACTGCTCTCCTCTTCTTGAAGAGCGGGCAAAGGACCGCTCTGTGATCGACTCCAACCCGCAGAATATCCGTTCGTGGTCGCCTTCGACCTTTCAAACAGCATCGAATCGATGCTCTTGCTGCCATAGCCGTACTCCATGGCGCTGGCAGACCTGTTTTCGGAAGGCTTGGGATGTCTAGCCGAGCCGGAAGGGACTGAAGTCTCGGAAAGATTTCTTGTGTGCACTGGGTTGTTGGCTCCTTTTGTTGGAGAGTACGATTGCCTCGACTTTCGAAGATTCCAACCCTGCGAGAATCTGCGATCTGCTCCTTGAGATATAGAACGGTATAGACCACCGACTTGCTTATGTTCGCGTATGGATGGAGATCCTTTGGGGTTTATCAATAACGACGTTCGAGCTTTGCTTAGGTTTCCTTCCATATTCTGAAAAGCAAGTTAGATAAAGGACAAATATCCTGTTAAGAAAGCCTACCGTCAATCGCTTCTTTGCGTTGGCCAGGATCTGCTCGGCCCTCTTGCCCAGTGCTTGCGTCGCATTTTCCTCGTCTCCATTGCTAGTTGTGCTATCCCTTTTGTTACCGAACCCATCCAGAACGAAATTGTCGTCTACAGCGGCGGCCAAGGATGCTCTTAAGCGATCGCTCATGCCAGCTCTTGTATCGAAGCCTTCCCATTGCAGATCCGAGCCTATGCTGGTGATTGAGGAGCTTGAAATCTCGCTCAGCCGCCTTTCGGAGTTCCGGTTCCAATGGGAGAGCGACTGCGGCGCGATTGTTGGAGAGCTCGCTGTGGGACTGGGTGTTCTGCTTCTTGCACGCTTTGACATGGGCGTCATTTCTTCCTCGCCGATGTCACTGAGCGGCGCACTATGTTCATAACCCGCACGCAACAGAGGATTGCTCAAAGGTGGAGCTGGCTTCGGGCGGATTGGCATCAGATATGATCTTGCAGTCCCAATCTCAAATGAGTCATTAGAGAGAGGCGAGGCAAACCCTGCCAATGATGCTGGAGATGGTTCAGTATCGGAGCTCAGGAAGGCAGATTCGTTGGCTCGTTGAGGGCTTGAAGGAGTGTCGTGATTCGGCAGCAGCATATCAGGTTCGGTCAGATTGGGTATGGATGGACCTCCGTGGCCGTGTTCCACAGCCATCGCCTGGAGAGCAGGGTGAGCATGTACGGTCGCCATCGAGATCCTCAGCTGTTGGGCGCCGAAGATGACAGTCCGAATTGCAACCAGCCGTCTCTTGTCCTCCTCAAGCCAGACGACGCATGTGCATATCTGCGCAATGGGATCCGAGCAAAGCAGGGGGGTGGAAGACAGCTATGGGAAATCTGAACATAGGGAATGTTTTGTACAAACTCGACACAGTATTTACAAGGGCACTGACCAAAGTAATCGGATGCAGAGAAAAGATCTCGCGAGATAGCCATCGAGGCCCCAGTGTCGAGCGAACGGGCGAGCCGGTCACAGCGCCTGAAGAACTTAAAGACGCCCACGGACACTGGCAACGAGTCAGGACGACACAGCTCGAGCAAATCTGCAGGGGAAAATGCGCCACCCGAACCGGTCGTAAGCCTGATATTCATCATCCTAGCTAGATCGACCCAGGACATAATCGCACTCATTTGCCAGATACTACTCCTCGTATCGACGATCTTCTCTCTGCAGGAGAATGAGAATGAGACGTGCAGGAGGAGATTGATTCGAGTCTATGACAGAAGCAGGCCCCTGCATCTAGTGGCCTCAGGTACTCAGTCAAGGTATTCGACAGGCGAGAGAAGGGTCGAGCGATGTGTTGCAGAGAAAGCAACACGGCCAATCTACACTCGCTGCCTGCGGAGGCCTGCTCGATGGGGAGCCTCTTCGCAGATGTGTCGAGGAAGCTGATGGTGGTACTTAGACCAAGTAAGATCGAATCCTATTTCAAGCATAAGCCGATCGGACGCCCCAGGGGGTCGGTGCTCTATCTAGCAGTGCTTCTCTCCGCGCTGGACCATGGTGCTTCGCAAAACTTTCCTAAGAAGCTAATCTGACATCTCGATCCGCTGCAGCAGGATTTGTGCGCCAGCATTACCCTTCTTACCTGTTCCCTGAGAGGCTTCCCGCAGAACCTCGCGCTGCTCCCTCAATGCGCTGATCAGACTGTCACGCTCTTCCATATGCGGAGACTCCATCATCGCGACGACAACAAAGGAGTTGGGACCTGATGCCCAACCCACAATCTCATCGCGACACTTTGCATAGAGTGTGCTCCCAAATCTCAGTGGAGGCTCGATGATTCGTACCTGGTTACTCTCCTTGTCAAACGGCCCTCCTTGAACAAGCGACTTCAACATTCGTCCCGCATGTGGTGTACTCAAAATCTCATGCTTGTCCTTTGCAATCGAAGCAAGAGACTCCAACGCTGCATCCTTCTCTCCCACCGCGCCAAACATGACTTCATTGATGAACTGACAGCCAAAACTTGAAGACACAAGCGCCTCGGTCTGTCGACTGACTCGATCGATTAATGGTTGAGATAGAGCTTTGACCAATTCCTGCCGCCGAGTCTCCGGATCCTTCTTCGAAGTCGTCTTCCTGATCTCGTGGATCTCCTTCAAGATGCCAATGGTCGGATCTGGTAGTAGCCACTTGGGTTGACCTGGCTTGAGGAGATATAGGAAAGGGATCCGGGCAGTAAGATGCTCGACCTGAAGCACAAATTCTGTTTGCCGGTGTTGCTCGTCTAGGTCTTTACATAGAAGTTCCGGAAAAATTGCTTTAGCAATCATGACTGTATCATCGATGACATCAAAGCCAGTGAGCAGAATACAATGGCCATATGAGTCGCTAGCCAACATCTTGAACACTCCTTTGAAACCCTTGAGAATGGCTCGTCGATCCTTCGAACTGGTGTACGCCAGTGCAAGACAGACGAGTCTTGCTCCAGATTTTGTAAACGCCAAGTTCTTGAGGCAGTCACCGTCTCCGTCATCGTTGAGCAGCTCAATAACTTCGGCGGCTTCCGGACTACCGGGGGAGCAGTTGATGAAGTACTGCAGCAAAGCGTCATGCAACATGGTAAAGCCGGTCGTCTTCTTCTGCACCAGTTGATTCGTCATCTCCTTCAAATGCTGCATGATAGGTCCTCTCTTCTCAGGGTTGTTGAGGAGGATCTGGTGTATCTCGGCCGTTGGCGCAGAATCGGCTGAACCTCGAAAGATCACGAATTCAGGCCCATACCACTCACGAAGTAATCGAGACTTTTGGTCTGGCGTAGCGATCGTCCTGTAGATATCGTCCATGATCCATGCGGCTTCCGGGTGCCTAACCAACCTCTTAACGTGTCCATAGAATTCGGGAATGATGATGTCTCGGATCTCATCATCTCCAACGACAAGTTTTGCAATGAGAAATTTGGCGTAACGGCTTTCAGCAAGAGCACGATATTCGCCCTTCAATTCTCGTGCAATTTCTCGCCTTTGTTCCAAATTGCCATACTTCACAGCGGTCTGAACGACTCGCACAGAGTCGTGTTTAAACACAAAGTCTTTCACTCTCCCGGCGATGATGCCAAACAGCTCGGTTACAAGGTCTTTCCGTTCATCTTTCGGTACATGCGACTTCCGACGTAAACGCTCCCAAATCTTCTTCGACCGAGCGACTGAATCCGCATTGGGTTTCGTGGCCTTTCGTTCTTGCACGAGTAATTTCTGCTTCGCATGCGCCTCACGCGACGAGGATCCTGGCAGAAGACTTTAGTTACAATTCTATGTCACTACTGGAGGGTTGATTACCGTTCAGGACTCCCTGTCCCCCTAGTGTGGATTTTGAGGTCTTGGTTTTGCCATTCGATGTCAAGATCTTCTTGCTTGATGCGAAACGTTCTATTGCTTTTGCGTGGCTAAGTGGGCTTTCCTCAAGATCTTCGCTGACTGCTGCTGAAGAATCATCTGGAGATGGCAGAGCAGATTGTCGGACTTTGTGAGGTTTGGTGGTCCTGATCGGTTTCTGAAGCTGACTCTGGGCGTCAACTTTCGTTTTCTTCACCGTTTTGAAATCACTTCTATCGAGACGGCGTTTGGTTCCAGCCATACCCATACGCCAAAGAGCAGTGCGGTTTGCTGCGGTGAAATCTTTATGAAAATTGGAGATGTCTTCAGCATCTCCTGGGAAAGTTTTTGCGTGCGACTGGGGGCCCCGGCAAGAACAGCATAACCAAGCTTTCTCCAACTGCCACCGTAAGAACGTCGTGGGAAAATGTGGTATGTGCTCTACTATGTTGGACCTCTACGAAGAGTTGTCCACAATCAGTAGCTTCAAGAAGCGCCATGTGGTTCTCTCTTCCATTAGGCATTACTACCAGGTTCTAATCCGACATACCAGTGCCGTTGCGATGCAGAACCACTTGTGCCATGCAGTGTCCTGAACGCCAGAAACCAGGTCCTCGTCCCTTTCCAACCCGTCCTTGACCATGCTCCCTTTCCAACCCAGACACTCCTGAAAACGGTTGGGAAATCCCCGCAGATATGATCACCGTACAATACCGTCGCCTTTGCCCTTTGATGCTGGCCTGTCGATATTCCCTAGCTCGGCGCCTTGACCACTTTGCCCTCGTTTTCTTCCTGGAAGATGCAATCCGAAATGTGATTTGTTTGTGTCTCCAACGGTACCAGGAACATCAGAGGCGGATTCTCCAAACCGAGACAGGAAGCTCTTCTTCTTCGGTTTGGGTTCGTCTTGCAGGCCAACCTCCTCAAACGGTTCTTCTTCTTCTTCCGTCGACTGTGGTTTATCGAAAGTATTGCCATTCACCGATGCTCTTGGTAGTTTCATTGCCCGTGAGTCCAGTGAGGCACGGGCTGGAAAGCTGTCGCCTTGTAAGACTGGAGACCTGCCCGAAATGTCCTGTACGCCGTTGTCAGCCGATGCGCGTTAGTGCTGAATCAGCAGTCTCACAAACGATCGACGGTATGACTCGAAGGATTCACGGGATATGGAGAAAGGTTCAATCTCAGACAGTAGACTTCGGTGGTTCGACGAGGTCGTGGATGTAGGCGTGCGGTGCCAGAAGCTCTTCTTCTCTGTAGGCGACGGCTATGATCACATGTCAGTCGACTATAGTGATTGTGGAATTGACAAGTCACACTGGAAGGTAGATCCCGCTGTCGTTGACCGCTGCAGAGCTTTGTCAGAACGCGCTCCAAGTGGAAGGGAGACCGGCCCAGCTGGCATTGTGGTCGCTGCCATGACTGACAGCTCATTTTGTACTCGTTTGGCTGGTCTCGAGCGGCCCTGATCCCCAACGCGACAGAGTCTTTGCCTGCGAGCACACCGTTTGAGCCTGGCGGAACATTCTCGTCGTTATTGGGCTCGGGGCCATGAGTAATTGCGCCCTTCCGGGTGCTGAACGGCATGCGAAAGGGAGCCATGTCGAGTAAATATGCTGAAGAAGGCGTGTCAGACCGATAGAGCGTACGAACGGTAACCAATGTCTGTCAAGCCCAGAGTCGGTGCTGATGTTGTGATGGGATCATGCACAGCGCCGGTTCTGCCGGCAGCCAAGTGCCGGGTTGGGCGATGTACCAACAATTCCCAGCGTCAGTGGGGCAAGCGCACAGCCGGCGTGAGAGGCATTCTTGTGTCTTCCATGGTCGAGGAAGCTGAATGCTATCTTCGAGGAAGCAGAATGCTATCTTCGAGCGCCGTGGAATCCTGACCGGCGATACTCTTCACAGAGCGCCATGTCCGCCTGGAGCCTATGCGATTGTGCCGGAAGTCGAAAACACGCCTGCGAGTGCGGACAACCCTCGAACACCCTGGCCTTGACTGTGGCAGCCGTAAAGCAGATGGCCAGGCCTGTTCGCCGGCCTGCCTCCAGTTCGTCGAGCTGCATCAGGGATGCCGTCGCTGTCTGCTTGAACATGAGCTCTGGCTTGCCCTGGATTTGCGCTTCCTGTCCTGTCCGGTCCTATCTGGGGTAAATAACACCGAAGAAGTGGCCAACTCGTCCGCCCCGAGCTGTCCATCATCGATCTTTACAGCCATGTATCGTACCAGATGCATTACTCCTATCTTAGACGAAGGGATCGAATTGGCGCTCGTCTCAGCGCACCGACTCCTTCGACCTGGGTGTTTCCCGCCGTGTATTGAGTAACCCAAAGCACTAACATAGACAGATACGGTACTCTTTCGAGTATTGATACAGCCAATTGCCATTTGAGTGTGTCATTTTGTACTGGCGGGTCAGGAAAATCTACTCGCCATCGATACGCCGACATCTGACGGCGTCTTTGATTGACCTTCGCTTGGACCATTTCTTTTCTTCAAAGCAGTTCGCAACGAATCCCGCGTCTGACCGTCGTGGCTGTCGCTAGATGCTTTATCACCGTACAAGTTAAGAAATGTCTTGGAAGGCGAACCCGACAGGCTTTGCCCTAAATCAAACAGAGCCGTGGCTCGAACATTGGGTGTTTTCGGAACTGCGTTTCATGATCCGGACTTGCTTGATCCGACATTCGGATATGCGCACTTCTGACGGCGATGGATTCATAGGAATACCAAAATCAAAATGCTTATTCACAACAGGAATTGCAAGGCAGGTCACTGGCTTGCCGAACTAAATAGTAGCAGCTGTCGGACTATTTAACTCTGATCTTCCTTCCACATCAATCAAAGAGTCCAAGAGACGTTGCACAGCCTGTCCCTACTGCTATTGCTTTGGCTGCTATTCCTGGAAGCGCAAACCAAGTCGAAGACTATTTTTGTGCTCCTACTTATCATCCTGCCGTTCTCTACAACTTTCAGCAAGACACATTTGGCCCAGGAACCAGACTCCGCGAACATGTCTTCCGACTCTCCTCCAAAACCTTCTCAAGGCACCAGAAGGCCCGACTCAAGGTCAAGAAGCCCAAGCCCTCGTGCGTTGTCAGCTGCACAGGCTGAGTCAAGGTCCGGTGATGACAACAACCATGATATGCTGAACCATTCATCCACCTCAAGACCTGGCCCAGCACTATTGGCACCACCTCCCAGGCTAGCAGGACCACCATTGTTGACAGCTCCGGGACAAGGCTCAGCACTGGTGGCTTCCCCCCCCAGGCCAGCCGGACCACCATTGCTGACATTTCAACCTGCGCCTACCGTGCACGAGCGGTCAGCCTCGTCCTGGGGAACACGCTTGCCTCGGAACTCGAATCGTGCCCCCAATGCAGAACGTCCTCCCAATCAGACCTCAAGCGGAGGTGCTCGCCAACCGCGAACAGGTGCAGCGCGCGCAACACCCATCCGCGACGGAGAAGGCCGTTGTGACCCTCCCTCGCGCAGAGCCGCTACACGGCGACCACAAGGTGCAACACGCCCACAAAGCTCCACATTCATTGTAGATTACTTGCTCGACTGTGATTGCCAACGACCTAGGATAATATCCATATCATCTAACATATATCGGCATGAAGACGCGGCGCGCTTCTCCACAACGCATACCGACATTACATTATTTCACCCTGGCAGCCCAGGTCTTATTCAGCAAGCAGACAATTTCAATCTCGACATAATCACTGTACATATCCAGATCAATGGCGCATCTCGACCATCGCCGGAACGAGTACTATCAACCAACATCGCTTGGCATCGACCCGCATCGCGTATCGTCAATTGGTCGCGTCCAGTACAGCCTCCCACTAACCCACCCTTGCCCGCAGCTGGTACCCAGTGGACCAGACCCTCTAACCTTGACGAGCACGGGCTCGACGAAGATACAGCGATCAAAGTATTGGCTAGAGCGGCTGACGAAATCCGCAGGTGTCGAACGCCTCATGACCGTAGCCGAGGCCTGAGAATCCATACGGAGATGGTACTCAACAACATGAACATCGAGCTCGGAACACACGGTAAGCCGACTGCCTTGCTCTCCCGTCCGGCTCAAGACAATGATCAGCTTTTTCAAGCCTTGGTTAGTCTATGTACGGGCATGTTTGGAGCTCTTGCAGTTCAAAGGCTGTGTTGATTCGACTCGGGGATTAAGAAATCAACCTATCTACGCTCTACCCTATTGATGTTATGACATACCTTCAATTGAAATGTTTCTTGAACCTTGATCCCTCTCATTGTACAATTTTCTCCTCTGCTACCCTATGGAATCTCCATTCATCACGAAACCCCCCCACCCCCAGCACCGAGGTATCATACGGTGTTCGGTATACTTACAAACTCTTTGGCGCTCTCTCTTGCTGGGAAAAAGCATGGCTTAGCCTCGATAGATTCGCAGCGAGCAGCTGCTCATCTGGAAGCTAAAAATTGAGAATAAGCGTCCCAGATCTCGGAGAGGGTAGATGGCCATGGCGAGGATGGGATGGGGGTGCGTTGGGCGGGTCACTGGGTGGGAGGAAGTTATACAGAGTTGTCATTTTGCATGGGATAAAGGAATGGTGCATCAGTATTGTTGAGCTAGTAATCCGGTTGGAACACACAAGGTAAAATGCATAGTACTCTAGAGCAACGGAACTAAATATCGAAGACGTCCAGAAATCTCAAACAATCCTTCGTCATGACTGCCACCAGTACGAGCAGCCATCTCCGATTTGATCTTGGTGCACCAAATGAGCGAGCGGGAACTAAACACGTTCCAATCAGTATCAATACCGCAGACACATTGGGCTACATGAGTGGGCAAGGGGGTCGCACTTATAACCGCAGTGGAGATTGGCTGAGGTGACGTCCCGGGGGGGAGAGTTTAGTGCTGAACAGGCGTTTAGTCACGGAGGGTTATCGAGCCTGGCAGTGATAGATCTTACCTTGTCCTTGCAGCAACTGCACGAGCTGCAATCTCCATCGTGGGTGCAGCAGGTACAGTCACCCATCGTGATAGAGGATCTAAGATGAAGATCGAACTGAAGTGGTTCGAAAGGAAAGCTTGCGCAAGCAGTGTAGATGAGAAGATGCTGCGACGCAGAAGGAGAACGTTGAGAGGATAGATATTAACAGAAAGGACAATGGAGAATGACCTCCTTCGGGGGGGTATCTATATCACAGTGACCAACACCCCCAGGTGCGGGGTCTGATGTGGGACACCTCCACGGAGAAGAACAAGTTGAATCCTCATGCGGGCAGATAGCACTTTGATGGATGCTCATGTTCAGCCTGCGAAACAGAAGCCAATGAGATGAACAGCCGGCTTATCGCAGACCATCGGCACTCAAGGCGTTGGCCCACGAGTGGGGGGAAGATCACGCCTCGGGTTAGCCATGGGCAAAGGTTGCATATTCCCTGTTGTCCTGTCCCAGTGGTTGCTGTGCCATCAGCCCATGGAGTCCAACTTGGTTAGAACCAACAGTCTGGGCCGTCGGACCCGAACGTTGGCGGTCGATGACAGGCGAGATCAGAAATGGTCGAGCATCCAATCAATATCCATCGTTTGCAGGTCCCGGTTCTTGGCTGAAGACGGTGGAGAGAGAGAGAGGTACACTTCACTTTGGGACATTCCAAAGCATTCTCATGGTGAGCGTCTCTGCCGCCAAAGATGTCCAGTAAAGGCGAGCATATGTCTCAAGAAGTCCGTAGCATGGTGAGATCTGCATCGTCATGAGGCAGGTCAACATCAACCCATCACAAGGAACATCTGGTCCTGCGGGTGGGACACCAGTGACGCTGATGGAGGTACAGTTTTGCAGATGCGAACAAATCCTGGCGCCGAAGGTGCTTGCCAACTTCTTCAACCCGCACAACAGGTTGCTGTACTCGTCGACATTCTGTGCAGGCCGCAGCAAGCACTCTTGAAGATCCGATCCAGCATGGTGTCAGTCAAGTCCTGACACCGAAGGTCCTCATTGACTACCCAACCCGACAGACGCCAGAACCATCTCGGTGGAATCAAGAAGGGATGTCGTTGGGTTCGAGTGGACGAAGAATGTTTCTCTTTTGGCCTAAGCGGAGCACCTCCCCCGTCTCCACCAAGAATTGAGAAGCTCCGAGGATGAATACCACAATAGCGCAGGTCAAGCTTCGAGCCATCGGTCGTAGAGTAAGACCCAAAAGTTCGTCGCAAGTGAAAGTCAATACCAGACCACTTGAGCTGCCCAGGTCCCCACAGATCACACCTTACCCTCCTCACGACGCGAAATTTTGTACGTTGAATTGTCAAGAGCTTGGGTGGAACATGACGCACCAGTTTCGAATACCAAAGGTACTCCGATGCTATTTCACTTACTTTCACCTGCATTCTCTGGTCCTTGAATATCTCTTTTCCATCGAACAGAGTACGCACCTTCTTGACCAGCAACATCTCACCCGCGAGCAAGAGCAAGTGGCTGGACAATAGCTTCTCTCTGGGCTCTGTGGTCTTTGGAGTTCACCTCAGCTTCTATTGTACTTTTCATCTGAACGTCAGCCTTCGGGCTTCCAGTCTCTTTCATCACTTCCTAACCTCAAGATTTTGGCTCTTGTGGCCCGATGTGTCCCTCCACCTTGGTTTGATTGGATACAGTAGCCAACTCAGAACCTCGTCTCATAATTCGTCATGCCTTTCTGGGATACGTGGGAGACATGGGCTAAGATGACGTTTGTAGGTGTCTGCGTTGCAGCTTTGGAACTCTTGCTGACTCTTCCCCAAGATCCTTGCTTGCTCCATTGTAAGTGCTCGTCCAGCTAACACCTCACGACTCCACACTCACAGCCGTCAGGGTGCCGTTCTCGTCTTTTCCTTCGGAGTACGATGGCGCAACAAGAGAAGAATCAAGAGGTATTCCGAGCGCAAGACTGCAGATACAGCCGAACGTGGCGAGATGACCCAGACCACCACACGAGAAGAGGAAGTCCCGTTCGGTATCAGAGCAATCGAAAGAGGCTGCGAGGTCGATGGGGTATGGAATTCCAGAACGAACACACCACTGCAGACACCAGCTGGAAGTCCTGTGACGCGACCCAAGGATCTCGGCAATGGACTCCTCGGTTTGAAAAAGCATCGAAGGGATCTATCACTGTCGACAGTGTCGAACTTGGAGATTCCAGAGCCGGCTTTGGCCAGACCAGATCCCAAAGCAGTGCCAGAGAGTTCAACGGACACGACATCGGAGGCCAAATCCTCGTCGGAGAATGAAAACACACACAACGCTTCTCCCGATCGACAGCTTTCCATGCGTGGTCGGCCGGCGTACCAGCCGAGGACCTCATCTAGAAATATATCATATCCTCCGAGCGCATATCCACAACCAAATTCATCACAGTGCAGATCATATCCGCTGAGTGCACATCAGCCACCAGGTGCTTCGAAGCATAGATCCTACCCTCCGAGTTTGTCGTGCGCATCAACCGTGGATGCTGGGAAATAGGTTAGAGGATAGTCTCGTGGCAGCGTACCATAATCAATCTCCTGGATAGTCCTGCAGAAGGTTTGAATCTATGGAGCTGCTCAATGAGGAAGATAGTAATCATTCACGAAAGATCCCCTTGAGATCATGCTTTTTTGCCCGTACGTAGACATTGACCAGCCGTGCCTAAGACCCCTTCATCCCAGGTTTTATTCTTGTTGGTCAAATTTCTCTCGCCAAGTGTGACATCACGTGATAGCGCGCTGAGTGCCAAGACTACGTCGCGTCTGTTCATATCAGGCGCGATTTGCACGCCACCGACCACAGTGGGGGACACAACCCAAAGCTTTTGTTTTACCAGCATCTTGTTCTTCAGAAAAAGCCTGCCAGGATGACACAAGCAAACGCTGAGCAGGGTCATGATGACTCGGGATATGAGGAAAATCTTGCTGGAGGTCCTGGTGCTCCAATGCCATTGATTCAGCTCGCGGTATGCCTGGGTAAAACCCAAATGTTTCTCTGCTGACCATATCTAAGGGCCAGGACGGACTGACTGCGCGAGACATCCAACTGATCATAGATGGTGGATATCATACAGTCGAGGCAGTGGCATATACGTAGGGTGCCTTGAGACTATGCCCGACCATGCCCACTGACTTCCAGACAGACCGAAGAGAGTGCTGGAGCAGATCAAGGGAATATCGGAGGCTAAGGCGACCAAGGTCTTGACAGCGGGTAGACCTACACTCTCCCAGAATATGACTTCAGACTAATCAGTCACAGCTGCAAAGATTGTGCCGATGGGTTTTACAACAGCCACCGAGATGCACGCTCGACGAAGCGAACTGATATCGATCACCACCGGCTCTAAACAGCTAGATACTCTACTGGCAGGGGGAATTGAAACGGGGTCGATCACCGAGATTTTCGGAGAATTCCGGACTGGAAAGAGTCAGATATGCCACACACTGGCTGTTACTTGTCAATTACCATTCGACATGGGCGGCGGAGAGGGCAAATGCCTCTATATCGACACCGAAGGAACATTTCGACCTGTCCGACTGCTAGCTGTCGCGAATCGCTATGGTCTTTCTGGAGAAGAAGTACTGGACAACGTTGCATACGCTCGGGCTTATAATTCGGAACATCAGCTTCAACTCTTGAACCAAGCATCACAGATGATGTGCGAAACACGATTTTCCCTACTGATCGTTGATTCAGCAACCTCACTTTACAGAACCGACTTTGCAGGACGAGGGGAGCTGTCGTCTAGACAGACACATCTAGCTAAATTTATGCGTACGCTGCAACGTCTAGCGGATGAATTTGGTATTGCTGTTGTCATCACGAACCAGGTGGTTGCTCAAGTGGATGGTGGACCAAGTGCAATGTTCAATCCAGATCCAAAGAAGCCAATCGGAGGAAACATCATTGCACATGCCAGCACAACAAGGTTGAGCTTGAAGAAGGCCAGAGGAGAGACAAGAATATGTAAGATTTACGACAGCCCTTGTTTGCCGGAGAGCGACTGCCTGTTCGCAATCACCGAGGCGGGTATCGCGGACCCAAGTCCTAAGGATCTGGAAAAGGACTAATCGGCTTCGCTGATCGACTTGTATCTTTCGCCATGATCATAATAATGCTTCCAAGAGGTCTGGGCAGGATAGCAAGGCGTTAGGGCCTGTTGTGGTTCATGAGACGGGGCCAGGGTGATCTGTTTCAGACGTCGTGCAGTGTATCGGATATCATCATGGTTGTGGTGGCGCTATAGTCCCTGCAGATACCATCCACTATTTTCAATCGTCGCCTGCTCATCGATGCGTCGATCGTCATTGATAGGTAACAAAGTTCTGCCAGGATCGAAGACATATCCCACATTGAGCCAACCTTGGCATACGCTTTGGATGCATTCCACCTTTAATACGAAGAGTCACTTACATATCTCAGCTGGTCGACTAATTCTCCTGTTTTGGATCCTCGCTAGGCTCTATGAGCTTTCATCCTCATTCTCACCCCTAATAGTCATTCTTCCGTGGTATATCTATCTGTGCAGACCTGTTTGATGCACACCGGGAATTGGGTCACGTTACCCGGCGCATTGAAACGCACCTCTTTTGTGAATCCTGAGACTCAAATTCTTCTGTCAGAGAGCGGCGGGGTGAAATGGCTGGTATGATCTCAAAATCAAGCTTTGCTGTCGCGTATGATTGACAACTTGTCCGTCGCAGCTCAGAATAACCTCCCGGCCGGATACGAACATGTTACGGACACTCGGAATGGCTATGGCAATGGGCCTGGCATCATCAGCTCGTCCGATGCGCTCGAGGTTATTTGTGGCCCTCTCCTCAACTACCTTTATATGACCTACGATGCTGGGCGCGTTATCTGGCATGGTACTGTCCTTCTCGTCACGAAGCCCGGTCAGAAACTTCCAAAGCTCGAGCTTAAGCCTTTGGCCTATACCGCCCAACGAAATGGCACACAATCCAATTCGTTTGTGGGAACACGCAGTGGGAAAATCGATGCGTTGAAGCTCTACGCCGATCCCCGAAAGGCCTTCTGGCGCTTCTCGTTGAAGGTTCCATTAGAGGCCGGTTCAGGAGCGAGATGGCAGTACACAATACCAAACATGAGGATGATTTTGGAAGTCTCCACAAGTCCGTCGAGAGAGTTTTTTGTGCCTGCAGCAGACGAGTCTATGCGGCTGATGTTCCATTCCTGTAACGGCTTTTCGGTCGGTACTGACACCGACTTCTGGTCCGGCCCTATACTTTGGAAGAATGTCCTTGAGACACACGCAAAGCGCCCGTTTCATGTAATGATCGGTGGAGGAGATCAGATCTACAATGATGGCATCAGAGTTGATGGACCCCTGAAGCCTTGGACAGAAATCGCCAATCCCAGGAGAAGAAGAGACTACCCTTTCGGCAATGAGATGCGCGAAGCATGCGACCATTACTACTTCGAGAACTACGTTCGCTGGTATAGCACAGAGCCTTTCGCCACGGCCAACTCTCAGATTCCACAAATCAATATCTGGGATGACCATGATATTATAGACGGATTCGGCAGCTACACAGATCACTTCATGCAATGCGCCGTCTTTCGAGGCATTGGCGGCGTGTCTTTCAAGTACTACTGCCTTTTCCAACACCATGCTGCCCCACCAAAGTCCACGTTCACGACAGACGCACCAGCTACCATGAAGGCTGGAGCAGACGGCTCAGCAGGTGCCGATCCACGTCAGCTCAAAGACACCTATATATACACGGAAACAGCTGACGCTCCAAGTTGGATTGTCGGCAAAAGACCCGGGCCGTATGTAGAAGAGCGTTCTCGAAGCCTGTACATGCGTCTCGGTGCCAGGATGGCCTTTTGTGGCATCGATGCGAGAACTGAGCGGACACGAAAACAGGTCAATTACCCGGACACGTATGACCTCATATTCAATCGCCTGCGGACCGAGTTTACAGCTGCGCAAGGCCAGATAACACATCTAATCCTTCTCCTTGGTGTACCTATCGCTTACCCTCGTCTAGCCTGGCTAGAGAACATTTTAGCCTCCCCCATCATCGCTCCAATTAAATTATTGCACAAACGCTTTGGCGTAGCCGGAGGTTTGTTCAACAAATTTGACGGCTCTGTTGATCTCCTTGATGACCTAGACGATCATTACACGTCTCGACACCACAAGAAAGAACGCCGAGAACTAATCGAACGACTACAAGCTCTCGGCCAAGAATTCTCCATTCGCATCACCATCTTAGGAGGAGACGTCCACCTAGCAGCAATGGGCCGATTCTACTCAAAGACGAAACACAACATCCCCACCGAACAAGACCACCGCTACATGGCCAACGTGATCAGTAGCGCGATCACGAATAAACCACCACCAAGTGTTGTGGCCAATCTACTAGCTCGACGAAATAAAATCCACCACCTCGACCACGACACAGACGAGACGCTCCTCAACCTATTCGACAAACAGCCCGGTGGAAACGTTAAAGGCGCAAACTGGAATCAATGCACCATGCCTTCCCGAAACTACGCATCCATTACCGAAGTTACCGGCCCAGCACCGAACGGTACCCAACAACAATCGGCTCCAAACGGCACAATCCCCAACCCAACAAACGGCGGTCTCCCACACCTCGACGCAGAAAAGAACGGCATCCCCTCACTCGCTGGCGGGCCACTAGGCAAAGATGGCCACTCACCCCTCCACAAAGGGGAAGAGGGCGTAGGGACGAAACATCCCGCTGCGGATGGAGTAAGCAGTAATAGCGGTATGCTGGGGGGCTTGGATGTTAGTATTCAGGTGGAGATTGATAATCGTTCGAAGGGCGGAGAGACGGAGGGGTATGGGTTCAGTAGTGAGTATCATTGTTTCATCGCTGGCTGTTTTATCGGCTTGAAGTTAATGCTGACTCATGTGTGTTATGCAGTACCGCCGCTGCTCTTAAATGGAAGGAAGAATCTCGTTTGAGACGCCTTAAGTCAGGGCAAGCTTGGACGGACCGTTCTCTTAATTTCGAGCAACTACTTTTTTTAACTTACACCTTGCGGTCCGGTCGGATGTGTCCAAGAATGGGCCGCTAACATGCGTCTGGGCTCACTTAAAGAGTTGGATACCCTTTCTTCTGTCGGTGGGGTTTACTTCATCCTTCTTCTATCCGGCCATGGGGGATCATTTCTACTGTTTTCCGCTACCAGAGTTCCTGGGAGGGTACACCCAATGTCCCGAGTCATCAGGACTGAGTCGTTTGTCGGAAGATTTCGCCTCTGTAGCGTTAACCTTGACCTTGTACATCATTTCGAAACCTTGGACGTAGATGTCCATAGGTAGATAATCAGTATTCTTCCCCATGCACAGACCGTGATGTCCTCATGCCGTAAATGGCATCTTTTGATCCAGATCATTAGACAGCCAGACCAGGCATGATTCCTCGTAAATGCTCGGCTCACTCACAAAAGATAGACAGACCACGTGGAAGACAAATCGTAGATCTACGGATTCAACACCGAGGACAGTACGGTAAGAGCCATCAGGCTTTCATGTCGTTTGAGCCCGAGTCTCACATTGTGCGCCTGTGTATCCTCCAAGGCGCAGAGGCGGGAGAGCAGCGGAGTGGAGCGGAGGTGGAGAGGGGTGGATTGCCAAGTTACGATACGCTTCTCGTTTATTGGTCTAACCACTGAATTTGCTTGGAGTTTGATCTCATCTGAAATCAAGGCCCGGTATCAAACGAGTGCTCTTCGGGGTGGTGCAAAGCCCCTGGATCGGCTGGGATGCGTCTACTGACACTTCACCGTGGTCAATGTATGTGCGCTAGCTGCGAACTCAGCAAAAGCTGGGGTCAAGGAGCCGAGACAAGTACAGAGATCAGAAAGTGTGATTGTTTTATTGGGTTTGCACTCCAAATATCGGGTTGCAAGCTCCGTAACCACAACACCTTCAAAAGATGTTGAAGGCGCACAGAAGGTTGTAGATCAATATGGGAGCATGGAGCAGTTGAACAGTCGGTATCAGTATCAGAGGCCAACCACGGAGTCTGTGAGTCTCTTCTTTTCAGAGTCTCCGCCTCTCTGCTGTTGCTGCTACTGTTGCCTCAGAGTAGGCAGCTTGGACTCCACGAGAACCACGGTCGTCCATAATGCAGCGAACCACCCTTCCAAAAATGCCAACCCACCAAGTGCCCCAACAACCAAGCCTTCCGTGAGATGCGCTGCTCCGCCAGTGCATCGAGCTGGCGGCGAATTCCTGCTAATCGTGGCGTTGCTTTGGGGGAAACCGTCACGCTGGCCGATTCCGTAACCTCGCTTGACAGCACAGTTATTGGTGGCGGTTGTGGAAGCGGGAACGGATGAAGTAGCTGTTCTAGCGGCTGTCGACGGCGTGAGAGATGTTGCGGAGATGCTTGCCCGTGTGGAAGCTGAGCTTGAGGTCGTGGCCGACGTTATTGAGGATGAGGTGGGACGGGGGACTGGAAGGGTTACTCCGCCTGAAAGGCAATTTTGGCCTGCGAATACGAGTGTAGCTAGAACGCCCCGCAAAGTAAGCTATGATCGATTGTAGCAGGAACGAGCGCAAAGGAAACCCACGATCCAGGGGCAAAGTGGGCGAGTATCTGACCTTGCTGATCCGCCTGACTGCAAGCGGTTGAAATGCATGCTTGCACACTGCTTAAACAAGCACCAGCGCTGCAGATACACTCTACGTCCGTGAGTGCGCAGCCTCTTGAAGCGAAAGAACCGAGAACACATGATTGTTGTAAAGATCGTTCCACTCAGCGATGAAGAGCATGGCGATGAAGAAGGGTGTTTGCAAGCACAAAACTTACTGCACATTGTGGAAGTGTCGCAAGAGACTGAGCCGTCACGAGCCGCAAGGGTGCCAAATTGGACATACACTCGAGGGTGGAGGATTTCGTCTTGGATCCTGATGTCGATCTGCTTGTCTCTCTTCCAGAAGATTGAGCTTTCCCACCGTTGAAGGCTACTGGCGAGTGATGAACGACGGACAAAGACAATCGACAGACGATAGATAGCAACAATGAAAAGGAGATTGATAGGGGCGGAAAGAGTTGAGAGAGAATTGCGAAGATACCACCTATATATGTCAATTTCCTTGAGGAACGTTAGAACAACTTGTCCTAGCCGGAAGTCACCGCGTCCAGAATAGGAGACCGATTGTCAAGTTAATGCACGTCTCAGCCAGCCCAAGTAATTCCAAGAGGGGAATCTGGGGAGATCCTGGTCCAAAGTGGTCTTTCGCTCCTAGGCCTGCAGCAATAGGCAGAAGATCTGTAGAGAGCTATGAGGGGAGTACTGAGTGGCTACTTTTTGATAGCGCAGACTTGGGCACTTTTGTATTCCCATCTCTCAGGAAAGCGAAGCTTGACCGTTGCCTTTCAATCGTCGCGATCTAGTTTTTGACTTTGGGTGAGGTCCTGGCCAACTAGCTGTTGCGTCAAGACCTATGCATCAAGTCCGCAGATATCATCCCCCCCCCAGTGTTGGAAGCAGACTGTGGCAGAGCGGAGAGCTGAAGGTCTTGGAGATACGGGACACTTGCAATGCCATGAAATTTAGCCTGAAGGGGTCTCATATGCTCTGACTGCTTGGCTGTGGACTCCCTTCAATTGGACATTCGGGACGTAAGTTTGGTGGAGATTCGTTCTTTCGGCTGCAGGCAAGATCGTCTTCGTCGTTTTGAAAGAGTATGTAACTGTGTAGGCGGCGAGCGGCGGTGGGAAAACCTCACCATAGACGTGGAAGACCATTTCCACCGTCAGTGCAATGCCTTTGATCGGATGCTAATACGGAGTCGACCGGAGGTGATGGTGGTGGTCAGACTCGCCTTCTTGTTGCTGGTATCGTCGTCGCCAGAGTATCACTTCTAATGCTGACAGAGCGAGGAAAGCGCTGCATATCTACTGCCAAGAGGTCCTCTTCCATTAGAGCTTCCCCACCTCATCCGAGATTCTCCACTGAGGCAAGCAACCTTCAACATTTCAGTTGGCATGTGCATGAATGGTTGATGTCGTCCGGTCGGATATACACTCTCTATTCCAGGTTACAGGAAGACATTGTCTCGAATTCAGGGTAAGCCTCGCGACTATGTGGAAACACGATCGATAGGCCAGCCAATACCATGACCCGGGTACCATCCTCATTGCCCAGGGCGACAGCCCTTTACAAATCCGCAGGTGCTCATCGAAGATGCTACGCCACAGTGGCCGAATCGAGTCTGCGTACTGCTCTCTTCTTCCCCGGTCATGGAGTCCAACGCCTGGGCATGACAAATGCATGGCTTGAAGCATTCCCGTCGACCGTCCGACCCTTTCTCGAAGAAACCGATGAGATACTCAAGTACCCATTATCAAAGGTCATTGCGGAAGGACCAGTCAACAAACTCAACGAGACGGAAAATGCTCAACCGGGGATTATGGCAACTTCCATTATGATACTGCGGGTGCTGGAAAAGGAATACGGGTTCAGAACAGATGAAAAGATCGATGTGACGCTTGGACACAGCTTGGGCGAATATGCGGCATTGGTCGTAGCAGGCTATTTAGATTATCCTTTCGCACTGCAGATGGTGCGCCGCCGCGCTGAGATCATGGCGGAATGTACCCGCGAAGCGTCCAAAGAGTCCGGAGACACCTACGGCATGATGGCACTTGTCTGTGAGGCGGACCACCTAGAGTCTCTGATCGCGACCATCCATCAGTTTCTCGAACCTGGAGCTTCTGGTTCCAAATCCGACTCTCATGAAGTGCCAGCCATTCAGCAAGTGCTAATCGCAAACATCAACTCGAAGAATCAGATCGTGCTAAGCGGCAGCTTCGAGCGTATAAAGCAACTACTTGTCCAGATCCGCGAGTTTAGTGGTCATGATCCTCGCGCTGTCGAGATCAAAAGCAATAGTCCGTTTCACAGTCCCATCATGATCCCGGCTTTGGAGTACATGAGACGTACTCTGCGTGATGGCCCAGTCAACTTCCCAGCCAACATGCCCTGCATCTCAAACGTATCCGGTCTACCCTTCAAATCCAAGGATGATCTAAAAGATCTGCTTTCACGACAGGCAGTTGAGACGGTCAGGTGGTGGGACAGCATCAAATACCTTGATCAGACCGCAAAGGTCAAGCGTTGGCTCGGTGTCGGTCCTGGTAAGGTCGGCAGAAACCTGGTGGGTAAAGAGGTTGGTCGCAGCTTCGCAAAAGGAGGCGGTGTTTGGGCGATCTCCGACCCTCGAGAAGTGGAACAAACGCTTCGTTCCTTGGAGGAGACTGAGGCAGAAGATGTTTCATCCTTCTAATCGTATGAGAGGCAGTCAATGTCAAAGGCATGAAAAGCTCATCTGCATCATTTGAGAGGCAGTCCAGAGGGAAAGGTCACCTCGTCGTCCGCGAGGTGGTCAAGCTGCATCGTTGGATAGTAGGACGCGCCAACGGAACGGATGGAAAGAACTTCGATTCGCAGCATGAGCCGCCTTAACATTCATGGCGATGATGCCTTGGACACAATATCTGAGGACACCGCCCCTCGACATTGAACATGCGAACAACTTACAAGGACCGTTCCGCTGCTGACCGAAAGCAAACAACATTTCAAGCTATGCTGGAACAGCACGAACGCCGCCTGAGAGGGATTTTGAAGACCATTCACGCCTGCCCGCCACCAGGCACAGGCTTGGGTGTGATGTCGTTCTTGATCAAGAGCAGATCCCAGTTATGTGAACCGTCCTGCGGCTGTTTTCATGGCTACCAGTTCAATTGAACTACTGCATTGGAACCATGCGTTATTACTGGTAGGAGAGAAATGAGGATGGTCATCACCCACACACTCCTTTGCTCCACACCGCTGATCGATCTGGTCTCAATCGTCTAAAGCCTCTTAAGGATTTGATAAGTCGGTCTCACTCCAAACACACCTCGTGTGCAAACGGGGGTGGATCGATTGCCACCAAAACATACTCAGGTTAGTCCTGAACCAGCGAGGATAGAGACGGGAGGGAGGACCAAATCATGCTTGTTTTCCAATCATGAGAAAACGGGAATGTTATGTGCTAGACTGGAACAGAAAAGTGGCCCCGCGGTGGGGTTTTCTCGCTTGAATTCAGTGCGTCCTGGGCGATTCAATGATCAACGAGATGGGTCCAAGACTCTCACATAAGCGTAGACCTATTCTAAGGCATCACAACAAAGGGCCTTCTCAATCCTTGGTAATATTCCTCCATAACCCCACCCCCCTCCTCTCCCACCTCTCCCTCACCTCCCTCCAATTCGTCTCTTGAACCCTTCTCACCATCCCCTCCACCTCGGCATTCCACCGCTCCTTCAGCACCTCTGATAGTGGCTCTTTCCTCTCTGCTTCTGCTTCGTAGGTGTCGGGGTTTATTTGGTATTCCGAGGCTGAGGTTGAGGAGGTAGTTCGGGGATTGGTCAGTGAGTTTAGGAGCAAGGATTGTTGTGACAGAAGGGTGTGTTGGTATGTTCGGTTTTTGCGGTGTAGGTAGAGTGAGAGATAGAGGAGGGAGTAGGTTAGGGTTACGCCGCCGAGCTGTTCGGGGGGTCTGGTTAGCTGGGGGAGGAGATGTTGATTGAGATGAGGTGATAGGGAGAGGTGGGAGCGCGGGGATGTGTAGTGGGTAGACTTGAACTGAGAAATGGAGAGACGAACGAAGCCGGTTGTGAAGCCCATTGTGGTGACCTCAGCTCCACGCCCGAGGGGTGGTGTATTGCTGGAGCTTTGTTTATCTGGGAGGGACCTCCGGACTGGAAAATGAGGATCCCTGTGTATTTCAATATTCACGAAAGGCGAACGTCGGCACAAGATAGAAGGCTTGCTGCGAGCTTTGTAAAGCCGGCTTGCTGTCAGGGAGGTCGAACGTGCAAGGGAGTTCGGTTCGTGCTGTGCCGCGCCGAGTTTTGATATTTCTGCCCCGAGCTCCACCTCTCGTGAACCTCCTTGACATGCAGTGATTCGCTAGGCATACTGATTGGTGGAACCCAAACCAGCATCCCCCCAGCTTTTCAAGTTATGTAAGTAAGCTAATCAGCCAGTCAGTGGAGTACTTCTAAATTAGATGAAACGAGCGGCAGGGGAGCAGCATTCTGTCCACCCGCTACTCCGCCTTCTTTATCCTTACAATGTCTCCTCGACGAAGAGTCAATTTCATGGACCTGTTTGATGCGACTTGCAAATAACATACTCTTGTTGATCCCTCTTCCCTACCACTGTCCACCACGAATCGAAGCAGAACATATCGCCAACATATCGCATACACTAAAACGTTCTCGCCTCCTTTTCCCATTTCTTTCCCGACTATGTCAGAGCTTCGCGTTTCGTACGAACCGCTAAGATCGAAACTGGCTTCTCAGACCCTTGAAGAACGAAATCAAGTTGACGAAAATAGTCAGCAATATTTGTCTTCACGGACGTTCGCTAGTGTCAACAAATCCAGGCGAAGACGTGCTTGCCGACAGGTCACTGTCGGTATCTCCCTCAGCCTGCTGATGCTTTGGCCTTTATTCGTTTATGGGCTTCCCGCCGCATTTTTTTCGGCATCATTTAGTTCATCTGGTTCGACCGCGAATGAGTTTTGTAGCAAATCCCGGAACGGATTCAGCTTCTTCGAACCAGACACTGTCATGGGCAACTTCACCTTGGGGCAAGCCAAGGCTATTGACCTATGTTGGAATACGGTGCTAGGTCGCGGTGGACAGGCAATCATGGGTTACACGTCTTACAGCGTCGTCACAAGCGCTCTAATGCGCATGGCTGAAGAAATTCCTGTCACGTACGACCTTTTTGCGGGCCTGTCGTTCTACCCGAATGGTGTGGTGACGATGGTAGAGTTGGTCAAAGGTGTCCGAAATTTGCGAGGATGGCGGCCTAAATTCGCCATGTTCTGGCTGTTCTTTTCTTCCGTCCTCATACTTGCGATGCCCAGCATTATCGATGCCTCCACCGGATATGTTCAGCCACAGTCGCTGTTCTTCGTCTCTGGAGACGTTCATGACACTCACGGGCCAAACTACAGTCCATCCGAACGGATACCAGATGCTCTGCGGGCCGGAAAAATCAGCCAAGCAGACTACACCTGCAAGCCTAGTACCACATATATGTGGGGGTACGCGTCAGGTTGGTTCCTGATCATTATGGCACTCATTCCTGTGTGGTTCTTTGGCACCTACTGCCTTTGGCTTGACGCGCAGCATAACTCCGAACTGACCCGCAAAGGGCGCAATATGGGCCCGTGGCGTGCCGTTGCAGACCTTGCAGAGGCAATGACCGTCGAATTGGGTCCACACACAAATGGATATTCGCACGAGGAATTGGCCAAGGTTCTGAAAAACCGACAGGCGATAAAATATGATGCTCTAGCGGATGCGGAGGGTCTCAATCACATACTTCTTGCCCCAAGACGGTCGCCAAAATTGAAATTATCCTTCGAGGCCACCTATGGATAGAATGATGGGATGGGCAACTCATTGCACAAATAGCCAGAAAGAGAGGAAGGATGACCAAGCAGGATCCGGGTTCGCCCGTATGCGACATCCATCACCAAATCTATCCCCTCAAGTTCGTTTCTGCTCAGAGAAGACGCTGTAACCCCAGATGGACCGCTGAATGACTGGAGGCATCCGTTGTAAGTCGTAGAAAGACCTACCAATCGCTACGTTGAAGATTCTCGAGCATGGCACATTTTACTCTCGCACTTGCCTTCCGCTAGACCGTCAATCGTCCCGTATACCTCCAACCTCAAAATCCAGAAAGCTTACTGGCAATGCTGGATATCGAAGTCGGAGTAAGCCTTATGAACCGATCCGCCATCTTGTCCCAAAGCCGCTGATCATCCGGCTCTAGCAGTTCGCAGCAAGGCCTTTCCCCAAAATCCTTGTCTCTTTTCATCTCACTTACGCCCGCCATCTCCTGAGCAAGCAACGCATGGCTACTCCTGAGAAACAAGATGTCAAGCAAATAGCTGAAACTGAGCAAAATAGCTAGAAATACTTATATTGAATCGAATTGAATTGATTGAGTGGTCTGGATCAACTGCCCGGAATCTATCTAGATTGCTCTTGAAATAGAGCTAAACATGAAGAAAATGAGGCTCCAAACGGGGCCGGAAATTGGCTCAAACAGGCCGATGGAGAGCTTGAGGCGCAGGCTCTCTGACACAAGACGCCCCCGATTCCTGCGCTGTCCACTCCCAAATTCCCTGAGTCTATAGTCGGAAATAAAGATTCCATCATCCTATGCGCCGGTCACTGCCTCCATTCTCCACCCACACGTCCTGACGTTCGCATACACTGGAGTGGCGGGCATCACGAGAAGCATAGAAAATGAACAAGACAGATAGATGGAGCATAAACTGATAGTCGTGGCCATAGGAAAGAGGCTAGGGGATACAGGATATTCTTCCAGTTGACTGGTTAGATTGGATGTCATCCAGGAGAACAGGAAGTGGCTTCCGTTGTCCATGTCCGAAGACGATGAACTGGCACGGCCGGACAGGTACTTCATCGCAGAAATGATGAAAATGGACCCAAGGGACAGACCAACGGCAAGGGAGCTCTTGCAAGATGCGTGGTTCAAGCCTTGAAGCTGCTGAAGAAGCTGGCATGATCGATCTCCACTGGACCTTCTTTCGTGATGAGAGCCTCGGTAGATGTGTAGACGAGCCCACGCATCGAAGCTACTGCGATGACTAGTTGAAGCGGCCAAGTGGTTTGCGAAGCGTCGGAGGAAGGAAAGTAGCAAATGTGCTTGGCAGAGAGTCCGAAACTGCAAATCGGATCGATGCAAATCTTACGCTCCACCAACATCCCCCAAGTTTTCTGCGTCAACTAGCACTTTAAGAGATTCACAAGATGTTAACCAGCGGGGCGCGACTCAACTTTGCAACTTCACAACGTTTGTGGGCCGGAGGGCTGAGAGAGGTGCCAAGACCGGCTCGGACCGCGTTGATTGTGGATGACTAATGGGACTTGGCATCGCACTCAAACCCTGCAGCTCTCACCTCATCAATCACTCGTACTCCTCCCTCCTCAGTGCACATCACACCATGATGCACACGGCATAACTGTGGCCAATTACTGGTAGGCGGATGGCCCATTACGAGGGAGGAGGGGATTTAGCTAACAAGCTCCTCGTTCACACAACTGATTCAGCTTCATCAAGTCACAATTAAAGCAAAGAGTCCTGTATCTCATATCTACTGGACTTGATCCTTCAGCGCTATCCTAGATGTCTAGGTCAGCCGCTGACCAGCAGGAGAATGTTGGTAGGATTCTATGCAGCTGCCATCATCCATTCCTGGCCCTCAAACCTTCCAACTGTCATCATCTTCAATCCGCCTGCTTCAATCCGCCTGCTTCACGAATGTAGCAGCGAAGTCTCTGGATACTACAGAGCGACATGGAAAGGAGCGAACGCAGGCAGAGAGAGGGAATTCTTTAGATGTGATGAAAACATAACCACCCCTCTAAAAAGGGCGCGTGAATTACATGTAGTTCCGCGTTCGCTCCACGGAAAAACATGAAATACCAATGCCAAGATCGTCCAGATAGACAATATCTTGTTCGACTAAGGCAGGATTCTCTGGGTGTTGATGATGCTGGCAGTCGGAACACAATTAAGTTGATAAATAAAAATGCTTAGATTGATTTGCTGTTCGACGATGGCTAGCCCTTTGACCGTCAATGAACACCTACGACTTCTTTCACAAGTGCTACTCTCTGCAACAGGTCAACACCGTCAGCTTCCGGGGTGACATGACAATGGGCTCCACGTGTTGCGTAGTACCGTGCTTAGGAATGGAACCGCTGTGTCTACATTCAAGGTGTTGTGGGTCTTTACGAACAGTCCGCAGTCAACATAAAAGCGAGATCGGAATACCTCTGCTATTACGATAAATCATATACCTCGTCTCGACGGTCCTCCGACAGACGCACGGAAAGAGAGCTCTAAACATCTTGGCAAGTAAGCAAGCCTTACTCGACAGCAATAGTGTTGTAGAATGAAAAAATTTCAATTCCTAAGCATTCATGCAAGATTGCTGTTCAACAAGGATCGTCCTGAGCCACTGAACACGCCAACCCCAGGATGCCGCCCACTGTGAGTAGCGGATGGACAAGACCGGCCATCATAGGGATGTGATCCACGCAGCCGAAAGTATAGACCGCATCGGCATCGTTGGCCGTTCTCCGGCAAGTGCCTGCCCAATGCCTCAAGTCTTCAACGTCAAGGGCGACGCTACTGCCTTTGTTTGCGGAGCAGTGCTGCTAGAGTCGCCAAATGTGTCATCGGAAGTCTCCATATCCACTTCTTCGTTTGGTAGAGGGGTGCTGAGCAGCCATCTGATAAACAAATCCATCATGTCTTGCGTGCAGCGTTCGAAGTCGAAAACCTGGCTGTAACGTACTATCAGACGTCGTTGGGTCGGACAAACGTGTGCTTGAATGATTCAGGCCTCCCGACCGATGACAGATAGCAGTAGGATCTTGATGATGCTGAATCAGCAAAAGATCTGTAATTTGCTCACTGAAACAAGCTGACGCACTGGGTAAACTTCATAGAAGTTTTTCGATGTCCTTCTCATCTTCGCAATCGTTAAGCTTGTCAGAATCATCATTTCGCTTCGAATCAAGCCAGTCACGTTCTCAACCTCGTGACAGGAAAAGCAGATCTGGTGTGGATGTCCTTCCGCCTCGAGAAGCCCGCACAGGTACCATTGACCGCCTCATCGGTATTCTCGGAGACCTCGCTCGTATGATCCGGTTCGACTACGGGGAACGCGGTTAGCATTTGTGGCAAAGTCTGCGCCGCAAGGTTTGCCTTACCGCCTCAATCGCCATGATGTCGACTGGTAGGTTTGGAACCCACCATCCTGATCGCACAGAAGCTGAGTAGCAATTTCATGATCGACTGCCTCGGAATCCCCAATGCAGCTCCTTTCCCGCCGATAGAAGAAATCCACATCAAAGTTTGGTCGTTTGTCCAAGGTCGTAAGGCGTGGTCGGGTCATTGGTAGAAACCATAGGCCTTCACGGTCAGTTTCATTTTCGAGATCAAATGGCGAGACATCCACGCCCACTTCTCGAGAGTGCCATCCTGTCCAAAGATAGATCGAATGTTGTTGTGAATTGGTGGCGGAGAGTCTTGAGCATCTCAAGTTGATGTGCCATCGTGAAATCCAGCATATTGAACACAAGCGCAACGGTGAAGCTCTTTCAGTTTACTTCAATGGAAGAGGGTGTCAATGCAGTAATCATATCAGGATGTTGTCGTGCGGGGGATTTGTTTGTTTACTTTGCGGCACGAGGGTCTCTCATCCAATCAACTGTCAAGTGTACAAGCAGGCATAACGACTCGACAGTCAACAGAAGATTGGAGAGATGGCCGAATCCATGAGTAAGACCGACACTGCCTGGGGATTGTATCTTGAAGCCCTTGACGATCCTACGCCTCCATACCCGCGTCCCCCGCAGCACATCGGCCTTCAGCCTGGCTCCCGCTCATCATCACAATCACCGTCACATGAGGCCAGAGCGAAGGCCACCAGAAGCCCGGTAGAGCGCCAAATCACCTCTCGTTCATCGTCTCAATCCTCGCCAGGCCAAGGCTGTTGGCAAGGGCGCCCGGAGGCCCGCGACCATCAACTGCCTGCTCGATTGCAGACTGCTGGGACGACTTCGAACTCTCCACGGCGGAATGTCTCAAAGCCCAGAGAACGTGGACTGTGATCCCGTCTGGTCTCCTCGGCACAGTGCCCTCCGACACCCGTAATAGGGGTAAGCATGAAAATTCAACAATCATTGCCAGACCCAGATAAGCCATTCAAAAGGCCCGCCACTATATCCGCTTGAATCCATAATGCATTGAAGCATCCGGAGAACGCGGCACGCTTCTCTAGCTTTATGCACGAGTCGTCGTCTGGCGAGGCGTTTCGCAACTCGCTTCTTGCGGCTTCGATGCCATGGACGTCCCTGAGGAGCATTGGTGGTGACGGACCAGCTGTCACAGTCGGCGTGGGTGGATCCCGAGGCCAAATTAGCGTTGGTATTGCGGAGCTGGCCACGACCGACCAGATCCTGCTTTCAAGATTCTTGATTCGCAGTATCGTTAACATCTCCACAGGTACGACGAGCACGTCCTCCGCATCCTGCACAACCTGATCCCGGCTCTCAAACCTGGAGCCAAGATCATCATCAGCGACAGCGTACTTCCTGACCCGAAGACGCTACCCCTTCTGCAGGAACGCGAAGTCAGGTCGATGGATATGATCATGACCTCTCTGTTCAGTCCGAGAGAGCGGGAGAAAGGGGGGGTGGACCTCCTCAAGCATGCTAACAATCGGTTCGATGACATTCGAGTCCCAGAGTGCTCGGCTTGGGGAGTCATCCAGGGCCATCTAGCGAAGCTGACGGCGCCTGTCACAAGTCAGATGAAGCATGGTCGGTGGCCTGCATTTGAGTTTCACGAGTCTTGTGTTGTTGGAACGGATAGAAGAGGACTTGAGCGTCGGGACGTAGATATTTAGGTCGTATCACCGCTTATAGCGCATTCGTTTCACATGGGATTGCATTAGTGACTCCGTCCACGTTGCGCTCGATGATTTCCAGTCTGTTAACCCGCCAAGACCTAAGCTCCCAAACTGAAATGTCCATCAACTTGAAGAGATACATTGCGGAACATCTAACTCGGTCAGCCAAACATATCAGCCCAGTTTGCCCTCTGGTACATAGGAGCACCTTCTCTACCTCCACCCATAGCTTGGCCAGCTCCCAATGTCCTCAATAAAGCACCGACATCTCGGTCGCAAATCCTCGCATCGCTCCGCCCTCCTCCGCAACCTCGTCACATCCCTCATCGAGACCGAATCAATACGAACAACATGGCCTCGAGCAAAAGAAGCCCAGCGCGTGGCTGAAAAGCTCATCACGTTGGGCAAGAGAAATACCAATGCAGCCAGGCAGCGAGCACAGGGTATACTATTTGTACGTTTAACCTCACACAATTCCCCGCCGCATACTTCTTCTTTGCAAGCATCTAGTAGCTGACCATCCCCTCCCCTTGTGCTCAATAATAGAGACCCGACGAATTCCTCCCCAAACTCTTCGGCCCCCTCCGCCTCCGCTACGCCAACCGCCCCGGAGGCTACACCCGCGTCCTCCGCACCGAACCCCTCGACCGCGACAAAAAACACAAATCCGACGACCGCGAATACAACCCGGGACAGCCTGAATCCGCCATTCTGGAGCTTGTCGACGGGCCCCGGGATATGCGTTTTGCGATCACGGCGAGGGCGCTGGTGAGGCAGAGGGGGAGGGAGGAGCAGGAGGTTGCTGGAGCGGGGAATGGGATGTCGGAGATTTTGGCGGCGCATGTTAGGAAGGTTACGAGATTTAGGGATGGGGGTGAGGAGGTGTTGGAGAGGGAGGTTAGGAGGTTGGAAGGGGGTGGCACCGACG
>JAABUK010002704.1_pt1 | contig 31425 bp, 39 predicted proteins | sample 5559141 | NCBI WGS metagenome assembly JAABUK01 (sample SAMN10711869, study PRJNA513367) | rock metagenome | isolation source: Antarctica rocks | place: Antarctica: Victoria Land, Pudding Butte nord | collected 2016-01-03
TGTCAGCTGAGCAGTGGAATGGCAGTGTCTGCTTGACAGCACCAGGGTAGCGGCATAACCACTGGGGGCTGACTTCCAGGGACAGATGCCACAGCTCATCACAGTAACACATGAAGCGGGGAAGGATCAGCACAGGACTGAGGGCGACTGCCACTCCAGCTGCATACCAGAACTGCACAACAGACTCATTTGTCAGCATGAAGGCTTGGGTTTCCTGCACTATCTGGCATGACTGCAGCTGTGATGATCATCACATGAGCATCAATGTACGCGTGCGCAACGCATAACCGCTTCATGGCAGATGGCTGTAAGGGCAAGCAGCATCAACATGTCAGAATGTTTCAGAAAGGTTTCTACCTGGTCCAACTGCATGGCCATGTTCTTCATATGGAATTGCACCCTGTCTTTGGAGGGCAGCTGCTCCCAGTCTGCAGGAACATCAAGTTGCCCTAGATCAAGCATCAACAAGCCTCCCGGCGTGTGATAGTCAGCATCATCAGATAACCACAGCTGCGCCTCACGCAGCCTGTGCCGCTTTAGCATGCCCTCTGCATATGTCGCGTCCACGGCGTATGGCTTGATTTCTGCCTTCTGCACATGCCAATCATGAATGTTAGTTTGACCGCATTGCTGCCTCAGGGCTGAAATGATTCAACTGTCTGCCGTGATTGTGTCTGTCCAGGGGAGTGCATCCTGCAAATGGCTGTGCCAAACAGGAATACAAAATGAGCGGCTCTACATCATCCTGTCAGGCTTGACTGGACAGCATAAACTGGCAATGCAACAGCTGCAAGAACTGGATAGGAGGCAAACTTACCTCATGCAGTTTCTGTATAAAATATACATGGCCATTCGGAAACAAGGTCAGGGGTAGGACACCAACGCTGACAGAGTCATTGAAGCCCCGAACAAGTCTGCGATTGCTAGGTGCTGGCAGTAGTGGCCGGTACTGCCTGTATAGTACACCATATTTTGTTAGTTTATGTTTTTACACCAGATTTTGGGAGCCAAAAGAAGTAGTAACAGAGCTGCGGGCCCCAAGCAGGTATGTACAGCAGCTGAGGGCATGACTGCAGGTAACCCATATGATCACTGGCTTTTGGCGTAATTCGGCGCATGGCACGACCAGGTGGCATGCATGATAAAGCAACATTCATGTGAGGACATGATAGATGCTTTTGGTGGTGAGGAGCAGTGCATGCAATCCTCAAGTGCCCCTTACCGCTCCCAGCGATCAGTGTGGTCCCACCACGAGACGTCATTTTCGAACATGCCAGCCTTGATCAAGCCATTAAACTCTGCCTGATCCCAAAGTGGCATGCCTGGCTGCAGAAGGATCTGCTGCCACTTGTCCACAAGTTGTGTCACATTCTTACGATGACGCAAAAGCATGAACCCTGGTTCAAACATACACCACGTGTGACTGTACAAACATATTGCAATAATTGGCAGCAGCCATGAACGCAGCCACTGTAGCTGATGCATAAATGTGGTCTTTGCAACCTCAGTGGCTCAGTATATGAGATGCTCTATACATAGAAGAGACGAATAATATGATGTTGTACCATCAATCAGCAAGTGAACATGACTGGAGGGATGCTCCTTGTAGCCAGCACAACATGCAAGTGCTGATATTGACAACAATTCTGTACTTTGCAGGTGATTTGCCCATTGTACAAAACAACATTGACATACCAACATTCAGGTCGTAGCGACCAATGACATCAGGACTCTCTAGGCCACCATCATCACAGGTCGGGGCCACGCTGTCTGTGCTGGCCAGCACATCAGCATCCAGGTATTTTGCAAAGTAGAGCTGGGGGTTTTCCAACCATACTGCATGCCACCACGACTTATCAAAATCCTAATGAGCACATTGCTTGTACATTACTCGTCATAAATGTGTATTGTGCACACATGAGTAAGCAATTTCAAGTCTCTCTCGCTGTGTAAACAGAGGTGACGCTGTCTTACTGCAACACAGTTGCTAAACTTGGATTCTGAAGGTCATACAAAGTGTGCATGCTTCAGCTGACACTGTGTATCAACGTCTGATACTATAAGGTCCACACGGCAGCTCAAAACTGCCTTGATCAAAGCTATCTTGTGCAGACCTATGGACAGAAATCCAGCAGACATGAACATCAGATCCCCTGCAAGCACCTCGCCGAATCAGTTGCCACCCTGCTTGGTCACTCGAACCAAACGAGTGCTCATCAAAGCTGGAGTTGGGTCAGCGGACCTGCCAGCAAACCAGTCACTGCACTTGGCGTGTCGTCAAACATGGTAAAGTGGTGAGCGCCAACTCTGGCCAGAGCATCTGCTGTCGTGCTGTCCATAGCACCAACAAGGTAGTTCGTGATTTGGAGAAGGTCTATGTAGGCCAGCCAATTGAACGCGTACTCTAAGTGATTTGCGTTTGCAAAAGCTATGATGATGGTCTCGTTGACGGCATGCTTCTGGACCATGCTGTCTAGCCGGGACAGGCAGTCGCTGTCCAGGGAAAATTGCCCCCGTTGCTGGTCAACTATATGCATATGGGAGCGACACCGTGAGTGGTTAACGTTACCATGCACAAGAACATCGCTAAACATAGCTATAGCTGCACCTACCGTACGATTGCGGGTGTTGAAATGACGATGCAGACATCCTGGCAGGTCTCAGGCGAGAGTCACAGTCCTGTACATAACAGCATGACCTTGCATAGGTGCCCGATATCGTTTCACTCACCAGGGAACGGGGCGGGCTTAGCAGCAAAAACTACAACAGCTACTGCTCCAGAGACAGAAACTTACCTTGGCGACAAAGTGTATGTGCACAGAGTATGTATATATCAACACGGCGCTTGGCAGAACAAAGAGAAGTGCCACGACTAAGGTTGTACGATGCTGGTGCGTCAGCATATCGTTGACGTCCAGCTTCAAGCCTAAACTGCCTTCAACATGACAACACGACAACTGAAGCTTTGCCTGCTTCAAACTGCTGCGGGCTGAGTCTGACCTTGAAGCAGAAGTACCCTATATGTACTGTGGTGGCCAGATCTGCCTTTGTGCTGCTCAACGTTGCGTTGGCTGAGCCAAGCGTAGAATAAGTGACAGCTGAGTTGCGTAGCGCTCAAGCAATGTCACGGAAGCAGCAACAACGTCTGTCGCTGCGCCGCAAGTTGGCTCAGGTGCCAAGTAGTCCAATATGTTGAGGATGGATGTCCGGATTAGTCACCTTCGAAGCTGTGTCAGAGGATGCGTCGATTCAAGGATTGAAATTGTGATCTGAACATTCGTCACAGGTGCCAGGTGTCGCAAAGGAGGAGAGTGTAGAGCGCTTGCGAGGAGCACATGGTACCCACATGGCATATACGCAGCTCAACTTGCGCAAGATCATGAGTAATCTGATGCACGAGATGCAGGGATCAAGGGTCAAAATGACTACAAAGATGACAATGTTGGGAAAAGACGAACCATCTTGAGCATCTGGCTCAACTGTAATCTTTCTTCCGCGGCCTACGGTTGTGAGAACGATTCGTGGCTGAAGGCTTCGACGTGATCAGTCGACAACTGCAGCAACTGCAGTGACTGCTGTGGCCGGACGATCCAAGTACGACGACTACACAAGATGTCAACAGGGTGGAAGCTGGTGTGCTATGTAAGCTATATCACCGTGTTGATAACTCCACGGACATGTCAGGACGCAAGCTTGTCGGACGACAACGTGACCTTTGCTGCATTTTTGCGACGCAAGATAGTCAGAAGTCGTGTCGTGGCAGCAACGCTTTTTTGCTTGCAGCGTTGTCAGTGGCTGCGAACCCGAGAAGCCTTTCGGACAGCGCTGTTACAGGACATCGATTCCTGAAAGATCTTGAGCGGGCTGCAAACAACAGCTATACCGTCATCACAATGGTCAATGCTGAAGCCGCAACATACTTTCTACCCCTGTACCTCAGATCTATGCGAATGGCTGACAGCGATCTTGCTGAACGAGCACTCATCATGACTTTGGACGGCGAAGCTCAACGGTTGTGTACGTCTATGCACCAGCACAACCTGTGCTGTCCGTCCGAGTCTCTCGGGCACGACGACGGCATATCCTTCGCAGACCATTTTGTGGCTCAAGATGGAGTCGACACCGAAGCATATCAAGCAATGGGATTTATGAAAGTCAAAATCATGCTCGAGGCTGTCAAACTTGGTTTTCACGTCCTGTTCCTAGACGTCGATCAGGTCATTTTGCAAAATCCACTGGCTCATATCGATTTGCAAGAGGACGTTGTAGCCGCCAGAGACTGCAATCTTGTCGGTCACACCTGTTACACCAAACTTATCAATCTTGGAGTTATTTACTTTCGAGCAACATCAAGGGCAACAGAAATTCTTACGGACTGGTACTCCAGGCGACACCACGGCTGGGATCAAGCAGTTTTCATCTCCATGGTGGTTCAAACAGAAGATGGTCCTGAACCACCCTACAGCGCAGCACGCTTGAATTTTGAGGCATTCCCAAACTTTTGTTACCAGTACTGTGGTGAAATTGTTGTCCCGCTGTATCATCGTGCAGCCAACTGGCGTGATGTTTGGCCCAAGCAGGAAGTTCAGAAGTGGGTTACCTTTCATGTCGCTTGCGCCCAAGATGGGAATGGTAACAACAGGTGGGACATGAACTTGAGTCAGTGGTTTGTTGTCAATGATGTTGTCATGATGAAACGCGACATGTTGCAAGCTATTTGGGAGTTGAGCTTGTCGGTTTCTCCACACCGAAATGAGCATCAGACTAAACGGCATGAAGCCTGTGTGGTATTGTTGAATGCAACTGCCATGCCAGCAATATCTTCTTGTACCAAGTGCCCATCCATGGATATCCAAACATGCTGTTCTGCTGTACCTTGGCAGCTGTTCTGTTTTCAGTTGCTGTTAAACATGCTGGTTAAGTTCCAGTGGCGTGTATAAATGAACATACATATTACATCAGTTTGTGGATGTGAACTTCAATTCAGTGTGGGCTGTTTGGCTTGTGCATGCATGGATTAAAGGAAATTCCAATGAATGGTTGAAAGCTATGAAACCCAAAAGTGTAGTCACACCAGGTCGTAGGATTTTGTTGTGCCGGTTGCCAAACAAGTTAGCAAACATGGTGATTCATACCTGATCAGCAGGTATTGAGCTAAGCTTTCTGTGTGGGTTGCCGTCGTTTTCCATCGTTTTACGTCAAGCCCTGTGGCAGGAGTGCGATTGTAATATTGCTTGGTGAGTCTCACTGACTCTATGAAGCTGCGTGCGCATGCACGCTTCTTGTGCTCATCAGCATGTCAGGACTGCCAGCACAAACACGTGCACACGTAATACACTTTAGAACACAAAACGTGAAGCTTTGATTGTGGTTGCTGCAAGACCCATATATCTTGGCAAGCCCTAATCTGCATTGTTGTCTTTGATGCCTGCGCAAGTATGCCAACATTTATACTCTTAGCCCTAGGGCTGAATCTACAGACTCCTACGCAATTGCAATGTATAGCACAATTTTGTAAGTCTCTGCTAAAATCAGCAAAAACTGAGCTACGAACTCAGTCATGAACTGCAACAGGGCAGGAGTCTGTGCTGCACATACAGTGATGGGTACCCAGTCTGTGGGCGCATAAGTGCACCTGTTGCATGTGCCATCACGCAACTCACAACATCAGACAGCTGATACTGTTCATGATCTTGTATCAACCCAAAGCCTGGTGTGTCAGTTACATATCTGCAAGGCTGCGAAAGCCGAGCATGTGACAGTGGTAATTACTTATAAGTTACTGTAACAGCTTAGCAGCACAGTGTAGCACAGCAGCTGTGTATTGGCAGGGTTCATGGGTGTCTTAACAAGCACACTTTCAGAAAGGTGCAGATTGTTCTACATGGGACAGGGACCTGGGTAGCTGGTGCTGCATAAATTCAGCATAGGGACTGGAAACATGCGCATTTCTGCCTGGATATGTCCCTTTCCTGTTGTACATGTCGCTGCAAAATCACATGACTTGTGCTTGTATTTGCAGAAATTCTGCAAGACATAACGAGACAGTGCTGGAACATGCAGTTTGATTCAAGACAGCCACTGATTTCACAACCAAGCTGGCAATGCTTGTTTATCTTCTTGTGCAGGCTAGCATTTTTGCATGTAACCAGGTTGAAAATGCTTCTAATAGAGTACACATAGTATGACTGACAGCTGACTCAGGAATCGAACAGATGATCGTTATGTTACGTAGCATGACAGTCAGCTACAAGTAGCATGTATATATGCTACTTGAACTCGAATTATATTTAGCAGCCTTTCTGAGCTTCTTTACAAGCCACATAAGCCAGGAGACTTGTAACATCCCCTGGGCTGATGCAATACCAGTGTTACTAGATCTACTGAAGCACGCATGTCATAAAGGCCAGTAAAACGTCCTTGGGCATCGCATGTAACCACCTCAACTATCATAATGTCAGTCTTGCCCTCGAACAGCAATATAGCAAAGCAAGGATAAGTGGCGTGCCGAAATATGATCTACGTAGGTTATGCGTCAATATGTACACGGTCAGTAGTGTGTCAGAGTAGCAGTCAAGGCTTCATTGGATATGTTGAAACTTTCGTCAAATTGTACCTAAACAGCCGAGTTGAACCATGTTGTTGACTAACAGGCTAATTCCTACAGGAAGCCAATATGCAGGCATGGTTGCACATGAAAAGTGATGCATCAAACAAAAATCAGAGGCCAGGCAGGAGCCAGGCAGTGCAGGGACCAAAAGCACACAGGAATCCTCAGGGGCATCAGCTGCAAGGCAAAGCTCTGCAGCTTCCAATTGGCAGTAGCAAAGCAATGTTGTGATTTCCTGCCGTTCATGATCATCATAGACACATAAGTACATGTTGGTTCCCACTTCTTCAATGGTATGATACATGCATAGGTTCATGTGCTAGAAAAGAAAAAAGACGACTAAAGACAACACCTTGCGGCATCAATTTATGAGAAGCCAAGTATCATACCGGGCTGCCCAGGGAGGTTCACGTGATGCGTGCCGGTTCAGCTGCTCACCCAACGTCTGTTTCTGTATTCTCACATGGCAGGGTTTCATTCTACAAGATTTCGTCCTGTTTCACTCTGTGGGCCATGCAGGTCAATGTTGAAAAGCCAAGATCGTGAAGCGCAGGGAATCAGAGCTGAGCATCTGGTCTTGGCACGCCTAGCCACATGCCAGTTCACAGTGCTGGGCGGAGGCTTGTGCAGCTCATTCAGGTTTTGTTGATTGATCATTAATTGTGTATGAAACCCTGCAATACTGCACTTTCAATATTTAGGCATGCCAAAAGAAATGAAGCCCTGCAGCTGACAGAAGGCACGGATTGCATCTGCTAGATTGACTGGAAGGCAGCGTGCTTGCCTGCACCTGCGTGCACACATGCACATATGTGTACATCAGGCACCGTGTGACAAGCTGAGTGTAGAAGTAGTGAGCTCTAAGCTGCCGCCTTAGGAGCCTCCCGTTATGACTGCTGAAAAGCGTAAACTTTTCGTTTCTTTCTTGTCTTTGTGCACATGTGAGAAGCAGTGGTGCAGAGGCAAAGGCGGCTTTGCATGTGACAAGCAGTATCCGTGGCTAACTGGGCATGCCTTGCGCAAGGGCTGGTATGACTGGTACATGACCCTTGCTGGGGTGGTTTTGTTGAGACAAGAGTTATCATTGTAGAACACCATAGCAATCTTGTCACCATCTGGTCCAAAGGCAGCACTGTCCTTGCATGGCAAAGGCTTGAGCCAAACATGGTATCAGTGCAAACTGTGCAGGGTCTGAAAGCAATTGTGGACAAGATCTTGCTTTGCAACTTACAGCCTTCCTCATAGTTGTTGTATACAGCATGCCTTGGTTATGCATGGCATGCACAGTGCAGTCAGCATTGCAACATCAATTCCTGCTTTTCAGTTTGTTTCATAGTTGGGTTGATAACAGAGCCCTTGCATGCAAGAGAACACTGGATCAAGCAGCAGACCAGCAGGCATCACATCCACGCCGGAATTTCATGGCACCCCTTTGCAATCTCCGCCCCCCCCCCCCCCCACACCTTGACACTCGCATTAGTCAATTATGCAATGTGATGGAGCGTGACAGCGCCAATGCTCTGGCCAGTGCTGTCAATTTATTTCGCAGGCAAAGCCGCTGGTCTTCGAGGTCCCCTTCTCACATTTCCTTCTTTGCGAGCTAGTGGACATCTGCGCGGCTAAACAGCGGATCATAGAGCTGTGGTCCTGCCGTCGCAGTTATGCAAGTAAGCCTCCACCCTGTCGCAGACCCTGTCGTATTTGTTGACGGAATGTGCATTGTTGTCAACTTGCATGTCGATAGTGTCACTGGGACAACAATCATGAGGGTTGCGCAAAGCTGCCAACTTTTCCTTGCGATTTGTGCTGCAGCACTTATCGGCTGAAGAGAAAGCGCTTCAAGCAAAATGGGTGGAGCTAGCATACGACCAGGCTCTGAAGTCTGAAGCCGTCGGAGGCATTCCCATCGGCTCAGTTTTGGTACATCAACCAACAAGAAAAGTCATTGCAGCTGGTCACAACCAGCGCATGCAAAAGAACAGCAACATACTTCATGGCGAGATGGACTGCTTTGAAAACGCTGGGAGGACCTATGAGGGGGGCCCTATTCCCTGGCACGAAACTGTCTGCGTCACAACACTATCACCATGTCTGATGTGCACAGGGGCTATACTAATGTACGGCATTCCAGCGGTCATCATTGCAGAACATGATAACTACTTGTCTCCAGGAGAGGAGCTACTTGCCTCAAAAGGTGTGAAGGTGACCGTGGTGAACAACCACAAATGCATACAGACTATGTCCAATTGGATCAAAGAGCATCCTCAGCTCTGGCATGAAGATGTAGCAGGGAATGTGAATGGTGCACGTGTGTGAGAAAGCTGCTACCTGTCAAGGTTCTCAGCGAGTGAGGGCGTGTAGTGAACCTGATACACAACAAATGAGACCTAGTACATGCACTATGTCAGCTGTACAGCAGATGTTTTCCTCAAAGCTATAGCAAGTCAGCTCTGATCGTTGGCCAGTTGATTGGCAGGTAACTACTGCCATGTTAACATTATAACGTTATAACAGTTATGGTTGGAACTGCAAGCTCAACACACAGGATGGCAAGGTGCAGGGCATATTTGAACATACAGTGCTGAGCATGGAAATACACGTGGTGTTGGCATCAGACAAGGCATCACAGTGGTAGTAAGATGCTTGTGCATGCAACTGCTGCTGTGCAAAAGCTCTCGATCTTATTGGATCGTGCGTGGGGCCCTCCATATATACACCTATGCAAGTATACTACATACATGCATGAAATGTTGACTGAAGTCGATTTGTAACGCAACTAGCCAAGGCAAAGTCACGTTTCGGAATCAGCAGATGCAGGCAGGCAAAATGCCCTCAACGACTACTGCATTTGCATTGGCGCATTGCCAAGGCTTAGAGCAATGGACAGCGTTGAACAGCCAACAAAGTCGTTCACAACGCAAAAGCTCGATTGCACAATGGTGAGGTCAGCTGCCACTGCATTGGGTCAGGTACAAGAGCATATATGACCAAATGATCCAGGCATGACAGTGAGCCAGCCATAGCACAGATTCTGATGCCTGCAGCAAGCACCACTGACAAACCATGGCAGGCAGATCAGAAGTTATCAAAACATGGCGTAGCCTGAAGTCATTGCTCAGGGGCACAGGTGAAAGATGTGTGCTCAAGCACTCTAGAATAGGACGACAGAAAGCACTTTAGAATCAGTCATCCGCTCTATGGTGCCGTCGAGCTGCTCATGCGTTGAAGTTGCTCAGGCGTGACGCATGATTTGCAGAAATCAGGGGGCAACCCGAAACTGCGCTGTTCCATCTGCAGCACTGCTCGCCTGCACCTGCTTTAGGTCTTACCAACAGCGGTGCTGCAAGTAAGATCCCAGAACAGTAGTGGGATCGGCGGTGCCGGTAGAGCTGCAAGTCTCTTGCGAGCACCGCATGGAGCCTCATCTAGAAGATGGAGAACTTGATGTTGAAGATGGGGAAGTTGCCGCCGACGAAACTGCGCAGGTATGACACAGCCTTCCTGTTGCAATAGGTCAAGGCAGCACTCCGTGCGCAGGTGCGTCGGGCGTTTATTCCTCAACCTGCATTGTTGATGCTCGTAGGCGCGCAGACTTGCCGTTCCATCCCCTCCAGCTTCGCCAGTGCATGAGGAGTCATGTGTTCAGCGCAAGCCTAAGAAGCCTAAGCTTGCAAAAGCTGCAGCACTGGGGTACCACGATGTGTACGGTACTCAGGTCAGTGGCAAGGTCGTCATTTGTCATTTTGCTGTGCTTACACTGCTCTTACTTTATGGACCTGCTTGCAGGCACGGGCAGAAGTACAGATGCGCACCCCGAGTATGATACGAAGTCATGATGTCCAGGGTCTTCTTCTGTGGGTGCTTGCGGATGGCATGAGTCCTAGATGGTGCTTTGTCAAGGTGTGTTGCTGCACATTGCCAGGCCTGACATTGGCTGAGAGGTTGCTCACTTGCATATATTGACAGTTGATGCCAAATATAATCTTGATGTGATCTGTGTGTCAAGTCTTATTGCTGTCCTGCAGAACAAAGCCCTGGTGAGCAAGGTTGTCATGGTTGCCATACCTGGCTTGGAGGCAGAGCTCTTCACAGCAAAGCAGGTTTGATCCTCAGCCTCAGCTGATTACTTTTATCCCACTGGCACAGTTTATTGCTGTTGCAGCTTCTAGACAGGAACATCGTAATCCGGCACAAACTTTCAACTTTCAAGAGCAGTATGACAGCTGTCATAAATTCACACATCTCTGCATTGCTGTACTACTCGATATGCATGTTCATCTGATGGTCTGGCATGTGAGATCATGTTTCCCTGTGCCCATGCAGGAGTTTATGCCCATCATGCACTCACAGCTGGCTACCCCTGCAACTGTCATTGCCAAGAGTGCCCAAGTGACAACAGGTCCGCTTCAGCCTTACTGCGCTGGCAATGCTGTTTGTTTGCCCTGTCTGCAAGCATTGTCTGATGCTTATACAATGTATAGCCTGCATCTGTAGTACAGCTAGTGGCCACAGCATCACAAGACTCTATCTACATACACATTGCAACTGTGTGAATCTTGGGTTGCCTGGTTGTCAAATCCAGCCTTTTGTCACCTTTTGTAGGTTCCACACTGGCTGCACTGTTCACTGTGCCCCTCAGCAAGAAGCGCAAGCGCGAGAGTGATCAGCAACAGCAGCAGCAAAAGAGGCAGGCACCGAACGGCACCCACAAGCCCTTCCCTCCTTCACATTACCGTGTTACTCTGCAGCAGATGGAGAGTAATGACTACCCAATGCCAGTTGTGGACAAGCAGGGGAATATGACATGCCCTGCAGCCTATGTGGCCACCCAACCAGCTGGTGACATTTTTGCCAAATCCAATTCACGTCAACATTGCTGCATAGCAGCGCTGAGCATGTTTGCACTGGCGGTGATGTTGCTGGAAATTATGGCAGACATAATCAGGAAATGACTTGCTGAACTGGCACTATGCTGTATCATCAAACACATGTTAGGTGCATGCATTGTATGGTGCTTCAACTTGATGTCATTATGTTGTCTGTGATTAGATTCTAACAATCAACAGATCTCAGCACAAAGAGCCCAGAAGTATTGAAACTGGCCGTACTTTTGGACAATGGTGAGGCTCATATAGAGCAAGTAGCCTGTATTGCATGCAGGTGGCAAGGATCCGCTGGAAATGGTGTCTGTGGATTGCGAGATGTGTGTGACAGCAGCTGGGTACGAACTGACACGCGTGTCTTTGGTGGACGGCAGCGGCCAGGTGTGCTCTTGGTGTCAGAACTATACTGCCTGCCTCCACTCATAGCAGTCAGCAACATGGCTGCAGCAGTAGGCTGTGCCTTGGCATGCTTGCTGGGCCTGCACAAGCTCACTGAAATGTCTCAACAAGTATTCAACCTCAGCGCAGCGGTGCAATTAGTGAGACAGCATGCAGTGTAGTGCTGCATTGAGCCAAGGCTTGGGCCACAGGCATGTAGGGCAGTTGCTCAGGGCCCTTTGTAGCATCTGCAATCTACAACCTTGTATACTTTGTGTACTCTGCACACTCGCACTGTGCAAGCTCTGTGCATATGTGAGCTGTTATTACAAACTGCTTTGTCTTTCAGGTGCTCTTAGATGAACTTGTACTGCCAGACAATGCTATCACAGATTACAACACCCAGTATTCGGGCATCACTGCACAAGCTCTGGCCGGCGTTACCACAAGGCTGACAGACATACAGCGTCAGGTGTGTGAGTTTGTGTCAGCAGAGACATTGCTGGTGGGACATGGCTTGGAGAATGATCTTAAAGCTCTCAAGATCATCCATGCCAACTGCCTGGACACTGTTATGCTTTTCCCGCACCCTAAGGTGATTCTTGATTCTGCCCTTTCCAAACAGAGCAGAATCAAGCTGCATTGATGGCTTAAAACACAAAATGGTCAGGTGGACGGGAAGCATACTTATGTCATGCCCCAGCTGATGTACATTGACTTGATATACATGTTGAGCTTCCAGCTTGCCTGTCTGTCAGCCCGCCATCATAGCATTCTTTTTATCTTTCCTGGCATTGCCTTGTGCAAAGGTGTGCTCCTGTTGAGCTTGTCGCCAACTGACTGCCTGAGACACGCCAGCAAGCTGGTCATTTGTCCCACATTACTGCCTACAATGCCATGATATTGCTTCCACCATGCACCTGTGCATTGTGTTGTCATGGTGCAGTCTAGTGCAAGACACCAATAACAGTCTGAGCTCACTTGCCGCTTGCTTGATATAGGGACCTCCCGCCAAGCCTGCTCTGCGATTCCTGGCCGACAGGTATTTGAAGCGCAAGATACAGGTGGCAGAGCATGACTCAGTGGTGGATGCCCGAGCTGCATTGGACTTGGTCAAGCTCAAGATTGCCAAGGGCCCCGCGTACGGGACTGTCAGCCAGCATGAGGAGCAAGGGGACAGGCTGATGGATGTGCTGCATGCCCATGACAGGCGCTGCACCCTTATAGACAGGACCGACATGCTCAACAGACATGTCACCGGTCAGTATGCTGTCTTCAAGTCGTTGGTTTTGTGTGCAAAAGCTGAGCAAAGGCAGCCCACAAATGGTGCATTGGCCGGCCAGCAGGGAACGTGCTCTGCCATTGCTCCACCACAAGCAGATGTCCTATTCCTAGTTGCAGCTGTTTCAAGCAGACATGTGCTGCAGCTATCAGATTCTGTCTTCAATTCAGGCATATGTGCGTGCTGACTTCTTACACCTTGCAATGATCAGCAGCTGCACAACAGCACAATCTATGAGCTTGTGTCTCACAACTGCTCCACACAACTGTGCTACAGTCCTTGTAGTGACTATACATGCTGTTTGTTGCAGCTGGTGCAAGTGCAGTGGTTGTCAAGGAGGACGGCGAGGCGGTCTGCAAGGCCTGCAAAGAGGCAGCCAACGAGAAGACCGACTTTGTCTGGACTCAGTTGCGTGCCTTAGGAACCTTCTTAGGCATGAGAGCACAGCACAAGAAGCAGCACCCAGCACCACTGCAGCAGGCTCAGCAGCAGGGTCAGCAGCCTAATGGTAGTCATGCTATGGAACCACAGAATGAGGGGACCAGCAGCCCCCTACAGCGCAATCACTCTGATGCAATGGATCAAAATGTTGCAGAGGAGGTGGATGGCGCTATGGACATTGCCAGAGCCAACGGCAACGGTAACGGCAATGCCAGCACAGGTGATGGTGGTGGTGATGGGTTGCAGCAGGACAAGGCAACACATGAGCAGGCAGCCTCCACCAAGGAGGAGCATACTGAGGAGCACAAGGTAGTGAAGACTGACCAGGACGCCGCCGGCAACCAGCAGGCCAAGGCAGAGGTGGTGCATAAGACCACCACCACCAAGGTGAAGAAAAGGAAGCGTGTGGAGCAGACGTCAGCAGGCAGTGGAAACGGTGATGCTGCACAGGCTGGCGCAAGCCCTTCCAGTGCTGATCAGGCCATGCCAGATGCAACCAAACAGTCCTGTGGGGATGAAGCTGCTGAAGAAATGGGGGCACAGGATGGCCACGGCAATGCAGAGGCCCATCAGGATGGGGCTCCTGACACAGGTAGCCTGCATCTATGCCTCAGTGTGCTATTCTGGTGGGACGTGCTTGTCTTGCAACATTTGTGTGTCTAGTGGAGTCTTACTGAATCAAGGTGTGGCTGTCAGGCTTTATAGGTTTCCGCACATACACATGGTGTGAACACACCATAAGCATGTTTGCGTGTCGGCGCATGTACAGCTGGCATCAGACCTCTCCAGCACATGCCAGCAAAACCTGCTAAGATTCCCATATGCTGCAGCACCTGCTGAGCAAGAGTCACCTGCTGCCCAGTCAGCATCAGCTGCCAGTCCAGCACCTGCAGCCTCGCCTCATGCGCAGCCACAGGATTTCAGTGAGCAGCAGCTCAACCGCGTTCTGAAGACTCTGGATGAGTCTGTTGGGCAAGTGATTGAGGCCTTGCCTGTGAATGCAATGCTGGTGTTGTACACCTGCCAGGGAGATACCGTACAGTTCCGCATGATGCAGGTAGGCATGCCTTTGCATGAATTCTCAACGATGCTGTACATATGCAGCACCAAGTCTCATTGCACTGAAAAGCCAATTACCTTGCTCCTCTGGCATGCTTCAATGCTCTGATGTGTCAATGGTGAATCAACCAACTTGCTGTGTCATGTGCATGTTTGATCTTGGTGTATTACCCAGCAGCTGTGCAGACTATTATTGCAACAGTGCTGTGCAGGAGCAGAAGATGAAAAGGCAGCAAGGCGTGGACAACCTGCCACCGTGGACGCTTGTCAATGAAACTGAGTTCAGCTCTCTGGCATCACGTGTCTGCCGGGCACTCTGCTTTGCTTCTGTCAAGCAGTGAACATACATGTGCAATAATTACACAGCTGTCTTAGTGTTTTCCTGTTAGTTGATTGCCCACGCTGTGGGGGCTGTAGTCTGTAGAGTGTCAGTCTTGAATGAGTGACCAATGGTTGGAGCAAACAGATAGCTTGTACAGCAGTCAGTGTATGCTGTCTACGTGAAGACTCAGCTTGCTTGTGCTTCAACTGGTCAGGTGTCGTACCGTAGGCTCATTACGGATATCAGATTGCGGTACTCAGGTATGCTCCCCTGGAAGGTCAGCAGTCAATCCTGCCTGTCAGCAGGTATCGTTTAATCAGTTTGTGGTTCATGCACTTTATGACCACATGAAGTCGCTAAGACCTGCACAGAGTTCAGACTAAAATCACAGGTCAGGCAGCCGTGGATGTAAAAGTGCCAATTAATGAGATATCACGCCAATACTGATCTACTTCATTGCAAAACGGTACCTCCTAAATCTCGCTGGAATGTACAGCAATATACTGTCGCACACAACAGCTTTATTTATGGTCATAAACGCGTCAATTATACATAGCCAGCACAACCTGCAACAAATCCAGTGGTGGTCAAAAGTCAAGGGAGTCTAACTGCGCAATGCAACCCATTGCATCAATATGCATCTACACAATGATGGTACACTGCCTGCAAGTCACGTCCTGCAAAAGTAGAGATGTCCAATGCTGAACTGCGTTACTGCTGATCCCCAGTTTGATCAGAATGTATGTCTTATGGGCTTCAACACTTGATCAAGAGCTATCATCCACAATCAAGCGCATGTCCCATCTGCGTACTGGTGTCACCTGCAGCGCACAAAGACATGCAGCTCAGATCTTGCAGCAAGAGTGGAGCACCTCCCTTGCAAATCACGAACTGTCCAGGTCATGGTATGGACTATCTTGCCACACTCAGCTGGCTGTCATTGCTGTAGCAACTCACCAGCAGATGGTTCATGGACAGCATTTGTTTGTACCAGGGCTGCAGTACCCAGTTCATCACATCTTGAGGCTTGTAAGCTATGTGCCTATGCTTATTGGGGTTGTAGTCCACCGACACCAAGGTCCGCACCTCCTCCGCATCAATTCTTGTTATCAACTCATCCTGCGAGAGCTTTGCTGCCTGCAAGCTATGCCTCCTTCAGTGCCGGCTTGAACGTGCATTGCTGACACATACGCATATGTGGGCTGCTTGCCACATGCCTGCAGGAGCTTCCGCTGGTCAAGGCAGGCAAATTTTGCCACTGCAAGCCAGCAACGGACGCAAGGACACAAGGAAGCATGGAGACTGCCTACAAATCAGCTTGGCTGTCTGTATGGGACAGGGGGTACCTTGGTGAGAGGACTGGGGCCCAGGATATGGGTAGGCCGCATGACACAGGTGTCATCAATAACGCCCACCTTGTCTTCAGGGTACTCTGCCAGATAAGGCCAAACAAAGTCCAGACCAAAACCTGCAGCGCTTGACCACTGTCGCTTGCTGCTGTTTACACTTTACAGACCACATGAGGAGTCTGAGGCGGAGAAGAGTTTGCTTGACAGTAGATACGCCAATAACAGCAGTGTGTATGCATTTAGCAATGCACACAACAGACCAAACGCATCTGCTTGCAAGTCTCTGCAGTGACAAAAGTGATACGGACCTCAGAATGCAGATCCAATCTTGCAGTGAGCATTGCGCACACCTCGATCAATGCCTTTGAGGTTGGGCGCTACATACTGGTCCCAGAAGGAGTGGCTCCACACGGGAGCAGCAGTCTCCACATATGTCGTGTGACGCAGCAGTGTTGTGGGGTGCATTCGTAGCAAGTCCATGTGCCATGACACTGTATCCTCTGGTGAGCACCAAGATGGGTGTGCCAAGTCCAGCTTATACTCTGCAGCTAGCTCAAACATCCTGGACACCACCACAAATGCCACATGTTAAACACAGCTGTAAAGGGACCAGCATGGCACAGCATGATGTTCAATGCACACCAGGTCCATCAATTTCAGCGCATACCAAACAAGCAGCATGTGGTCACAAAGTGTATGCTCAGCAGAGCAAAAGTGGTGAAGTGTGGAGAATGACATGGCAGACTGGACAGCAGATACCAGCAGCAGTGTTGCTGAGTAAAATCAGCAAATTGCAAAGACGCCAAGCTTTGAATGGCAGCAAACAGGCATGCTGCATTGCTGTGCTTACACAGTGATCTAAGACCAAACCTGTTGATGGAGCTGACTGATTGAACAATCTCCTCCTCTGGGAAGTAGATGTAGTCGTACTTGCCGGCCATCTGGGTTTGCCAGCGCACTGTGTGGATGAGCTTGTACAGGGCAGCATATCTGCCAGCTGCAGGATCCAGGTTGTGAGCATAGACATAGACACAGTGGGAACAGGCCTGCTCAACCTGAGAAGCCTGGTCCTCAGGTGCAATGGCTAGAGTGTCATACTGCGTTGAGGAGTTGGCCCACAACCACCTGCACCGCACAAGAAGGCGCCGTCACTTCTCCTGTGCTGCAGGACGCAGTTCCCAAGGAAGACGTCAGACGTCGACACAGAACAAGTGTTGACATAAGGTCGCAGTCATCTGGGCAAAACAGCATGCTCTGTTGCTGCAATGCGTAGCGAGCTGTGCAACTGTGTGATACTCTATTTTATAATAGTCCAAACCGGGTAATGTACAATGAGCATATTTGCACATCCTTTGTGATGAAGTCACTGATGCCTAGACATGCAAGTCCTGTTTAACAGCATGCTTGAGCAAGGCACACCTGGAGTCCTGGCGAACAGAGACCACCACCAAGTACCTATGTCGCCCTGCAGCCCCACACACTTTTCAGGTACCAGACAACATGACGCCAATCAAGGGTGGCCATGCTGACGCATAAGTTGCATATTTTCGACAGGCTTCCCAGCAACAAGCATGCCAACTTGGCAGAGGAAGAGCAGGTACGGTCATCTTCTGAGGTGCAAGTGCCATATACACAGTGCCAAAGCAGTTTCACATGACAACCCACAGCTACTTCAGCTGAGCAGCCTGCAATGTACAATGGCAAATGACCATCTGCATGCGACTGAGTAAGGACCTGTTGTGTTTGCCTGGCTGCTCTGGAAGCCCAGGTACTTGATGGCGGTCTGTATATGGTGGTGAGGGCGCAGCCTGCCAAGGCCAGGTGCACCTGTCGCTGCTGAGACAAACTTGACTCCCTTGTGAGGACCCTTGGCTGCATTCTTTTCCTCGTACACATCTGCACCACCACACCGAGTCTACACCTACTGCAAGAGTTGACCATAAAGCGAGACGCCTTCCGAAATGTATTGCAGCTTGGGCTGGAGTGGAGGATCTATGGCAACTGGCAGCCAGCAGCCTGTTGTGTACATGCAACCTGTCACTACACATGTCTGCAACCTCCAACTGTACCTTAGCTGAATCACAGAAGGAATGCTCTGGTGGTGAACCAAGGAACATACCCAAAGACAACGGCAGATACCAAGGGGCCATGACCCTGCTTTGTTCCAATAGTAATAATAATTATTTACAGGCGTTCCAGCTAATCGTTGTTGCCAGGTACCTACTAGGTGTGCCTAAACCCTAGTCCTGTGAGCCAACATGCACTAACATGAGACACTAATTGCACCCAAGGGGTGTGCGCTGACAGGGCGAGTGCCATAGACGCATTTGTTCCAATCATCTATGCTTAATTGCAACTCTCTTTCGTGGGGCCTATGGACAAGAGTGTTGAGCCAGTCTGTGTATGCAGGCTTTGCAGTACGTGATGCAGCAAGGAAGCAGGGGCAGATTACCTTTGACGCCAGCCAGTTGGAGGAGGTCCTGGTACCAGGGCTGCCACCTGCGCCCCAGCCAGCTTGGCTGCAGGTATCCCATGTCATACTTCTTCCTCAGAATCTGCATCAGTCACATGCAGAAAGGTGTGCTGACAGGCCCTTAACACTTACAGTGAGGAGAGCGTGTTTACATCTTGGGCAAGCTGACAACCAGACAGCGTACCAAAGTGCTTTCTGGCTGCATGAGTGGACATGTGCACTTGATACAGCATAACAGTATACGAGTGTACAAGCACTGGCTGTGAACCACAAACACAAGGCTGGCCAACATTGCAGCACAAAGACTGATGCAAGCTCTCTCTCTCATGGTCAATATTGTAGAAGCCCGGGGCCAAGTGGCATAGCCACACAGGGCAACAGCATAACAACAGGAGTCAGGCATTGCTGACCTCGCTTTCATAGCCAAACTTGGCAAGGACAGCTACTAGCTCAGCGTGGGGATTGTGCTCCTTGTAGATGGTCAGCTTGGTGCCCGGCTGCAACTCTTTCTTTGGATGAATGACGCATACATCATTGATGATGGCAATTTTCTCCTGGGGGTACCCCAGAATGAAGGGCCAGACCCAATCCAAGCCATGACCTGCACAAGGCAGCGCATCATCTCAGTCCATGCCCCACAGGATGAGGCAAGACAGACTATGCAGCAATGACTTGCCTGCACTGCATGCAAGTGTGACTGCCCTCTTGCATTTCCCAGCAATTATATCACACTACACTGTGCTAGCCAGCGCCCTAAAACATGATCTCTGTCGCTGCAGCGCACACCTGTGCCTGTGTCTATTACAGTCTTGTGATACAAGCAATGGTACGCATATAACAGCAGCCCAGCTACATGCTACAAGTGCACTTGTCCCAGATGTTGCTATGACTGCAAATAATAGTGTTTGAGGTGGTGGTCACTCCAAATACAGCAGCATTGTATTAAAGCAGGGCACATGCAATATGCTGCAACATTTCCGGCATCTGCAGCCGCGTCATTACTCTCATGGTACTGCCTGTTTACGGCATACCTGTCTCAGCATGCTCCAAAGTTGCAATGACTTTGGATGTGAAGAAGTTCATGTTGAACATGGGAACCATGATCTCCACAAAAGTGGTGTACTGCAGGATGAGGCGTGCATCCTTGTACAGGGGGTTCTGCCACGTGGCTGACTCAAAGGGGGAGCACAGGCTGGGCTGGGCCAGCAGCAGACCATACTGCTGCATGAGTGCAAAGGATCTGCTGATGGAGGCACTGGTCTGAACAATGTCATCGTCTGTCACGTACAACTGCACCACATCCCCAAGGGAGGCCAATCAGGACAGAACTATTCAAGCGCAGCCTATGCTGCTGCTCACGGCTGACTGCCATAGCTGTAGCTGATAGCTCACATGGTATGCAGACAAGGTGATGTTGCAGACTGTACACAGTGCATCAACTCCCTATACAGCTGAAGCGCTTCAGTCAAGATGCACAGGTCAAGGATGAACGGCGTGAACCAGCTGCAGCAAAAAGGTGCAAAGGTGGCAGTCTGCAGCGTTTCGTCTGCACACCTGCTTATATTGCCTAGCAAACTTTCTTTGGAAAAGATCACTCTTTGCAAACTTGTACAAGAAGCTCCATTTGGTGCCGGAACCAGATTCCACGTGCACACACTCATCACAGGTGAAGTCATTGCGTTTGCCGAAGTAGAATGCTGCAAGGTCCCATGTTGCATGGTCAAAATCCTCAAACCACCTGCGCAAGTCAGGAAGACCCTTGCATTCCATGTTCACAGGCACGCAATGCAGCCTACAAGCCTGTGGCAGCCTACAATTACAGGCCAAAACACAGCCTGCCAATGATATTAGCTAGGCTTCATGGCAGTTTTTATTTAACACACCAAGCATCCTTCTTCAGAAACAGAGAGCAACAGCAGCGTCCATCTTAAGAGATGACAGGCCACAAAAGACGATCAGCAGCAACACCCAGTCAGGTTACATTGTCAGCTTCTTACCTCTCGTGGATAGAGGAGTCCCCAACAGCAGCAACAACAAGGTTTGTCCTCAGGCCACGATTGACTGCATGCATTGGTAGCATGATATGTTATGCAAGCTGAGGCAAAAAGCCTCTAAAAAGCATTTGTTATACGCGTGTAGCATGCAGAACACATTGACCAACTGAATAACTGAAAGCTAACCTGGTTTGCGAGCAACAGAAGCCGAAGGTGCTGCAGAGTTATGTGGCTCAGGACCTTGAACCACAGTAAGATTCCGGCTGTGGACCTGCATGAACTCAAGCTCAGGTCCTGACAGCATAAACCTCTCTGCCACCGTGGTTAGAAACACCAACGAGCTATGGAAAGTTGCGAGCTTAATTTGATAGCTACGCACACGATGCACTGCCAGGTAATGCAGAGAGTTGTGACAGTTTCATGATGCCGCACAAGCGGGTTTAGTGCGCTGCCGTGCTCGAACCACCTCAAAACTTACCGTTACAGAGCAGAGCACGACAAGCAGAGCAAGCTTGGGAACCGACGTATATTTCCTATCGTGCGGCTTCTTGGCCATCTGTCAGCGCGACTGGTGCGTCACTTCGCATTCCTGGCCGCACTGCGCTCGTGAAGCTGATCCTGTAACTCTGCCAGCATAGGGATCGGCGCAAGACGACACGGAAGACTGCTGCACGGCCGACCACAATCGATGTCGATGATGTCTGTGCAGTTGGAGCAGGGTCTCACTGTGGCGCCACTTACGCGCCCGATGGTCGATGCAGTGCAGTAGGTTGCCCTTACACGCGTCCTGTCATGAGGGCGTTTGCGAACAGTCTCAGGAGTCTTCTTCTTTCTGAGAACAGACTATTCTCTATAGCCATCTTCTTCTTCTTTTGACGATGTCTTGTGTGCTTTTGAGTACCTTTGGACAAAACATTAAACATAAGAAAGCGATGAAGAAATATGGCTTGCAGTGACACGCAGCTAGGGTGTGCAGCACTGGGGACGTGTATGGCTCATATGAGGCATGCATGGGCAATGAATCATCATATACACAGCTGAGTAGTTGTACGCTGTAAACTTGCCTAGCTGACTCAATCATTTGTGTCTAATTCAATTTCACCCCTACTTAACCCACAACCTGCATGTATACCTGCATGTGTACATGCAATTGAGCACTCGCGGCTGAAACATAATCAAGATTCGATAGTGGAGCAAATTTTGCAACCCACCCAGCCACACCCATCAAGCAGTGAAGCGTGCAAGCTGAAGCCTTTCATTGCCTGGCAGCCTTGCCATGCTGAGCATGGCAAAAAAGCAAATGAAGCCTACGCAGTTTCTATCTTCGAGTGGACACTCACGAACTCTCGCAGCGGTTTGATCCCATCCAATAGTTTCGTGATGTCGTCTGTATGGTGACGACACAGACTTACTACCTCACCGCTATATTTGCGCTCGTACTGAGCGGGGTTAGCTTGGCGATCGGGCTTGCTAACCTCATAGTCTCTCAAAGAAACCGGCTAGTGGATGCGTCTGAGAAGAAGGAAAATCGAGCAGCAGAACAAGCGTATAAGTATAGCAAAGAAGTCCAGGTTGGATTGAAATGTTGTACCAGCTGCGCAGACACAACAGGTTGCTTTCATGACCTTGCAGCCTCCCGATACAGCAGTCATTTGTACCACGGCAATTCCTCTCAAAACGATCCTGAGGGCCTGGGACCACTCCAGGCATGCAATGCACAGCAGAGCTGTTGACAGATGGCTAGAGTGCTGCAGAATGTCCTGATAGAAGTTGAAAGGTACAAAAGGCAGCAATGTGGGGGTTCAGAACTACTATATTATACACGCCTAAAGGAACTGCAGAATGAGGAGGACTGGGAGATCAAACAGAAAATGACCATAGCGAATGGGTTCTGGCGAGAAACTATATTCCTGTGGAACAAGGTACGGCACATGCTACCTGACACATCTCCATGTTAGACGCAGCTGTTGCAAGTCTCAGCCTTCTCTGTCTCAAGTCACGAGTGTTTGTCTGAGGCTTCACTCTTGCTCATCTTCCTGTGTCCTGCTGCCTGTTGCTCCCTTATACAAATGACCAGACGGCAGTTTGTGCATCGTGCTAGCTTGAGCCACAAGGGCAGCTTGCAGCAGTGACTCAAGTCTTTTGCTGGCAGCCATACTGTGACTGATTTTGAATGCTTTATCAACATTTACACACACCCTGTTGCTCCAGTTTGATGTCATCATTGGCAGTTGACCCAGGATGGCTTTGCCTGTGATTTGACTGACTGTGGACGCATGGATGCAATTCAGGGTAAGCTGCCAGATGAGTTTTTTGAAAAGCAGAACATCTGGCTGAACAGGGGCAACATGTACCGATTGTTGCTGGAGCCAGCTGATATTGCTAACCACTATGGCTTCAAGTCTTTTGCTGACAATGGTCATTATTTGGACGGCAATAGAGCTGGCAGGTGAGCTTTTTGAATGCACAATGTGATTACATATGATAAGAAAGGACTTTGGGATAGGCCTGAGCCAAGACTAAAAACAATACATATCCAGGCAAAGATGTTCCAGCCAAGTCTCAAGCTTGCAAATGCGCCCCGAAGTTGTCTGACAAGCTGCATGACATTCACCCTAGCTTGCTGTGATGCCAGGACTGCAAAGTTGCGCAGCAGAGTCGCATGCATGGACCACACCTGTGAATTGCACACCGTGTGCCAAATCAATGGGCAGTGATTGTTGCTTAATCGTGCATGAACATACGTTGCTTGTGAATGATATGCAGATACATTTTCCTGGAGGATCTCTGGGCCCGCAGGAAAAGCGCAAAGCCAATCTCTTCCATTGACTTTGCGTTGCAAGAGCAAAAGGCAAGTGTTGAAGGGTATCAGCACCGCTGTGACCTTGCCCCGCAACAAATGGTCACTTCAAAAGTGCAACAATCTGCAGCTTATACTACACAGCAGCAAGCTCTTCACGCTGCAAAGCTCGAAAGTAATGTCTAACGTAGCCACAAGTAAGCATGTGGACGCCAGCTTTGATGACATAGCAGCCAAACACATTGTAGAGTGGTGTGGGGTGTTGGCCTTCAAGGCTGCCTCTGATGACAAAGGTGATCAAGCGCACACCATATACATATTTCAATTTTGTCAAGGATCTCATGCCCAAGTAAGGTCTGGCTGCTGACACGTGCTGCATACACATTAGCTTGGGCAGCTGCAGCTGCATCAGACTTGTGCAGCATGCATTAGAAGCTGGGGACGAGCTCTGAGTGACACCTAACTTATTTGTCACATACCTTTGTAATTTCTGAGGATTCAAACGATCCCGAGGCAGAAGACGGGCGGAGTGAACGATTGCAGCGCTATCGCAGGCGATGCGGAGCAAAGTTGAGTCTGCCTGCCAAGTCTAATTTTCAGAATGGAGTGCCCAGCACCAGCTGCGGGTTTTGTCCAGCTTTCTCCTGACCGGAGACGCTTTGAGCTGGATGGATCTCCTTTTTTTTTCACCGGCTGCAATAGCTATTACCTCATGACAAGAGCTGCAGATCCCGGACTGCAACAGCAAGTGCTGGAAGTAATGGATGATGCCAAGACTGCAGGCCTTACTGTCGTCAGAACCTGGGCGTTCAACGACGGACCCGAGTGGAATGCACTGCAGCCTGCACCAGGTCCGTGGTCGACCACTCCGCTAGTTGTGACGGCATTGGAAAAACGTAACGCAACGCTGTGGTTGAACTTGACCGTGAACATTTTCGGCAATGCTGGTGCATTCGTTGCAACTCTTTGTGTGCTGTTCATCGCAGGCCAATTTGATGAGAGAGTGTTTGTCGGTTTGGATTTTGTTCTGGCAGAAGCAGCCAGGCGTGGGCTCAAGGTTCTGCTTGCATTGACCAACTATTGGACACCTTTTGGTGGCATGACGCAGTATGTCAAGTAAGTGAGAGCCAATTTGCAGCTGCAGGACACGGCAGAGCTTGCAAAACATGCAACACCTTGTTCAATGCTTCCCTGCCTGAGCTTGCCTCATCACATACATGTACACAAGCTATCACGCTTCATCAGGCTTTTGTACACCTGGTGCTGTTACTTTAGGCATGGCTAGTATTTCTGGCGGCCCCTGCTTATGTACAGTGTCTTGCATTGAATGATTGAACTGTCTAGCACAGCATGCTCAGCTACAAAATACGCTCTGCTCATCAGGTGGAGCTGTGAAAGACGGGGAGTGCCCATCACAGACAAGGCTCAGGCCTTCTATGCTGACAGGCACTGCCAAGACATTTTCAAAAACTTTCTGGTCACCATCACCAGCAGAACAAACACATTCACAGGTGTGCCTTACAGGTGTGACTTTGTTCTGTGCATGTAGCACAAAAGCAGGTTGCCCGAGATGTAAAAGGACCTTGCCAGTCATGACATTGTGTCACCCTGATCTCTGCCCATGCATATCAGGATACAGGCTCCTGCCAAAGCTTCAGAGGCGTATGGTTGTACTGCATGCAAAGTGATGACGGAGGTGCCCTGACAGCATTGGCTGGCAATGACACATACTTGCACTGTTGAGATGACAATGAAGCGGTGTGCAGTTGACAAACTGCACACTCCAAGACAAATTGTCCCTAATACAGGGATGATCCAACAATCCTGGGGTGGAGTCTGGCAAACGAGCCGCGCTGTGAGGGCGATTACTCTGGAAGCAGCCTCCAGGTGAATGCTTGTAGTTGCAGCATCAGGAGCCCCCCTCAGTCCCAGTGACATGCAGCTGTTTTGTGTCGTCGCATATGATGCATGAGCACTCTTAGACGTGAGCAGGATGTATACAATTGCTTCCAACTTCCCTTCATAGTTGCAGCTTTGCTTTCCTATGCATAGGAAGTTGTGTACGTAAGCAGCAGAGCAACAGTAGATGGGCAGCACACAGACTTTGCAACAACGTTGAATAAAGCAAAGTTGCTGCAGGACTGGATAGACTCAACAGCAGAGTTCCTCAAGAGTTTGGACAGCAACCACTTGATCACTGTGGGCAGCGAGGGGTTCCTAGGCAGCTCCACTCCAGGCAAGAACCTCCTCGTGCCCAGCATTGCTTCCCAATGCTCACAAACCAATCTTGTTGACAGCATGCCTCATAGCATGACCTTCATTGCTTACTTCAACGACATGACTAGCTTGTCTCAACAAGCTTGTGTATGTACGTGTATGTGACAAGGCACCAAAATTATTGTAGGTGAGCAATTGCGCACACATTTACTGCATCTCTTGTGCTGCGTGGTTGTATCACCCCTGTACAAGCACAAGTTGAGGTGCTGACATGCACATGCTGATATGTACTATTTGCATGCATTCCTAGTTACAAAACGTGTTCTGGACCAATGCGAAACTCTGTGTAAGATAAGGCATGTGACCTCTCTCCCATATGGGCTGCAGATTTGCTGCCTGACAACCCATACGACACCATGAATCAAGGCTGTGACTTCTTGCGCAATCACCAGTCACCAAGCGTCGACTTTGCCACCATACACTTGTGGCCAGACAGCTGGCTGACAAATGTGGATGATGAAAGGCGGGTGCAATTTGCAAGGCGATGGATCAACTGCCATGTGGATGTGTGCACTCAGCTGCTAAGGAAACCTCTTGTGCTAGCTGAGTTTGGATGGAAGCTGGATGGCCGGGCTGCCTACTACGATAAGGTCAGCCTGATCATGTGCGCTTTTAGGCCATGAAGTTCACTACAACAATGTGTGGCTTTGCGCTGTAAGCTGTGGGCTTTGGCATATGGCAGGATCTTTTTTGAGTGGTGGACACATTGCTGCCATTGACAGTCAAAGTATCTTTCTGCAGTGTCAGTTGTAGGGGTCAATGTATACTGTGTGCAGGCTTTTCATGACTGTTGACTCTGGATCAAGCTGTGTCTCCATGCATACATGCAGGTCGGCCTTGAAGTGTGTTATACAACCTTCAGCAGAACAGTTGTTCAGTGTCAACAGCTGGTGCAGGTCTATGAACAGGTTGTGAGTCATGCCAAAGCGGGTCATGCAGTGACTGGCAGCTGCTTCTGGATGACGGCATCCAGCGCATACCCAGACTATGATGGCATGACAGTTTACTTCCGGCCACCCACACCAGAAGTGGAGTCCCAGAATGCTGAGCTACTGGTCAAGAATGCGCAGCCAGATGAGCAGCAATGCGCAGCTGATAGCGCGCAGTCCTCCCTGGGAGGTCTTCAGAGCAAGCTGCAAGGGCAGGTGTCCAGTCTGCTGGACCATGCTCGACACAGCAACAAGAGTGTTGTGGAGGTCATCAGGCATAACGCCAAGGCCATGCATGAGCTCAATAAACAAGGGAAGGAATGCAAGGTCATGTGATAGGTCTCGTGCCAATGTACATACGTTGATATCATTTATGGTGTGCTTAAAATAAACTCTGAAGCGCAATTGCGAGGGATCGTGTGTGAGCATTTATGGTGTGCTTGTGCCTCGGAATTAGTCAGCAATTCTTGTTGCCTTGAGTCTGGGCGTATCTTGAGTTGTGTAGTCAAGAAAGGTCCAAGAGTTGTGAAGGTCATGTTGCTGTGTAGCAGTGCATGTTCTATAACTTGCGTGTCTTTACTGCCCTGGCCATGTAGCAGCAGATAGCAATGTGTCACAGTCAGTTGGGCGATACTTTATGTCATTGACCCGACAGCTTGAACACTCATGCTTTGAATTCTGTTTACAAACTGTGTGTTTTACGTCTGTAATGTTGATGTCAACATGCATATAAACACTTACGCACAAAGTTTGGCAAGACCCCAATACACAAACTTGAGTGTAGAGCAACCATGTACTTTATGTCTTGTGGCATCTCTGCAGTTATTGCAGTGTATGATTGGTCATGTAATGACAACCTTTTCCTCATAAGGACTGTGGTTTATGCTACTATGCCAGCCGCCAGCTAAGCCATGGCAATTCGTCAAAATTCACCTTTGGTTGCAGGAACACCTAGGAGTGATGTACATTCACTAAGAAACTGATCGTAGGATTGTTGCATATGTGTTGTCTGGACCTGCGATCGAGTATACACCAGCTGTATATACGAAATATGGGAATATGCGTGCCTTATACGCCGTGTTTGTGAGTACATGCGAAATCAGCAAATCCAGTATGGAAACACACTGTCTGAGGATGCGTGTACACAGAGCATTCTACGATCATGAACAGCATCATTATGATACAATTTTGGTATGAAGTAAATGAGTAATGGCTGTTCTGGCTCAGACTGTCAAGTGCAGGGTTTCAGGAGCAAAGCCAGCAATGTTGTACGGAGTCATGTTTGGTACTCACAAGATGGCAAACTTAAGCGTTTTCTGGATGCTGTTTTTGTGCACAGGTGACGCATTATCACATTGCACAATTGATCACGGGCTTGCAAACACCCTGCAGACCCACATACTGTGCATGCAGGTTGGAAGGCTGTGCATGCTGAATTGGCAGCAGTTGTGACTGCTGAAGCGTGTCACTGTACATACCAGCCTTGTGGTATACCAAAATTGCTCTGCACCCAGCTGCTGCGTTGCATAGCAGATCTCGATCACATTTCTCAATGAATGCCTCATATTGTGGAGATGATATGCAATTGCTCATCAGATCAGATGACCAGCACCGTGCTGAACAGTGCAAGCCTGTGCCTCTGTAAAGTCGCTGCTGCGCTGCCCAGCTCACTGCATGCAATAAAAAAGGTGTGGCCCTTGTGACCATTGCTTCAAATAGCATTTGAACATGAGGCCAAAATTTGACAGCGCAGCACGGTGTACAACCTACAGCAAAGATTTGGTTAGGTCAAATCTACATATGGTCTTACAAGTCACTGGTGTCTTACTACTCTACATTGCTGGCAACATACTACTATCCTAGACATAACACCAACACAAGGGATTCTTCAACTGTCCAACTACTTCTGCAGGTCTGCTACCTTCCTAGATGCTGCTGCATCTGTAGCAATAGCTTCTTGCCATAGCTTCACAGCCAACAGATACCCTGGACTGGTATCTGTCCACTCATTACCACCTTGGCCATCCACTGACTCATTGTGAGAGCCAGCTGGACAGGTGCCAACAGCAACTGCAATGTCAGCTGGACAGCTGTCGGCAGTGAGGGGCCGCTGGTCACCCCTCATCTTTTGCTTTCCATCAGCGTAGCTCAGGTTGTGCCAGCTATCAGCCGCACCAGTTCCACGTGTGTGTAGTTGGGCACTGGCTGAGCCTGTCTCTGGTGACCAAACATCAAAGGACAGGCCAGCATCATTGAACACATGGGCTTCGCTGATGAAAGGCTTTGCCTGCAAGCAAGAAAACCACTGGATGAAGTAATACATTGATTCCCGGTCAATGCTGCCGGCAGTGGGTTGATACAGGATACCAAGGGGTAATGGCTACCATGCTGTTCAGTACCGGCATCACATGCAGCCATGAGAATGGGATCAACAACACAATGTATAGTTTGACAATGCCATTGCCGTCACAACTCAGCCTGGCATACTGCATGCGCAAGCAGCTGCAAACGCTTGTAGAACTGTGAGCTGTGGCCACTAATGCAACCCAGCATTTCAATGCAAATTTTGCTCTGACGTTGCCGTGCATGCCCATTTTGCAAGCTGGTTGTAGCTGTGTAGCATGCAAGACTTGGACATGTGGATATACACACATGTGCAACACAAAGGGCCTTACCAGGGGGCCTTGATGCGTCAGGGCAATGTCTACCCTGATCATGACATGCTGCCCCATTCTGATTGACCTCCCAGAGTTTGCAACAGCATCAGCTGCACACTTGGCCACATTCACTATCAACTCATGCATGCTTTCATCCCGCCAGAGGGGGAAGGGAAAGTAGCTGACATAGTACTGGTCCACATGGCTGCTGTTGAAGTCTGCTTGGGATTGCTCTGCACGCGAATGCAGCCAAGGCTGCACAACTGCATCCACACCACAAGTCAAACTCTTTTTGGCAGCACCAATATGGATGAAATACAGCAACAGGAGGTTGGCCAAGTGACAGTGTTGACCAATGTAGGCACAATATGTCTTCTGAAGATTGTAATGGTGACTTCACTGTGCATGTTTTGCACAGAGGTCCAGGTCAGTATTGAAGTCATCAACAACAGAGGATTTGCAGCAGATTGATGAACACTTCATGCGTGGGCCAGTCAGAAGGCTTGCAGCAGAGAAAACAGGCAAGATAGGTATTCACTGTCGAGCTTTCCTTCCCTGACGCCAAAAGGCTACGTCTTTCTCATCTTTTTTGTCCACTTGATCAGGCGGAATTGCACTGTTGCAGTAGCATACAAAAAGCAGATAGCTTGTTTCTTGGCAAGATGCAGTGAGGGCGGTGGGTTTACTCACGCTGATCAGGGTCAACAGGGGCTCTAGAGAAAAAGTGCTGGGGGAGGGTCACATTCCACACATACACCTGCCGCTCTCCTTTGTCATTGTAGGCCTTGAATGCAGGCGTGTAGACCACAGCTGTGTCATTTGGAGCGCCTGTTGCCTCTGCGCCGCCCACCATGTAGACCCTACATTGCACATCATGCGTGTCACCATTATATTGTATCCATGATGTGTCAGACGCCAGGTCTTGACGTTGTTGCCCTCTCTTTTCTGGGAAAGTTCCCAAGAGCTGTGCTGACAGGTGCTGCACATGTCTAGCTGCATCTGCCTGCAATGTGCATTGTTGCACGTACATAGCAACAATGCAGGGAACATGAAGGGAAGCGATCACTGCATTCTCTGTTGCAGCAAACCTGTGAGGAGGCAGGTGTGCTATTGCATGTGCTCGTTGCTACTACCATAGTCAGTGACTTCTGCATTGTTCCAGCCCTTCACATGAAGCAGAAGATTCCTTGCTAACGAGGACAGGAAGGTTCTAATATTAGAAGAAAAGGAGAGGAGCATCATGCAGTAAGGGTAGCAGTATGGCACCTGTATTCATTCCTTTCCATGTCCGGAATGAAAGGCTGCAAAAGCCACTTCTCTCCACAGGACTCCTTGACAATCCTCTCTGCTGCCCTGAACAACTGCTGTGCGTCATGCAGCGCATCATCCATGTCTTGAGCTGCATCTGTTGAACCACAGCTGCATGGCTCATTTATCGACGCAAACTGGAATTCTCTCAATGATGTACCATTGCTGTTGAAGGTATTTGAACGCTGCTGCGCACTGGGCAAGCTTGATCTGCTATGCTGCCAGCTGGAGAGGCTCCTCAATGTGAATGTAACCACATTCAGGGCGCACGCTGTACATGGCATAACATGCTGTTAGTCGTGCAAGCCTCACATGCTGCGCGGGAATGCATCTCTATGCTTGCACAGCAACAATCTGTGCATTGGCCTTGTTTGGTGTAACACATAGCATACACTAATTGCAACAATGGCTTTGCACCTAACAAGCTCACATCGAGTCATGTGCACACTCCTTGTCATTTTGACCTGTAATGCTCTCATGCTACAAAAGTGCATGAAGCCTTGCCAAACAACACCTGAGTAATTGCGCTTGATGAAGAACTTCCGCATTGGCTTCCGTCCATTCTCCTGGTTTGTCTGTTGGATTGTCTGTGCATCGGAGTCAAACTCAAGCTGCCGCACAGCGTCCAAGAGGGCTGCTGCTGTGGCCCTGATATCCTCGTTG
>JAABUK010002705.1_pt1 | contig 31424 bp, 40 predicted proteins | sample 5559141 | NCBI WGS metagenome assembly JAABUK01 (sample SAMN10711869, study PRJNA513367) | rock metagenome | isolation source: Antarctica rocks | place: Antarctica: Victoria Land, Pudding Butte nord | collected 2016-01-03
CAGCATCATCCCCCTCAGCCTTGATGGCATCCATCTCCACCTTGGTGCGCTCCTCATGCTTGTGCCCGTGCTCGTGCTCATGCTTGTGCTCGTGGTCGTGCTCGTGGCCCTTGTTCTTCTGGTGGAAACCCTCGGGGGCCTTCACGCGGTTGGACTGCTGCTCCTTGAACTCCTTCTCAGAAGAGGGCAGCAGCCATGACTGCCAGATCTGCAAACACCATATCATGAATCATTTCTGCAAGCATTATATAGACAATGACCGGCGGACCAATACACTGGTGGGATCACTAAGTTGGGGGGATAGCTAGAGAGCTTCTGTTGCAGAGGCAGGGAGAAGGGCACATGACCAGCAGATGAACAGGCCTGCTAGAAATACTGGTAAGGTCAGGATGTCATGACGCCTTTGCAAAATCAGGGTGCCTTTGCAAAATCAGGGTGATGGCCAGCCATGCGAATGTATGGCGGATGTATGGGAGGCACAGTAATGGGAATGCCTGGCAGTGGGGCTGCACAGCAGTGGTGCTGCAAAGCAGGGGGGCATTGGGGCTGCACAGCAGGGGGGGTGCACAGCAGTTGGGGTGCGAAGCAGTGGGGGTTACACAGCAGGGGGACTGCACAGCAGGGGGACTGCACACAAGGGGACTGCACAGCAAGGGGACTGCACAGCAGGGGGGGGAGGGCACAGCATGGGGGGGCACAGGTGTGGGAGTGCTAAGCAGCATCAAAGCAACAAGTTGGAGGCATACCTCAATTTCCAGGTTGTCGTCATCAGTGCCATTGTAGCCTTCCCACAGGTCCTTCTGGTAGAACACCACACGGTACACTGGCTGCCTTGGACCCTCCACATAGCTGCACAAGAGCAGACAGAATCTTAGTGTAAGGCCTGTGTGTGGTGGAGTGAATCATAGCTATGCTGTTTTGTTTTCATACATCAATAGTGATGTCATTCAAAGCGATTGCAGAGTGCGTCGATGGCGCAAGGTTGCACGCAAGGTTTGCGTGCTGAGGTGGGTGAATGCCATGCTGCCTGTGTTGACATTATCAATACCTTGACATGGATGCATGGTGATGACATGCATGGGTTCATCAAGGATGCCTGACACAGGATACAGGCCTGTTGCATTGTGCAGTAACAAGGAGCATGTGCAGCCTCAACAAGGGAAAATTATGAGTACTCTGATGCATGGGTGTACATGCACATGGCTTCAGCGTGATCATCATGACAACGGGCATACAGGTGACATGAGTGCAATACAGTGCTATCAGTCATGGGTGAGAATGGAAGCTTACTGGAAGGCGTCAATGTCAGGCTCCTCCAGGTACCCAATGGTAGGCTGCAGAGACAAACAGGATATAATAAGATGATGCACAACTGACAAGCTAGTTGCAAGTGAGTGTAGCTGTGAGTGACAGGTGTACGGATGACTATGCAGCAGCACTATCCATGCAGGTTACCCAGCAGCAAGCATGGAAGATCATGCACACCCATGTCATGCAGCACAAACATCAGCCTGGTGCATTGCATCACAGTTGCCGCAAAATAACACTCTTCTTGCAGATGCGTGATAGCAAAGCTGTAATTTGAGATGCATCATATTGCATTCAATCTAAGCAACAGGATAGCAAACTTACTGTGTCAATCCTTCCCACGACGCCATACAGGTACCCTGCAGTTACGGGCAGGCACCATTAGTCACAAGGCAAAAGGCCAAGCACAGAGCATGTATGTTGTAGACAGGTTGTTTAAAAGGTAGCTGCACCACATCTTAGCACAGCAAGCCAGCAAACTAAAGCTGCAAGTCATCATAGACGCAGCTGCTAGTGCTGACGCAAATTGGCTGCAGAAAGTTTGTGAAGACTTGTGCTGACTGCTTTCTGCACAAGTCTTCACAAACTTTCTGCAGAAAGCAGGCAGCACAGGGGATTGAGCAATACCTGGAACACGCAGGTGGGGCTTCCGGTACCGCACAGCAGCATCCTCAGGCTTGCACCTCACATAGCTCCCTGGCTTGTACCTGCATGAAATGTCACTGTGTCAATGGACGTCCTGTCTGTGCATAGACAGACAGTAAAATGCTCACCATTGGTCAAAAGCTGTTGTTATGTACATGGGGGTCAAAGCATTACATAAATGATGATGCAGTGGCTTACAGCACAGGTGGCTCCTCGGTAGAGATGCCCATAGCCTCGTCGAGCTCTGGCTGGGTGATGGTCCCGCGCTCGATCATGGTAGTGGCGATAGCGGAAGCCCACTTCTCGTCTGCAGCCAAAGCCGCGTTGTGAGTGATCGTGTGCGCATGCCAGCCTAGGTCACACAGGACAGAAAGCGAAGACCTTCCGCGCACAGCAAGCAACATAGCAAACAACCCTCGCTCAAAATCGAGGGCACACGAACGACAAAGTCCGCTGTTGCAGTGTCAGGTCAAACGCAAAACGAGAAAGATCAGGAACACTCACAGTAGGTCTTGGTGGAGAACGCTGTCACCGGCATGAACTCGATGGCACGACGCATCTCGCCTGGCCTTACTTTGCCGCCTCCAACCAACAAGGATGACAAAGCGTGGACTTGGTACCTGCAAGTGCAGTGCAGTCAGATCAACATCACAACTGCAGCAGCGATGGTTGCGGTCTTCGGCGTTTTACAAAAAGTGGCAACCCAAAGCGATGTTCGGACTTACTCCCAGTATTTCACAGGCTTTCCAGACTTCTCAATGGCCACAGACAATGGGGCATCGACCGTGTCCGTGGTCAAGGCATGCTTGTCCATGCCGGGTTCAAAACCCATGCCTCCAACGTCTTGCATGTTGTCGATGGCATAGGCAGCAGGAGGAGCCATGGTGGCAAACTTGTGCACTGTTCACAGGCGATCGAGGTGAATGAGCAGAGAGATAGCGAAAATATTTTGCTTGCAAAACCAGGACTGTCGGGTTTTTGCAGAACAAACTTTGTGCCCTCAACCTTGACCTAGATACTCGGGATCACAAATCGGCTGATGTGACCCTGTCCGTGACTAACATTGTGGACTGCAAATGCCCTGCATTGATACTCGAATGGGGCTTTTTGGGGGTCTTTTTCTCAGCAAATTCTACTACATTTAACATCTTGCAGTCTGTGAGGGGTCAAAATGTGGCAAATGCCCTTGCACAAGATTCCTGAAAAAAGCCCTGATTCGGTGACTAACTTCAGAGAAGCAAGACCCGAAGCACAACGCATCTGGCGTTATGGTCTTCCGCGTTTGGGGTTTTGGTCTCCTCACGGGGCGTCAGGTGCTTCTTCCACACGTACGACTTGCTGCAAACACGAGCGTAAGCCTGATTGTAGCGCTGCAGCGTTTGCTCAACTTGACAGCCTGATCAAGGGCGTACAAGGACTCCAGCTAGCTCTGCTACAAAGGGGCTTGGTGCGCATTTTGACTCTGCGGTAACATGCGCGACAGGCTCAGTGAGGCAGATGACAAGAAAGATATCAAATAAACCTTTGGGTGACAACTGCTGCGGCCATCGCGTGGTGTTGCCCACACGGCATCTCGTGCTCATCTAGGGTCAGGTTTGAACAACTAAAGATGTGCACAGCGCTGAATCAGTTCAGTTTTCGACCTTTCTGACAACCGCAGAGATCTGAAAGTGCCGAGGCTTAGCCGAGGCTTAGCGCGTACTGTTGAACCTACGCGGACAGGCTAGGTCAGAAGTCTGGTCACTGCACTCAAGTGCCCGTCTGTCGGTCTGCAGAGCTCGAGTTGATTGCCGACGACACACGCTTGCACACCGCTTGTACTGTTTTGTGTGCAGGATAGGCTCGTCCCGCGTAAGGACGATTTCTGCGACTTCTACACTATGGCATTGAGTCGTAAGCTGAATGCAGATAAGCAGGTCAGCAGAGCTCTCCTGTGCAGCACCTTTTATTTTGCTTTCACTTACCAGTGGCTATGACGGCAGCCAAATCGACATTTGTACTGCTGATTCCAGGAAGCATCTCGCTTTAGGAGAATGTGTGACAGAGCCTCATCAGTTTCACTTAACTGCCTAGCTTTGTGTGCTGGATCAAGTGTGACATTCTTCATTGTTGCATGCCTCATCAGTGGCTGGGCTATCTCGGCTGCTTGGGTGTCGGGCATGCAAATATGGCAGATCTCAATGCAGGTCAGCGTCTGCAATTGCATGCATAGGATCTGCATTACAACATTCATTGCACTTGAAGTTTACCAATCTGCACAGTTGCCTGAGCTAGCAGTTGCACTCAGCTCGCTCTTAAACCTTTATATTCTGCGTATGCTATTTGTCAAGCCACAGAGTCCTCAAAATCCCCCTGTCATGAGATGCATATGGTTGCTGCTGGACTGACTCAAGTACTTGGAAATACAGCTGGCATGTGCGCTGTGTTGCTGTGTATGTGCATGTGGTACATACATGTGTAACAACAGTTGCTGATGATTTACTGCAGTGTTTGGCAATTCAGTGTATGCTGCTGCAGGATGTGAGCTCCATTGGATGCTACTTGTGGGACATCACACTGCTGTTTGCTCAACAGCAAGACAACAGGGAGCTAACCCGTCAGATCTCTCTTCTGCAAGTAAGCAATCCACCTTCACACACGTTGAGTCACATTTTGCACGACGTCATCATGGACAGAATCATGATTTTCAAAATACAGACTCGTGTGCACATAGCTCATATCTGCCCATGTGCGGCTGTTTGTGCCACTAGGCAATAGGAGTAAATTACTTGCTGGCTGCATGGTGTCATTCAGTGACTATGCAATGCCAATCTCTGATTGCATAATAACATGATGCGCCTGCCGTTCAGGTTAGCGGAGAGAAGAAGGCGTGTCTCCTGCGTAAACTAGCCAAAGGCAAAATCAGTCCTGACAGAATGCCAGCCATCTATCATGCAATCAGACTGGAGCCCGATGCAAATGATCCAGCTATTGGATACAAGACCCTGCCTGCCAAGTCCTGGTACGTCCGGCATTTGTTTTGCTTCCCTAGACTCCACTCTTATCCTTGTGTGTCATGAAGGCATATTGTGTGCAGACTGTGTTGTGCGCATCACAAGCATTTCCTGCAGGCAATTCGTCATGCTTGTTCAGCTGCATGTTGAACCCCAATAGCTTGCTGTCCAATTGCTGCAAGCTTCTTGTTGGGCAATCTGTCCTGGATCAAGTTTGCTGTCACTGCAAACAACATACTCACGCAATACTCATTCTGTTCACATCAGTTCCGTGATACCTCGGTGAGACATAGGAGGATGTGCTTGCAGGTATGACAGGTGCGCAGACAAAGCTAGTGAGATAGCTGGATCTCCAGTCATCCAAGCTATTTACTGGGGTAAGTAAACAATCAAATCATTATGCTCTGACACAATGCGTACAGTCATGCAGCCAGCCTGTCATGCTGCTGGTGCCCATCATGGGCCTGTACCCTTTCCGTACCCCTAGCTAACCCAGCTTTGTCCCCACACACAACAGAACCACCCCTTGCACACCCCACCCGGCCTCTTTCCCTCTCCTTGGAGTGCCATTCCCCTGGTCGTGACAAAGCTCCCAGCCCTGTTGAGTTTGCTGCTCACTTGATACACAGCAGTGCAACTCTGTGCAATGTGGTGGTGCGCTTTGGGTGCAGCTTGGCTCACCATGCACTGCGACTGCTGTCAGCTCTGCAGATGCCCTCAGCCCTGCACCTGCCCTCAGCCCTGCACCTGCCCTCAGCCCTGCGCCTGCTTTGCATGACAATGCCTCTCATTCTGATATGCCTTGAGTACAGCACACATCACTACACACTCCCAACAGCCTTGACACCAGCTCAACAAACAAACACTGGTGATCATGCTGAATCTGGCAAACATCATGGGTCAAGAGATTTTGCACTGCAGGTGGGATCATTGCATGGCTGGCACTGGGGCCCAAAATGGGCTTTGGCAACGAGTGGCAGCTGGATGTCAACACAGCCACTGCAGTGGAGCTGATGATCATGACCACCTTTCTGCAGAACACCAAGCGCCGACACAGAATGTACATGCACCGATGCTCTGCTATGCTTGCCACCATTGATCAAGAGCTTGAGGAGCGCCTTGTAACAGCAACTAATGACTGCCAGGTAGGCTTCACAAAACAGATGCTGCTTGGACACAGTATATTATGACTGTTTGAACCCATAGACCAGACTGGTACTAAGCACTGCACAACTGCATGCAATGATGACCATGATGATGTAATGAGGTCAGGCTGACTTGCATTTTGTTCTCCTGCAAGGACAGTCAGGATTGCTCATGACTCACCTGTGTTTCAGTCACGCGGCTTTTGTGGTGTGATGCTGTGAAGCCTGTAGGGCATACACACAACCATCGGCCTTTTGCTCTTCTGCAACACAGCTGCGGCTGTATCATGCCCAATCAAATTTTACATGATGTGGTTCAAGCACCTGCTTTTCATGCAGGATACCCAGCCAGAGAGCTTTACAGTCACAGAGCCAGCAGAGCAGCTTCAGGCCGGCTTCCGCGGCTGGTGTAGCCGTAAACTTGGCATATTTGTTCATTGTAGACGGCTATGCCAATTTCATTGGGTCCATTGGCGGCATTGTGCTCAGCATTGTGCTGCTGGCTGTGTGGCTGGTCATAGGATCTGTCATGGGGTACAGTAATGACAATTGGTGGCTCATCATTGGGACTTACACTGGTTTGGTGAGGCGCCAAGCTACATGCCTAACCTGTTGTTCTTCCTTGTGCAAATCCAACAATGCGCAAACATACATAGCCAATACCTTACTGCGCGGTCAACCTGTACATAGACGGTCTTTGTCTGTTGTAAACATCAGAGCTGCGTGGCTTGGTTTGCATTTATCCACATGCATGCACTGCTGTTGTGTGAGCTTGCAGCAGTGTGCACTGTCAGTCGGGGCTGGTGCATTGGTAGACAGAGCTAGTGCATTGGTCGACAGGGCTGGTGCATTGGTAGACAGGGCTGGTGCATTGGTAGACAGGGCTGGTGCACTGGTAGACAGAGCTAGTGCATTGGTAGACAGGGCTGGTTCATTAGTAGACAAATCTGATATACAATCCTGCAGCTGCCATTGTTCTGTCAGATGGCACTGAATTCATTGTGAGCATTTTTCTGTCTGATGGTACTGCACTCATCGTGAGGGCTTACCATAGGGTCTTCACTGCAGCGCTCATAGTGTCAGCTGCTTTGCAGATCATCAAGTACCTGTTGTTTGCATGGGTCACTGCACTGAGTCAGAATGTTGTGCCATACAGGCTGGATTTATTGATGCCTTTGTCCTGAGGAACTGCATGAAGCGCCAGAATGCAGTCATTCTGGACCACTGTGACAAGCTGGATGTCATCGACGCAGAGATGGCTGCCATCCTGAACCTGCCTCAAGTGGCCGCTCCTGCCTTTATCAGGCCCAGCTTCTTCGGCAGAATCAGCCACAGTGTTGGACAATGGGCAGCGCACATCTTCTCTGTTTGCCTCGCAGTCGTAGTGGTCATTGCACTGCTGATAGTGGCATCTTGCATGGGCTGGTCAACAACAGCCCAGTTGCTATGCAACACCCCCACCATGATTATTGAGGGGGGTATGCTGTTGGTGCTCATGATGGCACACATGGCCAGTCACCAGTACATGCGTGCCAGGCTTCAGACATTCCTGCAGAGGCGCGTCGCATTTCAGGCAGCCTTTGACAGGCGGCAGATCAATCTGGAGAGTCTGCCAATGCCTAAAGACATGAAGGAAGAGGGGCTGGAGTCTTCTGCATAAGTCGGTAGCTACAGCTGTGTATAGCGACTGATCTGTGCGCTATACTCACACTTGGTACATTGACTGCTGATGCATCACAAGACATTTCCCCTGCTTGAGTACAAGCCCAGGCCTGTACCTGTCTGTACGTGTATACAGCTACTACTGCGCAATGTTCAGGATGGCCGATTCACATTGTGAATCCAGCTGTCACTGTGTTCTGATCTAGCTTACAGCATGCAATCTACTGTACATTGTGTGAATTAGGAAGAGCAAGAAATGGTCACCCTTACAACTACTTGAGTGCTTGTATCTGAGGGCAATTTTGAGTGGAATGCGAGAGCTTTGTATCACAGCAGTGTTATTTTGTACCTGTGTTGTCTGTACTTCTCTGACATGCATGCTGAGTTTAAAATTATGTCTAATCACACTGATTTTGTAACGTACTTTTCAACAATACCCATGCGGCAGTATCCGCTTATACATCACTATAGACAAGTCAGGAAAGATGACTTCACTCACACACCCGTTTGAACACGCACACCTGTTTAACTGCTGTCTCAGGTCTGTGACTGCTGTCGCAGTTGCCAACTGATTATGCCTGGCACCAACTGCCAACCTTGGCCCAACTGACTGGCCCTTTGATGGCTGCTGCTGCTCTCAGCTGCACAGATGTCAGGCAGAATGATATCAACATGCTTTACATGTGAGAAATTGTTGCAAACCTGGCACCTATGCTAGCCATCATCACCATACACGATCTCGAGAGCCTTTGCTAGGTGACATGCCTGGGCAAGCATCACATTGTTGAATGTCACATTGCTTCGTACCAAAAACTGCTCCGTATGGATGTGAGAGCAACTTGAACTACCATTGGACGTTTAATATGTTGTGCCTGAAGCGTGTGCAGTCTGCCTTTTGTACACGACCTACACTAGAGTAAGCTGACTTGGGCGGGGAGGCAACCTGGCCCTCGACCAGGCTGAACACAACAGGCTCCAGCCCTTGCTGCACATTGTGAAGCGTCTATGCTGTTCAAGAGGCTGAGGGCAAACGCACTGAAGAAGGATTCAGTGGGGTTGGGCAGGGAATGCTAGCAAAAGGTTTGATGCTAGTCATGCATCACATTGCATACACCAGCAAACCTGATCTGCATGGTGAAGGACTGGCAACCCCTGTGGTTGCTTGTTGACTCACGCTGACCTAAGGCAACATATTTTACATACATACTGCGGCACATGTCATCCACCAGGATGGAACCAAAACAGCCAGGAGCATAATTCAGCAGCAAGCGAATTTAGTGCGCATAGTAGTACATGCAGAGCTGAGCAGAGGAAAGGCACTGTATGTTTCTGCCAGATCCATAAGCATGCTAGTCTACATACTGTACTCAGGGCAGAACACAAGAGTCAGGCAATGAGGCCAGAGGGTGCTCAAGGTGGGGCAAAATGATTTTGTTGCTCCTGGGGCTGGTGCTGACAGCTGAATTTCCGCCGACACCATGTGTCACAGCACCAATGAACCCAGATGTGCCTGAGCTCTCACCTGATATTTCAAACCAACAGTCTGTCAGTGCTACAGCTGTCGACTGCAAGCAAATTGACGACTTGATAATCAGTTGCAAGTGATATTTGGCCTTGATGCGTACCTCCAGGCTCACAAAAGGCCTGTGTTCTGGCAGTTGAGCAGCCTAAGCGTGATGATTGATGATTGAGCAGCCTAAGTGTGGTGATTAATGATTGAGCAGCCTAAGTGTGATGATTGATGATTGAGCAGCCTAAGTGTGATGAGCAGCCTAAGTGTGATAATAAGCACCTGTGGCGTCTTCTGAGCTGTCATTGACAGCATCGTCAGTCCAGACCGCCTTTGGTGGTGCTGCCACCTTTGGCTGGACCTCCACTGTCTCACGTGGCTCAGCTGATGGCGAAACTGCACAATTGGGGTGCTGTGAGTTCAGAAAGAAAAGAAAAGACTACGCCTTTCGGCGTCAATTTATTGAGAAGCCCAGTATTTTACCGGGCTGCCCAGTCTGTGAGTTCATGCTTGCACCCAAAAACATGCTGTGAGTCAGATGTTTGCAGTCAAAAACACATGTCCACATGAGATACAAGTGAGAAGATCATGTGTATTGTGCCTGTATGTGGATTGCATGTGGGCATGCATGTACCAATGATGTTTTGGCAGACTCATGGTAATGATAAGGCATGCCACACGTGACAGACATCTTTGCTCAAAAGCACCATCTGTAGCTGAGTTGGAGCAAAAGACATGGAACACAAATGTCATGCAAAGGGGTAGGTCAGCTCATGGTCTAGCTGTGAGACAGAACGCCATCACAGGCCATGCAATTATTCATCACAGGCCATGCAATTAGCCATGATCACAATGCTGACGGGAAAGAAGGCTTTACCAGTTGACCTCTTCTTCCGACTCAAGACCATGCCGGTCAAGCCCACACAGGGGTAGCGGTTACTCTGCGCAGCACTGCCACCAAGTGAGGGCCCCAATGACAAAATTACCAGAAAGTCTGTGTGGCATGCATGACAAGCTGCATTATCACAATAGCACACCTTGTACCCTTGGAACTAGTAGGCAGCAGGCAAAAAGCACAATCAACAGCTGCAATATGATGCAAGCACCACAACACCTTGCTGAATTGAACTTGATGACATGGAATCATGCAGACCTAAAAGGACGCAGACCCATACAAAGTTTAGACATGTCAAATTGTGTGACCGACATTCACCTTCTGCTGTTCCTCTGCATCAAGCTGTGCCTTGCGCAGCTCGTCCTGCTTCTCTTGAAGGACATGCTTCCACTGAGCATCCCTTTCTTGCCGCTGCTTTTCTTCCTTGACCTTTTGAACCTGCCGCAACTCCTCTTCTTTGGCCTCAGAGGCTGTCCTCCATGCACTTTCCTTTGCTTCCAATTCAGCCTCCTTTGCCTGCTGAGCCTGCTGCCATTCGGCTTGCCTTGCAGCCTCCTTTTCAGCCTGGTCTTGCTGCCATTTCGCCTTCTCCTCTTGCATCTCACGTCGCAGCTCAGCTTCCCGCCGCTGACTCTCCTGACTGTCTTGCAAGTGCCGCTGCAATTCGGCGTCTGCTCTCTCACGTGCAGCAAGCTGGCGCTGGGCATCCTCCTTATCTTTCAATGCTTGCTGCAGCTCTCTGGCTTGCTTGTCCTTGTGAGCTTCCTGGAGCTCTGCCTTCAGACGTGTCAAGTCGTCTGCTATAGCAGCCGCCTGCACAGGCATGTGAACTTGTGCTTTACATGTAAGTGCAGTTTGACGTATCATCTGCTAGCACATTTATGAGTGACCAAGTGTGCTGCATAAGACTGAAAAGTGCAGCGGGCCTGCTTCTGCTGCCAACCCTGCTTGCATACTGATTACACAGTGTGCACGATGCTATCACACAGATGGGAGCAAGGTGTGTTTGTGCACAGTTGACGCAGGAGCACAGCAATAGTGACAACAGATGGGAGATCAACCCTTGTGTGCTGTGCCACGTCCTCATACATACATACACACATAATGCATCATTCTTTAGGCACCATCAGGTCACAAAAGCAATTGTGCAACACAGCTTGGCACTGCCAGCAGCACAGCCAAAGTGCCTACCTTTCTGTCAGCATCCTCTTTCTCCTCTTGAGCCCGCTGGCGTTCTTCCTGAAGCTGAAGCTCAATTGCAGCCACAGCTTCCTGCACCAACACAACCGATTGCTCTGGACTGCTGGAGGATTAGAGCAACATTTGCTGATTAGCAAAGAGCGCCCTCCTGGTTTCTGTAAGTGCCCAAAAGTGTTGTGAGGCAACTTGTGCTGACAATGCTGACATTCTGTACATGACAGAACATATGGCATTGGCTGCAGTAGGCTGTATGGAGATAGTTAAGCTGTTTGGCATGTCATGACTGACTTTGCTCAGGTGTGCCATTGCTGCTGTGTCTTGTGCACCTCAATTGACACTGCTCAGCCTGACTTTTGCTCCGGCCTGAGTATTACTGCAGCAAGAGGACCTGCCAGAAGGCATCATGCTCCCAACCCTTTTGTATGCTGCTCAACACAGCATGCTTGCCTCCTGGGATCCCTGTGTGGGAATCAATTCCCTCTATAGAAATATCAGCAGCTGGAGACTCGCACCTTGACCAACAAGGCTTTGGCTTCTTCATCACTCATGGCAGGCGCACTGGGCTTTTGGGGCTGTGCTGCATTCAGTGTGGTATGGTTTTGGGGGGATGGCTGCTCCATCTTGATGTACGGCCCTGGCGGCGGCACGGCTGCAACTGCCTCTAGGCCCTGTACTCACAAGAGCTGAGTTATAGAGGCAATGCATTGAAGTGCAAGCCATGAAAGCATGCTCTACAAATAATCATAAACCGGTAGAGTTCTATGTGATTTGCGCCATACAGCCATACAGGATACTGGTGGCATATGTCACTGCATTGTGACATGTGGAATGACTAAAGTGCTTGCACTGCATCAAACACATGTGCCCAGGTGCTACTTCAACTAACCACATGGCCTGTCTTATTCAGCATACATTCAAGCCAGTGGGATATGCCACACCCAAGCACAGTCCCAACCTTTCTACTGGCAATTTGAGCTGCATTGATGAAGGCTCCACAGGTGTACCAGAAGAGGTGTCAAGGCTTGCAGATGATCACAGTGCCATGCGTCCTCAATCAGGCTGAACCAGAACTTTGCTGAAAATCAGTGCAGCCAAACAAAGCATTGTTCACACCAAGTAAGGCGCTACATTGCAAAATGAGTCGAGCTATACAGCTCACCTCAAGCGCCTGTGTGAAAGCCTTGACTTTCTCTGTCAGCCTTTTGCGCAGCTCTGCCTTGTCGTGTGTTTCTGCAACAAGTGCACGCAACTGCGCAGCAGCTGCCAGGGCCTTCTTGGAAGTTCCCTCCTTCTGCAGATCTACCATATCCCAACACTGCTGGACCAGACAGTCTGGCTCGTTTGCACCACTTCCGTCAGACTTCTCCTTCTTTAGGAGGCCTGTTGACGGGTGACCTTGGAACTGCATTAATACCACCATACAGTCAGTCACTGTGTGTAGGGCTTGGGCGTGACATTTGTGCAGGCTCTCACATGACTGAAGCCAACACTGCTATTTTGCTATGTGCATCAACTTAAATAACAGCCACACCAAATATGCAGCTACCATTCATGCACCCGGACACTATGTGCGCTACTGTGTCTCATAATTTTAGCATATGCCCATATGCTCAGATTGTGCTGAACTCTGTATTGTAGGAGCAGCTTTCACACATTGCCTATTTACTTTCAACATCACTGTCTTGGTGCCGTGTTCAGCCATGTGTTGCAGCAGTTTGGCACAGCAGCCACCAGTTCAGGGCTGCTCCAGCAGTGCTTGTCAGGCTTACCATGAACAACCGCCAAGAGGAGGGAATGTCGAACGCCAAGCGAGGCTGGACTGCATCCTTGATGTAGTCGTTCACCACTTGGGATGTCACCCTCACATTGTTATCAGCCTGCACCATACATGCGTGACCTGGCACGACTAGGCAACCCTTTTTTTCTACAAGCAGACAAAGCCCCACAGCCGGGCTGGCTGCAACAAGCAGGATGCGTCACCCAGCCCTAAAAGCATGCAGGAGTGCACCTCAGTACAGTCTGCATAATGCAGACACGTTGCACACTTTTTCCAAGCAACAACATTTTGACACACGATCATCAGGGTTGTGTGAAAAGCAACCTTTACAATGGCATTTCAAACAAACTGGATGCAAGTGAGCTTGCCTTAGCCTTCCGGTCAGCCAGGTCAATCTGTGCTTTGGATGCTGCTTGGTTGCTGATGTCCTTCTTAGCAACTAAGCTCACGCGCACAAGGTCCTCAGGGTTGGTGCCTTTTTCTGCCAAAGCCTCAACTTGCTTCTCATCAGCAGCTGCCCTCATGCCACTCGCAACTTCCTCATCCAACAAAGCCTCGTGCTTCTTTATCAGCACAGTCACCTGCAAAGGTTGACATACAACCACAGCTTTGGAATTGTCACAAGCGTCTGACACTATAAAGGCATCAGGTCAAAGCATTTGATTGTACAACATTACATGTACACACTTCTCTTTCATGCCAAGAGAATGCTTGAAAGACAAGTATAAGAGCATACTAGTCAGCAGAGGATATTGATAAGTAGCAGTGACCCAACACAGGAATACCAATGAGCATTTTCAGGAGTACGCAGAATCTGGGACATTTTGGGTTCCTTATTATGTAGCGACGCCACCAAATGAGCGGAGCAGGCAAGGAACGCTGGTCAGGCAGCGGCGCTCAGTTCATACCAAGCTCATGATAGCAGGTTTTGTGTCAGGCTACAGGAGATCAACAGAGGGTAGGCAGACACAGAGAAGCTCACATCCTCAGCCGCCTGCACCTGGCGTGCATGAATAGCTGCCGCTGCTGCTGCCTTCATCTTACCCTTCAAGTACTCAAAGGAATTCAACTTGGTGATCTGGTCTACTGCTTTGTCACTCCACCTCCTGCAACGCACAACATTGCCAGCTCAAGCTCAAGTCAGGGTGATGAAGTGACTGGGCAAGCACAGCAGCGATGCATGGTCAAGGTTTGTTAGGATGATTCCTTGATATGTATGCTGCATTTTGCAATGGTAGCCTGGTCAGTGCAGAGCCCGCAACAAGTGACTCCCTAGGCAGGCACACTCAGACCGACAGATGTCTGCCATGTTGCCATTTGCTCTCAGGCATGAGCAAAGCCTTGGAATGTGTGTTAGTAAGGTAAAGTATGCTATGTCATGGCGACTGCGCTGGCCAGATGAGGCAGAGATGATGGCAGTCAGTTGTACTCACACAAGCAGGCTCTTAATCTTCTGCAGATGCTGCACGGCTGGTTCTTCAAATGATGATGCAGCTCTTTTGGCCAGCGCGCGGCAGCCTTTATCAGACCACTGATCAGGGGCCATTGACTTGTTGACTCCTTGAGCTTCTCTTATGACCCGGGCAGCATTTTCAAACTGAAGTTGCTCCACCAGTCCAGTGTACATTGTGGTGTGAGTGTACTCATCCACAAGCTCAGCATACTCCACGCCACCTGCGCTTGCACACACTCTGATGGCCAAAAAATGACATTCCATGACGCGCCAGTCTGCATTGTCATACATGACTGCTTCGTGCTGTTTTGTAAATCATCTGGTTGGATACTGTATACAATCCACAATGTGGTCCCTGCATAATACTCACATCTGAGGCACTGTCATCTGAAATACTGCAACATAAAGCCACTCTGTCAAGTACGCAGAGCTTACTGTTCATGTGCCAGTGTGACCACACACCACTGACTATTGCAAGCAACAGTCATGCAAGCAGTAATGCGGTGTGACCGAGGTTACTTTGCATGCTCTGCACAGCCTCATTTCAATCATTCCAATAGCCTGAACATGATGTACTCAGCAAAATTGTGTGCTGACAACAGATACTTGCCTGGGCCTTTCATAAGGCCTTGATACTTCACGTCCACTTCGCTGCACAGCTGCTCAATCTCGCGCCCAACTGTGGTGGGATCACTCAAGTCAGCCAGCTTTGACATGCGTGCCAAATCAAACCGAGCCTCATCCAATCTGCAGCAAAACAAATGTCGACCCTGGCAACATGATCACTTGATATCATCACCGACAAATGCTACACTGGTGGTTGCAAAGGCACATGATGCATTGTAGTCAGGCGTTCTCTCTTGTGGGTTACAACATGCCATCTGAGGCTGCGTTGACCCTGACGCTGTTTGTTGTGCAGGCGGCTTATCCAATAAGGAATTAGGTCAATGCTCTGCTGATCCACCAGACCTTTGCAGGTGGCAGGTGTCCAATGCATGTACTGGCAGGTCAAATAGGGCAGACAGACTCATCACGCACCTGGCTCTGATGTCCTCTTTCAAAGCAGCAAGGTTGTTATTGATTTGTGGGATCAACCAGTCCTGAACTCGCCACAGCAGATGGTGCACGCCCACATTTTGCATGCCTTGCATGCCTGAAGGTGTGTGCTCAGCAAACCACTGCTGCTCCTGCCACAGTGCCTCAGGAAGGCTGTTGCTAGCCTGCACAGCAGAAGTAAACCTACCTACTAGGAAGAACACACCATTTTCAGGAGGCAACAGGCAACAGGATGCATTGAGGCCTATCCATGACACACAGCCACTGACCAAGCATGACATTCAAGTAACACTAATTTCGCTGTGCAGGGGGGAAATGTTGTGTGTCACAACACATGAGCAGCAGCAGGTGCAGCAGTAAAGTGGTAATGTTTGACGGTGTGTGATAGACATCTGCTGTAATGCTTCCACTGTGTATGTTTCCAACATTTACTTACCTGATTAGCCTCTGGCTTTAGCTTTACGCCTACACTGCCAAGCTTCTGACCAGCTAGTGCTTGATGCAACGCCTTCCTGCAGACGTATCATAGCTTGAGTCAGTAGCATAGGAAAGGAGAGGCTGTGTTTGCATGACAGCAACCTAGACAGAAATGCTGCCAACACATCAAGTGACAATATTATTGTCACAATAAGCACTCATCGCACCATGGAGTCCCAATAGCCAGAATTGAACAGCCATTTCACCATGGCAGGAGGCAGGTTGACTGTGATGTCTACTTTTCGAGCCAGATTGACTGTGATGTCATATTATGTTGAGTTCAACAGCATCAAAAGCCCTACCATGCATCAGGCAGTGCCTCATCCATCTTGGTGTAAACTTCAATGGTACGCACCCCACTTGGATCTGCCCTGCTTGCTAAGGGAAGTGCATGCGCCAAGTTCAGATCTTGTTTAGCATCAATCACAGCCAGCATAAGAATATTAGGCTTGTCCTGTATCACCATGGCACAATATACGTCACTCTCACAAGCAGGTCTCAAAATGTGTGCACCCTTGCTCCGACATGCCGCTGCCGCTGTGGTACTGCAAAGAGAACATCCGCATACAAGTGAGACGAGGCAAGAATGCAACAGCAAGCTCACCATAACATACTGGGTCACCAGATCCTTGATGTCTTCGACCATAGAAGGGTACTTTGTGGAGCCAACAATCATGCCTGCAAGAATGAACATGGTTGAGCAGTGTGCATACCAGTGCCTGTATGCATCATGTCAATGACATCCATCTGCTTGCCACTGTATAGTGTAATGCAGTCCGCATCCTTACTGCAGATGGGATAAGTTGCTGTTGGTTGCCTCTGACCATACCTGGAAGGTCAACCACAGTGAGAGTAGGTAGATCCCGGCCAGCAATTGTCAAACGGATGGGCTGAGCCGAGATCCCTTCAGAATTCTGGCCAGGCATATTCATGTATACCTTATTTTCCTTTTCCAGGCACTTATAGACCTCATCTGCAGCCAAACCACTTAGGCTTCTGTACATTGGCATGTGCACAGTCAGTGCTCTCTCACAAAAACTGTCCATGCTTGTTTGCTAATCACCAGTGAGGCTTCATCAAAGCCAGCCTCAAGCTGACTCACCTGGGTCAGTGATGGGTGTGCTGGCTGGCACATCAGGGTGCTTGGGATCTTGAAAAGTCTTCACAGGAGAGATTACTTTTGGTGCTGTCACTAGACTGATAATGAGAGGCCTTCTGGTGACCAAACCCGGGCCCTTTGGCAGAAATTTCTCGTTTATGAAGGACTCCAACAGGGTGCTTTTGCCCGCGCTCTGTCATGCAAATCAAATCACAAATCAGAAAATGTGTCTTCATTACTTTTGCTGCCTGTGCTCACGGCTGTTGACATAGACGCGCACCTGACTTCCGACCACGACCACTTGAGGCAACTTTGCCAGGGTGTTCTGCACATCGGGCTGGTCCTCTGCCAAGGAAGCAAGTGCAGCATGCACTTGGCCAGTGACTTGAAGTAAACGATTCATCAGAAGTAGGCTTCACAGGCTTCACTGGCAGACGTAGCAATATGCATACATATGTGACCGTCGTGAGGTCAGACTGACTGACCGAGGAAGAAGTGCTGCTGACCTCAAGCTTGACCAGGGGCAAGGAAAGTCAAGGGCAATTGACACCACAACACAGGTGGTTACCGGAGCGATGAAACGTCGTCACGCTCACGCTGCGAAACGACCTTGGTATTGACGACGCTCTGCAAGGATTCTAAACGCATGCACTGCTGGACGACTGCTGGATGCAGCTGGAACCAGTTGTGCATGTGCCTAATTCTAGGTTAGGCGCTAAGCTTGTCTATTGCTCATACCCCAGTGCTCATTATTTTATTTCATAACTTACAGTCTGGGGCGTCGAGCCAGTTGTGACTCACGGGTGTATGTGGTGTACAACAGAACCAAGCTGGTGGGAGTTCTGTTCGAAAAAGAGCCTGATGTCCCGTTGTTGGTAGTTTGGGCCAAATAAGGAAAAGTGCTGACCTCTAATGATGCTGTGAAAAGGGCAGACTGACTGGTCAAAAAGGAAATGTTGCTCAACTTCAACCGCTTGCATAGAACAGTGACGAAAGTTTGTCGTCGACAAACACGTTGTTCTCCGCCACCTAAGTAGACTGTAGTGGCTGATTCTAGCAGCGCTGCGACAGTTGCCAGACTTGAGTGAAGACTCAGCAAATTGATTGTCATCGTGTGTGTCTGCTTTGCCATTCCATCCAGAAACGACCAGTGGAAATGCTGGTTTGATGCAACCTGAATTGTTGTCATGCCTTTTGGTTCCAGCTCTGCTGCATTTGTTGCAGAGTGCAATGACAAATTATTTGTCACAAATACTGGTCTGTACATGCAGACAAACGTCCAATTGTAACAGATAATAAGCTTGTAAGAGTGTATTCGTAGTAAGGGAGCGTCGAGATGACACTAGTGGTTGGTGAAAGGCCTGATATAGCCTGGAGAGTAACGGTAAAGTGATGCATGGCAAGATAGAGGGAAATTTCGGTGTATTGTGACGGTATCCGTCACATTCGCCCCCTCAAGGAAAGCCTTGACTATCTCATTGCCAAACGTGCACATTGTGCAACCACTAGCATGCTGCTGTGTCGTCACATCAGCTAGCATACTCCCAAGATTCATTTGATGGAGATTCATTCATGTTGATTCATTTCATAGCTTGGTGATACGCTTAAGTTGAGTCAGGTCACAGCTGCAGCTGATGCCATTACCTATCCTATGATAAAATGATTGTGACTGTGCTGATAGTTTGTAATCATCAAGCAGTCTGTGCAGCAAGTGTGCACTTCGTGTTCATAATATGGCTGAGGTATCATGACACTGAAAAGTGTGGTGTACTGACGCTGTGCAGCACCAATGGTCATGTTGTCGCTCCATTGAGAACATCGAATTCAACTGTGAGCGCAGCACCCAACTGTCTGATAGGCATTTGACATTACATGTCCTTATCTGCACTGTTGACTTGCGTTCTCACCTGCTACAATCAAAAAGAAAGGAGTCTATAGACTAGCTAGTAAATGACATATGTGAAAATTAACATGATGGCGTTGCTTGTGCATTCTTGTGCTGCTAGTTAACGTTGCTTGAGTAATAAGCCATCTGTAAGGTTGTACAAAAGTTGCTGGCATCACTTAACATATTACTAACACACTGAGGCATTTACTCAGCTACAGTCTGCTTGAGCTACAGTGTATCAGACACCTTACACAAAACAGAGGACTAGCAGACACCTTACACCTTACATAAAAAGAGAGAATGAACTAAACAGGCCTCCTCGCAACAGGCATAGAATACACAGCTTGGATGGTGCCATGCTGCAAGTAGCATGCATCACATGACAGCCACAAAAGGTTGCTTGGTACTATAGGTAAAGCATGCACCAAGTGCCGAAGACATGAAACACTGTAGATCAGTATAGACACATAGTACAATATGCATTGTGACTGCCGAGTCAGGCAGCAACAATGTACCTCGCTGTGGACCTTGAATTTTGCTACAGCAAACCCTGAAGACAGCAAAATAAAGTGCTGAAAAGCAACAACGTCAGCTTACAACTTGTGCTCACATGCCTTATAAAGCACATGTCATCTTCATCCTCTCTGATGGGACATTTCCTTCATGATCTTATGCGCTGGCAGCACACTGATAGCAGTCTGGGAACACTCCAAAAGTATCGACATTCTGGATAATCGATTTGATGTTGTAAACCACTCCGAAACCAAACTCGCAGACCAGATACAGCAGTGTCATCCCAATATTGACTGCGAACAGAGGTTTCCAGCCATAAGCATCCCAGAACCTGCAGAAGTGATAACAATCAGTGAAGCTGTTGCAGCAAGGGTGACAAGTGGCCATCAGTCATAAAACCTAAGTACAGGTAGTGGCATGCATCGCATCACAACATATGCTTGGAACTGCTGTGCAACATGGGCCTTAGCCAAATTCCACTGCAAGCTCTACTACCTCTATCAGACAGTGCAGCCATGTAAACAATATAGCATGACACCAAATTCTTGCAGATTCACCCATATGCCATATGCATGCATGAGGCATTTACCAGCAGAAACCATGCATGTGCTCCATATGCATACACAAAGCCTTTACAAGCACAAACTGCTCATGTGCACTGTATACAGCCATGAAGCGCTGCCCAGCAGGATCTCTGCAGCAACACTTTGTGCATGCATGGAGCGTCTGTCCATGTGTGTGTCTGCGGCTTACTTGGAGGGCTGAACAGGGCAGTTGGCACGGCACTCTGGGGTGCGGTAGTACCAGTTGAACAGCAGGCAGGGGATTGCGAAGCCAATGAAGGGGCCCGTGATAGCTGAGAAGAAGGAGTTGATGGTGGAATAGAATGGGAAGAGCACGCCAATGAACCAGATCAGCAGCTGCAGATGCACAGTCACACAGTTAGGCACGTGAACCGAGGTTCATCGTGTATAAGGCCCTGTGTGTAAGCCTGAGTCAAGGCGCTGTATGAGGCACTGTGTGAAGCCAGGTATGAGGTGCTGTGCGAGGCCCTGAATGAGGCACTGTGTGAAGCCCTGTATGAGCACTGTGTGAAGCCCTGTACAAAGCAATGTGTGAAGTCCTGTATGAGGCACTATGTGAGGCCAAACTGCAGAATGCAACCATTTGTGATGGTGACCAAACTCAGGGGACAAAGGACAGATCCAAGGAACATGACGGTACTTTCACAATGTCTGAAGCGCTTGTGCAGATTGACTTGCAGCATATGCATGTGCTGCTGTTTGCACACACAGCTGCAAGTACAGCTGCAAACACTTTACCACCAGGTCACACACACTTGGACAGGATCACCAATTGGTAACAAAATCAGGCAGGGGAAATGAGGATCAGTATTGATCCTGGCATGCCCGGCTGCCCCTAGTGCATGGCTGCCTGGGAGATTTCACAGCTGAAGTCAGCAGCCCACAAAATGTACAAGGCTGTGAGGCAGACAGAAGATGAAAGGCAGACACATGCTGTTCATTGCGTAACAGCTGGATGCTAAATGCAGCAGTAGCAGGCCTTACATGTATAGCAGAGGGTTGACATACAGGCTCCAGGCGATGATCTGGTGGAAAATCATCATCCATACACTGGCCTTCTGATTGGAAGCACGCCATACACGTTGTCTGCAGAGTCAAGCATGACAAACTATCAGGTGAGCTTGCAAAATCAGCACATCAATGTTTGGAAGCTGAAATCGAATCAGTTCATACATGCTTTGGGTGAGTCAGCTTTTAAAAAAGGTGTGCAGACCACAGCATGCTCTGCAGGAACTCTTAAATGTTGTTGAACAGGTGCCCTTTTGGACACCAAGCACATGACAAAAGGCAGAACAACTTGAGCACAGTATCAAGATAACAATGTAAAGAATTGGATACTTGGCTAGTCCCCGGAGGTGCTTTGTAACCTGGGGTCAAATCACTGCATGGATCATGTCCAAAAGCATGAAAGCAAACTTAGGCAGGTTACAGAAAGCATATGCAGGTTCACTGACGTCTCACAGAAAGGAAACATAACTAAAGGCACGACAGCTCTCAGTCCAGCTCAGGCTTCTATTGCAACAGGACAAGTTCATTTGTGCATTCACTCATTCATTCATCCATAAAACATGTATTCCCACTAGGGTCAGATATGTACAGCACTGAGTAGCTCATTGTATGGGGTTCTTGATCAGCAGCCAACATACCAATAGACCAGATGTATTTGTACAAAAGCGTGGGGAGGATGGACCCCCCCTCTCACTCTAGGGGGGGGGCAAACGGACACGAATGGGCAGATTGTGGTGGTGTGTTGCAGGGGTGATGGGCAGAGCAGTATAACACTTAGCTTCCCAACAAATTGATGCCGAAAGATGTAGTCCTTTCTTTTCTGTTGCAGGGGTGCGTACCTTGAAGTGCAATCTCTGTGGGGTATGCCAGGTTGATTGCAACGCTATGTGGAACGGTCAAGATATAGCTGTACATGAAGCCCAGTCCAAATGCCCAGTCATACTTTCCAGCATCTTGCATAGAGTCCATCATCTCTCTGCAGCCTCACAGCACTTGTGAGCTTACTGTCTGTTGAAACCACATCAGAACATGTGGTTGCTGGCACGATGGTTGCCATCACAAGGCCTCATCCACATAGTTGATCAAGGACAATGCTAACCTGACGTCAAGGTAAGACACAGGAATCAATAGTGTTCAGAGAACGCCTGAATTCAGACAGCTGATCAGCTTCATGCCAAAGCTCAATGCTATAATTCTCATGATGTGAAAAGGGTCTTGTAGGGGGGGGGGGGGTGGAAAGCGATAGGGATGGGCGGATTGGGATCCGATGGGCAACTGGGTGGCAACTCTTTAGGGTTTTGGAAATTCTGGGGGCACAGCCTGAAGCTTGATGCCAAACCCATGCTACCGGGGAAGCAGGGCAAGGGGGGGGGGGGGGGGGGCTTAGGCAGGGGGTCAGAACAGACTTCAGTGTTTCTGCATCAAAATAGGAGCATGTCCATCACAAGGGGGAATGACTTACAGGCAGTTGGAGTGACCCCCACTAGCAAGGGTGGCCACACCGATGAAGAAGTTCTCAAGGCCTCTAGGGCTGCCGTTCTGATACCCTGGCTGGATGCCGTGATTGATAGCTGCACCAAAAATGTACCTGAACAGCCAAAATATGAAGTCATCACAGAGCTAGCAATAGCCTACGCCTGAGGTTTATCTGTTGTAAGAAGCAGTGTGACTACTGCCTCCAGTCTTGTGCAAGTAAGGTTTAGACTGTGCTCATACAAAGCTGAGATAGGAATCATACACCGTCGGTAAGAGATTGCTGGTTGATATGTGACTTCCAAGCTGCCGCCTTAGGAGGCTCCCGTCATGATGGCTGAAAAGCTTTTGTACTATGCCTGCCATAAGATTGCATGTAAGTTCTCACAGACTTTTTTTCTGGGGGCTTTACATGTCGACATGACCTTCTTGAGTGACAGCAGCATATGTACAAGCATGTCGTGTGCAAATGTGCTGCCGTTTGCTTACCACTCTGTGAAGGTTGTTCCAATGAGGCCAATGACATTCAGCATCCTGAAATGGCGGAAGGTAGGCACAAAGGAAAAGCACACCAGTGCTGCCCCAAAAGCCAGCTCATAAGTTCTGCATGACAGAGATGGCCTTAGTTCATGCTCAAGATTACAAAGTTCTATATACAATATTATGCTTATGCACAATCAAAGCATTCATGGACGTTGGATCTGCAGTCTGACAGCAGAACAAATCTCCTCTGCAGTCTGACAGCAGAATTCAAATGCAACCCCGTTTTGGGTGTAGGCATGTGCATGCTCTGCCACAGCATGACAGACAAGATGAGATGACATGACAGGGTACCAAATCAAGGCAGCAGCCGTATGCATACTGCACAGAAAGCAGCAGCTGACCTTTTGGAGTGGGAATTGTCAATGGAATATAAGTTGCCTGATGAGGCAACCACCTGCGCAATGCAAGTGCCCAGCAGGCTGAGTCCAACCAGAAACTGAGTGATGATCTGCAGCCATTTCCCGCCAAAAAAGCCCACCACTTCATGGAGCTGACTGACAGTGCGGCGCACACCTCCCTCTTCCCACCAGGTTCCCTCCTTAATCTGCACCAAAGATGGATCTGACATGTCATTATTGCTGTATCATTTAGTACCTCATGCCAGCACTTCACAATCTTGCCAATTGAACGCTGGATGACAAGGCCAGGACCAGGAGGCACACAACTTCTAAGCACAACAGCACAACATCATCAACCTTAAGGTAGCTTAATCAACCTTAAGGAAGCTTCTAGAACATGTTTCTGAAGTAGTGTTAATGGTCACCGACTGTAACACGGACTGAGCATGGCATTCTGCTGCTTGTGACATGCTACTGCTTGTTGCTCTATTGTGCTGCAATATTGCAGCATTAGCAACAAGGCATGGACATGCAAGGACTTGCACAGCGCATGCGCACCATCTTGTTCTTACGCTCCATGTAAAAGATGACTAAGATCCACATGCTCCAGATGTTGAACCAGCCGGAAGCTACCATGAGGATGACCCCAGCAGTGATGCCTGTCAGGTACATTTGATGGGGCCACACAAGCATCACTTGTCCTGCATGCAGTGCCACAACATTAGATGTAAACCAAGACAAATACGTTGGCTTCTGGTTGAGGTATGTGAGTTATTGTTCAAGCCAAATCTGTGTTGCATACTTGTGCTGCAGGGCTGTATGTAGGCTTTGCAGATCTCACAATGAAGACAGACACATCCTTTTAACAGACAGCAAGATCTTGGCAGTTGGGATCTGTGCACAGGCGCTTTGTATTCCCAACAGCCACAGATGCACATGAGACAGGTCATGCAACTGTCCAGCATCCAAATTTCAACCCTAATCTTGCCCAAAAAACAAGACACAGACAGCAGTTGCAGCTTGCAGCTTAATGGTATTGCTGAACATCACTAGATGGGTACACAACGCATGCACCTCCGAAAAGTACCTATCTGAGCCATGGCAACAGTCAAAATAGCGTCTGCAAAGGTGTGGCCCTCTGTTGTCAGGCGCTTCCAGCCTCGCGGAGTCAGCAGCTGATGCCATTGCAGAGGTTCTAAAAGGATCCCTCCCACAGCTCCCCTCACACCTCCTTCGACATCATCGTTTGACGGTATACCTGTGCAACGGCCAGGTAGCCGTTGAAACTGAGCACTATTTTTTAACGCACGCACATGCACGTGCACGCACAAGACCCAAGCTCCGCCCTGAGTTCCTACGTCCGGCCTGCGTTTCATTCATGTCTGTGCCAGAACACGATCGTTTGCACTCATAAACAATGCCGCTTCATCGGCGCCGTGCAGTCGCTGACGTCAATTGTGCGTGCGTGCGTGCTGTTGTTGCTGTTGAGTGATCAACGTCAATTGACTTGCAAGTCGCACCCAGCGGACCGCGCGACGTACCCGGGAGGAACTTGTCGAGGTCTGGGTTGCCGGTTACTCTTGCTACATCCAAGGGGAGGACATCGTAGCCCGCCTGATTAGTTTTGGATACGCGTACAAGTTGTTGACCAGAGGATCCTGAGTTGTCGAGATTAGCGGGCACGGCCGACCCGGTCAAGCTCAGTCTCTGGCCAGGTGCCAATGGTCCTACTGCCTCCGACATGTTCAAGCTCGTATTGTGCAGATGGTGCTGCCCCTGTTGCGCTATAGCCCGCACCTGGTCTCAAGTAGTCGGGGGTTTGCCCATTGACGTAATAAGCATGCTGGCATGTGCCTGCTTCGGCATGTGCGATGACATAACTGCACGTGTTTTACAGCATCTATTTGCCGGGTGAGAAGCCACCATGGTATGAATTCACAGCCAACATGCTGGTTGCAACTGTGATGTGTGTTTCATAGCTGCTCTACATCAGATTCAGGATTGAAACCCAGCATCTGTAACTGTTGGGAATACAGCACCATACTGACAGCATGTTCTGCTTTATTGTATTGTATACCGGTATAATATATTGTATAGTATACCGGTATACCACAACCCTGGTGTGCATATCTATAGGTACAGCGGTGCATTGCAGGCCTCCCGCTAGTCAGCTTGACAGTTTCGTGGCATGCAATCAATGGCTTCAGGTAAAAGGTGATCGTCGCCAATGTTGTTTGGCTCTGCGGGCTAGCATATCCCACTGGGGCCCACGCATATGACGTGCCCACTGTGGGCCACGCATATGACGTGCCCACTGTGGGCCACGCATATGCATGCAATACTGATGCAAGCAGTACTAGTCTCCGAAACCATATGGATAGCATAGCTTCATGAATCAGCTGGCCTGATGAGAACACAGTCAAAGAGTGCCGTGCAAGTGCCATATGGATGCATGCAAGCTAGCATAGGCTAGGGAATCATTATTCCCTCAAGCCAAGCAGAGTTGTGACGCTAGAGTCGCTATACCTGGTGAAGAGCGTAGCGCGGAAAAACAAAACAAATTGAGGGTGTGTATTTGCAGTGAGTGAGTTGGCGGCGATACTGTTGTGTGCTGTCTAGTTGCTGTCACAATTAACGGCAACAGAGATAAGGTAGGGTTAGATTCCCTACTCTGACCAAGAGGCCCAAATGCTATGGAGGAAGAATGTCCACTGATGTGGATGAGTCATGGCAACGACTAAGCTTTAGGTCCTAGAGCAATGTGTGTATCAATTGGTATGCAAGTACTGTAAATATCATGAGATCAATAAGATTGTGCTATATAGTCCTGATCACTGCAAACGCTCATGCTACTAAACAAGCCACGCTTTGCTTCGTCACAAAGTTGTTAACATGCATGACTTTCATGCTCACTGCATTTGTGCATGACAAAGTGTACAGTTTGCGCATGTGCTGCAGGTTTACGTCAGCACTTTGCCCATGTCATCTGGCTGACCTGTCATATGACCTGTCAGCATGCATGCTGATGCCAGCTCAAGCTAGTTTGTCATGTTGAACAGCTTCTACACGTCAAACAACACAGCTTCTATACTATGTGCAAAAGGTACAATGCCTGCTTTCAGATAAAATGGCCTGCATGTCGCTTGTGCAAACAGACATATCTTCCTCAATCATACTGCTGGCGAAGGACCATCTCTGCCTCGCTCTTCCATGCAGCATGACTGCTTTGGCCCCTTTCACGCTTCGACTTCTCCATGTCCTTTCGATCTTGCTTCTTTCTTGGCAGCTGGGCGCCTCCATGCCCCTTGTCCAGAAAGTCTTGCACTCCCATGGCTGAAGTGCTTTTCCGTTTGGGGTTGGCATCTGTCTGTGGTGCTGGCTGAGGGCCTTGCCGATTGCTGCCTTCCTCAGTGGCATCAGCACTTGATGCCCATTGGCCCCCTGCATCAATGCCCACAGCTCAAGTCAGTTCATTTTTCATTTCATTTTATAACTTACAGTCTGGAGTGTGGAGCCAGTTGTGACTCATCAGACATCCTGGCTTGACAGCACAGGTGTATGTGGTGTGCAAGTCTGAAATGCAAGACAGCAAGCCAAGCGAGGCCATACTGCACATCCAGTATACCAGGCACTGCAGTAGCCTCTGCAAATCAGCTCATGTCCAAAACCTGATGCACGAGTCAGGCTTCCACAGATACCAGAGCAGCAGGAGCGAGAATGCATCAAACATAAGGAGCCTCATCCCTACTCAAACTGAGGCAGCCACTAGTACAAATCCCAGTCTAATTCTTCAAGCTGCATGCTTCATGCAGCAGTACTCCTGGACAACCAAAGACTGTGCAAGCATAATGAGGTCAGAACAAGCTGGCACACCTAGCATGGCCACCTGTGCTGCTGTGACAGTGTTGCTGCCTACTCTGTCATCAGTCTTGTAGCGCACAGCAGCTGCTGATACTACTCCTGCTGGTGTTGGCGGCCTGCATGCAGTCACACCACCAGCATGTCACAATGCAGATGCAAAATTGCAGTGCAACTGCATGTACTGTGCCTGTGCCACTTGCAGCGACGCTGGAATGTTGCATTAGAATATTTGCCATTCTTGTTGGCAGGGAAGATGTTACCCTGAGTGAGAAGGTCATGAGAGCAGAATTACAATGTCAATGGATGCTGTCTGCAGGTGAGCATGCTGACAAGCTTGGTTGAAGGATGAAGTGCTGTATGAGATCATGATACACCGCACAAATGGCTTGTCTGTCAGATGCGTCTGCAAAAGCAAACAAACGTGCAGCTGTCTTCTGTTGTTGGGTTTGACTGCATGAATTGAGCTCGTACAGACAGCAAAGCCTTGGTGCATACAATGATTGCTGGCTCAACGCATGCCCTGTTATGCCTGACTTGGATGAGAGCATGTTATGAGTGAGCACTCACGCTTGACCTTTGAGCTTGGGAGCCATTTTGGTAATGTCCCACTCCCCAGGTGCATAGCCAGTCTTCCTGTCTCTTTTGCCTGTGGCATCCTCGCTGCTTGCCTTCGCTGCAATGCAAGCAGAAAGATGAGCGATATTCTCCCTTGAAGAATGTTTGGGCAGCAGTTGCATATGCATCACTGCTCAGCAAGCACGTTGTCATTTACTGCTGAACGGTCTTGTTGTGCATGCTGCAAAATTAGCTCATTTGTGCAGACATCCCTGTGCTGATCACACCTCATTTCATCTGAGAACCAAGCTAGACAAACCAGCCTTACATTATGCAACAAATTTTCAGTCATCAGACTTAGAGCTGTAATCCACGCTTGTCAACAAAGCATAGAGTGGGTGTGTGCCACACCGGTGTATACGCCGTCTGCCAAAAGCTGGCCTGTATACTCTACCCCCAAATGCATTGATTTGATGAAGAATTCATTCAGCTTGACCTTGTCATGATGATTGTTAGCACTAGTAATGGTTTTTGTAGCCTAATCAGGCTGCAAAGGCTTGCATATATACACTTTTGTCTACAGTGCAGATGTCAAATCCACACAGGTATATGCCTGATTTGGGCAGATGACTAAAAATCCAGAAAAGTGCGACATGTACGCCAAGCATAGACAATAGCATATATGCCTGCCGTTTTTGAGCCGGGCATAGGCATGCATCACAGCTCAAATCAAACTACGATCATGCATGCTGGATATCTCTGGTGCAAAGGGTTCAGTCATCTGGGCTACTGACTCAGAGTGAAAAAGCACTTGGTACCTGCTGCTTGCACTAGCCGGCCATGGTATGCTGAGCTTGCCAGGGGCCTTGTGGCTTCAGGAGTCAAATAGGATGGAGGCCCTTCCAAAGCATCTAGCGCTGACAAAGCTGAGGGGAGTCCTGATGAGCCTGGACCTGGGGAGTAGTACAAATGTGGTGGTCCACATGTGCCATGACCAGTTGAAGTTGTTACTGCACAGTCAGCTAGCCACAAACACACCTGTGACATCAGTTCCGTGATCCTGCAACCTTCCTGCTGTGGAACTTTTGGGTCGCTGCTTAGGACCCTGGCTGCAACAAGCAACAGCAGCTCAAAACTCACATATGAGACATCCAAAGCCTGACATGACAGACAGCTCATGCTGCACCCAATGAGGCAGTGAGTTCAAAGCGTGTCCTGAGACACCTAAGTGACGTGCATTTTGCTCACTTAGGTGTCTCAGAACATGCTTTGAACTGCACGTGCTGCATGTGAACTCGTTCAAGATTTCAAGTCGGAGTCCTGCCTGGTACAGCCATCGTCAGAAACTGCATTTTGCTTTTTACCTATCGCTGTCTGACTGCTCAAGCAAGCTATCCTGAGACTCCTGAGCGCTGTCGCTGTCAAACTCCCCTGTGGGTACACACACGTCGTCAGAAGCAGTTGTTATGTGACAACTCAGCAGCAATGCACACTTGCCCGAGGCTTGATCACTCCTGTAGTCAACAAGTGCCATTCACAGCTTGCCGAGCTATTGCTGGTGGCACAATTGGATCAATCAGTTGGTTTCGCGTCGCCACAGTTGAGACCCATGCAGCGGACTCCCCCGATCACTGTCCTTGCTGTGGGCTCAAAATAAGCTAATGTCGGTGTGTGTGTGTGTGTGCCTGTCGCACAGCGACGCGAGCCGTACAACGCACCGTGACACGTGGACACTGTTCCTCTTCTTGCCTACCTTTTGTGCCTCGGCTGCTACACTCCGCTTACTACCCGCGCTAGACAATTTGCTGTTACGCTTTGCCGTTAAGCCTGGTTGAAGTAGCCCACATCAAAGCAGGAAACATGGCAGACGTTGTAAACGGCAACGAGCCCGAAGAGGAGTTGGTAGATTACGAGGAGGAAGAAGCTGCTGAGCCAGATCAGGCAGCAAAGGGAGAGGAGGGTGTAAAGCGAGGTCACGTTGCCCTGCACACAGCCGGGTTCAAGGAGTTTTTATTGAAGCCAGAGATCTTGCGCGCCATCACCAACAATGCGTTTGAGCACCCCTCTGAAGGTGTCTGCTCAGATCTTGTGGAACTACGATGTTTTTGCTCGGCAGAGCTTTGCTGCCCTTCTTTGCATTGTAAAGACACTTTAGTTGGTTGTATCACCTGCAGTCCAACATCAATGTATACCTAGCGCCACCATGGGGTCGGACGTCCTTTGTCAGGCCAAGTCAGGAATGGGAAAGACAGCCGTCTTTGTCTTGTCCATTCTTCAACAGATCAAAGTTGAAAGTGACGAGACCACAAAGGTGGCCAAGATTGGAGCTCTTGTGATGGCTCACACGAGAGAGCTTGCTTTTCAGGTGAGTGTTGAGCACCTTCAACCAGACATAAAATGCCTCAAATGATGGCTCAGCAGTCAAGGCAGGTCTTGAGCGTGCTTTTTCTGCTGTGCAGATATCCAATGAGTTTGGACGCTTCAGCGAGTCTATGGCCGAGAAGCCTAGGATTGCAATCTTCTACGGAGGTTTCCCAGAGGAGGAGGACAAGAAAACCCTAAAAAGCACCACTACTAGCCCTCACATTGTAGTAGGAACTCCTGGCCGTATCAAGTCGGTAAGCAGCTGCGGTATCTGCAATTGTCCTGCTGTGAACATTCTGACAGTTCAAATGACTCAGTGTGTTTTGTGGGTTGCAGCTGATGTTGAGAAAGGTCCTCAAGCTGGCGTCTGTCAGACACTTTGTACTAGATGAATGTGACAAGATGCTGGAAAGTGTTGGTGAGTCTTCCTGCCCCACTAGACGCCTTGAGGCCATGCTAGTCAGTGTTGCCCTCGACCTTGTTTCACATCTCACCTGGGAGCAATTGTGTTCTGCAGACATGCGACAAGATGTCCAGGAGATCTTCAAGGGCACTCCCCATGAGAAGCAAGTGATGATGTTTTCAGCCACCCTTTCGGATCAGATGCGACCTGTGTGCAGAAGATTCATGGACAACGTGAGTTCCTCCGCTGGTGGCATGGCTGCCTGAACCCCAAGCAGCTGGCAGTACCCTTTGGCATCTGCACTCCCAGCACTCGGCAGTACACTTGAGGGGGTCAATAGGAGAAAGACGTCACCACCAGATTTTTGCAGCACATGGCTTATGCATCAGCCCCCCATCTACATTGTTCACATCAGACAGGACCTTGACAACCTCGGTCGTCAGTTCACAGGACAATACCACAACCAGCATGATGAAGTTCAACATCCAGCCAGCATTTGCCTTTTGTGTCAGTCTCGTCAGGCCATATGATGGCACCAAGCAAAATAATGTCCAGCCTTGCCTTCATCAGCCCAGAACTGTGGTGTGGCAAGCTGTTGATGATGGGAAGTTGGGTTGTGCTGGCCTCTCTGTCAAGACGCTAGCTAAGCTGGAGTGCCAGGGCTTTCCAGCACA
>JAABUK010002706.1_pt1 | contig 31420 bp, 23 predicted proteins | sample 5559141 | NCBI WGS metagenome assembly JAABUK01 (sample SAMN10711869, study PRJNA513367) | rock metagenome | isolation source: Antarctica rocks | place: Antarctica: Victoria Land, Pudding Butte nord | collected 2016-01-03
GCCTGACGCTGGGTCAGATCGACGAGTTGCTCGTAAGTGGGTGGCTTGCCATCCATAACGAGTGTTTTACACGAGCGGGGGGACCAAACGCTATGGCCAAGCGGTCAGAAGCCCGGTAACCAAGTACTTAAAAACAATGGTCCGGCAAAGAGCTAAAAACCAGCCGAAAACCGAAGTGCCTCCAGAGGCTTATCCTCCAGCCCTTTTCGAGAGGTACTCGCCCCAAATGCCTGCATGCAGACCTCGGACGCAACCTCAAGAACCATCGGCTTTTTAGCCCTTTGCCGGATCATTGCTTAAAAAAAGGAGACATAGAGGGGCAAGAGAAAAGCAAAATTGAATAATTGCATCTGATTATTTTAATGTTTTCCGCCTCTTACTCTCTTTCTTCCCTTGGCGAGCTTAGCGTCCTGGCGGTTCATTTCTTCAATTGTCTTCGGCCTGCTCACGCGCCACGATCGCCCCGACCAGCCCGTCCCAGGTGTAGACCTCGGCCTCGGCGGCGACGGTCCATCCCAGACGGGCGACGGTGGCCGAGGTCACCGGGCTGAGGCTGGCCAGTCGGACCTCCCGGCCGACCCGACCTCGGGCGGTGTCGGTCAGGAGCCCGTGGAGCCGGTCGGCGATGGCCGAGCTGGTCACGGTGATCCAGTCGACCGACCCGTCCTCGATCCTCCGGAGGACGTCCGAAGGGAGGGCCTCGGCGTCGGCGTTCCGGTAGACGGCCACCTGCTCGACCTCGGCCACCCGCTCCAACTCGTCCTTGAGGATCGTCCGGCCCCGGTCGGCCCGGGCCAGGAGGACCCTCCGGCCGGCGACCTGTTCGGCCATCGCCCCGGCCAGCGCCTCGGATCGATACGAGTCGGGGACGAGGTCGGCCCGGAGCCGGTATCGGGCCAGGGCCTCGGCCGTGGTCGGCCCGATCGCCGCCAGCTTCAGGCGGCCGAGGGCCCGGAGGTCGAGGCCCCGGGCGTCGAGCCGGTCGAGGAAGTGGCGGACCCCGCTGGCCGAGGTGAAGGCCAGCCAGTCGAACGAGTCGAGCCGGGCGATCGCGTCGTCGAGCGGCCCGAAGTCGTCGAGCGGGAGGATCCGGACCGTCGGCGCGGCCAGGACCTCGGCACCGAGGGCTTCCAGGACCCCGGCCGATCGGTCCGACTCGTCGGCCGGCCGGGTCACGACGATCCGACGTCCGAACAGCGGGAGCCGCTCGAACCAGGCCAAGCCCGGCCGTCGAGCGACCACCTCGCCGACGACCACCAGCGCCGGCGGGCCCAGCCCGGCCCCGGCCACCCGATCGGGGAGGGTGGCCAGGGTGGCGACCACGGACCGCTGGCCCGGTAAGGTCCCCGACTGGATCATGGCGGCGGGCGTGTCCGGGGGCTTCCCCTCGCGGATCAGGGTCCGGCAGAGCGACCGGAGCCGGGTCACGCCCATGTAGACGACCAGGGTCCCGGGGAACCGTGCGAGGGCCGGCCAGTCGAGCCGGCCGGGGACCTCGGGGTCGTCGTGGCCGGTGACGAAAGCGACGGCCGAGGCGGCGTCGCGGTGGGTGACCGGGATCCCGGCGTAGGAGGTCGCCCCCAGCGCCGCGGTCACCCCCGGGACGACCAGGAAGGGGATCCCCCGGGCCCGGAGGTGCTCGGCCTCCTCGGCCCCCCGGCCGAAGACGAACGGGTCGCCCCCCTTGAGGCGGACCACCCGCCGTCCCAGCCGGGCGTGCTCGACCAGGACGTCGTTGATCTCGGCCTGCGAGAGCGTGCAGTGGCCGATGGTCTTGCCGGCGGAGATCCGGAGGGCGTCGCGGGGGGCGAGGTCGAGCAGGCGGGGGCTGGCCAGGTGGTCGTAGACGATCACCTCGGCCCGGGCCAGGATCTCACCGCCCCGGCGGGTGAGCAGGCCGGGGTCGCCGGGCCCGGCCCCCACGAGGTAGACGATCCCGCCGATCTCGCCCATGGCCGCCGATCGCCCCCGAGTCGCCCCCGACCTGGCCCGTCACGACGCGACGGTCGCGGGCACCTTCCGCTTCTTGTTGGACCCGATCATGATCAGCCCCAGCTCGTACAGGCCGACCATCGGGATCGCCAGCGCCAGCTGGCTGAAGACGTCCGGGCCGGGCGTGAGGATGGCCGCGGCGATCACCATGACCAGGATGGCAATCTTCCGCTTCGAGCGGAAGTCCTCGCCGGTCAGGATCCCGACCCGCTCCAGGAACAGCATCACCAGCGGGGTCTGGAAGCAGACGCCGAAGACCAGCGGCAGGATCGTGGCGAAGCTCATCCAGTCGGTGATCCGCATGGTCGGCTCGATCCCCAGCCAGACGTTGAACTGGAGGAGGAACATCAGCGTGTACGGCAAGACCCCGAAGAAGCAGAGGAACACGCCCGAGAGGAACAGGCCGATCGAGAACGGCAGGAATTTCTTGACGTAATGCCGCTCGTGCCGATACAACCCCGCCGCGATGAACGCCCAGACCTGATAGAAGACGAACGGGCTGGTCAGCACCAGGCCGGAGACCATGCAGATCATGAAGTAGATCGTGATCGTCTCCAGCGGCGCCAGCGAGATCAGCGGGTTCTTGAAGCTGGTCGTCTCGGCGATGATGATCTGGTCGCCCGCGTCCGCGTTGAAGGGGAGGGCGACGGTCTGGCCCTCGACCGACCGGGGGAGCGGCAGCATCGGGGCCAGGTCCGGGGCGACCTGCGAGAGCTGTTCGAGGAATTCCTTGGCCGGCACATAGGTCAGGACCGTGGGGCTCCGTTGCCCCTTCTCCTTGGCCTTCTTCGACTCGCGCTCCGACTGGACCTTGTAGAACTCCTTGAGGGTGTTCCGGGCCGGCCGCTCCATCGTGTCGAAGACGTAGGCCCCGATGCTCTCGCCCAGGACCGGGATCGGGACGAAGGTGACGATCATCCCGAGGAACAGGCCGATCAGGGCCAGGACCAGCCGGTATCGGAGGTCCTCGATGTGGTCGCCGAAGCTCATCGAGACCATCTGCTGTTCTTCGGCGAAGAGATCCTTGTCGGTGGGCATGGGTCGGACCATCCTCCCTGGTGGGAGTCGAGGCGTGCCGGTCGGCGGCGGTGCGGGTGGGGAGGAGACGCGGGGCGCGACGGCCAGTCCCGAGGCCGGGGCCCACTGATCGGCGCCGCCGACGGCCTCGCGGGGACGGCCGGATCGGCGGGAGCGTTCCAGGAGACCATCCTACACGCCGGGCCCGGGTAATTCCAGGGCCCACTTCGGCCCCCCGCGGCCACCCATCCGGCCCGGAAACTGGCGTTGATCTTTTGCGGCGATGATAGACAATCCGCGGCGCGGGGAGTTACAACCAGGATGGTGACCTCGGGATCTGAGGGCCGAGATGAAAAGGGTCATGGTCGACGCGCTCCACCCGCTCCGGTTCGAGCCGATCTACAAGCGCCTGATCTGGGGCGGGCGTCGGCTGGCGACCGTCCTGCGCAAGCCGATCGGCGAGGGGTCGCAGTACGCCGAGAGCTGGGAGATCTCCGACCACCGGGCCGACGTCAGCCGGGTGGCCGAGGGGCCCCTGGCCGGGTCGACGCTCCGCGACCTGGTCCGGGCCCACGGCGACGACCTGTTCGGCCCGTCCGGGGGCATTCGCGACCAATTCCCGCTCCTGGTCAAGTTCATCGACGCCCAGCAGGACCTGTCGGTCCAGGTCCACCCCGACGACGCCCGGGGCCGTCGGCTGGCCAACGACAACGGCAAGACCGAGACCTGGGTGGTCGTCCACGCCGAGCCGGGCAGCCGGATCTACGCCGGTCTGAGGCGGGGCGTCACCCGGGCCGACATGATCGACGCGATCGGGTCGGGGACGGTCGAGGCCACTTTGCACTCGTTCCCGGCCCGGGCGGGCGACTGCATCCTGATCCCGGCGGGGACCGTCCATGCCATCGGGGCGGGGGTCGTCCTGGCCGAGGTCCAGCAGATGTCCGACGCCACGTTCCGGCTCCACGACTGGGGCCGGGTCGGCACCGACGGCCGACCCCGGGCCCTCCACACGGCCGAGGCCCTGGAGTCGATCGACTTCGAGGCCGGCCCAATCGCCCCGATGGAGACCTCCGCCGAGCCGATCGACGGCGGGACCCGGGAGCGGCTGGCCCGGTCGGATTATTTCGCCCTGGATCGGCTCCGCATCGACGGGCCCGCTCGGGTCGGCGGGCACGACCGGTTCACGATCGTGGTAGGGCTCGGGGGCGAGGTCGAGGTCCGATCCGGCGACTCGGCCGTCCTGCTCGGGATGGGCCAGACCCTGCTCCTTCCCGCCTCGATCGGCCCGTGCGAGGTCATCCCCGGAGGCCGGGCGACCCTCCTGACCTGCATCGCCCCCTGACGCCCGGCCCCGAGCCTGGACCTTCCCCGGAGCAGTGGCCCATGGCCGACGACGTGGAGCAACCCCCCGCACCGACCCCGCGCCGATATCTCGAACTCCCCTTGCTCCTCCGGGCCCCGGGGATCGCCTCCGACGGCAAGAAGCTGATCCTGGCGGCAATCGGGCTGCTCGCCCTGGCGGCCGGCTGGTCGGCCCTGGCCCGGGCCTTCGGCGTGCCGGATCCGACGGCCGGCCACCGGCCCGGCTCGGTGCTCGGCCTCCTGACGGCCGGGTCGCCCGACGCCCTGCTCGACGCCGGCTTGAGGATGACCGAGCCGGCTCGGGCGATCGTCGCCCCATTCGCGGCCCTGTTCTCGCGCGGGACCGGCCTTCGCGGCTGGTTCGCCTCGGCGGCGATGGCGCTCTGGGCGGTCGCGGTCTGGGGGATCTTCGGCGGGGCGATCGCCCGGATCGCGGTGGTCCAGGCGGCCGGCGGGGGGCGGGTCGGGATCGGCTCGGCGGCCCGGTTCGCGCTCCGCAAGGCCGGCCCTCTGATCGGGGCCCCGCTGACGCCGATGCTCGCCGTGGCGATCTTCGCCGCCTTCTGCGCGGGGTTCGGCCTGCTCTACCGGATCCCTCGGGGGGTCGGCCAGGCGATCGCCGCCGCCCTCTGGTTCCTGCCGCTCCTGGCCGGGTTGATGATGGCCCTGATCCTGCTCGGGCTGGCCGCCGGCTGGCCCCTGATGCACGCGACCGTCGCCGCCGAGGGCGAGGACGCCCCCGACGCCCTGAGCCGGTCCTATTCCTACGTCAACCAGAGGCTCGCCCGATACGCGGCGCATGTCGCCGCCGCCTGGGCGATCGGGACGGCCGGGCTCGTCCTGGCGATCCTGTTCGCCCGGGCGGTCCTCCACCTGGCCGACTGGGGGGTCTCCCTGGGCGCCCCCGACCCCGCCCCGACTCCGGATTCGGTCGGGACGATCCCCCGGGGCTGGTCCGTCCTGGTCGGCTGGCTGGTCCACGGCTGGATCTACAGCTATTTCTGGACGGCCGCCTCGATCATCTACCTGATCCTCCGCCGGGACGTCGACGGGACCGACTGGCACGATGTCTACCTCCCCGAGCAGGACGCCGACCCCTTCGCCGACGGCCCCGGGGCCGATCTGCCCGATGCCAGGCCGAGGGCGGCCGACGCCGAACCGGGCTGAACGCAGGCCCGGGCTTTTTCGCGCACGCCCCGGGCGGGGGAGGTCGGTTGGTCGATTGCCGGGGTTAACCCCTCTATAATGAGGGACGTCGGGGACAGGGCCGGCTGTCGGCCCCCCGGGATCCCGGAGGACGTCGATCGGCGGAGGACCTCGGACATGGCGACCACCGGCCGCTTCGGGACCGGCCTGCTCGGGACGTTCGGCCTGGGACTGGCCGGTCTGATGGCGTATACCCTGGCGTTCGAGGGGTGCCGGGGCCCCGGGACGACCGACGGCCGGCGCGTCGACGGGGCCGAGGTCGCCGTCTTCTTCCCCGACCGCCTGGACTGGATCCACTTCCGCCGGGCCGTCGAATCCTGCGCCCGGAGGGGGCTCGCCGCCCGGGTCGAGGGCGACGACGAGTCGGCCGTCGTGGCGACCTCGCGGCTCGGGCGCCGGGTCCGGTTCGCCTGGCACGGGGTCCGGGGGGTGGGCGAGACCCGCGAGGAGGTCGGGCGGACCGCGGGCCGGGTCCCGCCCCCGGTCGCGGTGGTCGGCTCGTCGACCACGGTCCTGACCGCCGCGCTGGCCGAGCCGCTCCGGGACCTCGGCCCGGGCGGCCCGGTCCTCCTGGTCCCCTGGGCGACCGCCGTCATGGCGGGCCTCGACCCCGGTGACGGTCGGCTCCTGGAGATCGACCGGGGCCGGAGCTTCCGGTTCTGCCCGGACAACCGACGGCTGGCCGAGTCGGTGGTCGACTGCCTGATCGAGCAGGACGCCCGGAGGCCGCCCGGGCGGATCGTCCTGGTCGTCGACCCGCACGACCCGTATTCCGTCGACCTGGCCGACGGCTTCCGCCGGGCGATCCGGGCCCGGTGGCCCACCGTCCCCGTCGACGAGCGCCGCGACGCGGTGGGCGAGCCGACGGTCGCCCGACCGACGTCGGGCCTCCCCACGCCATCGGCCCGGGAGTCGGAGCTGGCCGACGCGATCTGGTCGGCCGCGGACGGGGGGCCGGAGGGGCGGTCGACCTGGGTGGTCCTGCCGCTCCAGGGAGACCCGGCCCGTCGGATGATCTCGGCCCTGAAATCGAGGTCGTCGTGGCACGCGTTCGAGGAGGGGGGCGGGCCGCTCCGGGTGATCTGCGGCGACGGGATCGGCCGGGAGACGCTCGACGGCCTGACCGGCCACCGGGCGTTCCCGATCTGGTGCGCCTCCACCTCGTCGGCCCGGTCGCCCGATCACGAGGTCGACAACGACACCCAGACCCTGGCCGAGATCGTCTCCGCCGTGCTCCTGGCCGTCGACCGGTCGCCCCGGGCCGAGGCGACGCCCGACGACATCCGGGACGCCCTGGCCCGGATCGACATCCCGGCGGGAGACCCGGCGGCGTTCGGCCGGCCGATCCGGTTCGGTCCCGACGGCGAGCGGCGCGACGACCCGGGCTACATCCTGGCCGTCCGGGCGGGCGTCCGCGAGGTGATCGAGTTCGCCCGGGGGCCCGACGGCCGATGGGCCCCCGACGTCCGGTCGACGTCGGCCGTGCCCGGGACCCGCCCATGAGCCCGATCCGCCGGATCGCCTCGATCCCCGCCCGGCTCCATGCGGTCCTCGGGGCGCCCGGGGTGATCATCGGCCTCCTGTCGCTCCTGTCGTTCGGGTTCGGCCTGGTCGTCCTGGCCGTCGAATACCACCGGCCGACCCAGACCGGCCGCGAGGCGCTCCGGAAGATCATCGGCGGCTGGCTCCGGGTCGACGATTACCTGGGGTACACCCTGATCGACCACGCCGAGCGGTGGCGGCGCTCCCCGAAGGCCGACCGGCCCCGCGAGGAGCGCCGGCTCCGCGAGGCCCTGGCCGGGCTGGGGTCCGAGCTGTCCCACCACGGCGCCCAGTTCCGGCTGATCCGGGTCGTCGCCCTCGACCTGACGCCCCGGGGCGGCCGATCGCTGGCGAGCTGGAGGCCGGAGTTCGCGCCGACCTCCGGGGGCGACGTGATCACCGACCCGATCGCCCTGACCGACGACGACGGCCGGGGCCCGCCGATCGAGCTGGCGGTCGGCTACCGCCTCGTCCCCGAGGTCGCCGAGGCGGCCTCGGACGTCGAGACCTCGTACCACCGGCTCCTCCTGGCCCTGCTGGGCCTCTCGGGCTATTCGCTGCTCTGCCTGGGCTACATGGTCCTGCACGCCCGGGCCCAGGCCGAGCGGATCGCCCGAGAGGCCGCCGCCGCCGCGACCCTCGACCTGGCCGACCGGACCTGCCACGAGCTGGGCAACGTCGCGTTCGTGGTCGCCAACGAGCGGCGGAACCTGGCCAGCCACATCGAATTGCTCGAACGGTTCGTCGCCGAGGACGCCGAGGCCCACGCCGCCGCCTCGCGCCGGGCCGGGCTCGACCCCGCCCTCGCCGCCCGGTTCGAGCACGCCCTGAGGCGCGAGTACGCCGAGCGCGGGATCGACCCCGAGTTCGAGCTCCGGGGCAGCGCCACGATCGCCCGCGACGTCTGCCGCCAGATCGCCGTCTGCTCCGACTACATCGCCCTGACCGTCCGCGAGCTGGACGGCTACCTGAAGCGGTCCACGCTCCCGGTCGAGGTCGCCCCGATCGCGATCGCCGAGGCGATCGTCGACGCCCTGGCGCTGCTCGCACCCCGGCTCGAGGCGACCGACGCCCGGGTCGACCTCCCCTCGGGCGAGTCGCCCTCGCCCCGGGTCCTGGCCGACCGCCGGCTCCTGATCCACGCCCTGGTCAACCTGATCAAGAACGCCGTCGAGGCCGCGGCCGCCGCCGGCCTCGTGCCGGTCGTCACGCTCACCGCCCGGGTCGAGGGCCCGACCGCCCGCCTGACCGTCGCCGACAACGGCCCCGGGATCCCGCCCGCCGACCTCCGCCGGATCTTCGAGGCCGGCTACTCCACCAAGGGGGCCGGCCGGGGCCTCGGCCTGGCGATCGTCCGCGAGTCGATCGCCGCCCAGGGCGGGACCCTGGAAGTGGACAGCCACCCCGGCCAGGGGACCGAATTCCGGATCGGGCTGCCGATCGCGGCCGGGGCCTCGGCGCGAGCACCGGATGGATAATACGGGTCCCAGGAAGAAGTTGCCGATTTCAGATCCCGGATCTCAGATCGCAAATGATGACTCTGAAACGATTTGAAAACTGAAATCCGGGATCTGGGATGGCGATTGAGGTTTGCGGATTCGGTATAATAAATAGACTACTTATAGTATTAAAATCAAAGAATATGGCAGATTTATTCAGTTGGCGATCGGACTTTCGTCCGGCCTCTCGACCATCGCCCATCCGCGATCGATCATCCGCGATCACCCCCAGGTCCACGCCCACGACGATTCGCCCGCGGGCAGCTCGACCGACCATCCCAGCCGCCCGATCAGGTGGTTATGGCGGGGCGGAGGCATCTCGGGGAGCGCGTGCCAGGGGCCGAGGGCGACGAGGCCCGGGCAGGTGACCGCGATGTCAAGGGCGACCGGGTGGTCGAGCCGGGCCTGGAAGGTCAGGCGGTGGACGGTCGAGCCGATCGGGCGTTCGAGCCGGTAGGCGACCTCGCCGCAGGGGTACTTGTGCGACAGCCCGATGTGCGGCCAGGCCCCGGGCAAGGTGGGGTCGAGGGCGAACCGGCGGTCGGGGGCGTCGTAGTCGAGCCCGGCCAGGTCGAGCATGGTCTCCATCAGCATCGCCTGGAGGCCCCAGACGCCCGTGGTGGCGCCGACGCCGGAGCGGGCGTGGTCGCCGCCGCGCGGGGTGGTCCGGAGCGACAGCCCCAGCGGGCCGAGCCGGGCGATCAGGGCGTCTAGGATAGCCAGGGCGAGGTTCCAGATCCGGCCCTCGCCGGTCTCGCGGCCGAGCCGGATCAGGTAGCGGGCCATCCAGAGCGTGGCCAGGCCCGACATCTCCTGCGAGTGTCCATCGGCCGGAGCCCGGGCCCGGCCCGGGTGGGACGGGTCGCCCGACCATCGGGCGAAGAAGTTGGCGTCGCCGGCGATGGCGTTGTGGCGGAAGATCGCCTCGGCGGTCGCCCGGACCCGCGGGTCGGCGGCCGGGAGCAGGCCGAACGGGACCACCAGCCCGAGCATGCTGATATCCAGCGCCGTGGAGCGCTCGATGTACCGGTCGGAGCGGTCGGTCCACCAGGCCCGGAGCGAGGACAGCCGTCGGGCGTCGAGGAACCGCCCGGTGGCGTGGTCGACCAGCCCCGGCCCGTCGCCGTCGGGTGCCGACTCGCCCAGGATCCCGACCTCCCAGATATGGGCGGCCCGGTCGTCCCACCGGGCTGCGGGCCCGTCGCGGCCGAGGACCCGGGCCAGCCGGGCCGCCGACCTCAGCCCGGCGACCACGGCGGCGTTCGAGTAGAGGAAGGCGCCGAACCGGCTGTCCCAGATCCCCGCCGAGCTGATCAGGGCGAGGTCGTCGAGATATCGGAGGCCGGCGTGCCCCGACACGGCAAGGCAGACGCCCGCGGCCCGCTCCACGATCGGCCAGCAGGCGGCGACGAAGTCGCGATCGCCGGCCCGTCGGTAGTGCCGTTCCACGCCCCAGGGGACCATGGCCGTCTGGTCGATCGCCGGGGTTTCCCATTCCGGCTGGCCGTCGATCGAATATTTCTGGAACCAGTACGCATAGGCGTGCGTCTGCCCCCGGGCGGCGGCCAGCCACTGGAAGACCTTCCGGCCGATCTCGGGGTGGCCGCCCCGATCCATGGCGCCGCCGACCCAGATCGCCTCACGCGGCCAGCAATAGGCGCGAAGGCCGCGGTCGAAGCCCGAGGCGATGGCGCCATATTGCTCGTCGGCGTGCAGGGCCGCGGCCAGGGCCGAGCGGCGGAGGCACACGGCGTAGGCCGGCTTGGGGAAGTGCGGGCTGGGCATCGGCTCGATAAAAGCGTCCCATTCCTGCGCCGTGGCCTGCTCGACGGCGTCGAGGTCGGCCGACCGGAACCACGACAGGGCCGGTCGGAGCCAGTGCGCGAATGTCCCCGGGTCGCCCCGCCATCCGGTGAAGGCGCCGCTGACCAGCAGGTCGACCGAGACCGAGCCGCCGGCCGGCAGTTCGAGCTTGCGGAGCAGGATCGCCCCGTGGGGCCCGGTCGGCTCGCAATGGACCTCGCCCCGGTCGTCCAGGGCCACGGCGAATTCCACGGTCGAGTCGCGGGCGAGCTTGCGGTTGACGTGGCCGTGGCCCCGGTTGATCGCCAGGAGGGTCCGGTCGTCGTCGTGCCAGCTCAGCCCCGGCTCGCCGATCCCGCCGTTGACCTCGGCCTCGACATACACGCCGAAGGTCGCCGACGTCGGCTCGGGGCCGTCGTTGACGACGCGGAATCGCTTGATGTATTGCCCGGGCGACTCGGTCCCGCCCGCCGTCCGGGGCAGGCACGCGCCCCGGGCGACGAAGTCGACCGCCACCACCCGGATCGGCCCGTGCCGCCAGGTCAGCTCGGTCATCAGGAGGTTCGTGGCCCCCTGGTAGTGCTGGAACGCCCCCCACGCCAGCCGCTCTCCGAACCAGTCGAGCCGCCGGCCGATCGCCAGGCCCGCGGCGATCGACCGGAAGTGAGACCGGCTCTGGGGCAGCTCCCCCTCGGCCGGCCGGACGTCGGAGTGGAGGCCGACGGTCGGGAAGTAGATGTCGTGGGTGTTCCCCCGGGCGTCAACCCGGACCGTCATCATCCGGTTGCCGACCAGCCCCTCGGGCCCGGGCGGGCTCGGCTCCGACGCCTCGGACCGATCCGGCAGGTTGGGGCGGACGATGGCATCCTGGAACGGGCTCGACGCCGTTTCCCCCCGGCACCGGGCCGAGGCCCGGTAGTGGAGGCGGACGTTCACGGCCTGGGGCGGGATCGGGACGTGCCAGAGGCTGTTGACCCCCTTGTTCTCGATCCAGAAGGCCGGCAGCGGCCCGATCGCGACGTCGTCGGCCGCCAGCTCGAGCCAGACCTCCTGGTCGGCCTCGATCGGGTGGGTCCCCACCACCACCGACGACCACATCCCCGCCCGGACCGGGCCCCCGTGTCGCCCCTTCGCGGCCGCCTCGATCCAGGTCGCCAGCATCGCCCCTCCTTCAAACAAGGCGCGACACCGGCCCACGCGACCGGGTCGCCCTCCTGACCCCGACTCGCCCCGACGGAGGACCGCCGATTGTCGACGTTCGAACCCCGCGCGCCAAGGGGCCGGTCGCACCCCGATCGGTCGATCGGCCCAACCTCGCGGAAGCGCCGGGACCCGGCTTTGGGCGAAGAAATAGACAATCAAGTCCTTTCGTGCTCGTCCAGGAAATCGGCCGCTCATGGTCCGATGTTTGCCCTGTTCGGCCGCCCCTACACGGACCAGGCCGAGCCGGCCCGGCTTGCCCGCAAAGAGGTCGGGTCGATCGGCAAAACGAAGCCAATCTAACGCAAGCTTGCTGAGTGGAGCCGCTTGGGGCGGATCCGTGACCCAGCCCGGGGAATGGATCCCCGCGGGATCGAGCCGGACCGCAGCTGGGTCGTGGGGGAAAAACGAAGCCAATGGGCCTTCCATTCGATAAATCGGTTTCGAGGGGACGATGCGTGACCGGGCAAAACGAAGCCAATCTCGCACCTTGGCGAAGCGGCGTGGGTCGCTCGCGACTCTCCGATAAAGATATTCGCCGGGTTGGCGCCGCGAATAATCGGGTTTCTAGTCGGGCAATCGGGTGCGCGTGACCGCGTCGGCCACGCAAGTACGCCCGGCATCCCCCTCCTGGCGGAAGCGGCCCGTCCGTCACCCGGATAGAATCCTGGCGAGGCTCACTCCGGGTGCGATCGCCGGGAGGCCAACCCGGCCGGGGACCGACGATTGATCAGGGGGGCGACACGCCATGTTCGCGAGCTTCAACGCCCGGGCCGTCGGCCTGGCCTCGATCACGGCCGAGCAGACGATCGACCTGGCAGCCGGCGCCGGGTTCGAGGGCGTCGACCTCCTGGTGCGGGACCTGATCCGTGCCGGCGACGACCCGAAGACCATCCGGGCCCGGATGGACGACCGGGGGCTCCGGGCCGGGGCCTTCCCGCTGCCGGTCGAGTGGCGGGACGATGAAGGGTCGTTCCGCCGCGACCTCGACGCGCTCCCCGCGCTCGCGGAGGTGGCCGCCGCGCTCGGCCTGACCCGGACGGGCACCTGGGTCATGCCCGAAATCCCCGACCGGGCGACTCCCCGGGCCGAGGTCGTCGCGCTCCATGTCCGGCGGCTGGGCGCGATCGCCCGGGCACTGGACGACCACGGGATCCGGCTGGGCCTGGAGGTGATCGGGGTCGAGTCGTCCCGGTCCGGTTGCGGGGAACCGTTCGTGGCCCGGATGGCCGACCTGGGGCCGCTCCTCGCGGCGATCCAGGCCGAGGCCCCGAGCGTGGGGATCCTGATCGACGCCTTCCACCTCCACGCGGCCGGCGAGCCGATCGAGGCGGGCCTGGCGTGGGGAGTCGGCCGGATCGTCTGGGCGCACGTCGCCGACCTGCCCTCGGGGGCATCACGCGACCGGTCGCGGATCGTCGACGCCGATCGCGGGCTCCCCGGCGAGAACGGGGCGGTCGACGTCGCCGCGTTCCTGGGGATGTTGGAACGCCGGGGCTACGACGGCCCGGTGATGTCCGAGCCGATGGCGCGGTGCCGGTCTCTGGCCGGCCTCTCGCCCGATCGGGTGGCGCGGAGGGTCAAGGAGACGCTCGACGCGGCCTGGCCCGCCCCGAAGGGCGGACCGGCCGGTCGGATCATCCTCGGTCCTGCCGATCAGGGATGATCGACCGAGACGCCAACCTCGACCTTGTCGGCCCGATTCGGCGAGATCTCCTCGCGATAGATCGCCACGTCCGAGGGCGCCTCGATGCCCAGCCGGATCTGGTTGCGGTCGATCTTGACCACGGTCAGGACGATCGAGTCGCCGATCAGGATCTTTTCACCCAGCTTCCTGCTCAAGACCAGCATGGATCTCTCCCACTCCAGTTGGAAAATCGGATGGATCCCTCTCCGGTGGAGACTCGCAACATTTCTAAGGCACGCCGCATGCCGTGTCAACAGGCTGTCGTCCCGATCACGCCCCAAGTTTTTTCCGGTCCCGGGTATTATAGGACTGTTCGATGGGTTTGAGATGGCGTCGCCGTCCTCGATGTCCTGTCAACATCGCCGCCCGTTTGTCGGAATGACCTGGGAGAAATGGGAACCCAGGTTATCGATTCCCGGAGCACCGGGCCCGGCCCGGGGATGGGGCCTGGCCCCGTCGGCCCCCGGGCGGTAGGCTGGCGGGCCGTCCCGGGCCCGGGACTTCGACCGATCCGAGGAGCCAACGCGATGGACTGGGAGGCGTTGCGACGGGCGGAATTCCCGGTCGCCGAAAGCTGGGCCTACTTCGATCATGCCGCCGTGGCCCCGCTCCCCCGGCGGTCGGCCGAGGCCCTCCGCGCCTGGGCCGACGACCAGGAGCGCAACGGGGTCGTCAACTGGCCCGCCTGGGGCGAGAAGGTCGAGCGGGCCCGGGCGTCGGCGGTCCGGCTGATCAACGCCGACGTCGCCGAGATCGCCTTCATCGGCAACACCACCCAGGGGATCGGGCTGGTGGCCGAGGGGTTCCCCTGGCGGGCCGGCGACTCGGTCGTGACGGCCGCGGAGGAGTATCCCTCGAACCTCCTCCCCTGGATGAACCTGGCCGATCGGGGCGTGACCCTCCGGACCGTCCCGACCCGCCCCGACGGACGGATCCGGGTCGAGGACCTGGCCGGGGCGATCGACGCGACTACCCGGGTCCTGACGATCAGCCACGTCGAGTTCGCCTCGGGGTTCCGGAATGACCTCGATGCCCTCTCCGAGATCTGCCGGGCCCGAGGCGTGGCCTTGTTCGTGGACGCGATCCAGGGGCTCGGCCCGCTGACCCTGGACGTCCGGCGAACTCCGATCGACTTCCTCGCCGCCGACGGCCACAAGTGGCTGCTCGGGCCCGAGGGGGCGGGGATCCTCTACATCCGCCGCGACTGGATCGAGAGGCTCCGCCCGATCGGGGTCGGCTGGAAGAGCGTGACGACTTCGTACAACGCGTCGACGGTCGAGTTCACCCTCAAGCCCGACGCGTCGCGCTGGGAGGGCGGGACGTTCGCCATGGCCCCGCTCCAGGCGTTCGCCCGGAGCCTCGACCTGTTCCTGGAGATCGGTCCCGAGGTCGTCTCGCGGCGGATCCTCGACCGGGCCGAGGCGGTCCGCGAGGTCGCCCGGTCCGCCGGATGGTCGGTCCACGGGTCGGATCGCCCCGACGAGGTCGCCGGGATCGTCGCCCTGGAGAAGCCCGGGGTCGACCCCGAGGCCTTCGCCCGAGACCTCCGCGGGCGGGGGATCGCGCTCGCCTGTCGCCGGGGCCGGGTCCGCGTCAGCCCCCACATCTACAACAACGCCGAAGACCTGGGACGCCTCGCCGAGGCCCTCGGCGGCCGAGGTTGAAGGGGACGATGCGCCCTGGCAAGTCGCGATCGAGAAGCCGTCATCTCGGGGACCCGACATCATGCTCCGCCGCGACCTGCTCCGCAGCCTGCTGGCCACGCCCCTGGCCGGTCGATTCCGGTCGTGGATTCCCTCGGCCTTCGGCGGCGGGGCCGTCCCGGGGCCCGACGCGTCGACGATCTACCGGCGGGTGTTCGGCTGGTCGGATGGCCTGCCCCCGGAAGACTCGCAACGGCTCCTCAAGGCCGCGTCGATCGCGATCGACGACCCGGCCGTCGATGCGCTGATCGACCGGGCCGGCCCCGCGCTGGCGGCGATCCGGGAGGCGGCGGCGATCGATCGGTGTGATTGGGGGGTCGAGATCCTCTCGGGTTCCGACCTGGGCAAGGGCCACCTCGACATCTCGACCGTGCACGTCATCCGGGCCGCTTGCCTGTCCGCACGCCGTCATGCCGGGCGGGGCCGGGGCCGGGCGGCGCTGGACGACGTGTTCGCCGGCCTGACCCTGGCCCATCGGATCGGGACGGGTGGGGTCCTGATCGCCCGGGTCCTGGAATGCGGGGGCGAGGTCCCGGCGTTCCAGACCCTCGGCCGGATCCTGCCGGGACTGGACCCCGCCACGCTCGACGACCTGTCGCGCCGGCTCGACGTCCTGCCCCCGCCCGAGCCGGCCTCGGCCACGATCGGGCCCGAGTCGCGGTTCATCGTCGCGACGCTCCGAGCCAAACTCCTGGCCGGAGGGCCGAAGCTCGCGGGCGACGACTGGAAGGAGGTCGGTTTCGGCCCGGAGGAGGCCGAGGCGCTCGAACGGCTGACCGGGGGCGACCGGGCCGCACTGCTCGCCCACCTGGCCGGGTCGGGCCCGGGCTTCGCCGAGCTGGCCCGGAGGCTCGACCTGCCCCGGCCGGGATGCCGGGCGGCGCTGGACGAGTTCGCACGGTCCGGGAGATCGACCTATCCGCTCGCGGCTACGCTGACCGAGAGCGTCTGGGGCGTCCGGCACGTGGTCGACCGGATGCGGGCCCTCCGCGTCATGCTCCGGGCCGGGCTGGCCCTCGTCCGCGACGGCGAGCCCGCCTTCCGGGCGGTCGCCGACCCCTTCGGCTCCGGCCCGTTCGGCCTCGTCCGCCGGGATGGTGATTGCCTGATCCGTTCCGCCCTCCGGGACGAAGGCAGTCCGGAGGTGACGCTCGGTGTCGGAGATCCGACCTGAGCTCGAAGAAACCAGGTTCGGTATAAACCGACCTGGAGATCGTGGTAGTATCCGTGGGGCCCGCTTTCGCGGTCCATCCGGCCGAAGGGCGAATCCTGGTCCGCGAGAGGGGGACCTGCGAGACGGGAGCGTGACCGCCGAGGCCCGAGTCCGCATGGACTCCCGATCGCCGTGAGAGATCGAGGCGAATGCCACACATGAGAATCTCGAATCGTCGCTCGGCGCTCGGCCGGATCCTCGGATCGATCGGGGGATTGGCCGCCTGGACCGTGGCCCGTGCCCGGATCCATCAGGATGAGGCCCGCCCGGTCGCCCATCGGCCCGACGTCCGCAACTTCAAGCCGCACAAGCTGGGCACGAGGGCCCTGGCCATCAGTCCCGACGGCCGCCTCCTCGCCACCGCCGGCGAGTCCGGGAGCCCGAAGGTTTGGGACGCCGCCTCCGGCCGCGAGTTATTCGCCCTGCAAGGTCATCGAGCCCGCATCTTCTCGGTCGCCTTCAGCCCCGACAGCCGCCTCCTCGTCACGACGGGGGAGGATAGTTCCGATCTGATCCGGGACGGCCTCGTCGTCGAAAGCCGTGTGACCGGCCACGTGGCGAAAATCTGGGACGCCGCCACGGGCCGAGAGGTCGCGGGGTTGAAATCGGGTGACGATTTCGGGTCCGTGGCGTTCGGGCCGGGCGGCTTGAGCCTCGCCAGCCTGGGCCGCGAGAATCTCCTGCAAGTTTGGGATCTCCGCGACAGGAAGGTGATCTTCTCCCTCAAGGGGATGCAGCCCGAGAGGAATCGCCATACCCTGGCCAATCGCAGCGTCGCATTCGACGCCGGCGCGCGTCGCGTCGCCCTCTCGACCATCGACCTCATCGGCGACGAGCAACGAGCCATCCTGAAGCTCTGGGATGTCGCCAAGGAACGCTATCGAGAGATCCTCCCCCGCGAGCAACTCGGGTTCGGCTCGGCCGGGCGCGACTGCCTCCTGAGCCCCGATGGCCGGGTCCTGGTCACCACGTATTACGACCTCGCCGACCCCAGCCGACGCTCCGAGGCCATTGCGTTCCCCGCCAAGGCGGCCCTCATCGACTTCGACACCGGGGCAGTCCTCCGGCACACGGCGGCGGGGCTGGAGGACCACAGGAGCTTGGTCGCTTTCAGCCCGGACGGCAAACGGTTCCTGTCGGCGACCGAAGGTGGCCTGCTCAAGCTCTGGGACGTCGAAACCGGGCGGCTCGCCCGGACGATCCGCGGGCCCGAGGGCGTCGCCGTCCCGAAGTGGCCGAGGCGGACGATCGCGACGAGGGCCGTGGCCTTCCTCCCCGAGGGACTTCGGGTCGCCTCGGGCGGTCTCAACGGCTGGAACGAATACGATAAGGACGGCCGGATCATCGCGGACCCGGAGACGGGCGAGGATTACCGGACCGATCCCCTGCGAATCTGGGAGGCCGAATTCGACTGGCACCGAGAAGGGCCGTGATCGCAAGCCGGCCCAGGACGGACGAATCGGCCGATCTACTCAAGAGGAAGTTCACTCATCATGGACCACTCGACCAACTGCGAGGCGACCACCCGCCGCGACTGCCTCCGCCTGGGCCTCTCGACGCTGATCGGCGGCGGGCTGGTCGATGCCCTCCGGCTCCGGGGGCTGGCGGCCCCGGATCGCCCGGCGGCGACCTCCTGCATCCTGATCTGGATGGATGGCGGGCCAAGCCACTACGAGACGTTCGACCCCAAGCCGGGCGCCCCGGTGGAGATCCGGGGCAAGTTCGACCCGATCGCCACCAAGGTCCCGGGCGTCCGGTTCTCGCACCACATGAAGCGACTGGCGGCCATCGCCGACAAGCTGGCCGTGGTCCGGTCGATCCGCCACGACCAGGGGAACCACGGCGCCGGCAATCATTACATGATGACCGGCGCCCCTCCCCGGATCCCCGTGGGCTGCGGGGCGTTCGTCAGCTTCCACCCCAGCCTCGGGTCGGCCACGGCCCACGAGCGGGGCACCCGGGGGGGCCTCCCGCCCTACTTCTCGATCCCGTCGATGACCCGATCGGGCGGGCCGAACTTCCTCGGGGCCCGCTATGCCCCGTTCGTCGTGCCGGATAACCCCAGTTCGAAGGACTTCCGGGTCCGCGACGTCACCCCGCCGACCGGCCTCGAGGTCGGCCGCGCCGACGACCGGAAGGCCCTCCGCGCCCGGGTCGACCGCTTCCGCCGGATCGCCGACAAGGCCGCGGGCGACCCCGCCCTGGCGCTCGACGAGTATTACGAGCAGGGCTATGACCTGATGTCCTCGCCCGGGGCCCAGAAGGCGTTCGACATTCAGGGCGAGCCCGACTCCGTCCGCGACGCCTATGGCCGGACCCCGTTCGGCCAGCGGGCCCTGCTCGCCCGCCGGCTGGTCGAGGCCGGCGTGCCGTTCGTCACGCTGAATGAAGGGGGATGGGACCACCACCAGTCCCTGTTCGACGCCTTCGACAAGCGGATGCCGGCGTTCGAAGCCTCGATCGCCGCGCTGATCGAGGACCTCGACCGCCGGGGGATGCTCGCGACGACCCTGGTGATCGCCCTCGGCGAGTTCGGCCGGACGCCCAAGGTCAACGACAAGGGCGGCCGGGACCACTGGTCCAACGCCATGTCGGTCGTCCTGGCCGGAGGCGGGACGCCCGGCGGCCAGGTCGTCGGCGCCACCGACGCGCGGGGCTACGCGGCCGTCGAGCGGATCCTCTCGCCCGAGAACTTCGCCTCCACCGTCTACGCCAAGCTCGGGATCGACCCGGGCAAGATCCTCCACAACCCCAGCGGCCGGCCCGTCCACCTGGTCAGCGACCCGACGCCGATCCGGGAGCTGATGGGTTGATGGGGCGGGATGGGTGCTCCCCGTCCGGTTGATGGGCGTCCGCCGACCCGGGGCTCCGGGTCGGCAAGGTGACACGCACGGTCCCGCTTCCGGGCCTCCCTCCCCACGATGCCACATCCTTTATGAACCAATATCCATCGGGATCCCGCGCGATCTCGCCTCGGCAACCCGGCGCGGTCCTCGCCCTCCTCCTGGCCCTTGCCGCCCCCGCCCTCGCGAAACCGCCAACGCTGGATCACCTGTTCCCGGCCGGGGCGAGCCGGGGCTCGACGATCGAGGTCGAGGCGTCGGGCCAGTTCGAGCGGTGGCCGGCCCGAGGCTGGGCGTCGTCGCCGGGGATCTCGATCCGGCCGGAGGGGGAGAAGGGGAAGCTCTCGGTCTCCGTGGCCGCCGACGTCCCGCCCGGGATCTACTGGATCCGACTCTTCGACGACGAGGGCGCGACCGCCCCCCGGCGATTCTTCGTGGGGACCCGGCCCGAGGTCGCGGAGGCGGAGCCGAACGACGAGCCCTCCCGGGCCCAGAGGGTCGAGGCGACGGGGGTGGTGGTCAACGGTCGGCTCGCGAAGACGGGGGACGTCGACGGGTTCGTCGTGGCGCTGAAGGCGGGTCAGACGTTGGTCGCGTCGATGGAGGCGAACCGACGGCTGGGCTCGCCGATGGACGGCGTGCTCCAGGTCGCCTCGCCCGACGGTTTCGTGCTCGCGCAGAACGACGACGAGCATGACCGCGACCCCCAGATCGTCTTCACCGCCCCGGTCGACGGCGATTATCTGGTCCGGGCGTTCGCCTTCCCCGCGACCCAGGACAGCTCGATCCGGTTCGCGGGCGGTCCGGCCTTCATCTATCGCCTGACCATCACCGCGGGCGGCCTGGTCGACCACACGTTCCCGCTCGCCGTCTCGGCCGACGGGCCGGCCTCGGTCGAGGCGGTCGGCTGGAACCTGCCCGGCCCCTCCCGACGGCTGGAGGTCGGACGCCCGGGCGAAGGGGCCGGCCCGATCGTCGTCGAGGATCCCGGGATGGCCGAACCGGCCGAGGTCCGGGTCGTCCCCGGGCCCTCGATCGTCGAGGCCCGGCCGGACGACCCGACGGGGGCGCAACCGATCGTCCTGCCGGCGTTCGTCAGCGGGCATGTCGACCCGCCCGGCGACGTCGATACTTTCCGATTCGAGGCCCGGAAGGGCGATCGGCTCGTGTTCCGGGTCGAGTCGCGGTCGATCGGCCAGGCGCTCGACGCCGTGCTCCGGGTCGCCGACGCCTCGGGGGCCACCCTCGCCGAGGTCGACGACTCGGGCCAGGGGCCGGACCCCGAGGTCCGATTCACCGCGCCGGGCGATGGCGAGTTCCGGGTTTCCGTCCGCGACCTCAACGGCCACGGCGGGCCGAGGTTCGCCTACCTGCTCGAAGCCAGCCCCCCCCGTCCCGACTTCGACCTGTCGCTCAAGGCCGACCAGTTCGCCCTGACGGCCGGGGCGACGACGGAGATCGTCGTCGACGTCGGCCGCCGGGAGGGGTTCGCCGAGCCGATCGAGGTCGGCCTGGCCGACCACTTCGACGGCGTGATCGCCCCGCCCGTCACGTCGACGCCGACGGGACCCTCGGCGAAGTCGGTCACGCTCCGGCTGGCCGCGTGCGATTGCATCCGCCCCGGGCCGATCCGGATCGTCGGCACCCTGGCCGATGGCCGGAGCAGGCCGGCGACGGCGTCGGCATCGGCATCGGCCGGCCCGATCGAAGCCGCCTGGCTCTCGGTCGCGAGGCCGGCCCCGGCTCCCGACAAGCCGGCCGAGAAGGCGAAGTGATCGACGCCGGGTCCCGCCCGGGGAACATCCCGGGTCCCGGCTCGGGCCGTTGACGCGGGCCGGGGCCGGCCCTACGATCGGCGCGACCGGGCCGGGCCGGCCCGGCGATCGACACGATCTCGCACCGAAAGGACCGCCCGTGCCACTCCCCTGGACCCGTCGGTTGTGCTCCCGGGCCGCGACGATCACGCTCGGCCTGGTCCTGGCCCCGCTCATCTCCGCCGCCGCGACGGCCCAGGAGGCCCGGCCGCTGGCGGACCGCGTCCCCGCCAGGGACCTGAGCTTCTATTTCGAGTTCGACGGCCTCGACGCCCACGCCGCCGACTGGAAGACTTCGGCCGCCTCCAAGATCCTCAACGAGACGACGCTCGGCGTCCTGTTCGAAGACCTCGCCGCGCAGGGGCTCGACCTGGCCATGAAGGGCAAGCTCCCCGACCCGCCGTCGGGGACCAGCCTCGTGCAGGCAATCAAATCCGTCGCCCGCCGCGGGTTCGCCCTCGGCGTCACCCTGAAAGGCCAGGGGCCGGCGGCGGGCACGCTGGTCATCCGGGGAGGGGCCGGGCCCGAGATCTCCGGCCTGTTGCAGTCGATGGAAAGTGGGGACGAGCTGGCCGCGAAAAAGACGTTCCAGCGGGGCAGCCAGACGGTCATCACCTACGGTGATAGGCCGACCTCCGACGCATTCATCGTGGACGGCGGCGACCTGGTCCTGACCACCACCCCGAACGTCGACCGGGTCCTGGCCGTGCTCGAAGGGAGGGAGCCCGCCGCGACGAACTACCCGATCCGCGTCGGGCTGGCGAAGCCCGAGGGCCCGTTCCGCCCGGTCGCCCTGGCATTCTTCAACACCAAGGCGCTCCCACCCCTGTCGCCCCGGGCGGCCGCGCTCGGGCTCGGCGGTGTGGAGCGGGTCGAATACCGCCTGGGATTCCGCGATGGGGCGACGTACAGCGTCCTCCGACTGGTCGCCCCCTCGCCCCGTCGGGGGATCCTGGCGCTGCTCGACGGCCCGACGTTCGACGGTTCGTCGCTGCCTCCGCTGCCGGCGGTCGTCACCGGCTTCGCCGTCGCCTCGATCTCCCCGGGCCGGATCTTCGACACGCTCCTGGCGATGGTCCGGCAGTCGGACCCCGAGGACGCCCGGCGGTTCGAGGAGTCGGTGGAGCGGGTCGACCGGCACCTTGGCGTGAAGCTTCGCGACGACCTGCTGGCCCGACTCGGGCCGAAGTGGTCGATGTCCATGACCGCCGGGAACCCGGATGCCGGGGTGCCGTTCGACGTCGTGGCGCTCGTGGAGGTCGCCGACCCGGCGGCCTTCGGGCCGGCCCTGGGCAAGGTATTCGACGCGGCCAATGCGGCGATCAAGGCCCCGAGGCCCGGCATCCCGGCCGGTGGCCCGAGACCGGAGTTCCGCAAGATCGACGGCGGCCAGCCCGGGAGTCGATCGGGCCACGAGATTTTCCTTCCCCCCGGCTCGGTCCCGCCCGGCCCGATGGCCTCGGCCCGGCCGACGATCCTGATCGGGTCGAAATACCTGGCGATCGGCTCGACCGCCGGCCCCGCCTCCGCGGCGCTCGACATGGCCGAAGGCCAGGGCGGGCGATGGTCGCCCGAGGGGCCATTCGCCCCGATGATGGCGGCCCTGCCGCCGAGGATGGTCCTCCTGAGCGTGAGCGACCCGCGCGAGTCGCTCCCGGCCCTGATCTCCAACCTTCCCGGCCTGGTGATGGGGGCCAACATGGCCCTGGCCAACCGCCCCGGCCCGGACGGCAACCGGCCCGACGGCCCGGCGATCCCGCTCCGGATCGACCCGGCCAAGGTCCCCCCGGCCGAGGCCCTGGCGGCCCGGCTCTTCCCCGCCTCGACCGCGATCAGCGTCGACGACGGGGGGATCAGCTACACCTCCCGCGAGTCGCTCCCGAGCATCACCAACCCGACCACCCCCGTGGTGATCGCGCTGCTCCTGCCCGCCGTCCAGGCGGCCCGGGAGGCCGCCCGCCGGACCCAGTGCGCCGGTAACCTCAAGCTGATGGGCCTGGCGATCCACAACGACCACCACGTCAATAACAAGATCGCCCGCGACATCCACGACAAGCAGGGCAAGCCGCTCCTGAGCTGGCGGGTGGCGATCCTCCCCTTCATCGCGCAACAAGAACTCTTCGACAAGTTCAAGCTCGATGAGCCCTGGGACAGCCCGGCCAACAAGGCGCTCCTGAAGGAGATGCCGGCGATGTACGCCTGCCCGAGCCGGCCGAACCCCGAGCCCGGCACCACGACCTACCGGGCCTGGACCGGCAAGGGGACGCTGTTCGACGGCACCAGGGAGATCGGGTTCCGGGACGTCCTCGACGGCCTGTCGAACACGATCGCCGTGGTCGAGTCGACCGAGGCCGTCCCCTGGACCAAACCCGACGCGATGCCGTTCGACCCCAACCCGGCCGCCGCCCCCACCGGCGCCGGCTCGAACCATCCGGGCGTCTTCAACGCCCTGTTCCTCGACGGTTCGGTCAAGTTCATCAAGACGTCGGTGAACAGGGCAACACTCCGGGCACTCATCACCCCGGCGGGCGGCGAGGTGATCGCTCCCGACGCGTACTGACCGCGAAGTCCGGGCCGGCCGGGCTCCCGACCCCCGGCCCGGCCTCGTCACCCCGGCGCAACTGGCGGACATCCCGCGCCCAGAGCGCCGCGAAGGCCGGCACGAGGGCCAGGCAGGCCCACTGGTAGCCGGTCAGGCCGGCCGCCATCCTCGGCTCGGGGCGGATGGCCTCGGTCGCGAACCGATAGATCAGGTAGGCGATGATGTAGAGCTTGATGAGCTGGCCGCGGAACAGCCCCCGGCGCTGCAATCCGGCCAAGGCGACGGCGGCGGTCGCGTGGAAGGCCATCTCGTAGAGCTGGGTCGGGTGGCGGCGGAGGCCGTCGCCGAAGTCGACGCCCCAGGGCAGGGCGGTGTCGGTCCCGTGGCAGCATCCCGCCGCGAAGCACCCCAGCCGGCCGACCGCCACCGCGCCCGCCGCCGGCACGGCGAACCCATCGCCCGTCTTCGCCCGGACCTGGAGGATCGCCTTAACCAGCTCGACGCCGAGGTAGCCGCCGACCATCCCGAAGACGATCGTCTTGCCGTTCTCGATCCAGACCCGGCCGGTGAGCAGCCCGTGCCAGTCGGCCAGGGCGAACGGCAACTTCGCCCCGATCATGGCGCCGCAGAATGCGCCCAGCCCGATCATCCGCCGCTCGCGGGGGGTCAGCCCGGCCGCCTGGGGCGTCCGCCGGGCGAGCGCGATCCCCACCCCCACCGAGGCGATCATGATCCAGGGATAGACCCAGGGCGCGGACGTGCCCATCGGCTCAGGACCCCACCGCGATCGTGGCCGGTCCGGGATCGCGGACGGCCCCGGCCTCGCGGAGGGCCGGGAGCGCGGCGTGCCCTTCGCGATACAGGACGTTATATGCGCAGAAGGGGATCACATGGCCGGAAGGCAGGACGTGGTGGATGCAGCATTTCATCAGCCGGCGGACGTCAAAGTTGTACGCATCCAGGAACGACGTGATCGTGATCCGGAACATGTCCGATTGCGAGAGCTGCTCGGCCAGGGCCCGGGCGAAGAATTTGGAGGCCGCGGCCCCGGTCGGGTCGGCCTCCCCGTCCTCCCGGGGCGAGCAACCGGCCCCGCAGCCGCCGACCCGGGCGAGGTAGCTCTCGATGAGCTGCCGGGCCCGGTTCCGGTTGAACAGGATCCCGTTTGCCAGGATATCCAGATGTTTCCGGGCGTCGATGAACCGCATCAGCGGGACGACCTCGCCCCCGGACCGGAAGGCGTAGGTCAGGCTGTGGCAGTTGGGGTGGGCGCAGGGCAGGGGCATGAAGTCGTCCGCGCGGAAGACGCCCCCGGTCTGCTCGGCGACGGCCCGGATCACGTCGGGGAAGGTGATCCGCCGTTCCAGGTCCTCGGGCAGGACGTGCCGGCCGGAGTACGTGGCCGGCTGGAAGCTGACCCCGGTGATCCAGGGCCGATCGATCCCGAACCGGACGATCGCGCCGACCTCGTGGTCGTTCACGCCCGGCTGGAGGGTGCAGACCAGCGACGTCTTGATCCCGCGCCGGCCCAGGGCCTCGACCGCCCGGAGCTTGGTCTCGACCAGCCTCTCGCCGCGGAGGGCCTCCGATCCCCGGTCGTCGAGGCCGTCGAACTGGAGGTAGACTTCCACCCGGGGCCCGTGGGCCGCGACCGCGTCGAGCATCCTCTCATCGTGGGCGAACCGGATCCCGTTGGTGTTGATCATCACGATGTCGATCGGCTGCGCCACGGCATATTCGAGGATCCGGAGGAAATCCGGGTGGATCGTGGGCTCGCCGCCCGAGAGCTGGAGGACCTCGGCCCGGCCCTCGACCTCGACCAGCCGGTCGATCGCGCGGGTCGACTCCTCGAAGCTCAGGTGCGAGCCGCCCGGCCCGCTCGACGCATAGCACATCGGACACCGGAGGTTGCAAGACGAGGTGACCTCGACCAGGCCGATGCAGGTGTGCTGCTCGTGCTCGGTGCAGAGGCCGCAATCGTAAGGGCATCCCTTGTCGGGCTCGACGCCGATCTCGGGCGGGACCTTGCCGGGCAGGCTGTACTGCATCTGATCATATTGCGCGACGTCGGAGCAGATGAAGTCCTCGCGGACCCCGTGGGTCGGGCATCGCTTGCGGAAATAGACCCGCGACCCCCTGGCGATGATCTTGGCCGGGACCAGCGCCAGGCACTCGGGGCAGAGGCTCTGGGTCGTCCCCAGGAACGTGTGGTCGCGGAGCTGGGTCATCGGACTTCCTCTTTTCGTCGCCTCGAAGCGCGATCCCGGCCCAATTTGAGCAGGCTATAGGTGACGAACGCCCCGGCGACGACGGCCGCGATGGCCCCGGTGATGTAACCGACGAAGATCCGCCCGTCGTCTTTCTCGGGGGAAATGTCCGGATAGGTGACGCGGAAGCAGGTCACGGCGAATGCGATCGCAGACGAGACGACGATCGTGATCACGCCCACGTATGCGAGCAGGAATGCGCGGCCGAACCCGTCGGCTCCCTTCGTCCGCCCCTCCGTCACGAAGAACGCCCGGATCGCCGCCGGGATGCTCGCGAGCAGGAGCACCGACGCGAAGACGGGGTTCGCGGCGAAGGCCCCGAGGATGACCGCGATCAGCGCGATCAGGAGCATCGCCGTGCCGATCCGGATCGACCCGGCGGGCGGGGGATGGGTCGCCGGGGGCTGGTACGGGCCGCCGATTGCGGCGATCGGCGGCGGGCTCGGGGCGATGGGTCGGTCCCCGGGGCTGGGCCGGTCGAACCGGGCGTGGCAGGACCAGCAGCCGTCGGCCCCGGGACCGATCGGGGCTCCGCAAACCGGGCAGGCGGATGGGGAAGATCCGGGTCCGGGCACGGCCGTCCTCCATTCAATTGCGGCGACGGGGGTTCATCGTCGGTCCCCGCCCGGCCCGGAGCAGGGCCCGCGTCGCCCCGATCCCGGCGGCGATCGCGGCCGTCGCCCCGGCCGCGACCGCGACCGCGATATTGCCGGTCATCGCGCCCGCGGGGTAGCAGGTGATCCCGAAGGCGAGGAGGCAGCAGAAGGCGATCAGCCACATGCCCAGGATCGTCAGGATGAAGGTCGAGACCACCTCGCCCGGGCCCATCGGCCGCCAGACGGCCCGCCGACGCGCCGACTTCAGGGAGGTCCGGATCGCCGCCGGCACGACCATGGCCGTCCAGAATATCCCCATGGCGATGTCCGCGCGCATCGCCCCCAGGCCGACCGCGATCAGCCCGATCAGCACCAGGGCCGGGCCGATCCGGAATGACCCTGCGGAGGTCGGTCGGGCCGTCGGGGGCCCGTCGGGGTCGCCGATGACGTGGATCGGCGATCCGGTCGGGCCCGACGGGGGGGCCGCGGTCCCGAGCCCGGTCGGCTCGAATCGGGCGTGACAGGACCAGCAGCCGTCGGCCCCGACGCCGTTGAAGGCGCCGCAGGCCGGGCAGGCGAAGCGGATCTCGTCGGGTTCGGGCATCGGCGGTCCTCGTCCCCGGGATCGAGGCTGCATTATCGACGCCCGGGGGGCCGTCGTCCAAGAAAACCCCGCCCCATTCGTAATCTTGGGAGGACGGCCGATGACGGCCCTCGGGTCCGGAATCCGAGGAACTTCGGGGAGGCCGCCCTCGTCCAAGCGATGGTCGAGCGAGTTTGTCCCGATCCCATGGCGAAGGAGGTCGCGATGCGCGCACAGTCCCGGAGGAGGGCCCTGGCCTTCCTGTTCCCGATGGGCCTCTGGGGAGTCGCCGACGCCCAGGAGCCGGCACCATCCGAGGTCAAGGCCGACGCGCCGGAGGTCAAGGCCGCCCCGGCCGGCCGCCCCGAGCCCAGGCCGATCAGCCCCACGGTCAAGAAGGGCCTCGACTGGCTGGTCGAGCACCAGCTCAAGGACGGCGGATGGGGCCAGGGTGACGAGGCGGCCCGGATGGGCGGCGGCGGCGAGCTCCGGGACAGGGCGAACGTCGCCGACACCTGCGTCGCGGCCCTGGCCCTGGTCCGGTCGGGGAGCACGCCGGCCTCGGGGCCGTACAAGGACGCGGTCGCCCGGGCGGTCCGCTACGTCCGGTCGCAGGTCGAGGCGTCGGACTCGCAGTCGCTGGACGTCTCGCCGGTCAAGGGGACCCGGGTCCAGGCCAAGCTCGGCCCGAACATCGACACCTTCCTCGCCTCGCTCCTCCTGGCCGAGGTCGAGGGCAAGATGGCCGACCCGGCCGAGAACAAGTCGGTCGACGTGGCCCTGCACAAGGTGATCGACAAGATCAAGAAGCACCAGAAGGCCGACGGGACCTGGGACAACGCCACCGGGTGGGCCCCGATCCTGGCGCAGTCGATGGCCGGCAAGGGGCTCAACCGGGCCGTCCAGAACGGCGCCCAGGTGGGCGACGAGGTCCTGGCCAGGGCCGAGAACTATGCCAAGTTCCAGGTGGCTCAGAACAGGCAGCCGGTCGTCGTCGGGACATCCGCGCCGCCGCTGGGCGTCTCAGGACGGGTGCCGATTTACACGAAGTCGGAATCCGGGACAGTCGTGGCCTCCACGCTGACAGCGGGCGCGACGACCGAGCTGGGCGAAGGCCGGCCCGTGGGCGGCGGTGGTTTCGCCGGGTCAGGCGGCGGGGTCGGCGGCGGCTTCGCCGGGGGAGGCGCCGGGATTGGCGGCGCCGGGAGCTTCGGCGGCGGCGGGGGCTTTGCCGGCAGCTCCGGGGGATCCACCGTCGCCCGGCCGTCGGGCTCGGCCGGGGTCGAGCTTTACGACAAGGCGGCCAGCCTTTCGGTCCTCAACGACTCGGTCAACACCAATGCAACCAAGGTGTCGGAGTTCCGGGCGGTGATCGCGACCTCCCCGGACAAGCAGAAGGTCGCCGACGCCCAGGTCATGATCGAGCGGTTCAGGTCGGCCGAGGAGGCGCGCGACGTCGCCCAGAAGCAGGTCGTATCCCGGCTCGACGACAAGGGGTTCGTCTCCGGCTTCGGCTCCAACGGCGGCGAGGAGTTCCTCAGCTACATGAACATCGGCGAGAGCCTGGTCCAGCAGGGCGGGCCGGCCTGGAAGAAGTGGGACGAGTCGATGACGGCCAACCTCAACCGGATCCAGAACGACGACGGGAGCTGGTCCGGCAACCACTGCATCACCGGCCGGACCTTCTGCACGTCCACCGCCCTCCTGGTCCAGATGTGCGACCGGGCCCCGGTCCCCTCCAGGGGCCCCGCGAAGCCCGACGTCAAATGAGTCCGGCGGTCGCGATCCTCCTCCTGGTCGTCGTCCCGGCGGGCCCCGCGCCGGTCGACGACCTCGCCAACTCGATCGACCGCGCGATCGCCGACGCCACCCGGGCCCTGATCGCCGCGCAATCGCCCGACGGGGCCTGGCGGTCGCGGACCTACGGCGCCTTCAAGGATGGCCTGTCGCTCACGCCCCCGATCCTCAAGGCGATCGCCTTCGCCCCCGACGTCGAGGGATCCGCCGCCGCCCGGGGCCGGGGCGGGTCGTACCTCGCCGCCCGGGTCCGTCCCGACGGCTCGATCGACGACGGCCCGTTCGGCCAGCTCTACCCGGTCTATGCCGACTCCTGCTCGGCGATCGCGCTCTCCCGGATCCACGTCCCCCGGGGCCCCGAGGCGATCGCGGCCTACCTGGCCGACCTCCGGCGGAGGCAGCTCGACGGCCGGCTCGGCTGGGCCCCGGCCGACCCGGCCTTCGGCGCCTGGGGATACGCCGTCGAGCCCTCGACGGCGGACCGCTCGCCCGGTCGGCCGGTCGACGCCGACCTCTCGTCGACCCTGTTCGCCGTCGGCGCGCTCCGGATCCTCGGGGCCGGGGCCGACGACCCGGCGGTCGTCGCGGCCCTCGGCTTCGTCGGCCGTTGCCAGAACTTCGACTCGGGCGACCCCGCCCTCGACGACGGCGGCTTCTTCCTGACCCCCACCGACCCGGCCCGGAACAAGGCCGGATCCGCCGGGCTCGACCGTCTCGGGCGGTTCCGCCACCGATCCTACGGGACCGCGACGGCCGACGGCCTCCGCGCCCTCCTCCGATCCGGCCTGGCCCCCGACCATCCCCGGGTCGTCGCCGCCCGCCGATGGCTGGAGCGGAACTTCTCGGCGTCGACCGTCCCCGGGACATTCGAGGCCGCCCGCGACGACGACCGCGACGCGACTTACTTCTATTACTGCTGGTCGGTGGCCCACGCCTTCCGATCGATGGGGGTCCGGACGATCGAGTCGGGCGGGAGGCGGGTCGACTGGGCCGACGAGATGGCCCGCGAGCTGATCCGCCGCCGACGGCCCGACGGGACCTGGTCGAACCGGTTCTCGGCCTCGAAGGAGGATGACCCGCTGGTCGCCACCCCGATGGCCCTCGGGGCGCTGGGCAATTGCCGGCCGACGCCCCGGTGATCTGGACTGCCGGGTGTGGCCGGGCTGCCTATGATAATCCGGGGAGGCCGGCGAGGATCCAGGCGCGTCCGGTCCCGTATATCGTAAGATCGTCGACGCCCGCACGTTCGCGGGTCCGCGGCGACACAGTTGGTAAGGGCGGTTTGCCGATGAGCTTCGCGATCTGGGGACTGGGCACCGCGCTCCCGGAAGATAGCGTCTCGCAGGAGCGGGCGGCGGTGCTGATCAACCGGGCCTCCGGCTACAATGAGGAGCAGTCGCGATGGGTCGAGTCGGTCTATCGCGGCGCGGGCGTCCGCAATCGGCACCTGTTCATGCTGGAGCACCTCGACGAGATCCTCGGATCGACCGGCGACCCGCCCCGGTTCACGGCCGGTTGGCGGATGGGCCGCTATGACGAGGCCATCCGCCCGCTGAGCCTGGAGGCCGCGTCCCGGGCGCTGGAGTCGGCCGGGATGGCGGCGGAGGAGATCACCCACCTGATCACCGTCTCCTGCACCGGGTTCGCATCGCCGGGGTTCGACCTGGGGTTGTTCGACGGCCTGGGGCTCGATCCGGGCGTCCAGCGGACGCAGATCGGCTTCATGGGATGTCACGGGGCGCTCAACGGCCTCCGGGTGGCCGGGGCGTTCGCCTCGGCCGACCGATCGGCGCGGATCCTGGTCTGTGCCGCCGAGCTGCCCAGCCTCCACTTCCGATACGAGCCCGACCCCCGGCAATCGGTCGTCAACGCCCTGTTCGCCGACGGCGCGGCCGCCGCCGTGGGCCGCGCCGGCTCGCCGGACGGCACCGACCCCTGGCGGCTGGTGGCGAGCGGGTCGGCCGTGATCCCCGGGACCGCCGACGCGATGACCTGGAAGATCGGCGACCGCGCCTTCCAGATGACCCTCTCGCCCAAGGTCGCCGGGATGATCACCGCGAACCTCCGGACCTGGCTGGGCCGGTGGCTGGAGTCAAAAGGGCTGGGACTCGGCGAGGTCGCCTCCTGGGCCATCCACCCCGGCGGCCCCAGGATCCTCGACGCCGCCGAGGAGGCGCTGGGCCTGGGCCGGTCGGCCACGGCCGACTCCCGCGACGTCCTCGCCGAGTGCGGCAACATGTCGTCGCCCACCGTCCTGTTCATCCTCGACCGACTCCGGAGCCGCCGGGCGCCCTTGCCCTGCGTCTCGCTGGCCTTCGGCCCCGGCCTGACGATCGAGGCCGCCCTGTTCGCCTGAAACCCACTTCCGACCATGGTAGGGTAAGGCTAGCCCTGCTGCATGCATGGTATCGACAGGGCGAGCCCTACCCTTCATGCTCGGGAAAAGTATGCTTGGGCCCGGCCTGGTTAGCGATAGTAAATAAGGGGCCTGGATTCGCCCGTTATTCCCGGAAGACCACGGGCTTATGAGGGTCGGGCGTCGTTGGGTTCGTTTCGTAATTTTGCTTTTAGGATCTCCTATTCAATAAATTCCCTAAGTATTGTAGGGTGGGTGAGCGTAGCGAAACCGTAAGGCTTCGCCGAACCCGTCACCCGTCGTTCTCTCTCGTGGTGAAAGTAAGGCTACCTCTTTCCCCTTCGAGTCGTTTTAGGTAAGTCCTGTTGGCTATGGATGGCCAACTGGTTCAACCCTGT
>JAABUK010002708.1_pt1 | contig 31398 bp, 55 predicted proteins | sample 5559141 | NCBI WGS metagenome assembly JAABUK01 (sample SAMN10711869, study PRJNA513367) | rock metagenome | isolation source: Antarctica rocks | place: Antarctica: Victoria Land, Pudding Butte nord | collected 2016-01-03
CTTTGCTATGAGTGATCCCCGAGGCATTTTCTGCCTTCACTCAGTCCCATGTTGCTCAGGACCATTTGATAAAGCTGGACAATGCTCATCAAGCAGCAATGGAGGTTTCTGCTCTTGCAAGTTGCCTATGGTCCCACTAATCAAGGGAGTGAAGTAGACATTTCCTTGCTTCTGACACAGCGTCTAATTGGGGCAGCATTGCTGCAGTTTTGGTTCAAGAAATCTGAACAATTTGAAATGTTTTGTGCATGCAAATAACTTCTGCTTATACTAGACATCAAACAATAAATGCTGCTGCGGTGGCTGTTGATTGTGTATAGCACATTTCTCAAGATCAGGGAATGTGCTCACGTTGTGGTGCTATTGAAAATTCCTTTGTTGTATGAGCTCATCTCCTAGTCGCTTGTAGTTCAATAGGACCAATGAAGCAAACGTCATTTTTGCGTTGTAGCATTACACTTTGCAATTGCAAGGGGGCTGTAAAAGATTGGTTCATACATGTGAATCAGAAATGGATTGAAGCTGCCACACGCACATTGCACACCCACATTCACGATATTGATTAATGAAACTTCAGAAGGGTCCCCCCATCAGGTTATCATCATCATCTGTGTCATCAAAGCCAGATGACCAACCCCCATCTTCAAGATCATCAGCGTGTGCATCTTCCAGGTCAAATCCAGAAGTAGGACCCTGAGGGCTTGCAGCAGCAGAAACAGGGGTTGTCCCAGAATACTGTGTTGCTGCTGGTGCATACGCTGGTGTGCTGATCTTTGCTTGGCTTTGTACCTGTCAACAAATCACTCATTCTAGACTTGTTTCTACAACAGACATGCCATGAGCACATGACGTCTTTTCCTTGGCAAGAAAGCCAGGTTGTAGCTGCATAGCAGCAGACTGTGCACATCACAAAGCTGCTGAAGGATGACACTGAAGTGACACCCAAAACTGAATCAATTGTTGAGCTGAGTCAAATGTCAATTGGTCACATGCATGCTGCATGAAGATCCCACCTGGCGAACTACATCTGGGCGGCCCATCTGCTCTGCCATGGACACAATGACCTGCCAGGTGCCTTTGCTGGGGGTGATCCCATTGGCCTGCATCTGCTGTGTGGTGCGCAGGGCATCGTCAAAGGCACCCACACTGCTCTCTACCTTTGCCTTGGCAGTGTATGTCCACTCAGTCGGCTGGATGCCTTGCTTGTGCATCTCCAACCACTGCATAAAACAATGTCTCACTGGTAAACTGCAGACAATGAGCATTCCATCTGTGCAACATGAATGTACTGCTCATATGCACCTGACCCTCATCTTTTGGTGTCACACCTGCTGAACCATTCGCCTTGGCTATCTCTGGGCCATGTTATAAACGGACATGCAAGCAAAGGAGTGAAGAAGCCAACAGGGGGCCGAAAAGCAGTTGTGCCTTTGCTCAGCAAGACAGCAGCTCAAAACTGATGACATGTGCATGCAGGGAACTTGACCTCACACAGGTACACAACTACATTGTCACGCCCTTGTAGAGGACATGGAAGGTAATAGTCAACTGATCAGAGAGCAACTCTTCACAAAAAGCATGAAAAGGGGGAAACATACAAAGAGACGTGCCTAAACCCTGAATATAGTCATGTCGTAATAATAGTCACCTCTAGTAATAGTCAACTCATTATGCAGCAATTGGCAGGAAACTTTCTGAAAATATGGGAATGAAAGAAAACAACATCAAACACGATCGTCTCTTCCAGGAGAACTCTTACCAGCTGCATGGCCATGCGGGGCTCTCTTGAGAAGCCGCAGGCACTGATGAGGGAGGTGTAGGTGCGCACATCTGGCGCAATGCCTGCAGCCCTCTGCACGTATGAATTGCAGCCTGTTCAGTGCGCAGGCAGCAAGCTAGCTGTATGCAGCTGCCACTGACGAGCATGGCAAGTTCACAGTGCATGACTGGGTGTCACACTCAACCAGTGAACAGAGTACTGGCAGGCACGTAGATGTGCAATCACAAGCACAATAATAAACTCTGAAGGCTGGCTGTCATGCCTGTCTAGCACCTGCTGCACATAGGTGCGTTTCACACCGAAGCAAAAGCAACCAGCGTGCCTGAAGCAAACATGCGTTGTTGAGCAAGCCCGGGCCACCTTTGTGTTGAAAACGAATGCACAAGCAAATGTCAGCACCCTCCAACAAGTCAAGCTAAAGGCGCAAGGAAGCTTGCACAAGATGTGTAGGGCATTGCAGGCGCACCATCTCGTGGAGAAGGCGGATAGCCCTCCCTAGCTGTCCCACTCTGGAGCATACTGAGATGGCTGCATTGTATGTCAGCAGGTTGGGTTTGGCAGAGCTAGGTGCGCTCCAGGAGGCCCTCAGCAGGTGTACCATTCTGGTGAAGTCCATGGTGTGGCCATATGCCTGCACACACTGACACCCATCAGCAGTGTGCACCAGCAGTGATGAGGACACATGCTGCATGTGCCTCAGAAGGCAGCCAACAGATGCATTAAAGAAGATAAACACGACTGCAGATGCAAGTATGAAAACTGGTAAGATGCAACAATGTGCCTGCACAGATCAGGAACACAGAGACTGCCATTTGAGATGCACTGGCAGGTTTACCCACTCGACAAATCCTCTCACAAGGTTGCTGCAGGTCTTGCTGCCTAGAGCTTGAGAGCTGCATGACTGTAACTTGGCATGTATAAAGCCTCACGGCGGTAAGCTCCATACGGTAGACCTATGACCCACTTAACAAATATCACGCACATGCATGGCAGCAGTGATGCAACCTACCTGCACCAAGGCTGTGAGGGAAGGGCTGATGTGCTTCACGCCTGCTGCCTTCATGTCAGCCACCCACTCATGCAGCAGGTGGGAGCTGGACTCCCGGTGTGCGTGCCTCTGGTGCTTCTCCAGCCATCCAGCTGCTCCAGAGTTGGCTTGAGACCGGGCTGCATCAGACTGATTCTTGATTGCCTGCAGACAAAGCAGAGGTAAGGCACCATTGAGCCACCAGTATGTGCCAACAACTAGCCACGCAAAAGCGGCAGTGCATGCACCGCTACTCTCATCTTGTTGTGCGCTGCTCAGCCAGAAGTCAACCCGTTGTTGATTAACGGGCAAGTTGGCTGAACGTCTTTTCCAAACTGTAGCACGTTGGACAACAGCTTGGTAAGGCTAGCGTAGAGAGAGGAACATTGTAAGCCAGCCCACATAGGCTGATGGGCTTGATGCAAGCCCAACTGTGCATGCAGTGATGTGTTGCAAGGATGCATGACTGCATGTGCTCACCATGAAGAGTGCAATGAAGGTGCAGTGGTCTGCCTTGATGCCATGATCCTTCATGGCGTCGTAGACATCAGCAGCACCCTGCGCGTCCCCAGCAGCAGAATGGGCTTGCAGCAAAGCATTGAAGGTGTAGCGTCCAGGCAAAATGCCTGCAGGACAACAAAATTAAGTTTAGATCATTTGGTTAAAACAGAAGAATATGGTATTCCAAAGGTAAATAATTGTTCAAATGCATGGACTGGTCAATGGGATTTGCTGACTTCAGCATGAGCACTGCATGGCATTCTCATCAAGCGTGCATACATGTGTAATCAAGAGCACAGCAGCGTTTTCGTTAGAATGAAGTTGCATGGTCACAAACCATGCTGGGATCCTGACACACAGCAAGACATCTTGGCACAATCAGATGTACTTTTCATGGTCACGACCTCTTCTCTGCCGAGCATATCCTGCACTGGCTTGTACCAAAAGATATACCACAGCATTGTGCTTTCAACGCTGCATTTGCACCCACTCTACCAGCATAGTTTTCAGTGCCAACAGCAACCATGATTCCCTTTCCTTTCTGTGTGCACTCATGCAGCATGCAGTCATTCTGTTGCAAAGCCCAAAGGTGAGCCAGCTTGGACTTTCTCGTAGTGCATGTAGCAAGTTGAACAATATCAAGACCACAAGTCTGAGGTGTGTACCGTCAGCCCCCATCCGATCCAAAATTTCAGCAGCAGCTTTCAGATCACCATGCTCTGCATACGCTCTCAGCAGGATGTTGTACGTCTGTTCCTCTGGCTTGAGACCTAGCTGGTGTAGCCTGATCAGGTACTGTTCCAGCTGAGCTGGAGATTGGCCTTGCTGCTTGGCCAACCGCATCACTGAATTCTGGATAGCTGTGTCAGACTCCACCCCTGCCTGCAAGATAGCCAAAAGTGGAAGTGAAGCAAGAGCTGACCCAAATAATGCATTTTGCGTTCAAAGCTGCTGCTTTACTTTTTCCCAATGAAGAAAAGTGGCACTGGCTCAGTGGTGGTGCCTGTGCGAGCAGGCAAGGGCGATTGAATGTGCAGCTGCAGGCTTGAGCTTTGCTGCTTGACTGCGGCAGCATTTTCTGATGAGCAGCATCAGATCCAAGACTTGCTTATTGAAGATTTCTGTTGGATGAGCTAACAGGAATGTGCAGTAGGCTGATATGAGACAGCACACACCACACATGGATTGAAAATCCATGCATGTACGCATACATGCATGGATGCATGCATGGATGAATGGATGGCTGGATGGCTGAATGAATGGACGGACAGACAGACAAACGAACAGACGTATGAACATGATGAACAATGTACCTGTTGCATGCCCTCCAGTACGGGCAAAAGCATTTCAGGGCAGCCCTGCCGCTCAGCCAAGGTCATCACAACATGACACGCCTCTCGTATCAGTCTCAGCTTGTCCCGAGACAGAGCAGGACTATGCTCTGGCAACCCTCCAGCAGCAACCCCCCGCTGCTGCTGGGGTGGATTCTCCCACCCTGCTGCTTCCTGCACAGGTTTTGGAGACGCCACAATCGCTGCCGGATGCTGACTGGGCTGCTGCTGATGACTAAGGGGAGCTTGGATGTCAGATTGCTGACTGGATGTGGGCTCAGATAGGTTCTGCTGATCCTGCCACGTGCTGAGCTGTGTTGTCACATGGGGACTTGGGCTGGGCTGCAGCGATGAGGAATGGTGAGGAGGCGTCGGGCGTTCAGCGGATGATCCCTGAAGATGAACTGCAGCCATGTGGCCTTCAGGGGAAGGCTCTGAAGGGCTCTTCTGCAGGGAGTTGCCAGCAAGCCGCTTGGCACTGCCAGAGGCAGATGCTGTATCTGAGGACAGAAGGCTCTGTGGAGTGTTACTGTCTAGGGCAGCTTCCACCCAGCCCCGCCAACCAGGCCTGTCTGCAGGATTTGGATGATGCTGTGCTTGCTGACTTGCACTTGGGACCGTAGCCTGCTGTGATTTGGGCACCTGCTGCAGATGTACATCTTCAGCGACTGGTTGCTGCGTAGTCCAGGATGTGATGCCTGCAGCTGCCTGAGAAGCTCGCTGAAGAGCCGATGAGGATGATGAGGATGATGAGGATGATGAGGATGATGAGTCATCAGAGCTGGGCAGCTGTGCATTTGTGGGGGAGGCATCTGGGGGTGAGGGAGGGGTGATGATCTGAAGCAGGTGACGTACAGCATGACTGGCTGATTCCAGCTGGTTGCAATCACAAAGCGCCCTGTGTACAGCAACAAATAGGACATCAGGTGGGTTCCAATACAAGGCAGCTTGATCCAACACATGTGCCTGAGTGCTCTAAGAAGCAGGGCATGAGGTTGCAAGGTGGCTCCAAACAAACTTTTCCAAGAGAAAACAAAACAGAGAAGGCTGCTGACGTTTGTTCCAGAATGGGCAACACAAAACACACACTGATTTAAAAGCCCTGTCTTTGACCTATCTTGATGCTGTGAGCCAGGCAGTTCATTGCTTGTTGTTCAGCCATGATTTGATGTTCAGCACTGCCAAAACTGCAGGTGAAACGGATGCCGACACTGTTCCTCAAAGCGCACTGTGACCCTGCCACCAGAGGTTGAGCATCACCTGACGTACGCAGTGAGCACCTCAGGATTGTTTTTGAAGCTGCTGGAGTCCAGCTCTGCCTTCAAGCGCTCAATGCCATCCAAGTCATTTCCTTTTGCCTGCATGTTCCTTTGTTTAGTTGACAAGAACAGGATGACCAGGATGCTGACTGTCCAAACAGAGCTTCCCTTTGTACATGCATAGACCGGGCTGGCTTGACCCACATAGTAAAAGTAGCAATGGTGGTAATTATTATACAAGACCAATGGCTGCTGTATAGAAATTCAAAGTCCTGTGCAGTCCCAATTGGCAGCTGGTGAGTGTCGAACAGCAGCTGGTGGTTGCATCAACTTGCTCTAGTCACTGCAACTCTCACAGTATTTCTGCTTAAAATCACAAACTGCAGTTCTGCTTGGGAGGAACAACAGCAACGTGTGCATTGTGCTGGTGTGCTCAACAGCCGATGGCCCCTCATGGGGTAGGGCCTTAGTCTCAGCAGCACTTGAACATCTATGCTGGCAACCATCGGGTTAAGCCTTGTGCAATAGGCCTATTCACGACTAAATAAGTTGGGCTGGTGTGATGAAATCCTGCCTGGAATACAAGAGCCAATGCCCCCTCACGGGCTGGGCCTTAGCCTCAGCAGGACTTGCTTGCAACCATCAGGGTGAGCCTTGTACAATAGGCCTATCATGACGAGAAAAGAAAAAGAAAAAGAAAAAGAAAAAGAAAAAGAAAAAGAATCCTGCCTGTAGGCGGAAGACTTGGCGCCAGGTTGTCGCATTCCAGGCCAAACCACGCTCCTGCAAGATGTCCAGGCACTGGTGCAGCACCAACAGCTGCGGCTGCTTGGACCGAGTGGCGGCGATCAGGATGCCATTCACTGTGAAGGTGTCGACACGCTCTGGTGGCAGCGTGCACTGCAGATGCAGCAGTGCATCCTGCATGGAATCACACAGTGATGAGGCGTGCAGGCATCATGTGCATCTCTGGTGTCAACCCACACTGCAGATGCAGCAGTGCATCCTGCATGCAAGCATACAGTAGTGAGGCATGCAGGCATCATGTGCATCTCTGGTGGCAGCGTGCACTGCAGATGCAGCAGTGCGTCCTGCATGGAATTCCACAGCGGTAAGGTATGCATGCATCATGTGCATCTCTGCACCTAGAATCAGTTGGTACAGCCCTGGATGGATCCCTGTATAAAACCCTGTCATCCATGAAGCACTGTCAGCCATGAGGCAGGACCAACAGCAGACATCCAGTTGAGTGAGTGGCAGTTCCTGCGCTGCTATCTTCAATGCAAGCGGTCCTATCTGTGGCGGGCTTGCACTGCAAAAGCAGCAGTATAATCTGCATGAACCCATACAAGAATGCGACATGGCAAATGAGCAGGGAACGCATAAACAGTGTGGTGTACCTGCAGTGCATCAGCTTTGCAGAAAGCCAGAACCAGAAGGGAGCAGGCTGGGGCGGGGACTGGCAACCCCACACCCCTCATGTCCTTCATCAGGGCTACTGCCTGCAGCCCTTCACCCAGGGCAGCATGAGCTTTGAACATGTAGATGTGCATACTCACTGCTAGACCTGTTGCAACCTGCAGCAGGGCGAAAAATGTTTCATGTGAAAGAAAAGCAAATAGAAACACCCACACTTTCCAGCGATCATGACGGGGGCCTCTCTAGGCAGCATCCTGGAGCTAGATTCAGTGTACAGTCAAGGCTGACAGCCTTTGCAGGACTGGTCAAACGCAAAAGTGCGATAGTGCTGAATTTACGCAAAGCCTCAAACTTAAAACACAGCCCCTGCTGCTCCTGCATGGCACACTTCGTCTTCACATGTCAGAGGCATGACATGCTGCTTTTGTCAGAGCGCAAAAGCAATCACAACAATAGTGCATGACTGCTGACAATACACTGTATGTCATCTTCACCATCACTGCAGCAGCAATATTTACATCTGAAGGCAGACACCATGAGGCAGAAACCGTGCCAAGCCATGAGCTGCCTTCTGTGCATTGTCAGCGAGTGCAACTCAGACATGCAGCAGTGCCTACTTTCATACATTGCCTCACAGTTTGGAGTGTGGAGCCAGTCATGACTCATCACACGTCCCAACACAAAAGCATAGGTGAGTGTGAAAAGCGACAACATGAAGCTGGTGAGGTTTCTGCTCCAACAAGAGCCTCGTGTCCTGCTTTTGGCAGTTTGGGCCAAATGATGTGGGCCTTGGGCCAAGTGCTGCCCAGTATGTGCTCACCCTGGAAAACCAAGCTGCTCACCTGCTGCCCTAAGACAGTAAGTTTCACCCTGCAGAACCAAGCTACTCATCTGCTGCCCTAAGACAGTATGTGTTCACCCTGAAGAGTCAAGCTGCTCACCTGCTGCCCTAAGACAGTATGTGTTCACGCTGAAGAATCAAGCTGCTCACCTGCTGTGCCAATTGTGGGTCAAACAGCTGCTTCACAGACACATGGTCCTTCCTGCGCGATGCGGCTTCCATCTGCTGCAAGATTTGCCTGGCTGCTTGGGCCGATGGGGTGACCCCAGAGGAGGGCACCGGCTCAGGACTGGCAGCATGCAATGCACCATTGCTGCTGACTGTCAACTCAGCAGCACTGCCTGTGCTAGCTGAAGCGCTGCTGCTGCTGCTGCTGCTGCTGCTGCTGCTGCTGCTGCCGCTGTCATCATTTGGTCTGCTGCTGATGTTGTCCCAACCAGGCTGGCTCTTACTGACAGGACTACTTTGGCTAGTAATGCTGCTGATGGTGCCAGTGACAGTGCCGACACTCTTCACTTGGAAACCCACTAGTGTACCGATGAGGCCTGTGAGTGACTGGCTGACTGCTGCCTGCTGCCTGCTGGACTCCAGGCGGTGTCTGGAGCAGAGTTCAGGCCAGTGCGGTGTGTGCTGGTGGTTGATGATTGCAAGCATGCAGGCTTGGTCACTCTTGACCAGGCCTAAGCCATGTGAGCGGCGGCGAGCTCCGATGAAAGCATACAAGGCCAGGGATCTAAACATCATTCATGAGGAAAAGCTAAGTGAAGGGACTCATCAGTTGGGCACCTTGTGAGAGATTAACAAATTGAGGGCAGCACCGTTTACATGCGAGTTGTTTTACAGCTGCTGCCACCAATACTGCGGCTGCGGATGCTGCTGCTGCGGCTGCTGCTTGAGAGAGTTTGACCTGTTGCAACTCTGACCGCGTTGAGATCAGTCCATTTGTACTAAGCTTCAAAAGGAGCTGAATTTACTTCATTTCAAAATCTGAGCCGCTGTCAGAAGCGTCAGAGTCAATGTCCATTTGTTTCATGGCCTGCTCAGCCTTGAGCAGCTTGATGGCCTTCTTCTTGGAGTCAGCGTCGGTGACCTTGATGCCCTGAGGCATCATCACCATCATCAGCGCAGACACGAAGACATCTGGTCATGTCACATCACTGATGGCCGTAGCTGAGGAAGGCGATGCTGCTGTCACTTACTGTATGGACACCAGGCTGATGCACAAGTTGTTGCAGTATCAGTGCAAGGGGCGATTTGCAATGGCCTCTGTTGAACGCGTCACACAGTAAGGAAACATGCATGCATGTGCAGACGTGATGCATGCTCAGGAACGACATAACATGTTGTGCATGATGCTGTAACACACCTTAATGCGCACACCCTTCTTGATTCTGATACCCTTGAACTTGTTTCTGACGGTTTTGCCCTCCTTCTGGGCCTTAGTGACCTTTTTGTTTGTTCTGTTGGCTTTTGCAGTCCTTTTCAGTTGGTCAGCTTTCTCGCCTGCAGCCAAAAATTCGCTGGTCTGGCTCCCGAAGCTGGTAGACCCACAAGCGTATTTGCAGCCAAGTGGCGCAGACAGCAAAAAAGACTCACGCTCGAGGATATGACTATGACTGTTTTTCCGGGTCGATAGCTTATTCTTTTTGGACATGATCACCCTGAATGCCAGGCAATATTTATTGAGTAGCTGAGCAAATCATGACATATGCATGTGCGACACGTTTAGCTGCTTGTTCGGTAAGTAAAGAGAGGAGTCTCGCATCAGTCACAGAACAGAGCGCACGTACCGCCACCGTGCCGATGCCTCAGGCCTGGATTTTCCACTTTGCGCGCCGCTTTAGGGGATGAAGATTGCGGGGATCAAGAGTTGATCACGGCGTCGTGCGCCATATGAGCAGCCTGCTTTGACTAATTACGGTATTGACCCTACCGTAAACCTGCCTTGCACACACGCACGAGTTTTACTGCTTTCGTCGATTGGTCTCCTGTACATGCTTTTTGACTGCTTTCCAAGTCGCACCGACTGGCGGTGCAAGAAGCTTGTCAGCGTCATTGCAGAGGCTTGCAAAGTCTTGCTTGTCTTCAGCATGGTGCTGCACAGCAACACCGATGCTGTCAGCACTACAAGCCGTTGTATCAAAGCTGGCGACCTCGTCATCGTTTATGAGCGGTTCGATAGCATGAAATCGGTGTATGTCAATCCTGGAGAATCATACGGCAACCGCTATGGCAACTTCAAGCTGAAAGTGAGGGGGCATGCGACTGTGTATAAGAAGTGCTTCTGCTCAAGTTGACAGCCCTGCCTATTCTGTCACACAGGACTGGGTGGGTAAACCATTTGGAAGTCGTGTCGAGTCATCTGGGCGCGGACAAACAGGCTGGGTGTACCTGTTGGCCCCCACACCTGAGCTTTGGACAACTGTGCTGCGACACAGGACGCAAATTCTATATGTTGCAGATATCAGCTTGATTTGTACCTTTCTGGAGCTCAAGCCAGGCTGCCTAGGTACTCACACACAGCCTGCATCCTACTCAGTCTTTCACTCCAGGCAGCTGGTGACGAACAAAGATACACATAAAAATTTGCTCACAATGCACTGTATGTACGTAGTGTAATTGACTTTGCTCTCACAATGCAGTGCTGGAAAGCGGCACAGGCAGTGGCTCTCTGACACACTCCCTTGCCAGAGCTATTGCCCCAACAGGACACGTGCACACTTTTGAGTTTCATCTCCCTAGAGCGGAAGCTGCTGAGAAAGAGTTCAAGGAGCACGGTATGTGCAGCAGTGTCTTGGGTGCAGTGCCTTTCTTGTGTTGTCAGCACTGGCTGCAGCTGTGACTAGCACACCAACAGAGATACCAGCTGTTCTTGCAGTTGAAGTCTGTTTCATACATTCTTTGTGATGCCGTGCATTTCCATAATGCAGTGTCACACGAGGTGTGACATCAGTGCTGTCTAACATTTTGTGTCATTCACGATGCCTTACGCTGACAAGTAGACCACATATTATGGTGACATTCTAGCCCAACTAAAGCTGACGTTGTTTGACCTTAGGCATGGGAGACATTATCACTGTGAAGCAACGCAACATAGAGGAGCTAGGCTTTCCAGAAGAGCTACATGGACAAGCTGATGGGCTGTTTCTGGACTTGCCTGGTCCCTGGCATGTAAGTCTTTGTGGCTGCTAGACTCCACCTGTGACGTGCCTGATGCCTGACATTGTTTGTCACCTTAGGCTGGGGATGAAGCATAAAAAAGTATGTCATCATGTTCTCGCATGATAATCACATGGTGATACAAATGATGCTTGCTTGAGAAGGCCAAACAGCTTGTTGAATCACATTTGAGTCAAAGCTGTCAAGCCTGCAGTACTTCTCTTCTTGGCAAACGTTTCACATGACATGACTGATGCATGAGACACAGGCACAAACACCTGTGTGAGCATCATGATGCGGACATGCACAGCTTCTGCATAACAGTGTACAGGCTGCCACGTACAGCAGGTTGCATAGCGCATTCTTCATGCAGGCAGTCGCTTCAGCAGCCCAGTGCCTTCGACCAGATGGGATGTTCTGCTCTTTCAGTCCCTGCATTGAGCAGGTGCAGCGCACATGTGCAGCATTAGAAGAGCAGGGCTTCTTTGCTGTGCGGTCCATGGAATGTCTGCTGAGGCACTACGAAGTACGACAGGAGAAGTTGACCTTGATGGACGATGTTGAGGGCGTCCACTGCCAGCAAGGTATGATTAGCAGCAAGAGTATCTCCTGTTCACTGCTGAGCCAACAATGTTCTACAGCTGCTTTCAGTCTGTACATTACAGTTACACAAGGTACCTCAACACAGTGAAGCAGAACTGGGGGCGCTGTGCAGCTGTGCACCACAGTCAGAAGGTCTTCTGTGTCTGAATGGTGAAGATGAATGTTTGTCACGTGTTGTTGAAGAGTTCTCTGTGTAGGCTCTGGTTTGCAGAAACAGCTTGACCTTTACTACAATTGCAGCTGTGGTCATGCAAGTTTCCTGACTGCTCAGGCATACTGTGCGTGCAGTGAGTGCCAAGCGCAAGCGACAGGAGGAGTTTCAGAGCAGGAAAAGGCAAGCACTGAATCCAGCAACAAGCCCAGCATCTGCGGACATTCACACCACCACCACCACTACCACTGCCACCACACCTGCAAGCCCACATGGGGCGCCAGCCAAGCAAGCTACAGAGGGCTCGGATGCCATGATGACGGAGGCCTCACTGACAGCAGCTGCGCCTCTGAAAGAGCAGGTAGCTGAACAAGAGACAGCTGGAGGTTTGGTCGGTACTGAGGCCCCTGGAACAACAGCCCCAGGCAATGGCTTGCTAGCAGCATCTTTAGGACACACACCTCATGATGTGATCGCAGCAACCAATGGGAATGCAAGCAGCGCATCAGGAAGGGCTTTATATGAGGCAAACGGAGATGCCAATGGGGCCATTGCGACTGATCTGGCACAACCTGTGGTTCAACAAGGGCAGCAAGGTGGTGTCACCCAAGCAGAAGCTCGCAAAGGCGATGCAAAGGACATGAATAGCTCTGCATTGCTCAGTTCACAGCGGTATGTGGTCGCAAAGCCTGTCAATGATGCTCGGGGGCACACGGGCTATCTCACATTTGCTAGGCGGTCAGTAGATGACTGATCAAGACGTTGAATAACATTGAAAGGCAATGGACAAACCAGCTGCTGTGGAGCTGTACTACATAGTGCTTGCAGTGCTCAGTTGCTCAGATGCAATCTGCAAATCATTCAGTTGGCTTGTAAGTTCCAAGTTCGCATGCATGTCCAATCAAATAATCTGCTAGACGCCATGTTCAGGTGCATGTGTCAAATCAGCATTTGGCATAAGTCAATGCCAATGCCCTGCAATGCAGTGTTCTTCACCCCAAAGGCGCCCAAACTGCACTGGAACACATGCTGTATGACTGCGTGTCCCAGGTGAATGTATGCAGTGGTGCATGCATGGGTGTGACTGAACTGCTCTCCTGACTTAAGCAAGCTGGACGAATGCTCAGGCTACAGGAGACACAACATGCTGACAAGGGAACGCAAACTTGAACTTGACCTGCAGTTTGAAACAGCTTGAAAGCAACACAGCACCGTGCCTTGTGCTGAGCTGCATTCATTGTCCCTCAGTGCCCTTTGACGAAAAACTTGAGCATTTTCTGGACTTTCTGGAAGTCTGCATGTGACACTGGGTTCTCCTTCAAAACAGCCATGGACTCCTCTGCCTGCTGCTTAGTCAATGTCTTTTGCTGCAACCGGTATTCTATCAAAGCAGTCTGAAATTCTGCTGTGAACTCTGGATGACCTTGCAACCCCAAGAATATATTCTTATATGTCATGGCCTCACAGTAGGTGAAGCCAGATGAGGCAATCAGGGTGACATCAGGGGGCATTGATGTGACAACATCTTGGTGGGTCTCATGAATGTTGAACTTCCAGTCCTCGGCACAATCTTTGTCAAACCAGTCTGACTTGACAAACCACTGCTCAAAGAAAGCTGGTGTGACTTTCATGGTTCTTGGACCTCCCTCAAAGTCGCTTGCACGGCCTGCAGTAACCGAGGAAGGCAACGCGTCTGTTACCAAGTAATACAGTGGCTGTGCTTTGTGCTGTATCTGGGGGAGTTTTTGCTGCTAGCCTGCTCAGATCTACAATTCTAACAGGATGCGTACAATAGAGATGACTTGAAGGATGGCACAATACGTACAATGCTGGATGTGCTTGTGCAACACATAGCCCAGGCAGACTGGTACAAAGTGGTTTACTCATAGCAATGATGCAGGTGACCTACCTGTTTCGCCGCCCAAGACCCGAGCCATGATTTGGTGCCCATAACAGATTCCTAGGATGCGTTGCTGGCGCTTCACAGCAGCTGCTAGCCTTGTACGCAGCTGGTTGTTCCAGTCAGGATTCAAGAACGAATCAGCAGAGCTTCCGGTCAAAACTAAGCACTGTATTCAGACGCAGCAGATCAGCCTGTTGGGCGCAAAGCAGCCTGAAGAGTGTGCGTTGCAGTCCTGAATGCGGTTCAGATGTCCAGCACCCTGCTATCAGCAGTTGTTGCAAACAAGCAACATAAGCAAGAAATAATGATATGCACAGAGATGTCTATATTCAGACATGACTGACTATATGCTTACTGATATGAAGGTTGATCAGGCAGCTAGGTATACTGCATGCTGACTGCATGATGCAAGGTCTACCTCATAGTCGGCTAAAACTTCATCTGGCGGGGAGTCTTTTTCAAACACAAAATACACATCCCAAATTTCATCATTGCCATCTTTCAGCAGCTTGAGAAACATGTCTGCATAGTTGCCATACCTGTCAAGTAAGCACACTTGTAAGCAGCACAACATAGGATGTCACCCCCAAGCGTTGACTGCTCTTGATCGGGAGATGCATGTCAGTATCAGCATTATTATGTTGCGAGACGGGCTCACTTTTCAGCGAGTGGAGCAGCCAAGTTTCCCGTGACCAAGATCGCATACCGCCCTGCAGGCGCCAAGCTGACCTTGGTGTAGCATATGCAAACGCTCTTGAGTCACAAGCGCCCAAATGCTTGCTACCACATGCAGCAACTTGCAGGACAACACCGGCAAATTGATCAAACATGCTTCCATGACCAGAGGCTGTCCGGCGTCATGCAACAAGGCAGCGTGATAAGTCAAAGCCGAGCGCGAGTCAGCATGCATTGTTGTTCGCTACCTGCAGCACTTGTGTGAGAGTCTCGCACCATTGCGATGTCTCTCAGCTTAGCAACATGTAATGGCAATGATCGAATACAACGAAATCCAGAGGGCGATTTTGGGCATACAGCCGGTGCAGAAACACGTCTCTGGATTTGCATGCACAAGCACAACTCAGAGGCAGAACAGCTTTTGGTCTAAGCGGTGGTCACTGCGGAGGTGCGTTAACAGCACCGATGATGGCCGGTTATTGCAAACATTCGATTGCAATAATCGCTGACGCTAACGGTAGTGCAGCACTTTGTGCAATGCCAGTTGACTCATGCTTTCTGATCAGAAAGCATGAGCTGATTATCCTCTGGGCCAAGCTTGGCAGTGCATGTGCGGGTCGAACTTGGCTAACCGAGCGCGTTGTGGAGCTGCTGCATTCATACGCCACGCGGCACAGGGTACATTGTACGCATCTCCTCAACCAAACTCGTTGTGAGGGTCCTGGCACCTGCATAGGTTGCGATCAGTCCCAGTAATAACAGCAAACAGCGCAGACACCTTACGAGATCAGTGAGCTAGCTGTGTTGGACACGGTCATCCTCGCGTAGTTGAATTAACTTATCCGGTTGTGGTGAAGCACCCGGGCGCATACTCACTAGTGCATGTCGCAAGCGGATGAATCAGCACAGCAAGTGACAGGCCAAGCTCTGAAGGATGGACTCGCCAGGTCCGACATCTTGGCCATCTACCAACAGGCCTTCCTGCCTGCGTGCATCGCTGGTCACCACATAATGACCGTCAAAGACCTGTCTGAGTGTCGCCTGCAGGGAGTTTCCAGGTTTGACAGCAAGAGGCTTGAGCCCGAATGCAGCTGCTTCCGTGGCTCTCAAGATATACTATAGAAAGGGTGAGACTTTACTGTCAAAGCATGCTCTGCACCCTGCAAACTGTTTTGTGGACGTGGCGTCAACTGTTCACCAGATGCTCCTGCAGTCAAGCCTGCTGTGGACCTAAAGCAACTTCAAGATATATCTGCAGAAGCCAGACGTTCCCAACAATGGCAGTCAGCTTTAACTGTTGTTCAAGATCTCTTCTGCTCGCCAGAGACTCTGGCAGTCTCCTTCATGCCTCCATGTGCAGCAGTAAGTAGCCTTGTTACTGATACCTTGAGATTTCTCTGCCTTGGTCCTTCCAGCACCTGCTTTGTTGCACACCAGACAGGCTACAGTTGTGTAGATAGTAACAAGTCTCCAATGTACCCAATCGTTGCTTGCAGGCAGAGGTGCCAAGACCATTGGACAGAGCTCTTGTGGAGCAAGTGTTTACATCCCTCAGGCAAGCTAATCTTCGTTAGGCAGGTTCTGGCCTGAGTCATCATCGGCCCATTGCCTCACAGGCTATGCTCATACGCCAAAACACACCAGCAATGGCCTGCAACACCATCATACTCGCAAGATCCTTTTGCACCTTTCTTTCAGATGGTTCCAATGTTCGAATGGCATCTTGCAGTGCTGTTCAAGGTGATGTGCTCACAGCCATGCATAGCCTAGTAGACCATGCATTGGTAGCTTGGCCAGCAGACGATGACGAACCCCCAGATCAGCATTACCAAGCTCTGCTGCTGCGGGCCATTAGCATCATTCTTCTGAATCCCTGGATTGATGATGACCAGACCGGCCGAAGGTGCCTCTCACTCTGCCTTACCTGTCTTCACACAACAAAGCTTGTCATAGCTACAATGCCACAGCCAGCTTGAATCTATTGCCTAAAATACCATGTCGATTCTGCGCTTCTGGACTTGGTGAAAGCATAACACAGCTACTGTAGCATGTGTTGTACTCACTTCAAACTGCTTGTGCACCTCGTTTGCACAATTCCATCACTTGACAATTGAAGTTGCCGTTATGCAGATAGCAGCCCTGTGTGGGTTGCAGCGGCTTGCGGCCCTTGTCTGCATGCCTACAAGTGTGACATGACAGATCTCACCAAAAGCAGTACTGCTAGAGGGTCACAGAAGCTATGTCTTTCTTGAATGGTCCTTACATGTGTCGTACATTCTGACTTCTGGCTCAACCTCTTGTGAAGCTTTGCCTGCTTTCTCTCACCCCCAGTCGCAAGCCTTGACGCGCAGAGTGTGGACTCACAACCGAGCTGTAAAGCCTGTCTGTGCTGTGCTGAGTCTGTGTACAATGTCAGCTGTGTCTGGATGCTCGTGTGAAGCTTTGCCTGCTTGCTGCAGGCTTCTGGTGAAGCTCATGGCTCTGGTGGGGTCCTGGGACCCTCCCTTGAGGGGTCAACTGGTCTCAGAATGCGCTCAATGGTCAAGTGATGAGATGCAGCGGCTAATCATAGCTGTAGAACAGCACCTGACCATCACATACTTTGAGAACGACAACAGCATTGATGCTGCTACACACCAGGCCGTCAAGTTTCTCGCAATCATTTCTGAGGCCAATGACCAGTCGAAGGCGGTCCCATACTCCAACTTCTACCTAGATATTCTCAACAGTGAAGACTTTGATGTGAAACGTGACTATGTCAACTGGAAACGACCGGGGTTGCTGACTGACTCAGACTTCAGCTTTTGTCAGTATCCCTTTGTGTACGACCCTGCCACCAAGTCTGATATCCTGGCGTTTGAGAACACTGGAGAGATGAGGGAGCAGTTCCATAACGCCATTTTTGATTCCTTCTTCACAGGAGGCGCATGCCCTTACTTGGTTCTCAAGGTGAGATCACAATGGAAGCTTACCTGTTGCTCAGCATACATGACATGAGCTTATTGCATGTCCTGTCTGATGGCATAGGCTGCCTGTTGTTGGTCACTGGCAGTTGACAATGCCATGTTTAGCAGAACACAAACATCCTTACCATGACACCATTCAGTCTGGCTGCAGGTGCGGCGCAGTCCATATCTTGTGAATGACACCCTGCTACAGATACAGAATGCGTCAGCCAACAACACCCTGAAGAGGCCTCTCAAGGTCCAGTTCATTGGGGAGCAAGGTATTGATGAGGGTGGCGTCCAGAAGGTACTTGCTGCTGTGATACCAACTTTACATTGTACTCCCTGGTACTGCTCCACAGCCGTGCAGCTTTGCAACTGGATCATCTAGCAGCTTTGCAACTGGATTATCTGCACCAGCGTTGCACCTCACTGCTGCAGATGAACCCACAACTTGTGCATAACTTGCAGAAGGGTCCCATTGCATTGCCCTCCATGTGTTGTCCGAAGTGGTTGGACACATCATTGCTGACCTGACTGGCCCTGCTTTTGGCATTCCAGCTCTGTTTCTGCAAAACTACTCACTCTGTCAGTACTGTTGGTCACCTCCACTCGTGCATTGTAATCCAAACTTTCCCTCTGCTGGCCTGCACTCTCATGTTCTGTCAGCTCCCAGCTCGCTACCAGTAAGCTATGCTTTCAGGCCAGGATGTCTAATGAGTCACAACTGGCTCCTGACTGTGAGGTATAAAATGGAAAATGAATGAAATGCATGTAAGCCACACCTCTGGTCATGTGTCCTCTGCATGTGCGCAGGAGTTCTTCCAGCTGCTGATGCGTGACATGTTTGACCCAGACTACGGCATGTTCAAGCTGGACGAGGAGACACGCATGTACTGGTTCAGGGCGTCCAAAATAGACATGTCCATGGAGTTTGAGCTGGTGGGCACCATGATTGGGCTGGCCATCTACAACTCCCATCTGCTGGAGTTCTCTTTTCCCATGCTCACATACAGGTGAATAATCATAATAACAAAGTGAGACTCAGTAAATATAACCATCATGATGATAGTACTAACAGTAGTGATAATAACAATAACAACATTAAGAATAAAAATAAAAACAATATCAACAGCAACAGCAACAGCAACAGCAACAGCAACAGCAACAGCAACAGCAACAGCAACAGCAACAGCAACAGCAACAGCAACAGCAACAGCAACAGCAACAGCAACAGCAACAGCAACAATAACAATAACAACATCGCATGATGAGCTAGGTACATTCAGATGAGGTTGACAGAATGGCTCAAGACCCTTGCACGACATCAGTCAGAGACAGGGCAGTACAGATTGGACAGACGCTGTGCCAGACTGAAAACAGCTATATGTTGTGTGGGACAAACTGCTCCAAGGTGACAGACTTGGCCACTGTCAGCTGCTACAGTGGGCACTTCTGCACTAGACCCAGGGCATGTGTCAGCTGGGGTCATACTTGCAACAGACAGCCTGTGAGCTGTATCTATTGCTGACTCAGTGTGAAGCGTGCCTGTCAGCTCTCTGTTGTTGTGGGCAACATGCTCAATCATCAGCATTGTTTGGTGCACTTTGAGTTCCAGTGTACTGGTGAGTAGGCAATGCTGCAAGAAGTGGTTGTAAGGATCATGCACTTTGAACCTTACGACCACTTCTTGCAGCATTGTGTACTTACCAGTACTCTGGAATTCAAAGTGCACTGGCACGCAAGCCTGGAAAATCTCTCAAGGTGGCTATGTGCTGACAACCACATGCAATGATCAGTACTCAAGTCATGTGTGCAGTCAACCCCCTGATGCTGCCTCTGCAATCTGTACTCCAGAGGCTGATCTAGATTCACCAGTAGTTTAGCGCACAAGAGGTGAGCAAATGATAGAACATTTCTGTCTCCCAACATGAACATAATGTGTGTACAGGAAGCTGATGGGCCATAAGCCCACCCTGCAGGATCTGAAGGATGTGCACCCAACCATTTACCACAGCCTGCAAAAGCTGCTTACCCAAGACGGCGCCGCTCAGCTTGGCCTTGTTTTTCAGGTATGTCAGGGGGCACACCGGATCGTGTACTGCATCTGATGCTGTGTTGAATTCAGTACCCAAAAGTGAGTGCATGAGCTGTGCTAAGCTTGTCGGCGTGTTGGCGTGTTGAATGCTCTGTCTGTGGATTGTGAGTCCAAGCCCCATTGAGAAAGCAGGTTGTCACAGATCACAGGGGCACATGCAAATGCCCTACTCCCTGGAAGCCCTGTTCAAGCACAGCCTGATGTGACCACATCCGGCAGTAATGGCAGCGCCCAAGTGAGAGAGTCTGAAGGGTTGGCTGCAGGTAGAGCAAGAAGCTGACTTTGGGGAGGGGCTGGAGACTGTTGACATGTTGAATGCTCTGTGTGTGGACTGTGAGTCCAAAGCCCGTTGAGAAAGCATTGGCTGCAGGTAGAGCAAGAAGCTGACTTTGGGGAGGGGCTGGAGACTGTTGACTTGGAAGCTGAAGGGGCCGACACGCCGGTCACCGAAGACAACAAGCAGCGCTACGTTGACCTATACGTGCGTCACCTGTTGGAGACATCCATCCAGCGCCAATTTGATGCCTTCCAGAGAGGTTTCAAGCGGGTATGCCCACCACTCGTCTGTCCACAGGACAGATGCCTCAAAATGAAGATCTTGGGTATACAAAAGGATATTCAATTATCATCATCACCAGGATCATTGAAACTGCTTTGGAGAGACAACACTTGCCCTGCATGTGCCTAACTTATTATTACCCAGAGAAAGTATAGGTTATTTTCATCATCATCACTGTTGTTCTGTTATATTAGTAGTATTATTATTATCATCATTATTTTCATGTTCAACATCAGACCTGGGAATTTCTTCACATCAGGGCTGTGGTTCTGGCTGACCATGATGACAGCATCATAGAGTTGACTGCTGCTATGTGCAATTGCATGTGGCTACAAATTAGAAGCCATTTGCTGTGGGTTGCTGTCCATGGCATCAGTTGATTCTTTTGCTTGTGTTTAGTCAAGCAAGATGAGCGCAGCATGTTGCATGAACTGACCTACAACTTTAGGAGTACTTGTTGCATTGCTGATGATACGGCTGGCCTTGCACTAACTGACCTGTATACACGTTATGTAAATCTTGAAGTATTGAAAATCTTTTCAACAACAATTATATTACTTTAAAAGTTTATTAAAGAAATTGAAAAAGAAAAAAAAGTGCTGCGCGGTTGATAGTACTGCTGGCCTACATGCAGCTGTGTGGAGGGCCAGCCTTGAAGCTTTTTAGACCAGAGGAGTTGGAGAAACTGATCTGTGGGGGCCAGAACTTGGACTTCCTAGCGCTGGAGCAGCATACTCGCTATGACGATGGCTTCACTGCACACTCACAGGTAGCAAGCTTGCTCTGCAAGGCTCACATGGCAAATCATACCGGGAGCTCATCAGGACTGTACATACCTGACTCTGGGGGGGGGGGCATGAAATGAACGCATGCATGCATGGATGGAGGGATGGATGGATGAATGAATGCATAGATGGATCAGAACGTGAGTGAATCAATCAGTGAGTGAGGGAGGGAGGGAGGGAGGGAGGGAGGGAGTGAGTGAGTGAGTGAGTGAGTGAGTGAGTGAGTGAGCGTGTGTGCGTGCAAGAACAAATGAATGAGTGAGTGCATGACTGAATGAGTGTGTGTCCTCAGGCCGTCCAGTGGTTCTGGAAGGTGGTGCATGGCCTGCAGCCAGAGCAGCAGAAGCAATTGCTGTTCTTTGTGACCGGCAGTGATCGAGTGCCCATCAAGGGGCTAGCCAGCCTGACACCCCCCTTCACAATCAGCAGGGCGGGGCCGCACAGTGACCGGCTTCCCACAGCTCATACCTGCTTCAACCATTTGCTGCTGCCAGACTACCAAGTGAGACCCCATGCTGTGCTGGTTTGAATATGTTGGCTGCGCTTAATTGCTGCTGTAGTCTGTCATTGTGCTGCTGCTGCTCAGTTGCTGCAAGACTAGCACTTAGACGTGCTGTGCTGGTACTTCGAGACGCAATGTGTGGCTTTGGCATGAAAATCTGTGCACACAGCGTTGTAGGAGTTTTGTGGAGCGCGCAGTGTAGATGCACTGGTTGTATGTCTTCTTTGAAGACAATCACCTTGCATTCAGCACAGCGCTGTCTGCGTGGAATCCTAGTCACATGTGGGTAACTGGCATGGATGGGCCGTTCATTCTGCAACAGGCTTGGAACAGCTGCTTGAAATGCTGTTGTCCTGCAGGATCTGCAGTCTTTGCAGAAGCTTCTGCTTCTCTCCATCCAGAACTCTGAGGGCTTTGGACTCATGTGATGCAACCCCCTCTTTTATACTCTCCAGCATTCAACATAGACAACTATTTAGGTGTGCTTTGTGTTGTGTTGTACGGTATTGTATTGGCTACTTTTGTGTCAACATGCCAGAGCCTCTGTCTGCTTGTCTCATCATGTCATACTGTGAATGTGCTTATCGTGATGACATGATCCCTTTTTCGTATGCGCATCATCTGGCCCATACATGTCGCTTCATCACACACGGCTAATTCTGTGCCCTTCCAAATGTTCATCTGTTCGGATGGTTCATGATCATAATCGACACTTGCAAAGTTCTCTACAGTTCTCATAGATCTATGCATTGGTACCTTGCCTTTTGCATTTTCGACGCGAGTGTTGACGTGCCTTTCTCTTTGGTGACTGGTTTAAAATAAACTCTGAAGCGTGATCGTGATTGGTGACTGGTTACATTGTGAATATGATGCTTCAACCAGCCAAGTTGCAAAGGATTAACAGTACCTTCTGAAATGAAGCAGCATGACATGTCTGCAGTATGCTGAACCTGGGCAAACAGGTGCTGCCGTTTATAAAGCACCAATATCACTGAAGAGCCTTGTGTTGGTTGTGGACCAATAAGATGCTCTCAGCACTATTCATGCTCTAACAAACTGGCCGCTTGAGCAGTTGAAGCTCTAACACATTTTAGCGCGTACAAAAAATTAACAGCAGAAGCTTAAGCCATTCCCCACGCTCTCTATTGCATATGAATACTCACAGACTGATGACGTCAAAATTAATTGCAGAAACCTGACTTCTCAAAACTATGCTGTGACCTGAAATTACAAGAGCCTAGCACACTCCATCATGCTTCCTGTGACGGTGCTTGTTGGGGTGACGAGCATCGTGGTGCTCATTCTTCTTCACATGGACGCGGTGCTCCTTGGCAGCATCCTACAGGATCACCGTAGGTAAAAAAGAGAATAAAGAAAAGAAAGGTTCACACACACCACATTTTTACTTGCATGCTTGCTACAACACGCATTGTTATCACTGAGACAATCAACTGCAAATGCACAGCTTGGACACAGTCACAAGCACGATTGTGACTCCATACATCTGCACACGAACAAACTCCTTGGCACTGCTCAACATGGTTGGCTCAAGCATGAAGCGCAAAATCCATATTGCATTTGAATCCCAGAGAGAGTTTCTTGCATTGATGCACTACGATTGCAGATATCTTAATGTATTGCACAACTGCAAAGAGCACTCACCACCAACGACTTGCCCTCAGGTTTGTGGACATCATTGACATTGATGGTGAAGTGGCTGTCCAGGTACTCCACAGAGCGAGTGATGTCCTTAATCAGCTCATCCACCATGGACATGCTCATGTCCTCCCTGATCACTGCCCTCAGCAGCTTGGTCTCCCTGTACAGTAGCAACTCAACGTGTCAAATGGTAGACATGCAAGCCGTTGCTCAAACAAAAATGACCAGACGCCAAATCTTGATCAAGGGCCTAGTTTCTGGTCACAAGGTTGCCAATGGCCTTGGTGTGTACTGTTGAGTAGCTTGTACAGCTGCGCTGTCGAGGATTGGACGTGAGCAGCGTCACCATGTGTTGCTCACATCCAGACCTCTGCAGCACAGCTATACAAGGTGCTCAACAGTGGATATTGAGGCCATTGTCTGCCCGATGACCAGATGCCACATCTTCATCACTGCAGTTGCCCCCCCCTGCAGACCAGCACTTTTAAACGCCCATCGTACTAAGCTGCCATGGTACATCTTGCGCCTCAATACAGAAGCGCTCAAGCGTGAAAATCAAGATTCTTGCCTCTGCCTCTGAATGAGCACATTTGACAGCAGCATGCATGACTCAGGCAGCAAAACCAAGATTTATTGGCGCAGTTTAACAGCCAAGTCTTGTCAGCCATGTAAGAACAGCAAAGCAAGATCCCCCAGACAACAGAGCAGCAACATGGGCACATGTTGCAGAACAGTGACGAGCTGGCATGGCAGAAAGCAGAAAGCTCATGACGATGTCTCCAGATCCGCCGGGTGCTGATGTGCTTCCGAGTGGCGTGGTGTGAGAGCCCCCTTGCATAGCACCACAATTCAAGCCAGCTCCCACGCAGCTTGCTACCCATGTAAGACCAGCAAAAACAAGATCCACCAGATGCGTGCTATAAAGCAGCAGCACGCTGACAGCAAGAGACCCGCCTTGCATCAGGTGCCATGGTGTAGGCTGGCAGGACCCAGCCCCTCTGGCGTAGCTTATCAGCCAGGTCAAACTCAGTGTATTGGCGAGCCTCCTCCTTGCCATCTTTGTCCACAGTCTTGGTCAGACTGAAGGCCACCAGGGGCAGGGCATTGTCCTTGCTCAGGATCCTGAAGTGCCCTGCAGCCCAGCCACAAGTTTGATGACATGGTGATGGTATGTAAGAGTGTTTAGAGTGTTGCATCATGCATGTCTCCATGACATACACAAGGCTTTCTGTAGGGATGATATTGTGTCGTACAACATGCATAGCATCAGGTACTGTATGCACAGGTGCACTTTGTGCAGGAAGATCTATAGAGACTATGCAGTGTGTTGGGTATGTACCAAATAAAGTTACACTACAGCACAAAGCACTACGCAAATGGACCACACAAGTGCACATTGTACACAACTACATGCAAGGTCAAAGGCAGTACCTGTGTCTTCAATACCCTTCTGGAGGCGGCGCGCCACCTGCCCCAGGTTCATCATGATCTTGGTGTAGCCCTCCTTGCCCAGCCTCAAAAACTGAACACCATGAGAAAGGCCATGAATCATCTTACAGTTCATTGCAACATCAGTGTTCGGCAGCATGCTCAGTATTTTGCATGCTGTTGGTGTAGCCCTCCTTTACTAGTTGCTGAAACTGAACTCCACAAGAAAGGCCATGGATTGTACCAATCATGGGTAGGCGTTTGTGTGTACAAGCATCAAGTACTGTTCACTACACTACTTCTGTGACTTGTTGATCTTCTTAACAAGATGTTCCAAAAGCATGTAGTGAACAGTACTTGATGCTTGTACACACAAACGCCGTACTTCAGTGAACAGTTTTGTGAATGGTCTCTACATCCAGGCAAGACTATTGTGTGCCGCTAGTGCTCATGCTGTGACTTCACTTTGATGGCAACAGACGAAGGGACTTCAGGACCAGCGCTGTTGGTGCCAAGACAGTGCCTGCAACCCTCACAATAGGTGTTTGCAAACCATGCAAGCTATGAGCATTGGCTGTGCACCGCATTTCTCATCAGTCCCTATCATAGGATACAGTACATAATATGCATACTGGACACATCTGCTGGACGCAGCATCACAGCACAACAATTCCAATGCAGTATCAGTGCGAACCAGTATCGGTGCAGTATCAGAGCATTGCCAGAGATCACTGCAGCATTCCCATACGATGTTCAGGGTCTTGAGGACCATAATGTTTCTGCAGGACACAGTATGGACGCAGTTTCAATTTGACAGAAGAGGAAGGCTGGAAGCACCTGGTAGTACTGAGCAATGATCATGCCAGCACCCCTGGAGAAGTTGAGGGTGACAGAGGCCTGGTCGCTTCCCAGGTAGTTGACATGGAAGACAATAGACTCTGGCAGGTACTCCTTGCTCCTCCAGATGACCCAGCCCAGGCCGGGGTACACCAACCCATACCTGCAAGGCAGAGACTGTAGCTCAGCATGACTTGAATCAGTGCGGCATGACTGAGGGAGCACATGAGTGAGCAAGCGAGTGAGTGAGAGTCCATGAGTGGGTGAGTGAGTGAATATGGGTGAGTGAGTGAGTAGAAGTGAGTGAGTGAGCCAGTGAATGAGTGAGGGGATGAATATATGAGTGAACAAATGAATGAAATGCATGAGTCGATGATGATGTGAATAAATGAATGTGTGGTTACGAAGCAGTCAGGTTCAGCAAATCTGGACCCAGCAAAGCATGCTTTTGCAATCCCAGCTGCCTGAACAATGAGATGTGGGGAACAGGACTTACTTGTGGCCACTGGTGTTGATGGAGCAGACGTTCTTGAGGCGGAAATCCCACTTCAGATCAGGTTCCACAAAGGGGGCCACGAAGCCACCGCTGGCAGCATCCACGTGAATCTTCACGTCATAGCCCTGTATGCATCTCAGATGATGAATTGCGTGCATTGGGGCCAATTCATGCATATCATTTGCTGAACCGTAGTGCCATTTTGCATGCATGTTACTTGTTGGACTGTGCATGTTGACACCATTTGCACGCATGTGAACAGCAAGAAACATGTGTCAGCACCATTTGCCTGTGTATGTCATGGTTGGGTACCTTCAGATGCACTACTCCACAGGACTGCTCAACAGGGCGCAGCTCGCATGCATGCTTTTCTTATGCAACCTGGAGCACTCAAGCAGGAAACTACAGCCTACTAACGGGTCCATGTGCTGATGCAAATCGCTGTTAAATGTGTATTGTACGGCATACCTTCTCCTTGTTGAGCTTCTCCACAAGCTTGTCCAGCTTCTCAATGTCCTCATACTCTCCTGTGTATGTACTACCCAGAATACCACAAATCCCTGCATTCCCCGAACAACATATCCTTAAATTACATGTCCATATCATTACACCTTGCAGGAACATTGCAATCCACACACACGCCACGTGCTCAACATACAACCCCGCTTCATATCCCACAGAAGCTCTTATAAAAACTTGTAACGTGGTTGTCATTAGCACAGGCTGATCATCCCATGCGCTATGTTACCAAAGCTCCCCTGCTGCAGAGAGCAGAAAACAAAGCAGGGCAGAGGTCAAAGCAGAGCAGAGGATAAAAGCAGAGGGCAGAGCAGAGCAGAGCAGAGAAGAGCAGCAGACACACACAGCGGAGAAACTGCAGAGGGTGCCCTAGCCCTGAAAATTGAGCATGAGGTGCCTTGCAGCAGCAAGCACAGGCCTCACTGAAGGCTGCAGGGAGTCAAAATGCAGGAGGAAGCAGCTACCCAAGAAAAGTACAAACAGAAGCCAGCAAGACGAGGCAGCCATGAGGTCAAATGCCTTCCCAATGGCCAATGTACAAATGCAAGAAGCGGTACAAGGCTGGTTTATAGGTGCATGGCACTGTCATCAGGACAGAGGGTGGGGGCCAAGAAGATGTCAGCGAAGGGTTTGATCAAAGCCTTTGATGACATCTTCTTGACCCCCACCCTCTGTCCTGATGACAGTGCCATGCACCTGTAAATCAGCCTTGCTCGCCTTCTTGCATTGGCCTGCATACCACCACATGGTCTGTCAGAAATGAAAACAGCATCGTGTCAGACCTGGTGTTGCACTGCAAACCTGCTGAAGCAACCTGCATCCATAGAAAGTGACTGAAAACAGACATGAACGAAGATCAAGGAAGACTGGGAGAAGAAGAGAAAGTCTCACCAATAGTGTTCTCGTCCACCAGCTCAATGGCCTTCTCAGGAGTGAGCACGAAGCAGTCATTGGTGAGATGCACAAACTTCTCCACATCAAAGTATCTGGTGAACTTTTCCCAGCACACCTGCAAGCAGCACATTTGCATGCTCCCAGATACCTGTGGTGTTCTGCTTTGATTTTTCCCCCCAACAGGTCAGACCTAAAGAACAGGCAAGATTTAGTAGCGATGCTTGTCAGTGATGCTTGTCAATTGACAATGCAAAATTGCGTTTTGCTGGCAGTTTGCTATGATGCCCACACAGACACGAGCCTGTTTTGTTTTGGCTTGTTGGGTGCATGACAACATAAACTGATAGCATGATGCTGTTGTTGGTGTGGCCAGCATTTACTGTCATGACCAGGTTTGTAGCACAGCGCTTGCTGTTCATGCTACATCCATTCATCGTGCCCGCATGCATGTCAACATTCTGAGACAATTCTACTGGTGAGACTTTCAAAGGGTTAGCATGGCAAGCACCACCTGGCGTCCATCCATTGCAACCACATGTCATTCAAGCTTCCTTTCAAGCCTCCTTGTAACCTGCCTTTCAAGCTGCCTTTCAAGGCGCCTTTTGAAGACAGCAGCAACTGGAGGATGTTCTCATTGTGGGTGTGTAGGCACCCACCTGAACGTTGTAGCCCATGATGAGGTTGGGCTTGTTGGTGGGCTTGCCCTGGGCCTCCATTCGTGCCTGCCACCTCTTCTTCATGGCCAGCCCTGCCAGCATGATTGCTTCACTGCTGCCCAAAGTAGAGGTTCCCACTGAGTCTTCTACCCCGATTGAGGGGGCATGGTACAACTGCGCCAGCATTGCAACACACCTGCACAGACAGACAGCATGGGTTTTCTCACAGCTATGCATTGAGCAGCATGATAGTGTTGATGCTGCTGACAGTGTAGGTTCTTGCAGAGTTCTGTGTCGAAATGTCTGGGGCAACATAACGATATGGCGGTGAGCGCTGGCAGCAAACCTGCAGAGACAAAACCATCAGGGTGTAAATGCAAGGTTGGAGGTGTGGTGTTGTAGGCATCAGCTGCCTATGATTGTAAGTCATAGCTAAAGTGTCTGCCAAAGTGCAAGGTGTACAACATAGTTATGCCAACATTACAGCAGAATGGTCAAGCGGGGGTGTGCAACAATTGACAAATCTGCATGGCAAATGGCCAATGTAAGGTTGGTCACCATCTGTACTGACTTCCTGTAGACACACCACCAGCAAAACAGGCAAACGACAACCCATGCCTGCTTAGACATTACGTGCACAGTAAGTATAGCCTGTCCAAACAGCAGGTGCCCAAACATAATCTTCTCCTGACCTGTTGTCACAAGCTGCATCAAACACATGATACTCAAACTATACAGTGAAGCATAGATTTAGAATGTCATTTCACATGCCAGTGATGAACTGACAGCATCGCGGACATAGACAATCAGGCAGCCTGAAACAGGCTGTTCCTATCAACATGACAGATAGTGTATGTAAACTGCACATGTCCATCTATTGGTCTGTTAGTACAGGCTCTGTGCTTCAGCACATACGGCAGACACGCACCTGTTTTGGATCTCTGTGGAGCTTGGGTATTGCTCAGCGTCAACGTAGTTGACATTCATGGACTCAACAATCAGCTTCTCAACCTCTGGCTCCATCCAGGTGGTCACAAAAGATGCCAAGTTGAGCCTACATGTTCATTTAGTTTGATACACCTAGAGCAGGACGAGCTTTGACATGTCTGAAAAGCCTTCAGGCCTTACCTAGGGTTGCAGTCTAGCTGACGCATGTCTTTGATCAGCTGGTAGACAATTGATGGTGGCATGGATCCATCTGGTATCCTACATAGTGCAAGCTACGGTTGCAAACAAGATTAAAGAGATCTGGAGACAAGATCCCCGATGTGATAAGCTGTGTACCTGTCTTTGGGAGTTGGCTGGGCGTTATAACGCGATGCAAAAGCGCTTTCAACCCACGCATCGTCTTTGCTTTCTCGTTCTGTGGTAGCAAGCTGTTTTTTGGCCTCGGAGGTTCTAGATCTCTTCGACATGGCGAAGCTACCGCAGTCCTTCCTAGCTCAAGACGTTTATGCCTAGCGTATGTCTGCAGTCGCCAGGGAATTGTTCAAAGAGAAATGGTAAGCATTTTCCAATTTGACGGGTTTTGCTCCTATAGTATCAAGCGCTTAGCGCTTGCATGGGTGGTCTTGCTGACACTGCGCATCTTCGGCGAGTACAGACATCGATCACCCTCCCATCAAAGACATGCTAGCTTGCGTTGCAAATTTCAGCTGTCATGGTGTGCAGCAATACTGTGCGATCGTGCAACGATGATCGACATAGTCGCACCATCGGCGTCTGATTGATCAACCGTCAGGATTGGCAGAGAACGCCATGCAAGCAGTGGGTATGCGCCGCAAGAAGCGAATGCACAGTAGGACGCACCTTTGGACCAAGCAAACTCCAGTTCTGCGGCTATTCTGCAGATGCCCTCGACGTAGAAGGTATATGGTCAAGGATACTAGATGCCGAGTAATTGATAGCTGCTTTTGCCACAATGGATGTGTGACAATTTCCACAACCTTGCCTGGCTGCATAGGGCATCTGTTGGACCATTTCTGTGATCCAGGCATGTCTCCAATCTCTGACAATTACTGGATCCTTGAGAACGTATGACTGAGATCCAATCGATCAAAGAATATCTTTGCGCATGCATTGCCCAGCTTCCAGCCGTTTTGAATCAAGCTGCACAAAGTCTTTCTGTCTTTTGGGGCTCCTGATGCGCGTACTTGGGGCAGGAGTGGGGAAGTGCTCGTGAATGCCATCGAGACCATGCAGCACAACAATGGTTCCCAAAATATCAACAAAGTTTGATCATGTAATTTGCACATTGGAGCTACACATCACAAAGCGTTTCCGTTGACTCACAGCGGCCTACGAATACAGCTGCTGTGCTGCACAACAGATGCAAAAAGCTCACCGGGACATCGACAATTTGCACAGCCTCTCAGACGACTTGACTCACATTGCTGGAGTTTAGACATATACATTAGTCTATATATGCTCTGAAGTGCCTAAACGGGATGCGCAGGTGCAAAATCTGCATCAATTTCATATGATATTTGGTGTTCGTAGCCAGAAAGCATTGTGCCAAAGACAATCGAGCTGGCAGAACAATGTCAACAAAGACAGACTTGTACGTGCAAACACGGTGACCTCTGTTCAGCAGGACCTGAATGCTGAGCTATCTATTATATGCTTACTCACTGTCATCATCTGGCTCCTGCTTCTGACGCCATAGGAAGGCAGAGTAGATGCCAGCAACTCCCAATGCTGCAGGCAAAAGCGACAGTAGGTTTGCGTTTAACAACAGGCAAGACAGCCTGTGAGACCAGTGTGGAATCAGGTTGCTGTAGAACATCTTTGGAATGTGAGTCATGTACATGACAATGACCCCTTATTCATCATGCTGTCAACATAGATGTGATGTACATGAATAAGACTGCTCGTTCCTCTCAACAAGGTATACGTACCAATGAGGACAGTCTTGCCCAATGCGCTAGTGGCATGGAAAAACTCAGCTGGCACACCACTGCCTGTCATCATCTCCCGCTCTCTAACAGTGTATTTGCCAGCAGGCAGCTTTAGCACTTGACCCGCTGCAGATAGTTGGATTGCATCAGCAACAAAGTAGCTGTTACAGCACATTGTTGACAGCCAAACAACAGGAGAGAGCAAAACAGCAGACAGCCTGCTTGTGACTTACTGCTCAGCCTATCAAGATCAACTCCTGGGTTGAGAGCCTCCATTTCAGCTTTTGTTATGTTACGCTTCTCCATGATGTCTTGCAACACCTCTCCTTCCCTGACAGGGTATGTTCTGTAGGTGGCAGGGCCAATTCCTGCCAAAATTTCCCTATCTCTTGATGACAGCTTGCCACCAGGCAACAATATAGTTTGGCCCTCTACCAAACTATCAGGGTTCATGTCATGGTTCAGGGCAACCAA
>JAABUK010002709.1_pt1 | contig 31386 bp, 29 predicted proteins | sample 5559141 | NCBI WGS metagenome assembly JAABUK01 (sample SAMN10711869, study PRJNA513367) | rock metagenome | isolation source: Antarctica rocks | place: Antarctica: Victoria Land, Pudding Butte nord | collected 2016-01-03
CCTCACCCCGACCCTCTCCCGGAGGGAGAGGGAGCAGGACGCCCCTTGCGGACCACCAGTGTCGTCCACGCGCCTTCCTGGATCGCGCGCTCCAGCCGCAGCCCCTGCCGCCGGTGCGCCGCGGCCACCAGCCTCGCCTGGCTATCCAACAGCCCTGCCAGGATCGCCGTCCCGCCGGGCGCCAGGGCCGCCGCCAGGTCCCGCGCCATCCGGCACAGGGGCCGCGCCAGGATGTTTGCCAGCACCAAGTCATACGGCCGTCCCGCCTGCACCGCCGGGGCGTGCCAACCATCGGCCAGCAGCGGACGCACCAGCCGCGCGACGCCGTTCATCGCCGCATTCTGCCCGGCGACCCGGACCGACCACGGCTCGATATCAGTCGCCAGTACTGGCCGGCGCAGCAGCTTCGCCGCCGCCATCGCCAGGATGCCCGAGCCAGTTCCCAGGTCCAGGATGCTGCACGGACGCCGCCGGGCCACGATCTCCAGCGCGCGCAGGCAGCCGCGGGTGGAGCCATGCTCGCCCGAGCCGAACGCCAGCCCGGCATCCAAGGTCAGCACCAGCCGTCCCGGCGTACTCACGCCATCCTGGTGCGTGCCGCGTACGGCGAAGCGGCAGCCCACGAGCTGCTCCGGAAAGGCCTCGTAGGTCCGGGCCAGCCAGCCATCCGCCTCGGTCGGCGCGCGGCCCAGCGGCGCTGAGACACCGGTCAGCATCTCGGCCAGCGCCAGCGCGCCCTGCAGGGCGTCATCGCTCGCGCCCACGTCGCGCACGCCCTCGATCCGCCAGATGCGGGCGTCCTCATCGGCAAGAAAGAACCCGATCGTCTCGCAAACGGTGCTCAGGGCGGACTCGTATGCCTCCAGTGCCGGCTCTGGCACCTCGACCGACAAGGTTTCCAGCGGCCCTGCCCGGCGCTTCATGCGCGCCGCCTTCTGTCCGACCTTGGTACGCTAAGGCGTTGTCCGGCCAGGCACTGCTCCCTCTCCCTCCGGGAAAGGGTCGGGGTGAGGGGGCCTTGGCTGCAAAGCTGAAAACTGCCAATGCCGCAAGAACGCTGCTGCTTCGGCCCAGGGACGGTGCTGGCCCTCCCCCTCACCCCGACCCTCTCCCGGAGGGAGAGGGAGAGGGAGAAGGCAGCCTCACCCAGCCAGCAAGCGCCCAATGACAACGCCATCACGCCTCCGGCGCCTTCTCCACGTAGCTGTCCATCAAATGCTTCTGCCCGGCATGCTCGAACTCGATGGTCAGCTTGTGGTCGTCCACGGCCTGCACGACGCCATAGCCGAACTTTTGGTGGAACACCCGCGCGCCGGCCTCGAACAGCTCCTCCCGCGCCGGACGCGCCGGCTGCTCCCACGCTGCAATGGCCTGCGGCCGCCGGGCGGCAAGCGGCCCGTTGACGAACACGCTTGGCGCCGACATCAGCCGAGCTTCCCGCTGCATGGCCACGGACCCCGCGCGCTCGACATGCTCCTCCGGCAGCTCGTCCACGAAGCGGCTGGGGATGCTGCTCTGCCAGTTGGCATACAGGCGGCGGTTGGCGGCATGGCTGACGATTGCGAGCTTGCGCGCCCGGGTCAGGCCGACATAGGCCAGGCGCCGCTCCTCCTCCAGCCCCTTCAGCCCGCCCTCGTCCAGGGTGCGCTGGCTGGGGAACAGCCCCTCCTCCCAGCCCGGCAGGAACACGGTGTCGAACTCCAGCCCCTTCGCCGCATGCAGCGTCATCATGCTGGCGCGGTCGCCGTCGGCGTTCTGCTCGTTCTCCATCACCAGCGAGACATGGTCCAGGAACCCGGCCAAGCTGTCGAAGTCGGCCAGCGCCCGCACCAACTCCTTCAGGTTCTCCAGCCGGCCCGGCGCGTCCGGCGACTTGTCGGCCTTCCACATGTCGGTATAGCCGCTCTCGTCCAGTACCGTCGCCGCGACCAGCACGTGCCCGTCCCGTGGCAGCGCCTCCCGCCACCGCGCGAAGGACTGGAACATCTCCCGCAGCGCGCCTCCGACCCGCCCCTTGAGCGCTCCGGACACCGCCAGCCGCTCCGCCGCCAGGGCCAGCGGGATGCCCTGCTCCCGCGCCGCCATGTGCATGGTCCGCAGCGCCACCTCCCCCACGCCGCGTCGGGGCACGTTCACGACGCGCTCGAACGCCAGGTCGTCGGCGGGCTGGTGCAGCACGCGCATGTAGGCGATGGCGTCGCGGATTTCCGCCCGCTCGTAGAAGCGCAGTCCGCCGACCACCCGATATGGGATGCCGAGGGTGATCATACGCTCCTCGAAGGCGCGGGTCTGGGCCGAGGTGCGGACCAGGATCGCCATCTCCCCCAGCTTGTGCCCGTCCCTGCGCAACGCCTCGACCCGGTCGCCGACCATGCGGGCCTCCTCGTCCGAGTCCCACAAGCTCACGACCTGCACCTGCTCGCCGTGGGCGTCGTTACGGCCGGAGCGCAGGGTCTTGCCGAGCCGCCCCTCGTTGTTGGCGATCAGCCCGGCGGCGGCGGCCAGTATCGGCGCCGTGGACCGGTAGTTGCGCTCCAGCTTGACGATCTTGGCGCCGGGAAAATCCTTTTCGAAGCGAAGAATATTCTCCACTTCCGCGCCGCGCCACGAGTATATCGACTGGTCGTCATCCCCGACGCAGCAAATATTTCTATGCCCCTGCGCCAGCAGCCGCAGCCACAGATACTGCACCAGGTTGGTGTCCTGATACTCGTCCACCAGGATGTAGCGGAACCGCCGGTGGTAGTCGGCCAGGATGTCCGGCTGCGTCCGCAGCACCTCCGTCATGTGCAGCAGCAGGTCGCCGAAGTCCGCCGTGTTGAGCTGCTTCAAGCGGGACTGATACGCCGCATACAGGTTGCGCGACTGGCCGCCGGCGAAGTCCCCCTCCTCGGCCGCCGTTACCCGGTCCGGCGTCAGGCCGCGGTCCTTCCAGCGCTGGATCATGCCCATCAGCGCCTGGGGCGCCCAGCGCTTGGGGTCTATGTGCGCCGCTTCCATCACCTGCTTGAGCAGGCGGAGCTGGTCGTCGCTGTCCAGGATGGTGAATCCGCTCGTCAGCCCCACCAACTCCGCGTGGCGGCGCAGCATCCGGGCGCACAGGGCATGGAAGGTGCCGAGCCACAGCCCTTCCGCCGGGCGGTTCAGCAGGTGGCCCACACGCTCCCGCATCTCCTTGGCGGCCTTGTTGGTGAACGTCACCGCCAGCACCTGCCCCGGCGCCGCCTTGCCTTGCAGCAGGATATGGGCGAAGCGCGTCGTCAGCACCCGGGTCTTGCCGGTACCGGCGCCGGCCAGCACCAGCACGGGACCGTCCACGGCCTCCACGGCGTCGCGCTGCTCGGGGTTCAAGCGGGTGAGGTAATCGGTCATAAGGCAGATATGCGCGGCATCCCCCCGCCTATAGAACAGGTGCCGAACGCGGCCAACCCGGCTGGACGTCTTTCGTCCAGCCCGGCTGGACGTCTTCCGTCGAGCCTAGATGGACGTCTTCTGCCCAGCCCGGATGGACAGCCTACGTCGGTTTCGGCTGGACTTCTTCCGTCCGGCTCAGACGGACGCCTTCCGTCGAGCCCGGCTGGACGCCTTCCGTCCAGCCCGGATGGACGCCTTCCGTCCAACTCAAGCACGCCCTCCTCCCTCCTCATCCGCCTGTTGGCCCTATCGGCCCGGCGCGGATCGTTGCTGTTGGCGGTTGGCATCTTCGGCGGCGTTGCATCGCCAGCTCTGGCGGCGGCGTTCAAGGGCGTCATCACCCCCACCGTGCTCATGATGATGACCCTGGTGCTGCTGCGGGTGGACCCTGCCGGCACCCTCGCGCACCTGCGGCGCCCGGTGCGGGTGGGCGCCATCATCGCCTTCCTGCTGCTGGCCTGCCCGGTGCTGACCTGGGCGGTCGTCGCGCCAATGCGTCTGGACGCCGGCATTACGGCGGGGCTGGTGATCTTCGCCACCGGGTGCGCCGCCACGTCCTCTCCGGCCTTCGCCCGCATGGTCGGGCTGGACCCGGAGCTGAGCCTGGCCGTGACGCTTGCCACCACCTTCCTCGTGCCGCTGACCGCGCCGCCGATGGCTCTGTTGCTGCTGGGGGTGGACCTGTCCATCGGCACCGGCGCCTTCATGGTGCGGCTCGGGCTGATCGTCGGGCTGCCGATGCTGCTGTCCCTGCTGCTGCGGCGGCTGCTCGGCCCGGCGAGGCTGCTGCGCTGGGCGGATGCAGTAGACGGGCTGCTGGTGTGGCTGGTGGTGTTCTACGGCTTCGCCGTCATGGACGGCCTGGGAGCACGGATGGCGGCGGACCCCGGCTGGGTGGTGCAGGCAGTGGTTGCCGCCTTCGCCGTGGATTACGGGCTGAACCTCCTGACGGCCGGCGCCTTCGCCGGGTTTGGCGCAGGGGCGGCAGCAACGGCGGGGCTGATGAGCGGCAACCGCAACATGGCGCTCTATCTCGCCGTGCTGCCGGCGGCGGCCGACCCGCGGGTCGCACTGTTCTTCGGTATCTGCCAGTTCCCGCTGTTCCTCAGCCCGTTCCTGCTACGTCCGCTTTACCGGCGGCTGGTGCCCGCGGCACGGGGATGACGGTCCCCTGCAACGAGGTGCCGCTGCCCGGTGGCCGCATTACGCCCGGCGTGATTCGGGCCGGCGAAACAGTGCGCCGCTGTTCTTGACGCCACGCTGATGCGGCTGGCCACCTTGGCCGCGCACGGCCGATGCCGCGGCGCTGCTGCCATGTCCGAGTAGGCGGCCCACTGCCTCCGCTGGATCCGGCTCTATCGCCAGGCCCTGGCTGGCCACTGAAGAAAACCGCAGCCCGGAGCCTTGCATCAGATGCAGTCTCGATATATCTCTTACTTCGATACATCGAAATTGTATCAGGAAAACACGATGCACCACCACGACCATCCCAGCCGCAACCACGGCAGGCGCTTCGTCCGCGGGCTGTTCCGCGGCGGCCCAGGCCATCCTCACACCCACGAACACCCGCAAGACCGTGAGCACAGCCGCGACGGGCGCGGTCCGGGCCGCGGCGGCCGGAGGCCGGGCCGGGTCTTCGACCATGGCGAGTTGCGCCTGGTCGTGCTCGCCCTAATTGCCGAGCAGCCCCGCCACGGATACGAGATCATCAAGGAAATCGAGGACCGCACCGCTGGAGCGTATAGCCCCAGCCCAGGCGTGATCTATCCGACGCTGACGATGCTTGAAGAAATCGGCCACGCGACGGTGGAGGAAAGCGGCGGCAAGAAGCTGTATGCGATCACCCCGGACGGCGCCGCCTACCTCGCCGCAAATAAGGCCGCCCTGGACGCCGCGCTCGGCCGAATGCAATCCGTCAGCGCGATCCATGGCGGCGGCCCGGCACCGCAGATCATCAGGGCAATGGAAAACCTGAAGCTAGCGCTCCGCCTTCGCCTAAGCCGCGGTCCGCTGACAGAGGATCAGCTTCGCTCCGTTGCCGCCGCGCTCGACGCTGCCGCAATGACGGTTGAGCGGAGCTAAGCGGCACCCCGGCACGTCACAGGCCGACTCCGTGGCGCCGGCCTGTCTGCCTCAATAGCTGGTCAGGCCGCCCCCGCCTCTGCCTTCTTCGTCCGCACTCCCAGCAGGTGCGCGATGGCAAATGTCAGGTCCGGGCGGTTCAGGGTGTAGAAGTGAAACTCGTCCACCCCGTTCGCCTGCAGCAGGCGGACCTGCTCCGCCGCCAGGATGGCAGCAATCATGCGCCGGGTCTCGGGATCGTCCTCGGTTCCTTCGAACATCACGCCCAGCCAGTCCGGCACGCTCGCCCCGCACATGGCGCTGAACTTGGCGGCTTGGGCATAGTTGGACACCGGCATGATGCCCGGCACGATGGACGCCGTGATCCCAGCCGCCAGCGCCCTGTCCAGGAAACGCAGGAACACCGTCCCATCAAAAAAGTACTGGGTGATCGCCCGAGTGGCCCCGGCATCCAGCTTGCGCTTCAGGTTGTCGAGATCATGGTCCGCGCTGACCGCCGTCGGATGCACCTCGGGATATGCCGCCACCGAAACCTCAAAATCCGCGACCCGCTTCAGCCCGGCCACCAAGTCGTTGGCATAGGCATACCCATCCGGATGCGGCTGATACTCCTGGCCCGGCGGAGCGTCGCCGCGCAACGCAACGATGTGCCGGACGCCAGCGTCCCAGTACTGCCGGGCCACGTCGTCCACCTCCCCGCGCGACGCGCCGACGCAGGTCAGGTGCGCCGCCGGGTGCAGGTTGGTTTCCGTCACCAGCCGCGTGACCGTCGCATGCGTCCGCGCCTGGGTTGTGCCGCCAGCGCCATAGGTGACCGATACGAAGCGCGGCGCCAACGGTTCCAGCCGGCGCACGCATGTCCAAAGCTGGGCTTCCAACGCATCGTTCTTGGGTGGGAAGAATTCGAACGACAGCGCCGGCGCCGGCAGGGCGGGCGCACGGGCCGGCAAGGCGTCGAAGCGCGGGCCGGTCAGCCAACGCTCCAGCGTAGGTGCAGCGTCGGCCTGGGGACGGCTCATCTCGTTCATGGGCGTGGTATCCGGGTTGTGATCGTGCAACAGATGCGCAGTGTCGTCTAATATACGACGGTAAGACCACAACGCCACCCATACGCTCACGTTGGGTTGGAAACCGGACCGGCTGTGGTTCTGCCGCGCCGCCGCAACCGGGCCGCACGACGGCCCTTAGGGATCAATATGCTGCGACACGCGTACCGGCCTCCAGCCTATACCCTCCTGCTTGCGGCAGCCCTAGCGATGTCCGCCTGCACCAGCCGCCCCGCTCCCGCCGGCGAAGATGACGTGGCCCAAGCCGACCAGGTGAACGATCCGCTGGAAGGAACCAACCGCTTCCTGTACCGGATCAATGACGGGCTGGACACCTACGTCTTCCGGCCCGTCGCGGTCGGGTATCGCCGGGTCGTGCCAGGCGGAGTGCGGCGGTCAGTCCACAATGTACTGGCTAACGTCAGCAGCCCCGTCGTGTTCGTGAACGACGTGCTGCAAACCAAGCCGCGCCGGGCTGGGGACACCATGATGCGGTTTCTCATCAACTCCACGGCCGGGGCCGCCGGCCTGTTCGACGTGGCGACGGGCTGGGGCTATCCCGCGCATGGCACTGACCTGGGCGTGACGCTTGCGCTGTGGGGCGTCGGGGACGGGCCGTATCTGTTCGTACCGGTCATCGGACCCAGCGGCGCACGTGACTTGTCGGGCTACGCCGGCGACGTGCTGGTTGACCCGCTGACCTGGGCTAGTTTCGGCGGCAGCGCGGCCGTGGATGGCACGCGCTTCGGCGTCGGCGCCGTGGATGCGCGGGAACGGCTGATCGAGACGGTTGACGACGTGAAGCGCAACGCGCTCGACCCCTACGCCACCTTCCGCAGCGTGTATCGCCAGAACCGGCAATCCACGATAGAGGCCACCCGGAACGACCGCCGGGCCACCGTTCCCGCCTGGTTCAACCGTTGAGGACATTTGACCTTATGCTGACACGCCGCAACACCCTCCTGCTCGGCGCCGCCGCCGTCGCCACCCTGGTCGCCGCGCCGCGGGCCTGGGCGCAGGATGCCACCGGGTTCGTCGTCAACCTGGGCAACCAGCTCGCCGCCATCGTCAACGGCCCCGGCAGCTACGAGGAGAAGAAGCGCCGTCTGGAGCCGCTGATCGAGCAGGCGGTGGATGTGGACACGATCGGTCAGTTCTGCCTTGGCCTGTACTGGCGCCGGGCCAACCCGCAGCAGCAGCAGGAGTTCATACGGCTGTTCCACACGGTGCTGATGAACAACATCGGCGGCAAGCTCGGACAATTCCAGGGCGTGACCTTCCGGCCGACCACGACCACCCAGCGTGACGGGGACAGCGTCGTCGGCACGATCATCCAGCGCCCGAACCAGCAGCCGAACAACGTGCAGTGGGTGGTCAGCACCGCCACCGGCCGGCCGAAGATCATAGACGTCCAGGCAGAGGGCGTCAGCCTGCGCTTGACTCAGCGCAACGACTACAGTGCCTACATCAGCGGCCACGGCGGCAGCGTGGACGCGTTGCTGGCGGCCATGCGGCGGCAAGCCGGGACGGCATAACTGCGGGTCCTTAAAAGCCGCACTTTGCTCCCTCTTCTATCGGGAGGGTTCCAGGCTGAGCGGGTGTTCACGCGGGGTCTTGCCTAGCGAGATCGACATTCCGGCGGCGCACGCCGCGTTCCGGTTTTGCAGCCGACATCCCCTCGCCCCGGCCCTTTTCCGTAGGGGACATGACGACCCTGCTTACTGCTCGCGGCCCCAATTCCAGCGGCCGGACCGGGCCGGCATCATAGGGTCCGGCCAGGGTTCCGAGGGCCGCGGAGCCGACCTAGCAACGCTTTCATAGACCGTCACCGGCTCGCCCCCACGCAGGAACGCATCGCAGGTACGCATGCCGATTGCACCCAGTACGGTGCGCGACGCGATGTTGCTGTCCTTGGCGACCGCGAACACGCGGGGCAGGCCGGCTTCATGCGCGAAGCGGAGGGCGGCACCTGCCGCCTCCCGGGCATAGCCGTGACCCCGGCATGCCGGGTTGAACGCGAAGCGCAACGCCGGGCTGCGTCCATCCGGACGGTCGTGGATGCCGGTGATGCCCAGGGCTGGGCCGCCCGCGGCCGGACGCGCGATCCACATGCCGACGCCTTGGGCCGCCCAGTACTGGGCGTCGGCTGCCAGCTCCTCCGCAACTTGCGTAGGGGTCCGGATGCCGCCGAGCATTTGCGCGTAGGTGGCCGGATCACCCTTCAAACGCAGAAGGTCAGGCAGATCGGCCCATCCCACCGGCGACAGATGCAGCCGCCCAGTGCGGATATGCCAGGACGGGTTCATGAGAGACTACCTGCTCCCTCTCCCGCCGGGAGAGGGTTGGGGTGAGGGGGTTTTAGCTGCGGAGCACAAGGCCCCAGGCGCCGGTAGCTTGCAGTCACACGCTGGCCGGGACTGCGCCTCAAGACCCCCTCACCCCGGCCCTCTCCCGGCAGGAGAGGGAGCAGCACTGCCCTACCGTGCCAGGGGACGATACTTGATGCGGTGCGGCTCCGTCGCGGCGGCGCCGAGACGACGTCGCTTGTCCTCTTCATAGGCCTGGAAGTTGCCCTCGAACCACTCGATGTGGCTGTCCCCCTCGAAGGCCAGGATGTGCGTCGCCAGCCGGTCCAGGAACCAGCGGTCGTGGCTGATGACCACCACGCAGCCAGCGAACTCCGCCAGCGCCTCCTCCAGCGCGCGCAGGGTGTCCACGTCCAGGTCGTTGGTCGGCTCGTCGAGCAGGATGACGTTGCTCTCCGACTTCAGCATCTTCGCCAGGTGGACGCGGTTGCGCTCGCCGCCCGACAGGATGCCGACCTTCTTCTGCTGGTCCGATCCCTTGAAGTTGAATGCGCCCACGTAGGCCCGGGACGGCACCGCCCGCTTGCCCAGGTAGATCACGTCGGTGCCGCCGCTGATCTCCTCCCAGACCGACTTGCCGGCGTCCAGGCTGTCGCGGCTCTGGTCCACGTAGCCCAGCTTCACCGTCTCGCCGACCCGCAGATTACCGCCGTCCGGCTCCTCCTGCCCGGTGATCATCCGGAACAGCGTTGTCTTGCCCGCGCCGTTCGGCCCGATCACGCCGACGATGCCACCGGGAGGCAGCTTGAAGTCCAGGTCGTCAATCAGCAGCCGGTTGCCGAAGGCCTTGCGCACCTTCTCGGCCTCGATCACCAGGCTGCCCAGGCGAGGACCCGGCGGAATCACGATCTCCGCCACCCCGGTCGACATCTCCTGCGACTTCGCCTGCATCTCCTCATACTTGGCGATGCGGGCGCGGCTCTTGGTCTGCCGGGCGCGGGGGCTGGACTGTATCCATTCCTCCTCGGCGGCGAGGGCGCGCTGCCGGGAGCTTTCCTCCTTTTCCTCCTGCTGCAGCCGCTTGCGCTTCTGCGCCAGCCAGGACGAGTAGTTGCCCTCGAACGGGTAGCCGCGGCCGCGCTCGATCTCCAGGATCCAGTTGGTCACATTGTCCAGGAAGTAGCGGTCATGGGTGATGATCATCACCGTCCCCGCGAACTCGCGCAGCGTCTGCTCCAGCCAGGCGACGGATTCTGCGTCCAGGTGGTTGGTCGGCTCGTCGAGCAGCAGCAGGTCCGGCTTTTCCAGCAGCAGGCGGCACAGTGCCACCCGGCGCCGCTCGCCGCCCGACAGCCGCGCCACGTTGGCCTCCGCCGGCGGGCACCGCAGCGCGTCGAGCGCGATGTCGATCCGGCGGTCCATGTCCCAGCCGTCCTCGGCGTCTATCTTCTCCTGCAGCTCCGCCTGCTCGGCGAGCAGGGCCGTCATCTCGTCGTCGTCCATCGGCTCGGCAAAGCGTTCGCTGATGGCGTTGAAGCGGGTCAGGGCGGCGTTCAGGTCCGTGAAAGCGAGCTGCACGTTCTCGGCCACGCTCTTGCTGTCATCCAGCTTCGGCTCCTGTTCCAGGTAGCCGATGCGGACGCCGTCGGCGGCCCAGGCCTCGCCGCCATACTCCTTCTCGATCCCCGCCATGATCTTGAGCAGGGTGCTCTTGCCGGCGCCGTTGATGCCCAGGATGCCGATTTTCACGCCGGGCAGGAAGGACAGGGTGATGCCCTTGAACACCTCGCGCCCGCCGGGGAAGGACTTGGTGACGTCCTTCATGACATAGACATATTGGTAGCTGGCCATGACGCAGGCTCCTAAGCAGGCCTCGTGAGGTCTGCGTTTAGATGACGACCCAGGCAGGCGCGCCTGCTCGGGAGTGGCGGATGTTTAGGGGCGCGCCGGGGTGCGGGGCAAGATGGTGCGCCCGGCAGGACTCGAACCTGCGACCAAGCCGTTATGAGCGGCCCGCTCTAACCAACTGAGCTACAGGCGCCCCTGGGGACATAGATGCCCAGCGCGGGCTGCGTTGGCAAGGGTGGCGTGCGTGGCTATAGGTCCCGCGCCATTGAACGACGCCGGCCCCAACGAACGAGGACGCAGCAGCATGGATGTTTCCAAGATACCGACCGGCAAGGACGTGCCGCACGACATCAACGTGGTGATCGAGATCCCCCAGGGGTCCCAGGTCAAGTACGAGGTGGACAAGGAGAGCGGCGCCGTGTTCGTGGACCGCTTCCTGTTCACGCCGATGGCCTACCCCGCGGCGTATGGCTTCATCCCCGGCACCCTCGCCGATGACGGCGACCCGGCCGATGCCCTGGTGCTGGCGCCTGCCGCCATGGTGCCCGGCGCCGTGATCCGCTGCCGCCCCATCGGCATGCTGCAGATGGAGGACGAAAGCGGCCAGGACGAGAAGATCATCTGCGTCCCGCACGACAAGATACACACGCAGTTCACCGACGTTCACAAAGTGGAAGACCTGCCGGCGATCACGCGCCAGGCGATCGAGCACTTCTTTACCCGGTATAAGGACCTGGAGCCGGGCAAGTGGGTGAAGGTGACAGGGTGGGCGGACAAGACCGCCGCGGAAGACGTCATCCGGAAGGCGGTTGCCGCGGCAAAATAGAACCGCCCTGCCCTTCTCCCTCTCCCTCCGGGAGAGGGTCGGGGTGAGGGGGTCTTGCTTGGCCGCAGGGCGCTTCGACTTGACAGATGCAGCACCATTATCGCCTTAGCAGCTCGATGGCGCCCGCGACGAAGCAAGCTTGCGCGGCCTATCACACAGATGGCCTGCCGCCGCGCCAGCTTGCTTAGCTTGTCATATATGCGCAAACCTTCAGAGGTTTGCTGAGGCGCTCCAAATGCCGGTAGACAGGCGTGTCCCGTTGCTGCGTACGGCAGGCTCTGAGCCGCGTTGATCAGCCGCGTTTGAGCGCCGCTCGGTAGATATACCGTGCTCCCCGGTAAACGGCAGGGAAGCGCTGCAGTTTGCGAACACCCCACATCGCCATTTCGATGCGCAGGCCGTAGCTTTCCTTTTGGACGACAACGACGGGTGTCGGTGGAGATGAAGGTCGAGCTTCCGGCAGACAGGTTTCCGGAAAGCCCGCATTGATGTCCGATCGCCCGTCTTTGACGCACCTCGTGGCTTCCAAAAACGCCAGCCCAAAACGCTGGTCAGGTTCAAGGTGGCAGCCTTCGGCCCACTCGTTCCAGGCATTGATAAACAGGAGGCGGTCACCGGGAGTGCGCTCGGATACTGTCCTTAACGCGGCGCCTCGAAGCCAGCGTTCGTAATTGCCTGGGTTGCCATCCAGCACCACCAGCGAGCGATGGCCGAACCGCGCCGTGTTGTCCCATGACGGAAACACCGTCCGGTAAACCCGGTTCACAGAATAGTCACGTTCCAGGCTCTCGATCGCGACATCACTAAACCTGACCACGTAGCCGGTCATCTTGGTGAACGGCTCCTGGCGGGTCAGGTCCGGCGCCAGAATATTGTTTGGCGGAAACTCGACGCCAGCGTCGAAACCGAATTGCTCGTAGCCCGCATTGCCATGGGTGAGGCAAGCGACCAAGTGGATGTCAACGACGCCATGCTCCCTGCAGAACGTACGCCAACGCTCGGTGCTGACGCGCGGTTCGGGCATTTGCTGCGGCCTGTATACGAGAAGGACCGGCTTGCCCTCGACCCTCAAATATCGGGGATCGGCAAAGAACGGCAGGACGCTTCTGATGAACCCTATATCGTCTTCAGGCGTGTAGTCCTGCTTTATCAGCACCTCGTGCTCAGAAGCATCCCATTTGCGGGTCCAGTTCTCGTTCGCCCAGCTTAGGCAGAACCCGATGTGGGCGTCCGGATCGGCGAGGAAATCCAACAGCGGCCTTTCCAGCAAACGACGCCCACCAAACCAGTAGTAATGGAAACAGAATGCGTCAATGCCGAAATGCTTGGCGAGGGCAATCTGCTCCCGTTGCGTTTCTCGCACGCGAAGGTCGTAGTAGCCGAGATCGCCGGGTTGGTGTGGCTGGTAATGTCCGGGAAATAACGGCTCGGCCTTCGATGTGTTGGTCCATTCGGTGAAACCCTTGCCCCACCAAAGATCGTTTTCGGGAATGGGATGGAATTGCGGCAGGTAGAACGCAATGAACTTTAAGCCATTCGCGCCTGCTGGCGGGTGGTCCGCCAGCTTGCAGCCCGGCAACGCCGCCTGGCTGCTCGCCACCCTTGCCTTGATCACGACCTGGTAAACATTGGAGAACTCCGGCGCCTCAAGCACTGCCTTCGCCTGTGATGGCAAGGCGCTCCACGCCTCTGCGAACTCGGTCTGCATCGGGGTACGCAGGACGTAGGCAAAATCGACGATCGCCAGCCCCGCCTCCTCGAACAGGATCTGCATGTTCTTGATTGCGAAGAAGCGGACATGGGTGCGGTCGAGCAGCCCCCATTCCCCATAGTGGAAGTCGCCGCCCAGCAGACTGCCCAGGACCGCCGCATGGGCCACATGCGGCAGCGATACGATGATGCAGCCTTCATCGCTCAGCAGGCCTGAGGCACACCGAAGAGCTGTCAAGGGATCGTAGAGGTGTTCCAGGACGTCGGCGATGACGACGGCGTCGAACCTGGTATCGCCGAGGGTGTCCGGCCAGGTTGGATCGTTGAGATCCTGCTGGATCACCCGTTCGCAAAAGCCCTCAAGGATTTTGACGCTCGCGGCATCAATTTCGAGGGCGGTGAGCTTAGCACGGTTGATCTCTACGAGCGGCCGGGCGAGGGAGCCAGGACCTGCACCGATTTCCAATACTTTCTTTTCCAAGCCCACGAAGCGAAGAACGTTGGCAGCCGCGGTGTCCGAAGCGGGATCTACGCTGTACCGGTATGTGTCCGCAGCGGTTTTGGCTGGCATATCATTCCATTCTAAGCCGGCGGCCTGCCGGTTGGGGAAGAGCTATGGATGAGATTGGATGGCGCCGTGATCAAGCGGCGCTCTATGCTGGCGAGTTGGTGACCTCGATGTCTTTAAGGCGATGTAACGTCCTGGACGGCTTTGAAAAATGAGGGGAATGCGGTGCGTTGAGCATCATTCGACTCGGCGGCGCCAAACCCCCTCACCCCAACCCTCTCCCAGAGGGAGAGGGAGCAGGCGACCGTCGCTTCGTCCACCCCGCCATCCCCGCCATCCGCCGAAGCCCGGCCATCTGCTGCTGCAAATACGTCCCCGTCGCCAGAGCCTCCTCCGCCGAAGGGTCCCCCGTCCGAACATAAGCCCGGTCAAAATCCGCCGTCCGGAACAGCACATCCCACCAAGGCAGGATCGCCCCGTAGTTCGCGCTCCGCTGGCCCGCCGCCAGCACCCCATGGTGCGCCCGGTGGAACCGCGGCGAGATCAGCAGCCGCTCCCCCAACCACCCGAACGACACCCGGGCATTCGCGTGGGACAGCGACTCCAGCAGCCGCAGCAGCAGCACCAGCAGCGGGAATTGCAGCGGCGGGATGCCGATCAGCAGCGCAATCGCCGTGAACCACACGAACCCGATCAGGTCGTCCAGCACATGGTTGCGGTCATCCGACCAAAACGTCATCTGCCGCTGCGCATGGTGCAGCGAATGCAGCGCCCACCACCAGCCGAACCGGTGCGACAGCCGGTGCCGCCAATACTCGGCGAAATCCAGGATGATCGCATAGACAACGAACGTCAGCACGTGATGCCCGAGCAGAGCCGGCATCAGCCGCTCCAAGGTCGGCGGCACCCAGCCGTGGTCGGTCATCCAGCCGTTCAGCGCCACCTGCAACTGGTAGAACAGCACGAATGTCACCAGCGGCAGCACGCCGACGCGGGAGATCAGGGTGTAAAGCACGTCCACCCAAACCGCCTTGGCGTCCGGCCAGTGCTCCACCGGACGCCACCGCTCCAGCGGCAGGCACACGGCGAAGGTCACGACGACCTGCGCCAGCCCATAGCAGGCAAACAGCGCCCAGCCGAACGAGATTTCCTCCCACTGCATCATGTCCAGCGCATACAGCGCCGGCAGCAGCACGGTCTCCTGCAGCCATCCGGCTGCCAGGCTGAACGGGTCCGTCATCGCGCCGCCACCGTCGCCGGCAGCGCCCCGGTGGTCAGGAAGATGCCATGCGGCGAGCGCCCCACGGGATAGGACTGCAATGCCCCGCTGACCGGGTCCAGCACCCCGACCTTCTGGATGAAACGCTGGGTGATCCACAGCTTGCCGTCGGGTGCGAAATCAATGCAGTCGGGTCCGCCCGGCACCCGGTAGGTCCGCCGGACGGACAGCGTGGCCGGATCCACGGCCGTCGTCGAGCCGTCCACCCGGTTGTTGACCCACAGCGTCTTGCCATCCGGCGACAGGAACAACTGATGCGCGCCGCGCCCGGTGTGGACCCGCTGCTCGGTATGGCCATCCACCGGGTCCAGCACGGCGAAGAAGTCGGTGCCCATGTCGGCGACCAGCAGCTTGCCATTCAGCCACATGATCCCCGCCGGCGTGCTGCCGACCTCCGCCGTCCAAGCAACAGCCTGCCGGTGCAGGTCCAAGGCGGCGACCTTGTTGGTTCCCTGCAGCGTCACATAAGCCATGCTGCTGTCCGGCGCGTAGGTGACATGGCTCGGCATTGTGCCCAACGGGAAGCGCTTGACCAGCGCCATCGTCACCGCGTCATAGACGTCCACCTGGTTCCGGGCCAAGCCGGTCACAACCAACCACTTGCCGTTCGGGCTGAACGCCAGGTGATAGGGGTCGGCAACGGGCATGCGGTGCAGCACCTCCCCGGTGTGGGGATCCAGGAACAGCATCTCATTGCCCCCGGCATCGCCCACCAGCAGCTCCCGCCCGTTGGGGCTGAGCGCGACATGGTGCGGCTCCCGCAGCACGGGGATGCGGCGCAGCTCGGTGCCGCGGTCCATGTCCAGGACGCTGAGCGTGGCGTCGCCGGAGTTGATCACGATCGCCACCCCGCCCGCACGGGCCGCGGCAGGCGCAACTAAGAAAAGCAGGATTAGAATCCAGGAGGACGGCAGGAGGCGCATGGTGAACCCGATCCGTGAGAGCCAACGCAGGGCGCGGCGCTGATGTGCCACCCACCCTAGCACGTTCAAGCCGGGACTGGACCAACCCTGCCCGCAGTCCAGCCCCGGCCGGGACCGCGTGGCCGGCATGACACAATTTGACGGAATGGCCCGGGGTGGCCCCGTTGCAATCGCGTCGCGCACATGACATCCCTGTGAAGCCGGATGCCATCATATCTGGTTGATCGGCGTGCCGGCCAACCCATTGTAACGCCACCGCGGCTGCCCTCATGGGTCAAGCCTGCATGGGAAACGATATGTCCGAGTTGCCGCTTGCTCCAATACGCATCCTGGTCGTGGAAGACGAGTTCCTGATCCGCCTGACCCTGACCGAAGCGCTGGGTGACGAAGGCTTCGAAGTCCTGGAAGCCGAAACCGGCGACGAGGCCCTGCCGATGCTGGAACCGGGGTCCGGCATACGCCTGCTCCTGACCGACATACAGTTGCCGGGGTCGTTGAACGGCTTCGCCTTGGTGGACCGGGCACGCCAGTCCATGCCCGGCTTGCCGGTGATCTATATGACTGGCCGGCCCGATCCGGCCAGCTCGGCGTCGGCGTCGCAGCTCGACGTGTTCGTTGCCAAGCCATACACCCTGACCGACATCTGCAACGCCGCGAAGCGGCTGACCGCCGCGCACAGCACCAGCGGGGTCTGACCCCGCGTTACGGCGCTGGCTTCGGCAGCCGCGCCAGAGTGCCCGCACGGGCGGCGTCCACCTTGGCGTCCGCATCCTCCCTCAGCATCAGCCGTTCCGCCACCAGCCCCTCGGCCGCCCGGCGCACCGCCGCCGTGTAGCTGTCTGGATACGGGTAGCGCAGGCTGAGCGGCAGCCGCGGGTCCCCGTCAGTGGCGATAAGCGGCAACGGGATAGCGCTGCCAGCAAGGCTGCACAGCTCCCCCTCGGCATAGCCGGGACGGCGCAGGTTCCAGCCGGCATAGGTTGCCATCGGCGCCTCGACCTCCGGCAAACGTATGCCGGCGATGGCGTGGCCGTCCCCGTCCGTGCGCGGCACGAACACCGGATACGGGCGGCCCGGCGCTGGCGGCTCCCGGTCCCGGTTCACCTCGGTTACCCGGTTGAGCAACCCGGCATACGGCACGCCGGGCAGATGCGGAAAAACGTCCGGCGCCGGCGGCACCAGCGTGCCATGCGCCAGCATCGGGTAGCGGCTGGTGGGCGGGCGCACCTCCTCCCGCACCCACTCGTCCATTGCCGTCAGCAGCGCACGCATTGCGGCGCCGGGGTGCAGCGGGTTGGACTTCATGGCGCAGGCGGCCAGTGGATCGCTGACCAGCCCCGGCGTGCTGGAATGCGGCAGCCCCGCCAGCATGTAGGCGCGCACGTTGGGCGGCAGGTCCAGGTGGTTGCCCTGCGTGTCCGTCACCAGCAGCGAGGCGCGGGCCTGATAGGCCTCGCTGTCGGTGTCCACCTGCATGACGGCCGGGCAGGTGTGTGTCGCCTCGCACCGGGCCAGCAGCCCGTCGGTCATGCCGGTCAGCGCGTCAATCGTGCTGGCATAGGTGAAGGGGAAACTGTCTCCGGGATACAGGTGGTCCTCGTGCTGACGGGAGAAACGTCCGGGCTGCGACCAGCGGGCGTTGGTGAAGCTGCGCCGGGCGCCGCTGATGAACGGCATCATTGCGTCGAACACTGGCCGCCCGTCCTCGTCGTCGTTGAAGCCCTGATACAGCATGTCCTTCAGGAACCGCCCGCTTTGCGACACGCCGACGGCATAGGCATAGCTCGCCTCCGGCGCCCCGCCCCGGGCCAGAGGACCGCCGTCGTGCCGCAGGAACGATACCAGGTCCCGCACTGCGGCAAAGCCCATGCCGCCCGCCACCGGGTCGCGGGCGGTGTAGATGAACTCATAAATTGCCCCGGCGTCGAAGCCGTCCGGTCGTGTCACCTCGATCCGGCGCGGGTCCAGCATGCGCCAGGACAGGCCCGGCGGCGTCTGCCGCGCATCCTCTTCCCGGTTGCGGACTGTCAGCGTTGCCTGCACCGGCTCGAACACGGGGTAGGTCAGGGTCCAACCGGCGGGGTTCGCCGCATTGTCCCAGATGAACTCCTCGCGCGACGTGCCGGTGACGCCGGCCAGGACCGGCGCCTGCAGCGCCATCAGGTCGCCGCCGGTCGCCACGTCGTGCTGCCAGCCGCTCCAAACCACGGTGTAGCCCTGACGCATTAGGAAGCCGTTGCCCACATCGGCAGCCCCGCGCACCGTGTTGCCCATCGGCGCATCGTTGAGCAGGTTGAGGCCAAGCTTCCGCCCGCGGTTCACCACATCATACAGCAGCACGCCGTTGCCGCGGGTGGGATCGGTGGGCCGCAGGATCACCACGTCGGAGGTTGCCAGCACCTTCCCGTCCGCGTTCCGCGGTGCCTGCTTCAGGTCGGCGATCCCCTCGTTGTGCGGATCGGCCGGGTCCAGCGCGACCGTGGCCCGGGCCGCAATCCGGTCATAGGTCCCGGCGGCCCCGAAGCCGCGTCCGTCAAAGGCCGGACTGACCACCTCCAGCACTTCCAGCCGCAGCAGCCGCGCTTGGGCAGGTGCGGCCGCGGTCAGCATCAGCAGCATCGTCATGGCACGGATCACGGCGAGTCCTCCGGTTTTTACCGCGAACCTAACCGATCCAACACCAAAGCGGAATCTACTCCCTCTCCCTCCGGGAGAGGGCCGGGGTGAGGGGGTCTTGGCTGCGGCGCGGGGCGCAGACGGCGCTGGCGGCACGCTGCCTTGCGTCGGCAGGGATCGTGCCTCAAGACCCCCTCACCCCAACCCTCTCCCAGAGGGAGAGGGGGCCAAAGGCACCGGCACGGCATGTTCCAGCACCCGCGCCACCCGCAGCACCAGGTCATCCCTGTACAGCCCCGCCGCAAGCTGCACCGACCGCGGCAGCCCCGCCCCTGTCATGCCCAGCGGCACCGTGATGGCCGGCTGCCGCGTCAGGTTGAACAACAGCGTCCAAGGCGCCCAGTCCCGCAGCAACGCCGCCATCGCATCGCCTGTCGGCGCGTCGGCCAGCGGCGGCGGCCCCGGGACGGTCGGGCACAGCACCAGGTCGAACCGCCGGTGGAACAGCGCCATCCTATGCGCCGCCTGCACCCGCGCCGCCTCCCCCGCCACCACCGCCAGCCCCCCTGCCCCGGCGTGATGCGCCGCCACGCCGAGGATGCCTGTGTCCAGCAGCACCCGCTGCTCCGGCGTCATCGCCGCGGCCAAAGCCGCCAGGGACAGGCCCCAAAGCTGTGCGAACGCCGCGCCGGCATCGGGCAGCCCCGGGTCCTCGTCCACGATCTCCGCCCCGGCGTCGGCCAGGATGGCGGCGGCCTGCTCCACCGCGGCGATCCCATCTGCATCCACAGGCGCCTCGAAGCCCGGCGCGCGCAGGACCGACACCCGCAGGCCCGCCACCCCGTCCTCGATCCCCGTCCGCCAATCCCGGGGATCATCCGGCAAGCAGTAAGGGTCGCGCCCGTCATGCCGCGCCAGCGCCGACAGCATCAGCGCGGCATCCCGCACCCTGCGCGTTAATGGCCCGGCGCAGCTCACGCTCCCGAAGGCGCTCAACGGCCATTGCGGCACCCGGCCGAAGGTCGGCTTCAGCCCCACTACGCCGCACCAGGCCGCAGGGATGCGCACACTGCCCCCGGCATCGGTTCCCAAATGCAGTGGCCCGAACCCCGCCGCCGCCGCCGCACCCGCACCGGACGACGATCCACCCGGCGAGTAGGCCGGGTTCCAGGGATTGCGGGTGATCCCGTGCAGCGGGCAGTCCCCGGGTGACTTCCAGCCGAACTCGGTCGTGGTGGTCTTGCCCAGGATGACGGCGCCGGCCGCCTTCAGCCCCAGCACAGCCGGACCGTCCGCGGCCGCCGGATCGGCCGAGGTCGTGCGGCTGCCCCGGCGGGTCGGCAGGCCCGCCAAATCCACCAGGTCCTTCACCGTGCACGGCACGCCGTCCAGCGCGCCCAGCGGACGCCCGGCCCGCCAGCGTCCCTCACTTTCGCGGGCGGCCAGCAGCGCGCGGGGGTCCAGGACGGCAAACGCATTCAGCTCCGGGTTATGGCGCGCAACGCGCTCGGTCACCGCCTGCAGCGCCTCGACGGGGCTGAGGTCGCCGCGGGCATACTGCGTCAGCAGGTCCTCGGCGGACATGGTGGCGGGATCGTCGCTCATACGGCGCCTCGTTCGGTGCGGTGCGGAGCCAGCCAGCCCATCGCGGCATCCGGCTCGGCGTCGGTGCTGGGCAAGTAGGGCTTGATGTCCAGCAGCGGCGTGCCGTCCATGCAGTCGAGGTAGCGCACCCGAAGCCGCCCCGGCCCGTCCGTGCCATCAAACGCCACCACGGACAAGCCGACGGGGTTGGGCCGCAGCGGCGCGCGGGTGGCGAACACGCCTCGGGGTTGGCCGTCGAACGGTGGCGCTATCTGCAGCCCATCGTCCTGCGGCCCCAGCCAATACAGCAGGATCAGATGCGAGAACCCGCCCAGCGCGAGCAGCCCCGGCAGGTAGGCCGCGTCCACGGCGGCGATGCAGGACGGCGCCGGGTCGAGCTGGCGGCCGTTGCGGGGGCAATCGTCTATGGTGCGGAACGGGGTGTGCAGCGTGCCGATCGGACGCAGCAGCACTAGGACTGCGCCACCGCGGCGGACCACGGCGACATCACGTCGCTGATCCCGGTCCGCATCCCGTCCCGCTCCAGGATCAGGTTGGGACAGGCGAAGTTCACCGGCAGCACGCCATGCTCCACGACCTCCATCGGCCCCTCTGCTGCCAAGGCGTCGAGCACATCCTGCGGCAAACGTGCGTCGGCATGGACCGTCGTAGGGTCCGACACGTCTATGCGCGGCTGGTGCGCCGCCGCCGCCGGGTCCATGCCAGAGTCCACAAAGGCCAGCATCTGCACCACCGAAGCCAGGATCCGCCGCCCCCCAGACGCGCCCGCCGCCAGCACCGGACGGTCCCCGTCCCGCACGATCACCGGGCACATGTTGGTCAGGGGCCGCTTGCCCGGCGCCATCGAGTTCGGCTGCCCCGGCCGCGGGTCGAACCACATCACCCCGTTGTTCATCAGCACCCCGGACGCCGGTAGCACCACCCGGCTGCCCATCGAGGACAGCAGCGTCGTCGTTATCGCCACCATCGTCCCGGCCTCGTCGCACACCGTCAGGTGCGTGGTGCAGCTTTCGGCCGCTTTTGGTTCGGCGTCGCCGAGTCCCGCCAGGCGCTCGGCATAACCGGCCTTCAACGCACGGGCCAGCGCCGCAAACCACGCAGCATCCGGCGTGCCCCGCACAGCCGGCAGCCCGTCCAGCACCCGCGCCAGCGTCGGCGCAGCCGTCAGGCCGCCCGCCGCCTGCACCGTGCGTCCGTGCCACGATATGTCCTGCGCCGGGACGACGCGCGCCTCACACTGCCGCAGGTCGTCCCGGTCCAGCACGCCCCCCATCGCCGCCACATCTGCGGCGATCTCGGCCGCGACATCGCCCTCATAGAAGTCGCGCAGCCCGGCCTGGGCCAAGTGCTCCATCGTGTCCAGCAGGCCGCCAAGTTGGAAGAACCCGGGGCTGCCCTGGTAGGGAGCGACCGGCGGCAATCCGTCCGGCAGATAGATGCGGGCGCTTTCGGGATACAGCCGCAGCACGGCGGCCGCGTTGGCCACCTTGAGCGTGGTGAACCAGTCCTGCGGCAGCCCGCGCCGGGCCAGCGCCAGAGCCGGAGCCATCACTTGCTGCAACGGCAGCGCGCCCCAGCGGCCGTGCATGTGGGCATAGCCCGCCAGGGCCGAGGGTATAATAAAGGAAAGCGGTCCGTGGATGTTGGCATCCCCCTCCACCTCCGGCCAGGTGAACAGGTCGGCCTTGCTGCGGCCCGTCAGGTGGAACAACGAAGGGTCCAGCCGCCCCGGCGCGCGGGGGCCGAAGTCGACGGTCTCGGCCCGCCTCTCCCCGGCCCGATGCATCACCGCGAATCCGATGCCGCCCAGCCCGCTGTTCCAAGGCTCGACCGCCGCCAGGGCCAGCGCCGTCGCCACCGCGGCGTCCACGGCGTTGCCGCCGGCGTCCAGGACCATGACGCCGGCCAGCGCCGCATCCCGCGACTGCGACACCACCATGCCCCGGCGCCCGGACGTCCCGGGCTTGGTCACCTGCCAGTTTTGCGTCAGGTGAGGATGCTTGGAGTCATGCAGCGGATGGTTGGTCATGTGCGTTCCCGGCTGGTCGGTTCCAGCCTAGCCATAACCAGCGGGCCGGGCCAATTGCCGCGCTATGGCAATTGATGGCAGGACAGTGACACGAAATTGTGGCTGGACGCCCCGCGCGCGCGGGTGCCAGCGAACCCCAACATCATCCGGAGGCTCAGACGCATGACCCCAGACGCCGGCCCAACTGCAGTTCCGGACGGTATACGCCAGGAAACCGGGATGCAGAGGATGACGCCGGACAATGGGAGCGGCCCGCGCCCGCAGGTGAGCTTCGTCGTGCCCGCCTACAACGAGGAACGCCTGCTGCCGGCATGCCTCGCGGCAATACGTGCGGAGATCGAGCGCACCGGCTGCTCCGCGGAGGTGATCGTGGTCAACAATGCCAGCACGGACTTCACCGCGGACCTGGCCGCAGCGACGCCGGGGGTTGCCGTGGTAGATCAGCCGGTGAAGGGGCTAGTACAGGCGCGCAACGCCGGCTTCCGGGCCAGCCGCGGCTTGCTGATCGCCAACATAGATGCCGACACCCTGATCCCCGAAGGCTGGCTGGCGCGCGTGCTGCAAGCCTTCGAGCAGAACCCGAGGTTGGTCTGCCTTAGCGGACCCTACGATTATCACGACGTGCCTATCCACATCCGTGCCTTCGCGCGTACCTTCTACTTGGTGGGATACGCGACATACGCGTTCAACAAGCACGTCATGGGCATCGGCGCGATGGTGCAGGGCGGCAACTTCGTGCTGGTCCGGGACGTGATGGAGCGGCTCGGTGGTTACAGCAACGCCTTCACCTTTTATGGCGAGGATACAGACGTGGCCCGGCGCATGAGCCGGGTCGGCGATGTCGTGTTCACCTTTAAGCTGATGGCCAAGTCATCCGGGCGCCGCCTGCGTGGGGACGGCCTGGTGATGACCGGCTTCCGCTACAGCGCCAACTATTTGTGGGCCACGTACTTCCGCAAGCCGTTTACGACGGCCTGGAACGACTACCGTTAAACGTAGCCGTACAAGAAAACGGGGAGGGCAACAGCCCTCCCCGCTCATCGGGGAAGACAATTGTCTTCCCCGCCGAGGTATGAGTAACCGCCTAGATGCGCTTGGTCGGGTCCGTCGTCGTAGCCGGGCGTGTAGCCGACGAAGTGTCCTCGATGTCCACCTTAGTCTCGCGCACGGTGTCCCGCACGGTCTCGACGCGGTCGGCAGCCTGCTTCTTGATGCCGATTTCCTCGACCACGCGGGCCTCCTTGCCCACAACAGCCTCTTCAGACGTCGCACGAGCCTCGATGGTCTTGTCCGCAAACGCATCGCCAACGCCAGCGACGCGCTCGTTCACCGGGCGACGCTCAAGGGTAATACGCTCCTCATGCAGCGTGACCTGCTCCTGCACCGGAGTCTCGGCGACATGGGACGTCACGCGTACGCCGCCCGCATCATGCTCGCGCTTTCCGACGACCAGGTCTTCCTTCATGACCTTAATGGTGTCGCCCCCCGTAACCGTATTCATCGAGGTCGGCGCGGTCCGGGACGCTGCGTCGGTCATGCCGACGTCGGTGCCCATCGCGCTGGTGCGGGTATTACCCGTTCCCGTGCCGGTTCCCATGTCCACATCACGGGTTGCGGTCGTGTCACGGACTGCTGCCGTGTTGCCCATCATGCCAGCAGTGCCAGTCATGCCAGCAGTGCCAGTCATGCCCAGCGCGCCTGTGTCCATCGCGCCCGTGGGTGCCGTGCCGGCATAGCCCGTGCTCATGCCCATCACCTGCTCGACGTGAGCGGCCTGGCCATCATCCACACGGACGGTCACCAGGGTGCCGCCGCTGCTAACGCCATCCTGATAGGTCTGCGCATCGGCCTCACTGATCCCTGCGCCGGTCAGGCTGCCCAGCAGGCCACCTGCTGCCGCGCCAACGCCAGCACCAGTAAGCGCTGCAACGAGCCAGCCCGCCGCAACAAGCGGGCCAATGCCCGGGATCGCCAGCGCGCCGATGCCGGCCAGCAGCCCTGCGCCGCCGCCCAGCACTGTGCCCAAGCTCGCCCCGGTGCCGGCGCCGGTCGCAGCACCCTGCTCCGGGTCGCCACTGGTCAGGCCGGTATTGGTGCCCGTCGTACCGGTCATTGCACCGTGATTGGCAGACGTATGCTCCTTGTCACCAGACACGATGCTGATGTCGCTGTGCGGGATGCCCGCGCTTTCAAGCGATGAAACGACTCGGGCGGCTTCGGCATAGGTGGAATAGACATGTGCAATGGTGCGCATGATTTATGGTTCCTTGAAAACTGAAGGTAGTTACGAGGCGGCGCCGACGTTGCCCTGATAGTCGCAGTAAACATCTATGGACGCGCCGTTCTTCATGCCCTTGCCGCGCCAGATGCCGTCAGCATCCTTCTTGAGGCCGGTCACTTGGGTAAAGCCGCCCTTCTCGATCCGCCGACGCGCCTCGTTCATGGTGAAGCTGTTGCGACCCTTCACAGGGGCAGCGCCGGTCTTGTTGTTGGCGTTGCTCGTCGTCACCGCGGGTGGGGTGGCGGAGTTGTTGTTGCTGGGATTGAGCTGCGCTGGCGTGTTGGTGGTGACGCCCGGCAAGTTGCGTCCGGGTACGCCAGGCGTCGTGCCCATGGTCGTGCCGGGTGCGGCCGTGCTCGGTGTTGTGTTTGTAGTACCGGGTGTGGTCTGGGCGAATGCCACGCTGCTGACCAGTGCGGCAGCAAGTCCAAGCTTCAATGCATTCATATCCGGTTCTCCTCAGTTGCTATGCCTGCCCAACGCCTTCCGGTGGGAAATGGTTGCGGCCCCCAGCTAAAACCCGGCAGGGGCCAGGATGCTCAGCGATTCACCAAGTTTCGCACCAGCCGGGCCAGTTCTGCTCCTTCGAACGGCTTCGGCAGCACCGCCTCGCGCGGTCCCAAGACCCGTCCCACAAGCGACGCCGTGCGTCCCGTGATGAAGACGATGACCATGTCTGGCGCCAGCATGCGAAGCCGGTCCGCGAGCTCCATACCGTTCCAGCCGGCGCCCAGGTCCACGTCGGTCACCATCACCGGCGCCTGCAGCCCGCCGCGCATCAGCGTCAACGCTTCCTCGGCCGTTGCCGCCTCGACCACGCCGAAACCGTCGTCTTCCAGCATCAGCGCGACTGTCATGCGGACAAGCGCATCGTCTTCGACAAGGAGGAGGCAATTCTGTTTGTCGGACATGGAAGGGCCGCCGAAGGTTTGCTCGCAGCGGGTCCAACGGGTAGCATCCACTTTCGTTCGCTGCCGAACCAGTGGCTGCAAGACTATTACTGTGCGGTCACGTACATTTAACCGTTAGCATCAACCCAGCAGGCGGCCGATCACGCGGGCTGTGTAATCCACGACGGGGATGATCCGGCCATAGTTGATCCGCGTCGGCCCGATCACCCCGATGGCGCCGACGATACGGTCTGCTTCGTTGCGCGCCGGCGCCACTACCATCGAAACCCCGCTGGCGCCGAACAGCCCGCTTTCCGCGCCGATGAAGATGCGCACCCCGTCCGACGCCTCCGCCAAGTCCAGCAGCCGCAGCATGGTTTCCTGCTGCTCCAGCCGCTCGAACAGGGTCTGGATCGCGGCGAGGTTCTCGATCTGCGTGATCTCCGACAACAGCCGCGCCTGGCCGCGCACGATCAGGGCGCCGCCCCGGCCCTCTCCGGTCCAGATGGCAAGCCCAGCCTCCACCACCTGGGACGTCAGCGCATCCAATTGGGTACGGTCCTCCGTCATGTCGGTGCTCACGGCCCGGCGCAGCTCCGCCAGGCTGCGCTCCACCAGGCTGCGGCCCAGCAGGTGGGCGTTCAGGTAGTTGGCCGCTGCCGTCAGCGCCGACGGCGGAAGGCCCGGCGGGGTCTCGATGACGCGGTTCTCCACCTGCCCGTCCGCCGACACCAGGATCACCAGCGCCCGGCCCGGCCCAAGCGGCACGAACTCGATATGCCGCACCGCCCCGTCCGACTTCGGCGCCAGCACCAGCCCCGCAGCTCCGGCCAGCCCGCCCAGCATCGAGCTTGCTTCGGCAAGCGTGTCCTCCAGGCTGCGTCCGCGGGCCTCCAGCGCCCGGGAGATTGTCTCCCGCTCCTCCTCCGGCAGGCTGCCGGTCTGCAGCAGCCCGTCCACGAACAAGCGCAGCCCGCGGTCGGTCGGCAGGCGGCCGGCGCTGGTATGCGGGGAAAACAGCAGCCCGGCGTCCGTCAAGTCCGCCATCACGTTGCGTATCGTTGCCGGCGATAGCGACATCGGCAGGCGGCGTGACAAGGTGCGGCTGCCCACGGGCTCGCCAGTGGCGACATACTGCTCCACGATCTCCCGCAGCACGGTCGCTGCACGGGGATCAAGCCCCGGCGGCCTCCCCGTACGCGGCGACGGCCCCCGGTCCCTGCCGTCCACCATGCGGCTATTCCCGCCGGGTCACTTGGGGAGGCGAGGTGCCGGACAGGATGGCCTCGACCACCTCCTGCACCTCATAAGCCTCCGTCACCGTCGCCAGGCGATGCGACTCGCCGCGGGTCAAGCGGGCGACCTCCTGCAACTGGCGGTGCAGCACCAGGGGGCGCAGGCGCTCGTTGGGCACCGCGTCTGGGTCGGGCACCCAGGAGCCATCCGGGCGCTGCCGCTCGGCAATGGACCAGTCGCGCAGGCGTATGTCGCCGACGCCGTTGACCGTCCAAGTATTCGTGTCGTCCGCCGCCGTGCCGCCGACAGCGCCCTGCACCCGGCCCGGCAGCCCGCCGGCATCCAGCCGGGCGCGTATGGACCGTTCGCTGCCAATGCCGTCCGCCGGATACTCCGTGTAGCTCGACCCCAGGTGCAACGGCCCCAGCAGGCGGCGAGACAGGAACAGGAAGTGGGACACGACCTCCCGGGTGAAGCCGCCCTCGGCCCGACGGTCCAGCCAGGGCGCGGCATCCATCTGCCAGGGCCGCGGCCACTTGGCGAAGCCCACGTCCACGCTGAACCCGCGCGGCGCTCCAGTGACGCCAGCCTCCAGCCATCCGGCAAGGCTCGCCACCGCCGGGGAGGATGCGAAGGGGAAGTTGACCGCCACGCGGGCGTTGTTGGCCTCCCCCAGGAAGCGCCGGCTGTCCGCGAGGTCGGCCGACAGCGGCTTTTCCAGGAACACCGCACGCCCGGCGGCCATCGCCATGCGGGCATAATGCAGGTGGGTGCCGGGCGGGGTCGCGACATAGACGCACTCGGCCCCCGCAATGACAGCCTCGGCCGACCCGGCGCGGGGGACGCCGGGCACGGCGGCGCCGATCCGGTCCAGCGCGGCGGGCGCCGAGTCCCAGATGCCGGACACGTGCACGGCATCCGTCGGCTGATCCTGGGCCGCGCGCAGTAGCCGCTCCCCCATGATGCCCGCACCGATGATCCCCAAGCCGATGGTCATGCCCTGTCCCGCTCCTTCGCGCCGTGCCCTGCAAGAACCGCCTTAACTGCGCTATATGGCCCTTCCCCATCACAGGACATCACCATGCGCCATGCCGGCCGCGCCGCCGACGCGATGCGAGACGTTTCGATCACACCCGGCTTCGCCCGCCACGCCGAAGGGTCCTGCCTGATCCGCGCCGGCGGCACCGAAGTGCTGTGCACCGCGAGCGTCAGCAGCCGCACCCCGTCCTTCCTGCGCGGCACCGGCCTGGGCTGGGTGACGGCGGAGTACGGCATGCTGCCCCGCGCCACCCACCAGCGCGGTGACCGCGAGGCGGCCCGCGGCAAGCAATCCGGACGCACCCAGGAAATCCAGCGCCTGATCGGGCGCAGCCTGCGCGCCGTCGTGGACCGCTCTGCCATGGGCGAATGCAGCATCACCCTGGACTGCGACGTGCTGAACGCCGACGGCGGCACGCGCTGCGCCAGCATCACCGGCGCCTGGGTGGCGCTGGAACTGGCGTTCCGGCACCTGCAGCGGAACCGGGTGATCGCCAGCTCCCCCATGCGCGGCCAGGTCGCCGCCGTCAGTTGCGGGCTGGTCGGCGGCGCGGCGCTGCTGGACCTGGACTATGCCGAGGACAGCGGGGCGGAGGCGGATGCCAACTTCGTCCTGACGGACGCGGGCGCCATCGTGGAAGTGCAAGCCTCGGCCGAGGCCGCGCCGTTCAGCGAGGCACAGCTTGGCGAGCTGCTGGGCATGGCTCGGCTGGGCACGAACCGGCTGCACGCGGCCCAGCGCGCCGCCCTGGATGCCGTTACGGACCTGGACGCCGCCTGATGCCGCGCCGCCTGCCGCCGGGCAGCACATTGGTGATCGCCACCCATAACGCCGGCAAGCTGCGGGAGATCGCCGGCCTGCTGCGCCCGCTGGGCATGAATGCCACCTCCGCAAGCGAATTAGGCCTGCCGGAACCGGTGGAGGACGCGCCGGACTTCACCGGTAACGCCGCGCTGAAGGCGCTGGCCGCCGCCCGCGCGTCCGGCTTGCCGGCGCTGGCTGATGACAGCGGGTTCTGCGTCGCGGCCCTCGGCGGGGCGCCCGGTGTGGTGTCGGCGCGCTGGGCCGGGCCGGGCAAGAACTTCGCAGCAGCGATGGAGCGGGTTTGGCGGGAGATGGCCGGCAGCGCGGACCGCCGCGCCTGGTTCATGTGCGCCTTATGCATAGCCTGGCCGGACGGGCACACCGCGACCTATTTGGGCCGGGTCGAGGGCACGGTCGCCTGGCCGCCGCGGGGAACCCTCGGCTTCGGCTACGATCCGATGTTCGCACCGCTCGGCGGCGCGCAGACCTATGGCGAGACGGACCCGGCCGCGAAGCACGCGACCAGCCATCGGGCGCGGGCGATGGCGCAACTGACGCTGGCCTGTTTCGGCACCATGTGATGCCAGCAACCCGGCTGCCGCTCCTGGCGTTCCCGGGCATCCCTGCAGGCGAGCAAACGATGAAACTCACAGCCGCGCTGATCGAAGCGCGCACCCCGACCCGCGTCCTGCCGGACCGGCTGGCCCCGCTCGTGCCGGAAGGCGTACTGCGCCGCGGCGCGGACGCGGTCCTGGCGGAGCGGCGGGACAGCGGGCTTTGGGTGTTCGCCTATGGCGCCCTGATCTGGGACGACTACTACGACTGCGACGAACGGCGGCTCGGCACCCTGCACGGCATGGCCCGGCGCTACTGCCTGCGCGACACCGGCAACCGCGGTACGCCGGGCCGCCCGTCCCTGACCCTCGGGCTGGAGCCTGCGGATGGCGCCTGCGCCGGGGTCGTCGTACACCTGGCTAAGCATGGGCTGGAGCGGAACCTATGGGCGGTATGGGAGCACGAGATGTCAGGCGGCCTCTATGACGCCCGCTGGGTGCAGGTCGCGACGGCGGAGGGTGTGGTGGACGCCTTGACCTTCGTCGCCGACCCGCTGAACCCCATGTTTGCCGGGAAGGTGCCGGAGGAAGAGGGGGCTGCCATCTTGGCCAGCACCGCCGGGCCGGGCGGCCCCGCTGCAGATTACCTGCGCCGCACGGCGGACGGGATGCGGGACTGGGGCGCGCCTGACCCCTATTTGGACCGGCTGGCGGCGGCGGTCGCGGTCCGGCTGACTCCGCCCCGCCTGTCCCTGGCGCAATGATGCTGAGGCGCCTCTTTTTGGCCGCAGCACTTTCGGCTGCAGGCTGTGCTGCGTCGGCGCTGGCGGCCCCGGCAGGGGATGCTCCGCCCTACACCGCCGTGCTCGTGGCAGGCGATGACAGTTTGCCGGTGTTCGACAATGCCGTGAACGATGCCGCCGCCCTGCTGCGCCGCACCGGCGCCGCCGTAGACGTGCGCCGCCTGTCGGCCACCCCGGCGCAAGGCGCTGGCGAGGCGTCGCTGGCGGGCGTGCTGCAGGCGGTCCGCGCTCTGCGCCCTGCGCCGGGCCAGGCATGCCTGGTGTATGCGACGTCGCACGGCGTGTCCGGCCGCGGCCTTTATCTTGCAGCGGGAGACGACGTGCTGACCCCCGCCCTGCTCGACCGCGCCCTGGACGCCGGCTGCGGCGCGGCGCCAACCGTGGTCGTGGTGTCGAGTTGCTTCAGCGGCCTGTTCGCCGGCGGAAAAATGGCCCGGCCCAACCGGGTCGTGCTGACCGCGGCGCGGGCGGACCGGACCTCGTTCGGCTGCGGTGCCGGGCGCACCTACACCGTGTATGACAAGTGCCTGCTGGACCACCTCGAAGACGGCGGCGGCTGGCCAAGGCTGCATACCGCGCTGCGCGGCTGCGTGGCGGCCGAGGAACGGCGGGAACAGGTGGAGCCGTCCCTGCCGCAGGCCTGGTTCGGACCCCGCGCCGCCGGGCTGCGCGGCCCGGCCGCAAGCCTGGCCGCGCGATAGAGCAGATTGCAGTCAGGTCCGGGCGCGCAGCGACCAGACCTGAAGCTGCAAGTCTCTGCTCGCAAACAAAAAAGCTAGACCGGTTTGCGTCCAGTTTGGACGCAAACCGGTCTAGCGGCGCGAACGTCTGGCCGAGCAGGGCGGCACAAACGGGACAGGGAGGCCCCATGCGGATCGGCGACATCATGACGCGTGACGTGGAGTTCGTGGAGGCCGGCATGACCATCGCCGAGGTCGCGGCCACCATGGGCGACCTGAGCGTCGGCGCCCTGCCCGTCGGCAGCGCCGGCGACTTGCAGGGAATCATCACCGACCGCGACATCCTGTTCCGCGTCGTCGCCAAGGGTCTGGACAGCAGCACCGTGACGGCTGCCGAGGCAATGACGACCACCATCTTCTCCTGCCGGCAGGAGGACAGCGTGACGACGGCACTGGACTTGATGGGCGCCCGCAACCTGCGCCGCCTGCCGGTGCTGGACGCGGACGGGCGGGTGATCGGGCTGGTGACCCTGGCGGACCTGTCGCGGGTGATGCTGCTGTCGAGCGGTGTCATTGAGCGGGCGGTGCAGGAGATCGAGGGATTGCCGGCTTAAGATCGCGCTACCCCGCCGCCCCACCAAACCCGAACTGGCTGTGCAACCGCGCCAAAGTGTCCTCCGGCAGCCGCAGCCGCGCCGCGAGATACCCGAGGTAAGCCCGGTTGACCTCGTTGTGCTTGTCCACCGCCGCCAGCGACGCCGCATAGAACAGCGACGCCAAATGCGGATCCCGCACCTGCCGCAGCAGCGGCTCCAGCGGCGCCGGACGCGCCACCGCGTTGGCCACGAACCCATGCTCCGCCGGCTGCAGCCCGAAGGCGGCCACGGCGGACCGCAGCGACCGCTCG
>JAABUK010002711.1_pt1 | contig 31378 bp, 48 predicted proteins | sample 5559141 | NCBI WGS metagenome assembly JAABUK01 (sample SAMN10711869, study PRJNA513367) | rock metagenome | isolation source: Antarctica rocks | place: Antarctica: Victoria Land, Pudding Butte nord | collected 2016-01-03
GGGGTTTGGAGAGCGGCGAGCTACGAGTTCTCTATGGTCGGCGACATGCTCACCAAGGCATTGGCGGCGAGACCGAGAGCGCAGCCGATGGGTGGAGCGAAGGGTGGGGGTATGGGGACGGCGGGAAAGCGCATGGGGTTGGGAATGAATCTCGGGACGGGGATGGGGATGGGGATGGGCATCGGTATGGGGTCGGGGATGGGGACGGTCCCCATGATGGCAGGAGGCGGTTTTGGCGAAGGGTTCCCGGCGGGGATGTACTCTGTCACGGCCTAGGCAGTTGCGCATTGTCTCTCATACTTAGTATAGCATTCCCACCTTGTTGTCGGTCCTTGTTGTTGGTGCCATGAGAAACCTCATCGAGCACTCCGCCATATTCATGTTGTCTCATCATAAGAATATGTCTACACTTCTAATCCTCCTCCATCCTCACTATTCCTCTGCCTGCCCCCGCTCCTTCCGCTTCTCCCGCTGCTCCGCCTTCACCCATCCCAACCGAAACGGCGATAACCTCGCTACTCCTCTCCATGATCCCTAACCCTCTCTCGCCCTCCCCTCCACCCATCCCTACCGAACTACCAACCACCTCACCATCCCTCTGCTCCCCCATTCCAATACTCAAACTCATGCCCATCTCCCCCTCCCCCTCCGTCTCTGGCGCATCCAGATCCATCCCCGAGACACTCTTCCTCGCCGACTCCCTCGTCATCAAAGTACGTGGCGTCGACTACTCACCCGCATCAGCCTCTCATCCCCACCTTGTATTCGGAAGAACGGCAGACATACCGGGGCATTCTTCCCCAAGACTACCTTCGGCGTACTCGGCGCCTTCTTCTCGGACCCCTGAGACATTTTCGACTGACTCGACTTGGCGTGCGTATTAGGCGGTTTCTTCACGATGGCGTTTGGGAACAGCGGGTTTGTGGACGGGATCAAGGGTGGGAGATCATCGGGTGCTTCGCTGGGGAGACGTTGGGCGTCTTCGTGTAGGGTAGGGTTGTCGTCGGCTACCACTAAGCGAGCCTTAGCGAGCTGTCATTGCGAAAAGTGGGTGACGAACTCTTCTGTTTTCGCAGTTCGAGTGCTTCAGAGATTGGGATCGTCGAGGGGATCACGTCTGCACGAGTCAGCCGAGTACCTGAACAGTAGGCAAGGGGAAGGCGGGACGAGTGGGATCAGTGAGAAGATTATCGGTCTCGGACGCGGAGACGCCTCCCAAGTCTAACATGATACTCTGTTGACATCCTTGGTTCGAAACGGTGAGAGAAGGATGGGGAGGGCGGGGAGGGCACCCACACACCTCGTAAGAAGTCAAACTCTTCAGACCGAGCTACCACCGCCGCTGCCCAAGTTCTCATCAGCTTCTGCAGATGGGTTATCGGGGAGGAACCCCCACCCATATCCTTGTAATTCACGATCCTCCGCTTATCCAACCTCGCCTTGGTATACCCCTCCTCCATGAATTGCTTGATAAAGTACTCCTATCCCCACCGTAAGTACTCCTCCAACCTCCACCTGTACCAAGTATCCGGGGAATGCTTCACCCACCGTCGCCACGGCCACCATGAAAGACGCCTCGCTCGTCATCATGTCCAACTCCTTGTCGGCCTTGATGATCCGCTTCACTCTGCTGATCGGGAAGATCGTCGTCCCAGGCTGCTTCTCGGCGAGGGATTGACGTTGTTTGATGATACGTTTCTTCTTCTGTTTCGGGTCTGGAAAAAGGCGAAGGGGCGAAGGGGGAACAAGGGGAGAGGGGGAAGAGAAAGATTTCAGCCGGGTCTACTACCTCACATTCCAGATATCACGCCGAGGAAACAAGGCAAGGGAGCGGATAGGAAGGGGCGAAACAGGTAAAGCCGGTTCACACACCCGTTTGCTCCGCCGCAGCTTCCCCTTCTTCATCGTCCTCTTCCTCCTCCTCAGGCTCGGGTGAAGGTTCCGCCTCGGCAACAGCCAATCGGACCGAGGGCTCGGCGAAAGACTGCGGATCTTCGTATTCGATCTGCATTTCTGCCCCAACGACTACAGTGAAACGGATTCGAATGGGGAAGAGAAGTTGGAAAATAGCAGACGGGGATGGTAAATTAATCTCGCGTCGCGTCAGAGATGAAAAGAGAGTGTGGCTCTTCTCCTCGCACCCAAGTTGTTATCATATCCATATTCCTGGAATCAATGCCTGGTGTCACATGGGCTGATGCTCGGAATCCTGCTTTCGCGATGCGGACTCCATCCGCTTCTCCGCTGCTGTGAAGCTCTCATACTTCTCCCCGCTCGCGAGCCAGCCGCGGAACGGCGTCCCTTCTCCTCCAATTGTCGTGGCAAACCGCCCGAACCGTGAGAGATCCGTAGCTGACCCGGCTGGCGGACCGGATCGACCTCGCAGGATGGCTTTCGCTTCCTGATACGTTGAATCTGGCGGGTGTTTCAGGGCGTAGTATGTGAGGTCCTCTGGCGGCAGTCTATGCGCGTCAGTACGTCTTTGACTTGGTCAAAGCAGACAATCGACTTACGGCCATCTCACCGCATCAACATCGTGCAAAGCCTCTCTGAGCTCCAGACACGCCCTCAAGATCTCAAGCTTACACAGCCTAGACCGGCCCTTTGTCGGAACGAGCACGTCGCCAGGCGGCTTCCAGATCCCGCCCTGTCGACAGCCGTTGAACAGGATCTCAGGAATTTCGGACAGGAGAGGGATATGGGAGACGCAGAGGACGCTCGGCGTTGGTTCACTGGGCGAGGTGAGGAGGATGGCGGGTTTGGAGAATGGGAAGTCGATGGATGTGAGGTGGATCTGGGGTCGGTGGAGGTGACATGGTGCAGGCAGACGATCTAGATCCGATCAGCTGCTGTTGCCGGATTGAATCTGGGACGTGCTTTCGAGAGAGCTCAACCGTCCCCAAAGCGCCCGTTCCACCTGCCTCCTAATCATCTCCCTCCAGCCAACCCCCTCATCCACCCTCCACCCCTCAGGCGCCACCTCCTCGACACCCCCAACGACGAGATGATCCACCCAAACCGGCTCGAACACCTCATCAAGCAGCGCACCCTGCAGACCGAGGATCGACCAGTTAGCGATCTTGTCCGAGCAGGACATGCATATGCTCGGTACCGAATCCGCTCGACCGGGCTTGGTCCGGATCGCACCGAAGTTCTCGTATCCGTTACGGCCACGTACGACGACCTGACCTAATGCCCCTGCTGGGAGTTCGGTACCGATGGACGACTTGAGCGCGGCCATATCGGGTGCTTGATGTGCGGCAGTGTGAAGTGTGGAGGCGTCTCCGCACTATCAACCGGTCTCTTCAGCACGGTATGGCAGAGGGAGGAAGCGCATACCTACGGGCAGAGTCGACACATACATCCAAACCTCGACACCAGGCTTGTATCCAAACTTGCCATGTCTCAGCTCCAGTACACCCTCGTCCCGTTCTCCCCGCACCACCCGAAGAGCCTCCGCAAGCAACCACCGTACCATCCCCCTCCTGGCTAGTATCTCCGCATGACAATCATGTACCACATCTCCCAACGGCGGGAGTCGGTTCGCAGGGAGGACTTTGACGCCTGTACCTAATGAAACCGGAATCAGGCGGGTGGGCGTGGAGAGAATGAGGGCGGACAGAACGGTCCATTCTGGGATGCCGTTGGACCGGATAATCGGTTTCCCGTGGCGGGGGAGGTAAGTGTGCAGGGAAATAGCAGCGGAGGTGATCCGATCAGCTTGGGATACGGATGGTCCGGCCGAGGGCTGAGTGAGCTCCATGCTATGGTTCCCGGCATATGAAATCCGGGACTGAGGAAAATGCAACCGTTCCCGACGGAAGATCGGAAGGGGTGAGCCTGACATCAACTCGTCCCGTATCGTTATCCATTTCACCTAATACCCGTTTGGACGGTGGGAGACCATTCAACTTGTCTCCCACCATGTCAGCTCCTCCTCTCCCGCCCACCAGTGGGCCAAGCTCCATCGCTCGACCTCGTCCAACTCCTCCTGGCGGCAACAAGCCATCGGATCTCACCACCACCGTCCTTTCCAACCTCCAGAACCTCTTACAAATGGACCAAGTCGGCAAGCTATCCACTCTTCAACAGAACCAGGTATGTCCTTTCCCCCTTCTTCCCCTTCGCCCCCAATCATCTCCCTCTCCTGCGTAGAAAGACTCTCAAGCTGAGTGAGAGGTATAGCTTCGCCAACTAATCATCACCCAAACCAAACCCATCGTCCTCCACGCGATGCTCCAAAACCGACCCAACCCGCTCCTCTCCCTCCCGCCACACCTCGATCCCACACGAGCATGGGAACATGGGCCCGCAGTGATAGTGAAGGAGAAGTTCGAGGCGGAGATAGCTAGCGCGGTGGCCGCTGCCCATGCGCATATCCAGCGGAATGGTGTTCCTGCTGGCGGTGGGGCTGGCGCTGGGGCTGGGGTGAATAGGGTGTTACCCGCGGGACTATTGACGTTGCCCGAGTTGAGGGATTACTTGAAGATCGAGCCGGCGGAGAGGGCGATCATGCTCGAAGCCGTGGGTCTTCCTCTCTCCGATGAACCTGAGTTGAAATTGATCGGGACAGAACCAACTATTGAAAGCCCGATTCAACGCGTCGGTGAACTACTGGACCAAGATGTCGCAGCAACAGAACGCCTCACGCACACCAACTGCCGGGGCGCAGGGAAGACCACCTACAGCTGCTTTCCTCGGCGCCGCGACCGCCTCGAGTGTCATCCCCGTCCTGGTCGACGGTGCGAAACCCGAGCCTGGCAGGCCGATGACGTCCCGGCCCCCGCCACAGCCTGTCGAGGACGAGCCCGCGAGGAAGCGACGGAAGTTCAGAGGGTATATGGGGGAGCTTGCACCGGGTCTGGACTTGGAATACGGGATCGCCGAGGTCAGTCCCCCTTCACTCACCTCCAGCCGGAGTTTACGAGCCTACAGGTACTGAGCGAGGTCCTCGAATCATTCGTGGACGAAGCAGCACGAGGGAGTATCCGAGTCGCCAAACACCGTCGATCAGATAAAGTCGAGCTGAAAGACGCCGCGTTCTTTCTCGGTCCGTACCGCTCACCTCTGCGTGGAGCTCAATTGACATGGCGTGGGATACAGACCAGACCTATGGAATCACGGTGCCGGGTTATAATGTCCAGCCGACACGGCGGATACACCTCGCGCCGGAGGGGGAACGGAAGAGAGGGAGGGTGGTCGCGCCGAAGGCAGCGAGGATGGCGCGGGGGAACGCGGCGAAGGAGGAGGAGTAGGACGATACGATGGACACTCAGATGTCAGCAGCATAGCTTGTCGAATGGGTCTTGATCACATTCACCATGTACGTTGTATCAGTCGTGTGAGCTCTTGAATGTCACGGCGCCAGGCGGAACAAGCCGGATCTAAGCGATATTTCAATCTCGCTTGCAGGGAATTCTAATCTTCCCCTTGAAGCTGTCGCCACGAACTCGCTGGTAGCCCCCAATCGCACTTTGCACCCCGTGGAGTGGCTACGCCTTCCGTCATATACTCAAGATTGCGATGCGATCGATGCAGGGGTCATCTACCAAGTGGCTAGGTATATACGTGCGGGACAACCTCAACAAAACATCCGAATCCAATCCAAACCCCCTCCGCAAATCAATAGAATCCTCGATCAACGAGATACACCCCCAACACAGATGGGACAAGCTGATGGTCCTCAACCCAAGATCCTCCGCCATAGCTCTCTCCCCGGCTCGATGCCGAGAACCTCCCTCTTCCCGAGCCCCACCACGTGCCCTGTCTCGACCATTTCCGCTAGCAGCGACGCCGGGCCCCGATCGATAGGTTGGGCGGACATGAGGGTATCGTACGTTGATCGAAGGACGGTTGAGACGTGGGTGAGGGAGATTATCGGGGAATTGGGGAGGGAGGTCACGAGTGAGATTAGGTGGGTCAAGGCGAGGGCTAAGAGGGGACGGTAGAGCGCGAAGGAGCTGGTTGGTATCAGCTGAGTTCTCAAAGAAATGAGTCGGACAGACTAGGGGAGAGTTCGGCCAATCTCAGGCTGGTCTGCTATCAGCCGGTTTGAGCAGTCTAAGGCGGAAAGAACGCACCGAATAGATAGCCTGGATGACGGCAAAAGCCGCGTCCCTCCCCCTCTCGAGCTGCTCATACCCATTCTGCGCCTGCGCCATGATACCCCACACACTCGCACTGCCTAGAAATACGGGTGAGGCGGTGAACAGGACGGCGTAGTTGAAGTGGAGTGACAGGATCCTGGAAATTACCTCCTATCAGTCGAGTGATCCAATCAAGATGAAAATAACGCACAAGTCATTTCGCGCTGCCCATCCCCCGGCCCAAGCTTCCCATCTACTCGCCCATTTTCGCCAAGGCTCCATCGCTCGACGACGCTCAGCGCCTCGTTCCCTCTCCTCGGCTCCTCCACCGCTCCCACCTCGAGAGGACGCGGGTTCGCCACGCTCGCTCATCGGTTCTTCAGCAACTGCTTCGGTCTCGGTCATGGCTGCGGCCGTTCGGCGGAGCTGCTGCGCCCGATGCACTAGACAATATATCAGCTTCAAATCGGTTTGGATTATAGTGAACATACCCTCCGCAAGCGTCTCTGCATACTCCAACCAAGCAAGCAGCTTGAGATCCCGGTCTCGCACAGCCAGATCACCGGGAGCGGAAGTGAAGAGCCGATCGCGCCAGGCGGCGGCTAGGGTATCGTTGGTGACTGGAGACTGCAGGTCGGGCAGTTGACACCTGTTCGTCGTCCGTCAACGCGGCCTTTATAATCGGGAGATGGGGAACACACAGTTGATCCATGATGGTGAGGTAGATCCATTCCCGCCAATCATCGTGTGTCCGTCGGGGGCTGAGAATCCTGTCCAGTCCGGATACTCGAGCGTGACCTATAGCGAGGCAAGCGAGCGTCGGGTCGTTGCTCCAAGTTCTACACCACACGTTTTTTAGATCGGACACCTATTCGTATGTACCAGTGCTCACGCCAAAACACCGAGCGCCCTGATCTCCTCCTTCATCCACTCAACCCGATCCGCAACGAGCCTCCCTACCTCCGCTGCCACTCCTACTACCGCCATCTCCCCTTCCCGCCGGCTGTCCGGGGTCGTCCTTCTCCCTAACCAACCCACCACTAGTCCAGATAAGCCCTGAGCCTCGCGCAGCCCCACCAGCCATGGTGTGAGTGGCCAAGCTCGGGACCGGTAGTTCTCCCATACCGCCTCTGGCACGTCCACCAACGTCTCGCGAGCTCTTGATGATCCGCCACCGCGAGCAGAACCGAAGACGGCGGCGGTGAGGTAGTCGTGTGAGCGCTGGAGATTGTTCAGAGATGCTTGGATGGATGCTATGGCGCTGGGGAGGTTGGTGAGGGAATGTACAGCAGACTCGAGGTTGCCCAACCGCGAGTCCGTGGACGTGGTGGGCGGGCGAGCGGAGGTGGACGCAGAGGTTGGGAGTTGGAGGGGTGGAGGTTCGTGGTATGGGTGTGGAGGTGCGGACGAAGGTGGTGGTGAGTGAGGTCGTGGTGGTTGAGGTGGGTGATTGGCGAGGACGCTGATGGAGGTGGTGGGTGGTGGAGGCATGGGCTCTCGTGCGTTTCGTAGGGCATAGGGCTCATTCCGTGAGGTGATTGGTGGTGCAGGTTGAGCTCCAGCCGGGTAAAATCCTGGAGCACCGGTCGGTGTACCCGGTCGAGCTCGGAGTGAGCCTGTGAAGAAGTGTGGTGGTCGAGATGGGATGGTAGAGGTGGATTTGGGTCGAGACCGGGCTTCGAAAATGCATCGCTGACCGGATTGTCGACATCCTCTACAAGGGACTTGGGATGGACCGTCACATTTCATCCTATTCCCCGTTAGCTCCGACCGACTTTACGCAACTACGTGATGAGCAAATATCCGATGAGAGACTCACTTCTGCCGACGACATCTCGTACAAGCCATCATACTCCTCGGTGCCCGACTGGTCACATCTCTCGAAAACGCCATACCTCCCGCCTCACTCCCCTCGTCGATCCCCTCCACCCGAGGCGATCCCCCTCCGGAAGAAGGGGACCGAGGTTCCATCGATCGACGAGGAGGCGGCCATGTGGACTGCCAATTGGATGGTCCAGCTCCAAGCGTCGGGAAAGAAGGGCCGGCGATGGGTCTCGACGGTATGGGAGGAGGCAGGATAGGCTGGAGCGGTGAAGCGGTGGATCGAGGGCGAGCGGGGCGGTTGAGGGAGCTGGAAGGGGAGTCGGGAGATGAGGATCGTCTGGCTCGCTTGGCTGGCGTGGGGTGCATCCCTGAGGCGTGTCAGCCTGAGCGAGAGCGCTTGACTGACCGTCGTGGGATGGAAAGCAGCACTCACTGCCAGCTCGAGGAACTCGATCGCCGCCCTATCACCACCTCGTCCTTCCTTCCCGCTTCCTTTCCTCAAGCTCGGTCTCCGGCTTCCGCGCCACTCGTCTCTTCGCCTACCGTCGTCAAGTATACGTGTGCAGTGACCGTAGTCTCCAATACTTTTATCGAGCCGGCGATGCATCCGCGCTGTGTCCAACAGGTCCGCTTTGCCCCTGACTTCCGCCTAAACCGGCACAGTCACCGCGATTGATGGATACTCCAAGGTCCGCTCAACCCGTCTTCGTCACCTTGAAGAGAAAGAAGCAGTGGTTGGTGGGACCACACTGACGCGTCCTTCCCGGTGTCGATGATGTAAACAAATCCTCGTGACGCCTGCCTAACGTTAAGATCGACCTGATCGTCCTCGCTCGACCAAGCCTCCTACGAAATGGATACAATTGTGATGGTGACCAAGGATGAAACAAGCGGGGTAGACGCCCAAGGAAGTAAGACTTGGAGTTTGAGATTGGAGTGGGTGATGGATGATATCACAACCCATCGCCGCCACCGGTACCTTTTCAACGCCACCGCCGAAACGTCCCTGCAAACCCTTGTTCCCGTCCATCCGGAGCTCGTGATCGGCCCGGGCCAAATGAACCGTTGTACGTATCCCTATTTCACTCCCGCTCTCTCATCGTCATGCTTATGCGGATCAGGGAGCAAGGGAGGGGAATGATCGGCGTCGACAGATTGTTTTTATTTTTCGACGTCCCCGCGTCGTGCCTGGAAGCGGAAACGATAGTTTTCCCGGTTCCTCGCCTTCCGCAATCGCTTGTTAGAGGTTTGTAAGGACCCGGCAAAGGTTAATTCGCAAGCCGGAGATCGGGACCTGCTAGAGAGCAATACGTACGACCGGGATACCGGTAACGGCAGAGAATCCGGAGGGTTCTCCCAGAGGGTCAGTCACATTCTCCGTGCCGTACTTAATCTCGTGCCTGCGGGAAATACGTTGACCCCGTTGCATTCATTTCACCTTCTCTTGTGCAGCTGAGATATCCTTCCGGTGAGCGATCGCAATCGATCGGCGGCTTAAGATATTGCTCTCCAATATAGAGCCCCTGATCGAGGTCTGCTCCAAAACTTCGGGACCCGAGCTCCACCTGGATCTTCCAGACATTCGAACGGAAACTCTCGCCTTGACCCACCTCCACCTCAGGAATAGACGCTAGTAGAAAGCCCCGAACGCCTCCAAGAAGGAAAGGAGATAACGTCACTGGTTCAGGAACCCGTTAGCCCTTCCGACTCGTTAGGTTCCCGCTGAAACGCGATGAGGATGGCTGAGTAAGCTGTGGGAATGCTGAAACGCCAGCCTTGGGACATCTCTATCAGCGGGTTATCTGAGTCAAGACAGTCACATGTCATGCATGGGTGGTATCAGTGACGTATGGGCATGATGTCGAATTAGTACTGGTCCCTCCACACGTCGAATCCGCGTTCACCGCCTCCTATCTTGCCGAAGAAAGGCGTCTCCTCCCGCCTCGCCTCATAGAACTCCTTTGGTAGGACATTCTTCACCGGTTCGATTTCGCCATCTTCCGGCTCTTCTTCTTCTTCCTCCTCTGGAGTGGATAGCCTCGAGTCAGCGCCGAACAGCCTCGGCAAGCTGTCGTCGGAGAACTCGCTAATCGATTCCGGCGGATCTTCATATATTCCTACGGGAGAAGGAGACTTGTACTGCTGTCTTCTATTTGACTTGTTGGTCTTGTTATTCTTGTTGTTCTTGACAGGCTTGATATCGGTCTCGGCGGGAGTCGGTATTTTGTATGCCGTCCATGCACCGTCGGTAACGCGTACTCGCCTCGGCACGGGACTAGGCGAGCTTGAGGTAGGGGTTGGAGTTGGAGTTGGGCTGTGATCCGATGATGGCGGAACTTGTTTCTTATTCCTGGACGACCTTTTGATGTACTCTTGACAAATCGTCCACGACTCGGTTGAAATGGCTGGACTAGCATCGTCCGGCGGAGGAGGGAGAAGATCGCGAGTGTTGCCACTTGGGGGAGTGTGCTGGCGATCCCAGACCTGTCAAGATATTATCAGCTATACTCGCCTGCTCATATGAGGGCCGGGGGGCTCACCTCTGACTTGACCCGCGGCCGAAGATTCAGCTCATCCGACTCGTACCCGTTCGACTCCACAGCCTCCTCAAGAGCACGAATCATTGCCTTGCCGCGCTTCGTTCCTCCGCCAGCTGCACCAGTCGGGCGTGATACAGGCTCCGAGGCTGCGGCTTCAGCCAGGATAGCGTCGTGAGCATTGCTGAGCGGCGTAGAAATGTGCCAGCGGGACAGCTGATGCGGCGATTCATTCATGAGATGGTCGTCGGGGTATTGCGAATCTTGAGGGCGCGACCATCTTTGAGGTGGAACTGAGAAACCGTTCTCGATCCGACATAACGAGGGCTGGATACTGCTCGAGCCGCTCATCCTGGAAGGGTAGGACCCTGGCTGAACTTGAGCAGCCGAAAAGCACGGTGCGGAGGCGGCTTGAGGCGGCCCAAAGACGGCAGGCGGTGTTGACCAGACCGAGGGCGTCGATCGCTGAGGGATGTATGACTGCACCGAAGTAGGACTGTTGGAAGGTACCTGCGGAAATACGAACTCCTGCGGCGAAGAGAAGCGAACTCGGCTCTCAACGGAGGCGAGCGCTCGGTTAGGCGGTTGCTCAGCGGGAGCAACTGGAGCGGTGGATTTGCGCAGGATGCCCCGCACAGGGAATCGGGAACTGAGATGAGGCGGACGCGTCCCAGAAAGGTCCCGTGACGGCGCCATAGGAGGCCACTCGGGAGCTGGGTTGAGATATCGGTGATAGAGCTGATCTAGAACGGGTCCTACTGAGAGCTGAGAATAGTTGAAGGGACCCGTGCCCTGCTGAGAGGGCGGGAGAACCCTCGGGCTGTGAGGTAGATGACCTTGCTCGGTAGGCTGCCAAGGTCCGTGAGGGTGTCCCGTGAAATGGTGATGGGGAAGCGCAGAGTGACGCGTAGAACCGGTCGGCACCTCGGCATATGGGACAGCCCGCATGTGAGGTCTTGGCTGACCGAAGACGATTTCGTGGAGATAAGGCGGAAGCGCGGAAGTAGTCCCATTCTCCTTGTCGACAGCTTGTCAGTAATATGTACAGGACCTCCCAACGTGGATACTCACAGTCTTCGGCGTCGGGCTCACGAGATTATGGAGCGCATACCTCCTACTGCCATTAAGGTCGTCCATTCCTGGCTCGATCGTTATAGGCGACTCGATCTCCGTCAATCCCAGAAGCCTACACATCTCCCTGTCCTTCTCCCCCTTCTTCTTCTTTGTTTCCTCGTCAGCTTCGGATCTCTTGATGAATGGAGCGTTGGCAGGGACATTGCCGATTAGGCGATCGTACTTTGCATTGAGGGAGTGACGGCGAGTAGGCGGGGTGATGGTGCGGCGGCGGGGAGGTTGGAGCTTGCGCGTCAATGGGGGTGGCTGTGAGGGATTGCGAGCGAGTGAAGGAATTTCAGGAGCTTCATGGCTGTGGGAGACATCAGTGGGATCCTAGCACGAGGGACGGAAAGAAGCTTACTCCTGTACAGACGGTTCGGGGGGACGAGGCCTCTTGGCAACTCGGGCGAGGGACCATTTTGGGAGGCCGGAACTTGCGCCTGTAACAAGCATCGCGTAGAAGGTTGGAAAGGCTTCAGTGCATGATGGTCAAGCAGCCAGGAGGGCCAGCCTGTCGCATTGCGCCGAAATTAAGAGGAGAAAGAAGAAAAGGATGGACAAAGAGCCTTCGGGTTTCACTTGCACCGGTCTCAGGCAAATTATACGGCGTGATTACACTTCTCGGTTCGGATGACTTGCCATTAGCAACGAAGCCTTCTCAAACGAGAGCATACGAGTGACATTATGGCATAGCAGACCACCACTGAACAAAGAGCGCATAAGTGAATTCTAAGACAGCGATATACATGGATTGCTCTACGTAATCAATAGCTTTTCACCTTCAGTCCCAACTAGTCCCTCACGCCATCTCGACATCCGCACCGTTCGTCTAGTAGTCATACATCAGCAGCTGGTCCATACCTTGGGAAAGCTGAACTCACCCCATCGGTCTTCATGAAGCTGTCCAGCTCCTTGTCGAGATCGCCCGATGATGCTGGTGCGCGACGTCCCCTACCTGCTGGAGCACCTCTTCCCCTCGGAGCACTTGTGACCCATTCAGTCTTTTGCCTGACATCGTTTTGGACTGCTCACCTCCCGCGAACAATACCACCGCGTCCACCGCGAGGACTTGCCACAGCAGCACCGCCTCCGCCCGTGATTCTTGAAAGCAAGGATCCGCCAGTTGTCACACGTTTCCCGGCAGCCGAAGCGGGACGAGAACCAGCCGTGATCGGAGGAAGGAGTCGGATCGAGATCGTCTGGCCTAAAGATGGGAGTCAGTCATCCGTCAAAGAAGGTACAAGAGAAAGTGACGCACCTTTGGTCATTGCGCCGTCAAACTTGTTGATGGCGATCTTCGCTTGCTGGTAGGAAGCATACTCCATTGTCGCTTCGCCTTTAGAGCGTCCAGAGCGATCGTACTGGTCGCATACTAGGGGAGCATATCAGTAAAGCCAGATACAAGTTACAGGGTGCCGTACAAGGGAAAGAAGCAAGAAAGCGGGGCATAAGCAATTCTGTTCCTATCTATCACGGCCGTCCTCCCTAATATCTGCAGTCGCCAGGACCGACGAAAGGCGATGCGGTAGGAGACGGCTGAAGTCTCCTTTCGAGGATTAGACGCTCACACGGATGGTTGGGCCCTGAACGAGGGTCCCGGCTTGGGAGAAGATGTTCTGTCAAAACAGGATCAGTCCATGGTCAAGCACTCTAGTTGAAGATGCGGGGACATACCTTGAGATCCGCCGGAGTGACTTCGTAATGCAATCCCACCACCTCAATCCGGGGTGAGACACCCGTGAAAGCCGCTCCCGTCCCGGCAACAGTCGCGGCCGATACACCTGTACTTCCAGCACTCCGCCTACCACCGCCAGGACCTTGGTAAGCATCATGCACCCACGTGTCTTCCGTTGAGCGCGGTGATGGACGCTATGCGGTCCGTCAAGAAGGAGGATGCGGGGAGATGGATGGACCGACCGCGTATGGAATGAGGGCAGCGCGTTCTCGGCTTTGACGAGGACCACGGGCGGGATTCGTCTTCCGCTTGTCGATGATGAGATCATCCAGAGGTTTATCGAGATCCATGATGAGATATTGGTTGTCAATGAGAACAATGAGGCGCTAAAATAGGGTGAATGGATGGGATGTGGGAAAGAGACGGGACCCGGGCTAGGGTTGCGCGCCTATATAGTGGGTAGTCATTCATTTCATCACGAATGAACTCCGTGAAATCTCTCCTTCTCGTACAAAATGATACAAATGGAATTCTCTTTGGTGCGGGTGGGACGGGTTTTCAGACCGATCCAAGCGCTCACTTCCGTTTCTCCCAAGTCATCGGCCCGGTACTTTGTGATCGTCTTGTTTCGGTATGATAGGGATCATGGCACCTATTTAACCTCCACCTGATCAGTCCACCAAGTTCCGGGTTTGGTCTACGGGCCGGTATGTCCTCTGCTTTGAGTAGCGTCTCGTTTGTGACTGTCGATTGATGATCCGATATAAGGCCAGAAGATCGGTAAGTGTCTTGAGAATCCTCCCTGAGCTTGGACACAAGATTCTCCGTTTCAAGAATGATGTCGAGGATCGTCTTGTCTTCATCAGCAGCGAATGTCACTTCAGAATCGGGCCATCGCGCCGAAAGCGGATGAAGCTGAGCCATGAAGCTGAGATGATCCAGTTGCTTCCAGCTGACGGACATGCCCCTCGATATCCGGGTTCAACCCGATGAGCTGGCATGGGTTGTCGAATGAAAGTCAACATGAGCATCGTATAGCTCTCTATTAAAACACGTGTAGGATGGCGATAACCACTCGAGGTTGAAGGAACGGGTGTTGAGGAAGGATCCCTCCGGGGTTTGGGCTACTGCCGTCAGACGTTCGAGATTTCTTACAGCTTTGGGTCGGCGCACCCAGGATTTCGCTTCTGGCTGACTGACGGGCATGAACGGTAGCCAGGATTGCGTTTTGATGATGCCCGTGGACTTTGAATCTTTTGCGGTGGTACGGTGGTGCTGTCGGATTGTGATTTCATTGTGATGGTACTATCAGACTGTGAGTCGGGTGTGATGGAAGCTGCAGATTGTGCTTCCAGTGTAATGGTACTGTCAGATTGAGGATCCGATGCATTGATGCTTCTGGACTGCAAGTCTGATGGTGCTCTCGGCCTGAGTTTCTGTTACGTTTGTTGAGTTGGCGATCATCCCTGTTGACAAGGATGATTCCTGTTGACAAGGATGATTTCTGTTAACAAAAATGATTGTTGATGATGCGCCGGATTGTGAGTTGGGACGTCATGATGGTGTCGGATAACAGGGCCTTCAACCCTTGATACTTCAAAGCAAAGCCCGTCTGATGAGTTTTGGTTCGGAATTAGCAAGATACCTATTGAATCCGCCCTCTTTTCCCCAACCACAAACAGCGACAAAAGAAGATCGTACAGCTCGGCCAAAAAATAGTGCTGTCCGCCTTGGGTCTCACGGCCTCACTGGCGACATCTGAAGGACACTATATCAAACGCAATCGCCCACGTGCCCGGATCAGCCGCCCATTCAAGCTAGAGTCGCCTATCCGGTCTAACGCGACATCTAGGCGCGGTACCGACCTACTTCAATGGACCGTCTGAAAGCTTTGAGCTGAAAAACAACCAGGCCCCCTCCGCAGAGCTCAACGCTCCCTCACGAGTAAATCGAGGCGCTGCATCCTCCCAATCCCACCGTCATGAGCTCCATGTTCAGACGTCCTACCCATCCCCACCCATCCAATCCTAATTCTCCGGCGACTTCTTCGACAAAAACACGCAAATCCATCGATGCCTCTCCGTCTACTCTCTCCATCAGCTCCATTGCCGGTGACTCCCCCGAGAAGCGGCGCCGCCACCTCCCACCTCGAGGCGAGATGCTCCACTCTATTTCCCCCATTGGCGATATAGGGCCGATGACAATGCCCAAAAATGGATCTGTCCACATAAGGCGGGAAGATCTGAGTCCGACGGAAGTGTCGCCCGAGCTTGGTGTGGCCACAGCCGCGCCGACGTCGAGGAACAGCGGTGAGCATAGCGAGATGTACAACATATCCGATGGGTCATCCCCGCACTCCAGCATAAGAAGCAGGAGTTCTAGTCATGATTCGCCGGGATCACGTACCAGCCCCACTCTGCCTGGTGAGAAGGAGCGGAAGCGACACAGTCCCAGGACGAAGCATGGGTCGAGCAGCGCGAGAATGAAGAGCCCTGAGGATTCGGATCGACGGCGTCGGGTGGCCACTGAGCGGGATCGGAAGAAGGTGTCACCGCTGTACAAACGGCTAGGAGAGGAACCACCCTTCATGTTACCACACCCTTCGAGAATGGAGCAGACGTCGCAGACGTACCCTGGAGTAGTGATCGGCGCTTTCTCGGACGGTGACAACAGCGCTGGGCTTGGGTTCGGAGTGAATGGCATGCGGTTCGACTCTTCGATGGACGATATCATGGACATCAAGGCTCCTCCTGCGCCTCAGGGTCGGAATGACAGTACAGGCGGATTGATGGGTGCCAACATCGCCCCTTGGCTTACGGACGACACGCCGAGCATGCCGGACTCCCGAGCCGAGCAGGCGGAACAACCGGCGCAACCTATTCCGAAGGAATCTCCGAGAAAAGGTTCGATACAGGCTCTCAACCATTTCGCCTCTCTCCCTGCGCTTCCCCGAACCAAACGGCACACTACCGCTTCCTCGGTTGCCCAGAATCCCAATGCCTCCAGCTCACGTAGTGGCTCACAACCAAACATCCTACCTGGATCCGGTGCTCCGGATGCACGCGCTTCTTCCAACCGGTCCAAAGACACGTCTCGCTCGCGGGCGGGATCAGGCGATAGTGTGGAGACCTTTGCGGCGTCTCAGCCTCAGCTTGCGAAAACGGGGTCATCCCCGTCTGTGGAATCGTCCGCCTCACCATCGCAGCTCGGGCGGCAGGCGAGCGTGGCTGCCGGAAATAGGGGTTCTCGCTTCGGCAGTACAGCTTCGAACATATCAGGCGCTGGAAGCGTGGGAAGTGATAAGAAGAAGGGTTTCCTGGGCGGCTTGCTCAAGCGAAAGACAGGAGCAAGCTCGTCAATGAGTAAGTCGACTTTCGCCGTCGGGGATATGCTGATTCGTTGATGCAGACCCGATTCCAGCCGATTTGGCCCCTGCGGACGGAGCGCACCGAGACTCTGGCTCCGGTTCCACCAGCTCTAGGCTGTCAGGCTCGCCATCCGTTGGGTCCCTTTCGCAGAAGCGGTCCCACCCATCCCTCTTCGAAGATCAAGGACTTGTCTTGAATCGACTTCCGACGCGCAATGGACAGAGCTACTCGTCTGAGGGTGCCATCTCGCCGTTGCAAGAGAAACCCACAGACCACTGGCAACTGGACATGAATCTTGACGACATGGAAGGAATCGTCGATCCGAACCTTGCCAATGCACCAGCTCCTCCGTCCGGGATGTTCAGGGGACCAGCGGCTTCCGGGCAAACCACAGTGACCGAGTCGACTCAAGGCTCGATGCTCTTCCGGGACGCGATGGACCAGTCGAGCAGCTTCGCGACTACTGTCTCGAGCGGATCAGGAAGTTGGGGACCGACGGCGGGCCGTGTCGCGGAGACTCCAGACAGGTCGGTCCTGTCTGAGGCTCATCGGCAACTGGACACTCTAATCATGCGCAATCCATTCGGATCATCCTCGTCGGCCGGGTCAGTCGACAATAAGCCACGTACCCCACCTTCACCTCATACGCTCTCACCTAAGTACTCTCTACCACCCACCACGCAACCCCGCAGACCGTCGCAACTGCGGAATGTAAAGATGGGCTCGACAGACTCAGAATCGTCAAACGCCGACATGCATTACAGTGGGGCGTTGCAGCCGCTTGCTCCTGCATGGGCGACTTCAGGAGGATCTAGTCAAACGGTCTTCAACGATCCTTTCGGTTCTTCCGTACCCTCGAAGCCGTCCACAGCTGACGGCATGTCCCCGTCACGTCCTTCGACACGCTCAGCCATCGGTACTCCCGTCGCACTACATGATAGTGCCTTCCCGGGTCCAACTCATGGCAGAGCCGGCGAGAACGATTCTGCTGGAGCCTCCGGGACGGCCGCCGCCGCCGCGGCGGCTGCTGCTTGGGCGGCGCCGGAATCGTGGGGCGTAGAAGGCGATGAAGTGTCGCCTGAGGACTCGAGCTCCAGCGAGGACGAGGAAGACTGGGGCCGAGATGACGCGACGTCGCCTTCGGTGGAAGCTACCCCTGGCAAAGTGTTCCGCCCTCAATCGTCGCCAAGTGTAGCGAAGCGGCCCCCGCCATTCGGCTTCAAATCAGCTCAGCCTTGTCAGCCAAAATCCCGAGGTACAGCCACACGGCCTGGGAGCAGCAGCAGGCCACGGGTCAAGACGAGCAGCGGTCGGCCTTCGACGGCTACGAGACCTGCGACAGGGAGGCCAGGGACGTCGGGCAGTGCGCACATCTCGATGATGCCGGTGAGTTGAGGACTTTCTGCTAGACTCCGCTGACAAGGGGAAAGCATCTTATTCGGATATACCGCGCGGACGGGAGTCACAACGTCATGTCATTCCCGCTCTTGACGACTACAGCGGAGATCGTAAATGTGCTATCCGGGGCAAATGAGGCGCCGCCTGGGAAGAAGGTGACGACCAGCATGAGGATGTACCTACGAGAGCGGGGTCAAGGTACTTAGCATGCCCTAGCGGTGATGAGCGCTGACGCCCGTCTCAGATCGACAACTGCTACCTTCTGAGAGGCCTTTGGCAATCCAAGACCGGCGGCTCCGTCAGGCTGGATTCACTGATGGGGAGCGGCTCGATGAGATAGGGAAGGAAGATCTTGCGATTCTCGTCAGGTTCATATACCAAACCCCAGCTCTACCAGTAATCGATCCGGTCAGTGATTCAGCGTACCTCGCGAGGCAAAGCTGACCTGAACGACAGGATGAAGAGAGCTCCTACGATTCATTCGAATTCATCGATATCGGCGGGCGAGATCTTCAGACAATTCCCATCTTCCTCCACCTTCACGCGCACAATATCATCATCCTCAACGTGTCGCGAAACCCGATGACCGATCTTCCGTTAGACTTCATCCAAGCTTGTACCGGTCTGAAGGAGGTGCGGATGTCGAACATGGCACTCAAGCGGGTACCCGCTAGCATCCGCGCGAGTCAGACCCTGTCGCGGCTGGACGTTTCGAGTAATCGTATCGCCGACCTGGAATCCGTACCACTGTACGAGATCTCAACACTTCTCTCGGTCAAGGTCCAGAACAACAAACTCACCTCGATCCCGAGCTATTTCGCGCAAATGAAGGCATTGAAATACCTCAACATCTCGAACAACAAGTTTGAGATGTTTCCAGCGGTCGTGTGCGAGATGTGTAACCTCGTCGACCTGGACATCTCGTTCAATGAGATTGCCGAGCTACCATCGGAGATGTCCAACCTCAAGTCGCTCGAGCGTCTCGCCGTATACGGTAACGAGCTGACGACTTTCCCGGAATCGTTCAACACCCTAGCCAATCTCCGCGAACTTGACGTTCGTCGGAATAGATTGACCAATTTGAACTCAGTGTACGCCCTGCCAAAGCTCACAACCCTCCAGGCGGATCATAATAACCTTGTCACCCTGGACGCTCAACTCGGCGCAAAGGTCCTTTGTTTCAGTGTGCCCAACAACTCGATCACTGGCTTCACGCTTGCCCCGCTCCCAAAAACCGCGGCGGTGACGTACGCTTTGACCGAGCTCAATCTGTCGCACGGCAAGATCTCGACTCTCGCGGATGAGGCGTTTAGCGGGGTCGTCAACCTTGTCTCGCTAAATCTTAACTTCAACCAGATGACTCGCCTGCCATCGACTATCGACCGCCTCACGAACCTCGAGACATTCTCATGTACCGATAACTTGCTCGCGAATCTTTTCGTCGGTTTCGGCAAGATGCAGAAGCTTCGGACGATCAATCTGCACAACAACAACCTCAAGGAGATTCCTGGGGATCTCTGGGTGTGCAGCTCGCTCGAATCGTTCAATGCAAGCTCGAACCTCCTCGATGGGTTTGAAGATCCCCCAACAGATCTGGCTCAGGTACAGCAACTTATGGGGTTGAAACCGGATCGCAAGCTTTCAGATGTCTCGACTTCAAGCGAGAAGTATGCGGCTTACCCACCGATGGGACTCAGTCTGCAGAAGCTGTACCTCGCCGACAATCAGTTCACCGATGACGTCTTCCACTCCACCGCATCGATGCCGGAGCTCCGCGTGCTTAATCTAAGCTTCAACGAAATCTATGAGGTCCCGCCAGATACGCTGAGCAAGAACGACAAGTTGGAGGCGCTTTACCTTTCCGGCAACAAGCTTACCAGCTTACCCGCTGAGGATCTCGAGAAGCTCCAGGAGCTGAGGGTACTACACCTCAACGGGAACAAACTGCAGACTTTGCCATCGGAGCTGGGTGCCTTGACCTCCCTACAGCATCTCGACGTGGGCAGTAACGTGCTGAAATACAATATCGCAAATTGGCCGTACGACTGGAACTGGTGAGCCGCATCTTGAGATCTTGTGAAAGACGGCTGATGTCTTGCAGGAACTGGAATACCGCCCTTCGATACCTCAACCTGTCCGGTAACAAGCGACTCGAGATCAAGCCTACGAGTGCTCAGGATATGAGTCACGCCTCGACCTTCCGCAAAGAGCTATCGGACTTTACCGCCTTGACACAACTCCGTCTTCTTGGTTTAATGGACGTAACCCTTCGTATCCCATCGCTCCCGGACGAAAGCGAAGAGAAGCGAGTGCGAACCTCGTTTTCCGATATCAATAACATGGCGTACGGTATCGCGGATATGCTCGGTACGATTGAACATGTCGCCATGTTCGACCTCGTCGTCCCAAACTTCCGAGGCAAGGATAACGAGTGTCTTTTCGGTATGTTTGGCCGAGCTGCACCATCAGTACCTGCGGGTCGGATCCCCAAGTTCCTCCAAGAGAGTTTCGCCAACACCCTCAGCAATCAGCTCGAGAGGTTGCGGCCGGACGAGGATTTGACACATGCGCTACGGCGAACTTTCCTCTTCTCGAATCGGATGACGTTTGAACACCTCGTCGGCGTGAACAAAGGGCGAAAGTCATCGATCAACAGATTTTCGTCGATGGATTCGATGTTCAGCAAATGGCAGCCAGGAACTGCGTCACCATTCCGGAACGGTTCTTCTGGGGCTGTTGTCTACCTCGTGGGCAGAACGATGTATGTCGGCAATGTGGGCGATTGCCTCGTGGTGCTGTCGCGAAAGGGCGAGGCGGAATTGCTCTCGAAGCTACATGATCCGACGGACCGTGAGGAGACAGCGCGGATCCGGCGCGCAGAAGCTTGGGTATCGGAGAAGGGATACATCAACGATGACAAGGATATCGATGTATCTCGAGCTTTCGGATACTGGCAGACATTCCCAGCCGTCAATGCCAGCCCAGAAATTCGGACCCGTCAGCTGTCCGAATCGGATGAGTTCGTCATCATCGGCAATCAAGCATTATGGAAGTGCTGCTCTTATCAGGTCGCCGTCGACGTCGCGCGGACGGAGCGGGACGACCCGATGATGGCGGCGCAGAAGTTGAGAGATTTCGCCGTATCGTATGGCGCAGAAGGTTCGGTCATGGTCATGGTCGTCAACATCTCGGATCTCTTCTTCGGTCGAGGTCAACGACCGCGCGGTGTTGCGGCTTCGGGACTACTCGTTGCGCCCGATACCACGACAGACGGTGACGGATACTACGCGCGAGACAAGCGAAACATTCGCCGACGGTACGAGGAGGTCGGCGATCGGACGCTCAACCGGTTACAGCAAGAGATCGAGCCTCCTCAAGGCCAGGTTGCCCTTGTGTTCACCGATATCGTCAATTCGACGTTTCTGTGGGAGACGAATCCAGGGATGCCGACAGCCATCAAGATGCACCATACTCTCATGCGCCGACAATTACGTCTGGACGGAGGATACGAGGTCAAGACAGAAGGAGACGCATTCATGGTGTCGTTCCAGACCGTCACCTCGGCGCTTCTTTGGGCCTTCAACTGTCAGATCGGTCTGCTACAGCAAGAGTGGCCAAGAGAGTTGCTCGAGGCGCATGACGGGAAGGTGATTTATGACTCGGAAGGCAACCTTGTCCAGCGAGGTTTGCGAGTGCGTATGGGCATACACTGGGGATCCCCATCCTGCGAGCGAGACCCGATCACCCGGCGAATGGACTACTACGGCCCGATGGTCAACCGCGCGGCCAGGATCAACGCGAGTGCCGATGGAGGACAATTGATGGCTAGTCAGGACGTCTTGAACGAGCTTCAGGCGTTCAGAGAATATGTGGATAGTCTGGATGAGGACAGTCTGGCGGACTTACCGCCGGAGCTCAAGAGAGAGGTCATGGAGCTGCGGCGGATCGGGCTTGCGGTCAAGGATATGGGCGAGCGGAAACTCAAGGGTCTAGAAGGTCCGTCTTGCTCTTAAACTTCAGCTTTGTATACTGATCCATTACAGTGCCGGAAAAGCTCCATCTGCTGTATCCAAAGATCCTTGCCGGCCGACTGGAGATCTCCAACGACCTCCGAGCGAACGTCGAAGTCAACGACGACCGAACACTCAGTACCACCGGCCCGCGACTGATCGACATCGACGAGGTCCGCGAGCTGTCTCAATTGACTCTCCGACTCGAAGCGTTATGTTCCGCCCAATCGGTCATACGGCCACCGCCACCAGACTCGCCCGTCATGCCTACATCGCCAGGGATGGAATCCCCCTCGTCTAAACGTGCGCAACTTAAGGCGATCAGGTTGCCACCGCCAGCATACCTGGGTCCAGCGATCCGCGAGGACATGCAGGATGATGAGTTGGCCGGGATCATCGAGAGCTTGACTACGAGGATTGAGAATTGCATGTCCACGATGGTACGTTGGTCGCCTACTGTTCCGGAGTTTTCGCTGACGGGTGGGATAGTATATCAAGCATCTAGGCGGGTTCTCATCGGTGCTCGCGGCGCTGGAACAGGCGACGGGCATCGATCAGAAGCTCATCGTTCATGCGATGTCCCTGATGAACGGGGTGATGAAAGAATGAGCGGGAACAGGGGGTAGACGGTGTCCCATGGAGGTTTGGATCGGGTTTTGGTTTGAGCATTTGCATGGGTTCTTTTCTTTTGGGTTGTAAGCATCGCTAGTCATCTCGTATCTTCATGAGTTCGGAAACGGTGTGTCTTGTACCCTGTCCACTGCATGGATGTATTGATTTATTCTATCTGATCATCGACAGACGTATTCTGATCATTCGTTTCATCAAAAAGCCCTCTTACCAGTCCTACCCGGCCAAGGACTAGAGATACAGCGCGACTTCCACCCTCAAGCCACCGTCACACCACCCCGCATCTCCCCAATCCTCGTCCCCCAATCATCAAGCTCACCCTCGAACTCCCTCACCTCCCGACCCAGTATTTCCTTCGCGCCAATCCCTCTCAACCCCTCTCTCAGCCGCTTCGCCTCCCACTCCTCTACTCCCCGTCTGCATAGCTCTTCATAGGCCTCTCGCTCCCGCCAGCGGTCGACGCCTGCTCGGATTCGGCGCAGCTGGCGGGACGTGGCGGATGAGATTGAGGTGGTCTGTGAGGGTGGCGACAGCGGAGAGGAGGGTGTGAGTGGCGGTGAGGATGTCGGATGTGGCTTTTCGGAGTGGGGGAAGGAACGTCGGTGTCGAGACGAGCCAGGTATCAGGATCGAGCGAGACGCTCGATGCGTCAGGATCAAGACCCGGTGCTTCGAGTACGCCGTCTTCGCTTGGTCGACATGCGTATCCAGAAGCTTCGCCCGCCCAGCCGACGGACCACTCTTCCTCGTTGCCTTCAACCTCACTCCAACAATCCCAATCCCAGTTCTCTGCCCATCATCAAGTCCTCCACGACTCCTTCCCATCGGACTTTCCCCAAATCCCGCAGGAGCAATTGCAATTCTCGACATTGTTCCTCTCGTATCCGCTCCAAGTCCGTGAGTCGATGCAGATGCGCCTGCAGCATGACCTCTGGTGCAGTGCCGAGCTTCGAAGAGCTGTCTCGCTGCAAATGGATGAGGAAAGTGCCTGTCGAAGTCATACTGGCCGAGAGTCTCGCAAGTGGATCTATCTCGGGCAGCGCAACACGAAGGGTGGCAAGTCGCCCGAATCGTGCTGCGTCGAGGGAGACTTCATGATCGATACTGATATTGAGGTCCCTCTCAGTAAGGGCTTCCTGGCTGTCGACCGTACTCTTCGATGATGCACAAGAGGCGAATGATTTGGGACTGTATGTGAAAAGCTCGTCGCGGCGCTCCGTAGGATACAGCTCGCAAGAGATTGGCGATCCAGCGGGTGGTAGCATCGTACGCTTCGGCTAATCATCAGCTCGGCAAATTGATCCTTGGCTCACCTTCTTCCTCTTCGTCACCCTCCACCATTATCTCGTCCTCGTTCTCATATCGGAAATCATCTGTCGGGCTCAGTGTTTGCAAATCGTTGTCGAGAGAGGATCCGAGCTCGTCGGCCAAGCTGAGCGCCATGACAAAGGAGCAAGACATCATCGGGGACTATAGCTGCCTGTTCTCTGCGCAATGTGATGGATGCCGAGTTGAATCTTCCGGGACCAGGTCTACTATAGAATGGTAAGTCTTGTCTGAAGCTGGTCTGCTTTGGCATACATAGGATGAGCCTTTCAAGCGAGCAATCCAGGGGTCCACTTCCGCGGCTGTGCCCAGCTCGTCTCGCCTCGTAAATGCGGTATAGCAGTCTCCTCAAACATTCCACATGGCATGCATTTGTTCTCATTACATCGTCACATGCTCGGTCGTCCCTTCCTGCCTCCTGCGCCAGTACTTTTCGTCCTCTTCAGCCGCTTCCCCGCGTTGAATGCGGACACGGCTTTGTGATCCCGTCCAATCGGATCCTCCTTCTTGACCTCGTAGATCCGGACGATCCAATTCTCGCTCGTGAATGCCTCGTCTACTCACATAGATCAGCGGGCGTCTTTAGTCTCGAAATGCGGCGCACCGAGAATGTCCAATGTCGGGCTGGTGGCCGGGATCTTTTGCCCGCGAACTCGGTCCTGGGCTGGATGGCCACCATACAGCTCAGCAAACCTGAGGGCGTCAGTATGTATCAGGCCTTGCGATACGCGGAGGAAGTACCGGTAGTAGCTCATCTTATACATAAGTGAGTTCTTCATCGTCGGCGTACTGAAGTGCAATCAGCTACTTGTCAAAGAAAAGGAGAAGACACTCACGCCCGCTCGTCGACTGCATACTCCCCTCGCTGAGTGAAGTAGTTTACCTCCTGCACCTCTTCCGGCCAGACACCCTGAGCAATCCGTACCATCCACAAGAACTTGTTTATGTCGTCTCTACGCTTATCAGCTTCATACACAAGAGATCTGAAGCGACCAAACCCGCTGTAACCAAGCAGTCCGCCGAAGATGACAAGCACGTAATCCACATCATGTTTTCGCAGAATCGGGTAGGCGACTTCCTCGTTACTGGACATGGCTTTTCCCACTGTCGCGATATGCGTATTGTTCCATGTATTGTTGTCCACGAGCGTCGGCCGATCGGCCATACCCGCGATCTGGTAGCCGTAGTCCCACCATGACATGACCACTGCGTCCGGCGCGGTGTTCTGGCGGAGCCAATAGTACGCCTCGCGGAAATCGTCTATGATGTTCTGGCTTCCGTCTTGGTTTCGGCTGGCAAGCACGACCGAAGGAGACGAATATGCTGAGGACGTGACCCATGTGCAATGGTAGACGAAGACGAAAAGGAAGACTGTAAGCGCTGAAACGACAGCAAAGCGGGTGTCGAGGCCGTAGACACCGGACGTCGACCTCAAGCCCAGGATGCCGGTGAATGCGCTCTTGGGTTTTGAAATTGTGGCAGCTTTCTTTGCGGCCTTTTTAGACGGTGCGATGGCATCCCCATCGATCTCCTCCTCAGGAAGAGGGACCATGGGGTCGATGTACGCGTCGAGTAGGCGGGAGAAGGCGATGGCGCCGGTCACGCAGGCAACGGGTGTGATGACGAGCATGAGTCGAACCATGACGCCGGCAAAGTATGCTGAGAGGACGGCGTAGATGATGACGAAGACGTGCTCGTCGCGGAGCTCGCTGAAGCACCAGTAAACACCAGCGGGGAAGAAGAAGATCAGCATCTCGAGGTCGAAGAAGAAGGATGGCCAGGCGGTGGGTTGATGTTCGGACACGGAAGCGATGATCGGAACTATGAATGATCAGTGACAAGGGTGGTCTCGTAGCGGACGATGCGTACTATGGATTTTCGCGTATCCGGTATCCCAAAGCGAGTAGAATCGACCCGTCCACGGTGCGATCCATCCCGAGAAGGTCAACATGACAAGCACACCGAAGCTCGCCACAAAAGCAGCAAACACGAAGACACGGAGCAGCAATTGGAATTGCTTCCCCGGCACGAGCTTGCGGACGGCTTCGACGAACGCGACCAGTTGGAGCAGACCGAAGACACCAAGAGCCGCCATATGCTCCGACGTGCGAAGTGGCAGAAACCCGACAAATGGGACCTGCATCGAGGCGATGGTGCCGATGACGTACCAAGCTGAGTAAGAGGTGTATAGGCGATTGTTGAATCGGCCCATGAGGACCAGAACGAAGGCGTGCAGAGGAATCACTGTGAGAGTCAGCCTATATTCGATATCCGGAACCCACTGTTGGTGATGAAGACGTAGCCACCCCATGCGGCAACCATCCAGCCATAAAATAAAGCCGCCGCCATTCCCCACAATGCGCTGCCGACCTTGAGCGCCTTGATCCAGAGGTAGAAGGTGATCATCAGGAGGAAGATGGCGATCGCTTCGTTATCGTAGGACCCCGCCACTGATCGCGAGATATAGCCCGGAGTAATACCGATGAATGCAGCAGACAGGAGTCCCGCAGACGGGCTGGCCATCTCCGTGGTGAACCTGTCCAATCATCAGTCGATGGGCTCGATGGAGGTTTCAGCTCACATGTACGTCGCCCAGGCTGTGAGACCTGAGAAAGCCGGAGCCACCATGACGCAGACATTCCGGATGTCGACGGGCATATTGATGAAACGAAGCGCGTTCCAAATCAGTCCGGAGGTCACCATGAGGCCAGGGTATATGGTACCGCCCACCACCCGGCCCAGCGGGTACCACGCGGTGGGATCGAACCAGTTCCAGAATTCCTGGGATCGTCCATCAACCTCGCACAGTCATGACAGGGTAAGGCGCACGTAAAAGCCTTCGTTCACGAGGACTTTGGAGGCTCGGCTTGAGGCGGGTATTAGCGAGTCTCTCAGCCCAGGCTAAAACAGCTTACTAGTTGAACCAAGGATCACTGCGACGCAAACAGCAATCAGCGCTATCCTGTGCAGCTCACGGAATATAATCAAGCCAACGCTTCTAGGCAGCGTCGCCAGGAGGCTATGAGAAGCTGAACTCACAACTCATGAATAACGCTCTCAAAGCGAATCACCGCGAACAGACGACTTCCAATCGCCGCAGCACTGATCAGACCCAAGATCACTATCCTCAGGAGACTCTGGGTGTTCTCAACGGTCGTAGGGGAGATGTGCCGAGGTAAGGGGTACGCGAGCTGTCGCCCTTTTGTAGCGGGCTTCGCGGTCCCGTTGGCTTGAGCCGCCTGAAGTCCATCGGCGAGGCTGGTGATGTCTTCTACGACTGCCTTTTGGGTGTCCTCGAGACGAGTTGTAGGCGGGGGTGTTTGAGCCTTGCTAGGAGATTTCGTAGTGGATTTGGGAGGCATGATGGGAATGAAAGGAGTTCTCTTGTTGAAAGGCGGTTTGGGGATTCAGTGATGCAGCTGATGACAGCGAAGATTTTTTCGTGAGGGGGGCACAAGGCACTTCCAGAGCTCGATCCGCTTGCAAAAGACGAATCGGTCTGGATGCTTTTGCGGTAACGTTAGTGACGTGAGAGGGATATCCACGTGGACAGGAACTCCGTTCACACGTATGAGCTTGATAAGGGTGATACCATGTCCAGGTACGATCCGGAAGCAAAGTATGATGACGTATATCGCGGCATCTGCCCTCCCGAGTAACGATCCCTGACAAGTGGATTCTGGCCCCATATTGAAGGGCGTATTTTACCCGTCCTCTCAAACATTGCGTTGTCTACTATCGACTTCACAAAGGTCGCAGAAAGGGCGGAAAGGCATCCGCGGAAGCTGCATCTGGCGATACTATCGGAGACCCGCTCATCAGCAGAAAGCGGCGCCGGCAATTGTCTCTTCACAGCATCACAGCAACTTGTTGAGCCCGTGTGGATGACTATCTTGCCCTTACTCGCATCTTCCCCCTGGTGGCAGCTACACGATGTCGTCTCTCCTCACAGGTAATGGCCATCGTAGCAGTTCCGACCGTCTCCTCAACAACTACCTGTGCGTTGCGAGTATCCCTTCAGGCTGACATGCTGAATCACTTTTCTAGTGACTCACAAAAGTCCCTATCGGGCTCCCTTCTTACCCTCCTTTCCCATTCCCATACCTCCACGTCTTCACTCCTCGCATATGTCACCTCATCTCCGGGAGTCTTGCAGCCGGTCCGCCGCTCTGTGCGCCATGCTGGATTCGAAGGTCCCCTCGCCCACTCTCTCGTAGAGAACCAGGATGGCGGTTCGCATGCGGGTTCGGTCAACGGGGTCGACCATAATTCCCCTGGTTGGGCGGCCTATGTCAGCAGCCTCGAACGGTTCCGCAAGGATCTCAAGCAGATTCACCTTCTCGAGGAGGAACTCAGTCGGGTCAAGCGGGACCGGGAGATTCTCGTCACCAGACTCATCAAGACGACCAAGTCCCGTCCGACGAAATCTGATCTCTCGGCGTTGGCAAACTCATACGCCCGTCCGGATGGATCGGTCCTATCTTCCCGAGCCTCGGTGACTTCCGTGACGTCTAACGGGTCCGCCACCAGCAAAGAGGGCAAGCGAACGACCAAGCTCCAAGAGGCTCAGGCGGAACTGCTTGGTTGTGAGGAGCATCTGAGGAGCTTGGAGGTCAGAATCGAGCAGGAGCGAAACAAAGTGATGATGAGGGGTCTTGAAGAAAGGTTCAGGGCGATGGAGGCGGTCGGGAGAATGTGGGTTGGGCAGGCAAAGAGGGGCCTTTCCGATCTCGAGACGGCTCACGGTGATTAAGCTGTGGTGCGAAAGGGACAGACTGACCTTCCAACAGAACTGCCCGCAGACGCATACGAGCTAGACTCGAATCCCTCGATTGCGCCATCCCAATCCGCGTCTCAGATCGCTTACGACGATCTGCCATCTCACCGCGGCGGCGTACCTTTCCCAAAGCTTAGCTCCAGGCATGGTCCCGGATCAATCACCGGTAGTATCGCGGAAGAGGACGAAGGCAGTTCAGGCGAAGACGTCGGTCCAGGCAAGCTGTTCGTCCATGAGAATAGGGCTGGTTCGCGATCGTCCCCGAACAGGGCGAAGAGTCCGACATCGACAGTCCCGGCCAAGCCGTCTCCTCTCGGCGTGCCGTCGGTCAACGCGAGGTCTCGCCCGCTCTCGACTACTTTCGGCGGACCGGCAAACCTTGGCGGCGACTCTGACAGCGATGCACCGGCCTACGACACTGGTGCCCGAAGAGCGGCAAGTGAGGTCGGCGCATTGGGCTATCATCCACCCAAAGGTCGACAGCCTCTTCGCCGAACCTTCTCGGAGGAACAGCAGAACAATGGAAATCCTCCTCGCCGAGCTGCATCAGACACTTCGAGCGTACGGCGCAACCCCAAGAAACGGGGCTTCTTCGCTTCGCTTTCGAAACTGTTTAAAGGCGGAAAGCAAACACGTGACGGCCGGTCTGGCAGGGAATCACCGCCTTACGGTTCATTAAACAAGGGCCCTTGGCACACTCGCACCGATACGAATCTTAGTCATCAGTCCACTTTGACGGGCGGTAGAGCACGCCGAGGTGACGATTCGAGTAGCGAGGAGGAATCCGGAAACCTCGTCAGCGTGGCCAACAATCGGAACAGCACATTCTCGGTGGAAAATATCGGACGGGCTGGCCATGTCAAGCGCAGCTCCAGTACTCCTCTGGCCAGTGGCCTCATTCCGGCCAAGCCGACGCGATCAGATCTCGGCGCTAACAAAGCTGGAGGCAGCCAGACTACCCTCACCGCGAAGAAGCCCGGTCCCTCGAGAGCCACCTCGCCTACCCTAGGTGCCGTAAGGGCCACCTCGCCGACACCTTCGGGGAGGAAGACGCCGACAGCCGCAGCCAGTCTGTCCCGCTCGAATACGGTAAAATCAGCCATGTCTACGGGAACGACGAAATCTAGCGGGACAACGAAGAAAGCCACTGCGACTCGTCAGAACCGGACTGTCTCACGTGCTGCAGTGGGCAGTCAACAAGCCGTCGAAGGGAGGAACATTATGAGCCTTGTCGACATGAAGACGCCTCCGACGATGCCGGAAGTCCCCAAAGCACCCAAGAGCCAGGTCAATCCGCAGATGGAGCTTGCAAAGGCCCCGGGATCGTCTCTTGTCCGGCCATTTCAGGGGACTCCGACGAGCCCTGGTGCACCAAGACTTGCGAACGGCGATGCGACTCCACAGCCAGCTCGACCAATGTCTCGCGCGAACAGCGTTAAACAGATTTCGACCGACACGGCGAGGTCCAACACGCCACTACCTCCCTCGCGGTCGCTACAGCCACCACTCAAGTCGGCGCTCCGCCCGTCAAGCCCTTCACCATCGATGAGCATGCCTGCGTTGTCGCCACCGATCGAGCCTCCCAAGACGCTGTACACGGTCATGGCTCCTGGGCCGGTTCAACTTCCGCGCGAAGTCAAGCCGGCCCCACCCCCGACCCCCATGCCAGCTCCAATAATGCCTAGCAAGCGAAACTCGTATCACTCCACCGCCACCAGCGACCGGGAGAGCGTCTACGAGTCTGCGGTTGAGGATGATGGAGAGCCGGTGCGCGAGGACAGCTCGTCGGAAGAGGAGGATGAAATGCGCTACAAGGTCGTCGAGAACGACAAGATCGCTCAGTCCGGTGTTATTGGCGGCCCTCTTGCAGTTGAGAAGATCCCGGTGCGCCGCGACGCAGATGAGGCATCCATCATGAGTGATGGGACAGCCACCGGTCAAGGACGCCCGCGTGCACCTGCGTCTGATGCAGGCAGTCGAGGGACACGGCGGAAATCGGTCCGCATGGCTGTCCCGCCATCGCCCTCAGTAGAGACGGCACTCGCTCCGCCTGCTCCGACAGACGGAGGACCATCTGTGGACAGAGAGCCCAGCCCGCCGCTTGAGAAGCAGCAGGAAGAGTGGAGCACCCGTATCGGGCGAAAGGAGGATACGAGCGATGACGAGGATCGCGATCCGGATTATGCGAGCGCGAGGAAGGGACTCAGCAGGAACAGTGGGAAATGGGAGGCGGGGAAGACTGCGGGTGGCGGGGAGAAGCTCAAGAGGACAAAGAGTCGGGGTTCAGCGAAGGGGAGTGTGAAGACTTCGAAGGCTTGAGAGATTTTGGGGGTCAGATGGTGTAGACGGGAGGAGGTGGTAACATCTTTGGGAGATCTTGGGGTTGTGATTATGGCAAGTGCATGATGCTGAGGGAAGAAGAACTTCGCAAAGTAGACCCTTATTAGATGGAGATACCCAGAACACATCTAAGAAAGACATCCCCCGGTGACTTAGATGACCCTGGCTTGGAACCCTTCCAGATTTCTCGGGGAAATGCCACGTAGGTTTAGTCTGATATCATGAACCCGTTTCATTCCTCTCCCTCGCCATTGTGCCTGCGAAATTCTCGACTTCATCACCGTATGGTCCT
>JAABUK010002712.1_pt1 | contig 31377 bp, 33 predicted proteins | sample 5559141 | NCBI WGS metagenome assembly JAABUK01 (sample SAMN10711869, study PRJNA513367) | rock metagenome | isolation source: Antarctica rocks | place: Antarctica: Victoria Land, Pudding Butte nord | collected 2016-01-03
ACCCTCACCTTTTGGATGTGGGGAGTACTCCCCCGGCGAGTACTCCCTCGACGAGTACTCCCCCCACGAACCCTCACCTTTTGGATGTGGGGAGTACTCCCCCGGCGAGTACTCCCTCTGCGAATACTCCCCCCACGAACCCTCACCTTTTGGATGTGAGGAGTACTCTCCCGGCGAGTGCTCCCTCGACGAGTACTCCCCCAGCGAGTGCTCCCTCTGCGAATACTCCCCCCACGAACCCTCACCTTTTGGATGTGAGGAGTACTCTCCCGGCGAGTGCTCCCTCGACGAGTACTCCTCTGGCGAGTGCTCCCTCTGCGAATACTCCCCCCGCGAACCCTCACCTTTTGGATGTGGGGAGTACTCCCCACCTCCAAAAGTCGAGGGAAAGCTTGCTGGGAGTACTGGTCGAGGGAGCACTCGCCAGAGGAGTACTCCTCACTTCAATATCTTGAATCCAAAATTGGCTGCCTGTACATATAGAACCTCTGAAGGCAAAGATGTGAATTCTCAGAGTATTCTCGTGTTACGATGGAAAACCTATCGGCTAAGGACCTGCAGATGTTTCGAGAGAAGAGTAGGACCTTTTGCGGATCATTCCGAATATCTCTCGACAAACTCGAGTATGAAAAGCTCCCCAACAATCCAAGGCAACTTGACGAGAAGAACGTCGCAAGGTTGCTGAATGTGTTTCGTGCGGAAGACTGCCAGCCTCGAGAGCCTGAAAACCACGTGCCCGCGTTAGTATCTCGATCCGCTTTGCCCCAAGACTCCCGCTCCGGCGGGGTCGGCGGTGTCTTCGAAGAGCCACAATGGTTCCTCCCAAAGTCTCTTCTACGAGTCCTGCACGGAAGACACCGCCTGGAAGCGGCACGCAAGTTCCTTAAAGGGGCCGACAGATGGTGGGTTGTGGATCTCTACTCTGATGGTGCGAAAGTCAGCCTGCAATTCCCTGGGATGTTTGTTGACACTTCTAGACCTCAACTCCCTTGTGAAGAACGAATTACGAGAACAAGAACCCAATGCTTCCAGATGGTATGACGGGGACATAATTCGGCAGATACGGCTTTCCACACTTGCGGGCGAGTCTTCGAGAAGAGAAAAATGGCTCGCCAGGCTCTTAAACAGCAAGCCGAAGTGTCTCCTGCGATTGGAGGCATTGCCGGGGACATTCTTAGAAAGCCTGGACGATCTTATCCCATTTGCAGGTCTGTGGCCGTCTGTACAAGCAGGGACATTCCCCAGACTAGCGAACTTACATTGCCCCGAGGTTTGAGACTCCTCTTTGATGCCTTTTCGCTTTCTGACGAAAATCTAAGGAACTAACTCGTTGTTTGCGCCGGATCAGAAAGACCTGGACTCACATCATTGGGGATAAAGAGAACGACCAACTTCAACTTGACGCAAATACAGTAACTATCCTGCAAGGCCGGTGTCCGTTCCGTTCGACAGAAGATCGTGCCTTCGTTCAGATGCGAATGCTCGCGGGCGATATCCTCCCCGCGGTCAAGGATGACAACCGACGATCGGAGATCTTCGACCGCATCTGCTCGGAGGAGCATATGATCTCATCAATATATATGTGCATCGAAAATTCGAAATGGCTGGAGCCTGGTGCCAGAATTATGAAAGAGCTTCTACCGAACAATGGCAAAGGCTCGATATCGCAACAATTCCGCGCTCTCCACAACGGGCAGGCAAATATGAAGGTGCAGACCGGCGAATTCACCTCCGAGGATCGAATGTTGCCTTCCGGCAACTCTTTCTGGCCCTCATACCGACAGATCTTCCTCTTCAGTCTACGCCACTTTCCCGAGATGGACGGCCAGGCGCCCCGAAAAGATATTGCCAAGCAAAGCAGTCCACACCCAGGAAAACAGCGACGATGGTGGCACGAGCTCTCGTCTCTCGCGTCAGAGAGTGGATTCCGTGGGCTCCGTCGGAAATACCAAGATCGCAGAGCAGCGGATGCCAAGGCAATTGAGGACTGCGTGCGGAGCATCTTACCACCAAAGTACTATCAGATCGATTCAGCACGTATGCGTCGAATAGTGCAGCTCAATTGCCAACTTATGAGTGACGTTCCGTACGCCGAGAGGATGAGAGTGGTTCCTGAATTGACATCAGATCATGATGGCTGCGGACCGGACACTTCCGATCGATGTGGTCGGCCATACAACCGTTCTTTGCAAGCAGATCAAGAGAGTCTCTTTCTTGATCATATTTATTTCAATTCTTACAGCAGCATTCCCAAGCGCTATCTGACATCGTTTGCTGTAAAAAGAGACTTCTTTCACAGTTTCTTCGGCTCTGAAGAAAATGATTTGGATCGGGAACCTCGTGTGGAGACCCTTCGGGATGGTATCGCCATGGATGAGGATGGAGATGAGGATGGAGATGATGTGTTGGGTGATAGAGATCATGTGGAGACCCTTCGGGATGGTATCGCCAATGATGAGGGTGGAGATGAGGATGGAGATGATGTGTTGGGTGATAGAGATCATGTGGAGACCCTTCGGGATGGTATCGCCAATGATGAGGGTGGAGATGAGGATGGAGATGATGTGATGGGTGATAGAGATCATGTGGAGACCCTTCGGGATGGTATCGCCAATGATGAGGATAAAGATGAGGATGCAGATGAGCTGTTAGGTGACAGGGATCAGATCACCCCCAGTGAGGAGATCAATACCGGCGTAGTCAACCCCGACGAAGAAGAAATCCAATCGGCGGGCCAACGTCTTTCAACATCAGGGAACTTGTCGGACACAAAGGAAGAAGAGGAAAGTCAGCCCCAATCGTCGGGAGTTCCACCCCCAATGCGCGTGTTCAACCAGCAAAACCATGATACTAGTGTTTCTTTAGCGGAGGCGTCACGACTGCTTTCCAAAACCTGGACGGGAAGAAGAAAACCGATGTTCACAGTGCTCTCGCCCCTAGCCGGCAATCGCTTTCGTAAGCGTCAAGCAGACTCGCGTGACAACGCCTCCATGGTCGCTGCGTTAGAATTACCTTCGGAACCTCGGTTCATAGCGCGGGATAACAATAAACGAATGAAAATGACTGCTCCTACTGCCATTCTTAACGCGGCCCGTTCCGAGCAACTCCAGACGGTGCTCATGGTCAAACAGCCCAATGTTCAGGCACTGATCCGTCGATTCGAGGATCATGTAGAGCCTGAGGAGCCTGAGGAGCCTGAGGAGGAACTAGATGAGATTACTTGAACGAGCTAGAATTACGATAAATGTGTTTTCTATTTCTGTGCTCTTATTATCTCTTGAGACGGAGCACCACTAATATCCCCAAGCGCCCGCAAATGCTACGAACGAAAGCCGCTCTCAATATTGCAATGCTTGTATCACCTCTTCTACCTCCTTCACTCGTTCCTCGAAGTCTGTGATACAAAAGCGGGGAAGAACCGCCAGTCCTTTGAAGTGATTTTCTTCAGCAGCAAGCTTTCCCACTAACATTCCCTGTACTTCCAGCATGCATTCTTTTATGTCTAGTGATTTTGCGTATTCCGGATCCGATCTAGACAACTCCTCGAGCCGTTTCTGCCTCTTCACCGCATTTTGGTCCCGTAGCTCTCTCCCTTTTCTAATCTCTTCATCTTGAGTGCTCGGAAATATCCTTCGACGACGTCTGGTCCCGGATTCCGTGGTGGGGTTTTTGGTTCCTCCCATCGCGTTGAAGTTCAATCTCATGGGTAAACGAGGCATTGAGGGCAATGGGTGAGTCGATAATTCAGTAGAGTGCACCATGCGGGATGTTTGAGAATACATGATCAAGGTACTGCATGCGGCTATAGATTAGATGGTAAACAAAAGAATGTAATCGTATTCGAGAAAACCAAGTATGCCATTTCGCCTTGATTCCCTCGAGATCGACTAGCATCCATTCTGGCTCCCGTATCCACCTTTGGCTTCGGCATCCGTTTCTGACTGTGGCATCTAAGAATTGCACAGGTATTGTGGCCTACTAGCCCCAAGTCTGATGCGCAAACTACTATCATTACATGATGCCTATATACCCTATACAAAGGCTGTGCACATTTTTTGTAAGAACGCGGTGTGTACAGCATAAATCTGTAGTGCTATTTCGCCATATTTGTAGTTTTCTTCACGAGCCGTTATTCTAGGAGCTGAATTATATTGCTGGCGATCGAAAGAACAGTTTTCTATCTAGGTCGAAGAGAACGCAATAAGAGAGCCAGTCCTTGTCCATTTCGATATGCCAACTGATCCCAACTTAACAAAAACGACTTCTCAGCGCCCAGTACAGGCGTACTAAGCTGAGACTTCTTCAATAGCGGTCCTTTTCTGTGCACTCGTACCTAATAGTGCCACAAGCGCATACAGCCAGCCAATTCTCCGATGGGAAGAACATGGCAGCCAGCAGCTGTCCCCACTCTATAATTCACCATATATGCTCCGCAATCCCAAACTTGGGCTTGGCCGCCATCTTGGCCTATTTTATTAATGTCCAATTGTTCTTCCTCCTCCAATGGACGAGAGATATTAAAAGACGTGAAGTTCAGTTGAACAGTCCAACTTGAGTCTGTGAAGATAGACGTGTCTTGTCCGTAGAGGAGGCTTGTATTTATTCCACTGCCCTGGCAATCGGTGGAGGCGAAAGCAGTTACACTAAGTCCAGAAGAAGTGAGGTAAGAAGAACCCCTATCAATAGCCTAAGGTCGAGGTTAGCGAGGAGCTTTGGCGGCTGTTGATATTAACCTACACCGATATCAGGTGCCTGATAGTCTCTCACCAGGAGAGGGGTAGGTCGATCAGGGCTTTCGACTGTCGCTACGGCAATGGCAGGTGCACCGGCTAGATAGTAACAAAAGCATGAGGCGAAAAAACCCTTCGAGACGCTAATGGTTCTCATGCTGAACGATCCAGTGGGATTTGGACTCATAACGGTATAGCGCAGGTAAGAAATCTGAAAAAGATCGAGCCGAGAAGTGCTTTTTGTATTGCGAGAATTCACATCCAATCTTGGCCTCTATTGCATCCGGTTCTGCAGTTCCGTAGGATTTTCATAGGCATCCAGAACGGACTTCAATTAGCGTATCAAGAAGATCTTCCCCCTACAGGGTCCAGAGGATACCCAGCTATTATATTGAAGACAGCTTGCGGAAAGGTGTTTCTTTAAGCAGCTATGGATGCGCTTCCAAGTCACCACTTCCAATCCGCTGCTGATTCCTCGTCAGATATCGTCTTTAAACCAGATATATTTGACTGTGATATCACAACAAGTAATACACGAACCGAAAGTGAGGCACAAAGCCGGTCGTCACCCAAGGTAGGAGACCAACAGCGCAAAGGAGTCGGCGGGCAAGTCCCTAAGGCCGCAACTCCTAAGATTACGTCTCCGCGTGCGAGAACAAGTAGGGAGAATCGGCATGTCACCTTCCAAGATCCTCAAATGGAGCGAAGACTGTCGTCAATACATCCGGCTTTTCGCCAGCGGCCAGTCTCCGGCAGAGCGGGGGATATTGTTGCTCTGGACGACCAGATCGCAAGAAATGGCGGGACCACGTCCACCTACGAGCAGTTGCCTCACCGGCTTCAGATATCGAAGCAACGTCGCCCTATTTCTTCAGCGGAGCGTGTGGTGGAACTTACACGAACGAACGGCTATCTACTGCAAGAGCTGGCTTATCACAAAGATACTCGAGCCGCTGACATGAAGTTTCACGAGACGGTGGTGGAGTTGCATGCGAAACTGGAAGATGCGTTGAAGGAAAGATCCCAAAAGCGAGCAGACGCAGAATCTACTTTACTGAGCTATTGGGGTATTGACTTTGGTGATGGGAACGTTGAGGACACCGTCTTTTGATCGCGGTTGTCGCTATCCTGTTTCGTGGGTCTGATCTAACCTCCTCATATTCGTTCGTAGGATGGAATGAGTTTCGTGTTCACTGCTGCCCCATTTACTTGTACATTAGATCAATCTCGCCGCAAACCTGGCGAATTACTAATTTACCTCCCTCGACCCGCCCACGAGTGAGAACTTTGGATTCACATAAGCGTGGAATAAGAACAACAAACGAAAAGCAATCTAATTAAATAGCTCAAGTAAGGCTGATCCTTTCTGGCCCAATGACGGCGACCATATCCTCCCACCATCCCTCCTTCAGCATATCTAGCTTCCGGTTAAGCCACACCATTGAAATAGCATCCAGCGCAGGCGGGATATTCTGTCGGTGAAGAGGGAAAAGGCGAGGGACTCTTACACTATAACCTCCTGACTCGTGAAGATCTTGAATGAGTCCTTCTCGTAAGGTGTGCCTTTCCTCCTTATTCACGCATGTGACACAAAGGATGAATGCTGGAACCAAAGGCCAAACGGCCTGATATAAACTACCAGAAAGGGGCAGGACCCCTGGGTCCAAAAGTTGGTAATGCAGGCCGCCTGAAAGGCCAATTAGTCTAATCCCCTTGAAGCTGCTATTGTAAAACCAACTAACCCTTCGCGACGACACAGGACGTATATTTATGCTCCGTGTAAGTAAGCGCTTGCGCAGTCCTCTAAGATCTTACCCTCTCGACTGGACAAGCCTCCAAGATACGGCAGATGTTGACTCACTCTTGTAAGTCCTTCCAACAACGCAGTTTCTTGCGTCGTAGGCGATCGTGGTTCGAGTAATTGCCAAGTCACATGAGCGTAGATGTTCAGAAGTTTTGGCGAGAGACCCACGAGAGGATCAATTTCGTCTAAGGACTCTTCGCCATTTGATAAGAACGAGCTGGGTTAGCTAGGGCAGAGGCGAAAGGCGATATCAGAGAAGATCCAGTGCGAGTTGATTTTCAGACGGAGCCCAAGATCTCCATGATCCAGTAAAGTCATCTGAACAGTATTAGAGCGAAGGGAGGTTACAATGTATTGAGTCCATAAGGTCTTCAACCGTGGCCTGATAATCTTGAGGCTCGTTAGTTTATATCATATAGTCTGCTAACACGGATGACTTGCTATATATTAGTTCGCAAGGAGAGTAAAGTAAAGAGAGTCACTGTGATTTGTAAGATGATCGGACTTCCATAGCGCTATATGCTTTTGGACCACGGATGTATCAAGCTATCGTCTCTTCCCTGTATCAAAGAACCTCTTCTGGACCTGCTCTAAATATAGAGTCGTCAGAATTGGCAGCATGAATGTTTGAGTACTGGTATGATGCAGACGCATTACATCGCTGAATGAGTGATTGTCGATCAGGGTTCTTCCCGGAATGAAAGCATGGATGACTGTTATCTTAGATGGCATGTAACGACAGCATGGTAGGCTTGACTCACAAAAGTGACTGTGCTCACTAAGTAAAGTGTTCTTGGGCGACGAGTAGAGGCTATGCCTGATCAAACAGCGTTGGAAGTTTAGCTTAAGATCCAGGGGGGAAGCCTGAGTGGCTGGCGTCGTTGATGAGCTTGAGACCGAGCCTTCGTCTTGGGAAATGACAGTGGCAGAGCTTGAGTGCTTTCTCTTCAACGATATAGTAGGTTGGCCATCGGTTCCATGAACCTTTGGGTTGCGGTTCTCGGAGGCGCCAGTCGCGAAGGCTATGGCATCTATTTTATCATGTAGCCCTCTTATTTCTTCCTTCACATAAGCTAGCATGGATCCTGATCTGAGAAGTTAATCAGAAAATGCTTGGTATACATGGGAGTTGCAAAAGCTCGCTAGGATAAGCTGACCTTGAAGGTACGATCTGGCCGAACTGGCAATTTCGCTCGTATCTCACGCAGTTGTTGCACGGTAGGCCTCCGTCGCATTTTGTTTTCCTGTCCTGGCAGAACAGGCATGCCTGCAAAGTCCAGTCAGTACCAATGATGGACACGACGAGGTCCGCTTCCTTGGAAAGTTCGCTTAATTGGTTTACGGCCATTATCTTGACAAGGAGGGTCAATGGCTTGTCCTTATGAATACCATATCCGATTCTCGGTCGTAGCAGGAATCGGGGTTTGGGTTAGTTAATGAATTGGTGCCGAAAGGTTATCAAAAAGAGTATCATTCCGAATTTGGTGCGATGGCTGATTCTGGAGTTGACCTAGATTCGGGTTGTAGTACGGCCAAGGAACCGGTGCTTGCTCCATCTCATAATGACCAGTCTCAAGTGCGTGTAGTTCAAGTTGCACGAGAAAAAGAAAGGGGAACGTTCAGTATTTATTGATCGACCGAAAGGATTTGCACTAAACTGATAAAGCTAGTCCCTTGCGCTATTGGTGGGGCTCCCACGCCAAGCCGGTACTATTGAAGGGTGCATGCTGTACCCCACAACGGTACTAAATACGCAACATTCGCTCTCGTACCACTAATTCAATCCATCTAATTTATACCTCAGGATCATCTACTGATGTCGCCCAAATCCTGCGATGATATTGGCAGAGATATCCTCATCATTGGAGGAGGAGTGATGGGGTTGTCGACCGCCTGGCATCTTCTGAACGATGGACGCAACAACGTTACAATTTGCGATTCTCAAGACGACGTGGCACCAAGTCGAGATGTTTCCAAGATTTTACGGATTGACTACCCTGATCCGGAGCGGATGAAAGAGGTGATGAGGTCGAAGTCCTTATGGGAGAACGACCCTGTGTTCAATGACTACTACAAACGCACCGGTCGAGTCGTTGCTTATTCAAAAGCCCACGTCGAAACCCTCCTTGGCATCGACTTTGCTCGATCTCAACTGGGCTTACCTCCCCGAATACGTCAGAGGGCTCAGCTTCTGGAAGAATTGTACCACTCGGCGCAAGTCACATCGGACATGACAGTGGTCTATAACGAAGATGATGGCGTTGTGGATTGGACGGGAGCGATGAAGAGCGTGAAGGAGGATTGCCTCAAAAAAGGAGGAAGATTTCGAGATGACCGGGTGGTTCGCATGGAAGTCAATCGCAGTGGAAAGGTTCAAACCGTGGTGACTTCGACAGGATCCATCAATACCGAGAACACCGAAATTATCCTCGCTGCTGGGCCCTGGATCATGCAAATACTCGAAGCGTCTTCCATACAACAGCCTCCGCCTTCCAGGGCGCCGACAGCTACCGGGATATTCAGCTTTTCTATTGAGTTGGATGGTGAGCAGTGGAAGAGATATGGCGATCTGCCAGTAAAATCAGACGTTGGCGTTGGTACGTATTCAAAATGCACGAGTATCTGGCTGACTCCTCGAAAGGCGAATTCCTTTGTCACCCGAAAATCGCAGGTTCTGCAAAACTTACATGGATCAAGCCCTTCCAAAACCCGTCGGAGGAAAAGGCAATATCTACGCCATGGGATACCTCGAATACTGATCTGGCGATAAGATCAATGCTGGAGGCTCGTGACTGGATGCGGCAGGGGATACCAGACCTCCAGGGGAGTGGTGCGCGAATCCAGTCAGTGCATTCATGGTGGTAAGACCAAGCATTGTATATTTTAAACCGATACTGTGGCTGACCGTTGCAGGGACGGCGTAACTGAGGATCAGAAGCCGGTCATCACGCGATATCCCCAGCACCCGAATTTGGTGATCGCAGGTGGAGGCTCGTACACCTACGCGAAAGATCTCCCTTACATCGGACAAATCGTCGTCGAAGTGCTAGACGGGACAAAGAAACATACCCAATATGGATAGGCCGAATCATCTCCCTACAAATATTTCGATAATCAGCCAGCGCTTCGAACAAATCTGAAGTTCGGGGATCTGGAGCTCGAGGCATCCAAAGACGTACGAGTTCAGCGCTGGAGGGAGACTAGCTCTGACTGGAGTATCTGATCCAGTGCGGCGTCAGACCCCTGGGCAGCATTGGTCTTGGACAGTCATATCTGTTTCATGCGGTACGAGGCACAGAGGAGGCCGGTCAAATCTTCTTGCGTCGAGGGTTAGGCCGAACTGAATGGGAATCGTGATGGAGCTACTTCACAGGGAATTTTTCGGAATTCAAGTGCGAGGATTGCAATTGAAGTCTTTATGACAGATATCTGCTTTCATCTAAGATGAAAGTTGAGATGAGGAATACATGCTTCCAGCTGATGATATTGGCAGGACTGGAGGCTTGGGAACAGAGAAAATGCGCCGCGGACAGCCAATGGAACTACCGCCGTCCCTGAAGTCGGCCTTCATCAGCTCACCGCCGTAAGTTCCTTCAGCGTTCCTCTGGCTTCTTGCCCCACCATTCGCAGGCTCAAAGTCCGCCGGGCCTTTATACCTAGGGATGGGATAATGCTTTTCCTAGATTCATAGTGTCAAACAATGCGCGGACCTTTGCGTTTAGGCGGCTTACCATTTCTTGTTCCGACGGCGGCCACCCAGGTTGATCGGTGGATCTGTAGATTTGGTATTTCCCACTGCGAGCTATGACCACGTAGATATTTGCGTCCGCAATCTGTGCCAACTCATTCGCCTTTCTGAAGAGACTTTTGGTTCGCTTTCTGGCTTTTTCTCGCACGATGTGTCGCTGGGTTCTGATTTTCGCCATTAGGAGATAGGGAGATGCTTTGGCCGTTCATTTTCGGAGCCACAATAGTAATATATACCACTAGAGAACCACGTATGTTGGAAGGCAGTAAATGGATGCCCCCGCTTTCCCGGATGCATTAGGACGTAGAACAATACCGCAATCCTAACCGGGAAGCTGAGCCACCGGGAATGCGAAACAGAAATGAATGCCATGCTGTTAAATTTCGGATGCTTAAACGGAGCTGTACCTGGGGAGAACCTTCCCTGCCACTGTTTCAATTCAACGTTTCATGTCACGAACGGTTATGGGATGTTGCTCAGCATGAAGCTACCGTCAGCCCTGGCACCTTGTAGTTCAGGGCAAGTCTACGTTTATCAGCCCACAAAGGAGACTAGCCCAAGGAGACTAGCCCAATGAGACCGCTATGCCTGGACTCAATGCTCTTGTTCTATTATGTTTCTCGTAAAAGTGGGGCAATGCCCAAGATCCTTCGATACGCCTTTGAATGTTGCCTATATATCTGCCAGTCCCTAACAAGAAGTGGTTGAAGCAGAGGCATCACAATCTGACACGCGGGGAGGAATGCTTAGAATGGCGACAGGTGAAAATGAGGATCATCCTCAAAATCCATGATGACTGGTTGAAATTATCTCTAGGAAGCATCCCCCATATCTTTTGACGTCATTTTTACGCATCCACTAGCGCAGCCTTGAATGGCGTGCATCTGTGTCCCACGCCTTCAAAAAATCCTAGTTGCGGGAGGATGACTCACAGCGGCAGGGGCTCGGATTGGAGATCGGAGACTCTGATTGGCGTTGAGTTTACCCGCCACGCATGCTCAGCGCTTTGGATCCCTGTCAGCGTTTACAGTTCCTCAAATAGACATGCGCACGGCCTTCTCGACATATTCTAGGTGCTGCAAGAATTGGGCATGTTGATCTGAAACGCCTGTTTCGACTTCGACGGCGCCTTTGAAACGCCCGGGGAAATTGCTCAGCCTCACTGCCCTATGTGACCGAAGCACCCTTCCACCATGGTCATTGGGCGATGCTGATCTTTCTGGTGTCATGAGGCACGAAACCCTTTCCCCTCAACAGTGCAGCACAATACGATTTGTGGATGCTCGCCGCTCGTTCCTTATTAATGTCCGTGCAATTTACTTTAATTATCGTTGAGTTTCCTGCTTCGCATAATGGACGCCGAATTACAGTCACTTACTTGTCACCAAATCCTCAAATATGACGACATCGATCAGTCCTTCTTCTGCCGTCAGTGTATTCTCAAAACTCCTCTGACCACCGCGCTGACATCGTTTCAGGAAGCATCTGCAACTGGCTGCGAGCCACCAGATCCTTTCCGGCCAGGATATGCATTGTTCTCTCCTGATGCGTTCGAGACAGCCTCAACGCAACGTTTCTCGAACGGTTGGGATGAGGAGGCCCTGCGGCAGGATCTCCAAGGAGGGTGTGAAGAATGTTTCGCGATCGACAGCATGAGGAAGCAGTTTCGAGACCTCTACACCCAGTATCAAGCTTTATGCACTGCCTACAACCAGGCTCGAAGAGACTTGGATACCCAGGTCCAACGAACAAAATCTGTTGATTCAGTCCTTCATATGGAGAGAAATCTGCGGGTGGAAATGGAAATGCGCTGTCAGATTCTTCAACATGCCGTAGATACGATCGAAAGCAGCAAACATGAAGCAGATAAACAGCAAATGGGCACCATCGCCAAATTGACCGACATTCTCCACGCTTCGCGAATCGTCGATGAGTACGTGGGTTCTCGTTCAAAGCAGGAGTCGTGAAGCTTTATCGCTCGATCAGAATGGAGACATTTGATGCTCTAGTCACGTGGCAAGCGGTCGAAAGACACGGTATAGATAATGTGGCATACTGGGGATGACCGTCGTTACCACACGTCGTCCGCATAAAATAGTCAAGATCAAACATTAATGGGGTTCATTCTGCTTCGATTTGATCTATCTACAATACAAGATTCCTATGACATAGTAGTAGGTAATAAGCGCAGACACCACGCCCCTAGATACTTCCTTCGTCGCAGCCCGACCAGAAAATGATAATCCTGACGGCCGAGCCCCGGGCCTTGGGGCACCGGTCGCCCAGATACTTTCGTTTGTAGCCCACGTACTGTTGCTCGTTGGCCACACACCCAAAGAAGGAACCGCGGTGAGCACCGAAGCGGCCGGGATATTTCCAGTCCGCAACAGGCTGGACGTCTGCGGAGTGCTCGTAGAACTTGCCTGGGGGACGCTCGTTGTGGTGCTGTCATCGACGGTGTGACGATCTGAAGGGTTTAAGCTGAAGATTCCTCTGCCTTTGCCATGAGGCGCACAGCCCTGCTGTGACGATGGGCAGTAAAACCATGCTGGATCCTCCGTTGTCACCAAGTAAGGGATCATCAATCTGGAGAAATTGACGGCGCTTAACGAATCATCTGCTTGACAAGATCGGTCTAAAGACATCTGAGCTATATGGGCCCCAAGGTTCACTGGGGTAAACAAGATGGTATCGCCGACGGATGCATTCAATTGATCCGGAGCGAAAACAGTCTTCTCGTCCGTGTCAACGACGACGTGATGGATCGATGATTTCGAAGACATAGCTTCTGGGCTAGGCTCTGGCGTCGTCGCTTGTATGCTGGCGTTGAGACTTGTTGAGTTCCAGCTCACGTCCAACTCAAGGGACATCACCTCGGGCGCACCATCGGCAAGGCTGCTAAATAGAACGTTAGCTGGCTCGACCTGCATGCTATCTACTTACGTTTCAGCCATCAACGCCGTCAGCAATGCCAGTAATATCGATCCGTTCATGCCTCCTTTTGCAAGTCAAGATATTGGACGTTAAAGTTTGCAACATTGAGGAAGGGACTAGATTACTGTCAAAGAGAGAGAAATAGGGACCCTCAAAAAACGAATTCCGGAGCGGCCCAGTTTTGGATGTCCAGGTGAACCATTTAGATGGTCCCGTTCGCAGCCAAAAAGGTTCAGAGGACGTTGCAAAAATTGACGGCCATGAGAGCTTGAATTGGCTTACTAGTAATTTATAAAAGGGCTACATTTCCAAATCAATGATCCAAAGAAAATTACAACCACACGTACATACCATTCCCAAAAACAGACCGGTTGATCCGGTCCTTGAATACATCTACTCAAGCATCATCATCACCTTAGAGCCAAGCGATACTGTTCCTCCAAAGGAGAGACAACTCTTGAAACAGGAAGAGAAAAAGGAAAAAGCCTCTCGATTGAACCATGAGCGGTTTCGGAGTGAAAGTGCCTTCGGCCGTAGAAGCCGAAGGGAAGGCGCTGAGCCCGGATGTCAAGCAGATTGCAGCCGACGAAGTAAAGAAACAGGCCGAGCAAGCAGGGGCATCCCACGGCCTTCCAACGCCAGAGAGCACGCCGGGCCCAGATACCGCTCGCCATGAGGCCGACAGAGCACGTCAACAGGCAGAAGCAGCAAAGGCACCCTCCAAGGTTGTGGCCCCAGAGAGCAGGTCAGGTCCAGACACTGCTGGGGTCACGGCGGACAAAGGAAAAGGTCGGGCGAGACCGTCTCAAAACGCGGCTCCTCCGGACACATCCCCAGATGGCGCATCAGATAAAGACCAGAGAGAGTACACGGAAGAGCAGAAGAATGCAGTCAACCGGGTGATGAAATGCGGACCGAACCAGTACTATCGGATCCTAGGAGTGAAGGACCCAAGCCCAAAAGAAGAAAGCAAAAAAGCGTATAAGAAGCTCGCGCTGCTCTTACACCCTGATAAGAACAAGTACGAAGGTGCTGAAGAGGCTTTCAAACGTAGGCAAAACTCGATGGTACTGTTTGAAGCCATCCGAGACCCCTCGCTTATCTTAGTTTGACGCACATCTGACTTCCAATATAGTTGTCAACACAGCAGCCAAAGCCCTCGGCGTTGAATCCGAGGACTTTGCCGAGAACGCTTATGCGGAGGAAAGTGACGCGGATAACGACACTGATCCAATGGACGTGGAGCAAAGCGAAGCTCCAAAGCCTGATGATTTCCGCAAGAAGATCTACGAGGAAGCTACAACGCATTTGGGAAAGCTCATGGAAAATCCCAAGGACGCTGGAGCGAAATTAGATTTGGAGAGATTGAATAAGCAAATCAAGGAGCAGAACCTCAAGGACAGGCTTCCAAAGAAGGACCTCCAGAACTTTGTCATTCAGATTCCCACCTTCGCCGCCAATTTCGAAATGGCGCAACCTTACGTCAAAGCTTTAGACAAAGATCCGGCTGACGGCATTGCGAGAAAAAAGTTAATCAACATCAACAATATACTGCGTCAATTGAATGAGCGGCATGGGTACCCTGAGACATGGGTTATTACTATTCCAGATCCAGACCCTAACAACGGAGCAGAGTCATCTAAAGCCGCAGAATCTTCCGGAGCCGCAGCGTCCCAAAACGCCGATAAAGCTGGGCAGGCTTCCACCAAAGGTGGTGTGAAGACCAAAGGTGGTGTGAAGACCAAAGTCGGAGTTCCCATACCCGATGAATCAGACGGGCGAACATCCCTCGGAAAAGTCGAGGTCGTCAGGAAAGCTGGCTGGGGCTCGCGGGTCATCGTGAATCGTGGAACGGATATGAATCCGTATTTCGACATATACCCAGGAGCAGATTTTGGGAAAGGGGTCGCCAAAGAATGGCTGGAAGAGGGAATATACGAATCCAAAGATCTGCCAAGGGGCACAGCGGCCAAGGATATGAGAATCTACGGGCGAGTCAAAGTCAACAAAACAAATCAGAAGCGAATCAATAAAACCGCGCGGACGCAAAGCGAAATCCAATATTACTTGATCGAGGCGCTGGGGGAACACTATCAAAGCACCAGGTCTGCGCTATCTGGAATGAAAGGACTCAGCCCTGCCAAACTCAGACGTATCGATGCACAATTGGATGTTCAGAATGAACAATTACTCGCGGAACTTGATCAGTGTCGGGAGAATAGTGAGCATCCGGATACCGGGGAGCAACTGACAGAAGCCGATATCAAAAAGATGCCGTGGCTGGCACCGGACGTAATAATCAAGACTGAGGACGATGACGACGATGAGGGGGAGGATAATGATGAAGATATTGAGAATATAGTCCCTCAGAGGACGGGCCTGAAGCGTAATACACAGCCGCAGGCCGCTTCACGCACCCCGGAGGCCTCTGGAACTTCTAGAGATTCCGTCGAGTCCGAGCTTTGAGTCTACTTGTGAGAGGTAATAGGCGGGGCAGAAGGCGTGAGGTTACTTGAAATTTGTATTATCATTAGTCAGTCTTTACCGAACATACTAGAATTAGAATCAGAGCAAATCATCCAGATGGAAAGCTTCCTTACGTAATGCATCTTTGGTGACCAATTGTCGTTCTCTCTTGTAGTGACCCGCCAGACCAATGAAAAAGGCTTATGTAATACACACGTCGCCGAGAGTTTCAGGTGGAGATTGATTGGAGCACACCAAGCCTTGGCATATACCTTAGCGCCGACTTAATTAGATTGTTTCCAGAATTGAGAATGCTCTCTTTACAACCGTTCATCCCAATCGAGGTCCTTGTCAATGACTTCTCAAACGCTAGACTTGAAACATCGCTCTGATGGAGTCCAGAGGGAGCAGTGTCAATCGACGAGTAGCGATTGCTTATATGCCGAAGCCAGAACTGGGTCGGGAGATCTCGCACCTAGATCTCACACGCCTGAACAGGAGTCTATATGTCCAGAACCTGAGCAACAGGGGCAGGCAAGAAGGAAGAAGAGGAAGCATTCTTATGACGAGCAGCAACGCCGTGCAAAACGACCTTGTCGTCCTGTTGCGCAACCAACTCCTTTGACCGCGTCAGCGCTGAAGAGTGTTCAAGACGAACAGAAAAAACTCGTTGACAGCAAAGACTCCCAGGCAAGTTGGGAGCCAGATCTCTTTAGGCGCAATGCTGACTATGATCAGTGGTCCCATGTCATGAGCTGTAAGAACGGAGCACGGTCGGTGTCGGACTATTCTGACAGCAAACGAAAAGGGAACGCAAGCCTTCTCTCCTCGAAATCCAAGTCTGTCACGGCTTACGATAATGACTTCGAAGACACACTGGAGACACGTGGAGTCGTGGAGGCAGATGACGAAGAGCCCAACAACTGGAGGGAACTTCAATCATTGGTGGGAAGGGACCGCGCATCAGCACCGCCCGAGGAACATGAAATTAAGAGTATCCGGGTGACCGTCCGACGCAGCTCCAACGAGAACAGCGTTTCGTCCAGTGTGTTCCCAAGGATTTTCCCCGTGGGAAGAGTGGATACCTGCCACACGCTGAAGGAACAATGGAACCGGCAATGGACACATTGGATCCCCCCTTATCCGAACCATGATCCTAAAGTTGCACCTCCTCAACCAGATTATGCCATTGGATATCATACAAAACTCTTTCCACCCCGAACTATTCGAAGACTACAAGGACTCGCAAGCCCTAGCAAGAACAAGCTCTCGTTCCCTATATTCTTTGCCGAGCTGAAAGGGGCGTCGGGAGCGATGAACGTTGCAAAACTACAAAACCTACATAATGGAGCGAGTGCGGTCTACAACCTTCTCACTCTGTACAAGGCAATTGGTCTGGAGGACGATTTCTATGGGAAGGCTTGGGTGCTAGCGCTTGATACCAATGGGGAGATATGGCGACTTCGGTGTCACTGGGTTTCCAGAGGTGGACTTGAACGCGATACCTACTACTCCAAGGTTTTGAGGTGTTGGGCAGTTGAAGACCCGAGAGATTCTATAGTCTCGGAAGCAAGAGCTTCGATGAGAAATATTGTGGACTGGATGCGGGATGTACTGTTCAAAGACTTGTCCGCTAAGGTGGACACCTACGAGAAAACTTTCAACGCGTGGCTTGAACTAGAAGACGCCAGCACACCTCTAGCTTCCGACCATTCTTTTGTCGATGAGACGCAGTCTGTTGACTTTGGGACACAGCCCAATCGTGCTCTCAGCTCTCAAGAGATTCCCGAAACTGACAATGACTCCCTACATGAATCCATTGAATCAGCGCGCGTTGATACCTCGACAACAAGTCAAGGGTCGAGCCTCTCCGATGCCAACGACGAGAAGAAGGGACTCAAGCCTGACAGCCCGGGCATCAAGCTGAAGCAGTAGCTCTAGATAATATCAGATAGACAACTACCTTGAAGCAATCCTAGAAACTCCCAGTCAACCCCACGTGGGAAGCTGGCCGTGGTCTACCACACCCTGACAGGCATCTGGCATAAACACTACATTTATATCTTGCCCTAGCAATTATGTAGACAATGCATGACTTTGCCACGGACGTGCTTGATGACCTTGCCAATTAGCTACTTATTGTACATTGAATCTATTCCTTCTGATTTGCTAGCTATCCGTATTGGGGTTCGAATAGATTTAGTGAAAAGACACTGGAACAGCGATCATACCCGTCCCATTATGCCTACTACAAAGATTCTTCTGGAATATCCAATAGAGACCCCTCAGACCGCGGCCCAAGTCGAGGCTTCTTGCACATTTGTGACCTCTGCTGACCATCAGAGGTTGGTCTCTTCAGACTAACATTCGGGACACAAGCTTTGCAGGATCGATCCTGCAAGTCCCTGTGAAAAGCCGTTCCAAAAGGGGCATCGAGCTTTTGCTGATTTTCAAACCACTGCATTGCCTGAGGGAAAGCACTGATCTTTCTTCTCCCTTGCGTAACGCTCTCGGCGTAAATAGTCACAAGTTCCGTCGGATGGCGAACCAAAATATCAACCTTCTTCTGATATCGATGACACAATACACATAAATCTAATTCACCTCCATAATATCCCAAAGTCTCGACGTCAGTGAGAAACACCAAGTTGGATACGTTGAATCTTGTTAATAACTTAACGATCGACATCCCCGGAAGACGACACCGTATCGTACCATGACAGCGATATTGGCCTTCTCGAACGCGTTCGACGCTTGCCAGCTCGAAATAGAATGAGGGGACGAGCAATGCATAGAGTGTCTTTTTACAATCTCGATACATTTGTGGTACGTGGACACTTTCTCGTAGCTCTTCCATGCGATCAGTGTTGTCAATCGCCGGCTCGTCGCTAGGTAAGACGGAATTCAACCGAATATGATCTTCTCGCTTTCTCTCGTCCACAGAGTTGATGAGTTCATCCCAAATCTTTTGCCCATTGAAGGACGACATATAAGATCGCCAAAGTCGAGGGACGTAGCCGTCCAGGATCACGTGGCGAAAGTCCGTCAACCGGGGAGATGCCGAGGTCTTCTGGCCACCTGTGCCGAGTGAGACCACGACGTCGGGGTTCAAAAGAGAGGGATCGTTGCGTAGGCGTTCCGACAATGCAATCCTGACCGGGTTGTTATGTCCGCTCATTCCACCATCCTGAACCGGTCCGGATGCCTTGATTTGTGCTGGTCGGTACAGACTGTTCCAAGTCAGCCGCGCTTCGCCTGATGGCTTCGCTATTGCACTCACACAGGTGCAGCTGAGGTGCCTCGACCACTGCGAAGTCAGTTTCTAATCTCCTGCAACGATGAGACACTCACGCTTCCCATATGCATGGCTCATCCTCAACTTTCTCCGGGCGAATGTGCGTATACCCTAATCTATTATTCAGTCTTTTTCCTCTACGCACAACACTCACCTTACCGCATTCTTCTTTTTTTGCGCCGGGTCCATTGTAATTGGTGAAGATAACCGGGGAGGCATTTCCAATTGTAGCGGCGACAATGCCCACTTTGGTGGCAAGGATCCCGGGTTGATAGCCAAACATGCGATCGTCGATTCCCAGATTATCCCTCAAACAGTCTTCGAGGGCGTTCACATCGTAATGGCCGTCCTTATACCAACCCTTCAACGAGAGACGAAGTCGTTTCAGGAAGTTCGTCCGCCCTTGAGGTCGTTCAAAGAGTTTCCGAGCCAACGCATCGAAAATGTGAACACATTGAGAAGCTGGTATGCCACGTAGGAATAGGATACAGACAATGAGACCCCCTATCTCAGTTTTAAGCCCGACATCTTGGGAGATCGCAACGTGAAGCTTACCAACGCTAGTGCCGAACGCAAGATCAAACAAGTCTTGAATTTGTAATTCACTTCCCATCATACCCTGAATCATCGCCAGGATGTCTAATGGAATAACGCCACGCGTGCCTCCCCCATCGATAGCCAAAATCCGTTCGCCAGCGGAGAAAGGTTTGAGTCTGACGGTGCGATTCCCGAAACGACATAAGAGGCAAGTGCTGATTCGATATTGACAATCCACAATGGGCATCTCATCTCCATAGATCCGTACGCAGACATTACATATGGCATGTGCGCAGGAGAGTGTGGGTTCTGGCTTCCGGCGAGTACACCAGAGGCAGGTGCTGTTGCTTTGAAGCTGCGGCCACGGTATGCCAAGGCCGCCTACATTCTCCTCATGCACTTGTGCCGCGGTCTTGCCGGACGAGACCATATCCACAAAAAACGTGGCCAAATGCCTTTTGATACATTGCTCTTGATCCTCGGCCCGTTGCACAGCCTCACTTTCCGCATACGATCGCTCTTTGAATAAGCCAACGAGGGACCTGAGGCACGAAGGGTGGTAGATGGTATCATATACTGTCCTTGGGTCGAAATCTGAGTTCTACATCAGCTCGTAATTTGTAAACTGCCAGTGCAGCACTCACGATGCATCTTGGGAGGGTAAGCGTCCAGTAAAATGGTAGAAGCAATGAAATTTGCCATGGTGTCGTCCGATAAACCATGGTCTATCCCCAGTCGGAAGAATGAGGTTAGATGATCGGCGTGGTCAGAACCGACTTCGTTACCTAGTCGGCTTGCCGTAACGAAGTTAAAAGGTCGGAGAACAGAGGCTGCTGTCTGTGATACGGCCATTTGGAAAAACTTGTTCAGGTGCACGGCCGAGTAGAGGCGTCGACAACGCAATCGGACGTTCCGCATCTCATCCATCTGCCTCCAGAGTAGCTCCTTCAACCGTCGAAAACGTGCCAGTGGGGATATTTGCTCGTCTGCCAGATGTAGAACCTTGATGGAAGAGTAGGAATCTTTTAAGACCTTCTGATCCAGGCTGAGTTGGACATCTTGTATCTCGAGTAAATCATGTGTAGGACTGGCGCTCGCCTCGCCCCCGCGTTTAACAATCACCACACTCGGTCTGGCTTGCTCGAGGGGACTCGATCCTCCTCCGGCAACGGCCCAAGTTTTCAGGCGATCCACGACGCTGTTGAAGTTGGGGAAGTCGTCCGCGAAAATACACAGGACGTCACTGAAGGGACAGAGTATCCGCGCATGCAGAATGTCATAGACATCGTGCACGGTCGTGGCGTTCGCCCACCTGATGGGGAACGACTCGAGTTCATGGCAGGATGCGTTCGAAGTCGATGCGACCGGCGCAGACGGATCGCTTTCGGCAAAGAGAACTGGATGGTCGGAATAGAGGCTGGCGTTATCGATTCGCAGAGTAGCGATGCCGTCATTACGCCCTTTCTTGATGTGATTTGGAAAAAGCTCTCGGAGAGCTTGGTTTTTGGCATTCCGACCTATGAATAAGAGGACAGAGGGTTGCTGGGTTGCCGGATTAGTCAGCTCCCCCACGATTCTCGCCAAGCGGCCTGAGTTGATCAACGCGACCTCTTTCCCACCCGCCACATGTAACCATTCAAGATGCTTACAGATGGTCATGTTTAATTCTACCTACAGAAAAACAATTACACAACTCAAGTAGAGAAAGAAAGACCACGGCAGGTTTTATATGCGCCCATATCTATCCAAAACTTGACCCGTAACGGGCGTCCGTTTCTGGCAGTCTGCAGGAAAACCTCTCGATTGTACCGACCCTCGACCTGAATACCAGATACCACTGGCAGGCAACAACCGATTCTTTGCCTTCGACCCGATCATGCCCACCTTGGGTGCCACCCTAGGTGGTCTAGCGAGGACAAAATACTGTCGACATCCTCTATTTCGTTCACTCATAAGACTTGGACCAAGCACCTGAAGAGGGTTTGGGGGTACAGCATTGCATTCGGCAGGAACACCTCTATAGAAAGGTCAAGCGAGCTACAAAGCGCTCTTCGCGGCCAAATCCAAATCAAATAAAGCTCTTCCGTAAGCACAACAGCGAGTTTGCAAACGACATTTGCCCTTCCCCTCAATCAACTCATCCCCTCATCCCTTGAAGCGTCGATACTGCCTGCAGTTCGGCTACCTCGGTGCTGGTTTCCTCGTCGCTGTCAGAGAAAGACGTTTCGGACATACTCTGTGACTGGATCTCAAATTTTCCTGACAGGTTTTCAAGGACGAGTTGCTTGTGCTGCAGCTCGGTGGCGGTGCGCTGTAGCTCGTTCCGCAGACTTCCCACTTCCGATTTCATACTTTCCCATTCGTGGAAAAGGGTACCAAGACCCATGTCGTCCGAAAGATCAATGGCCAAACCCTCGCCGTGGGGAAGCTCCAATTTGTCAAGAATACCGGTCATCTTCTGAACGACAGCTCGTTCATGCTCAAGGGATCTCTCTGTCGCTTCTCGGCGAGCTGACTCGTATTCGAGCGACTGAATGGCGAGAGCGCGCTCTCTCCTTTCCATTTCAAAAGTCGCCTGTTGATTGTCAAGGTGTCTCTGAAGACCGGCTGCGGCTTGTTTCGACGACTCTGCGAGTGCGGCATATCTTTCCCGTTCTTGGTTAAGGGTTCTGATTTGGAGCTCGTTGAGCTGGTTGATGTGACCGACCCGGAATAACTGATGACTCAGGATGCCATGTTGGTTCTGAAGGATGTTGATCTCCCGATGAAGCTTCTGGTTTGAAAACCATTCAATTCCACACGTTGTGCAGATAGATGGATCCATCTGCCACTAATGTCAGCTTCACGACCTCTGAGGGGAGCGGGAAGACTTTTACCACCCGGAATGCCTGTTCGGAGTTCACTGCTTGGCCTTGCGATGTCATGTCTGCGATGATAGGGCTTTTGGTTTTGGAAGTAGAGGCGAAGACTCGGTGATTGTCGAGAGTTTTACCATATTCTCAGTAAACGTAGTCACGTAGATATATCCCAGAGATGCAGCGTACAATGGATGCTCTCTAGATCCTTTGCGGCACATCCTGAACATGAAACCTACATCTCAGGGGCGAAGTCAGAACTTGTCACCGCACAGCTAGGATACTATTGTGACAATCTGTTTTGGCTAATTCAATTTTTTGTGGGGCTCCCGAAAGTACTGAGGTTGGGATCGGACTTTCAAGAGCATCGAGATTCGGATAGCGTTGTATGACTGGTAGGGCTATGCTGTAAGGGTGAGGCGTAGACGTATACGGCGCGTAGGTGTAGCGCTAATGCACGCAGTCATCCATGAAGGAAGGATCGATGCACGTCAGCTTCCACGGCGCATTTCAGTTTCAGGTACGTACAGCCAATCAAATAAGGTTCAGTCGCAGCACCACTCATTACTTTCGCCATCCAAATATTGCTGCTCCAGGAACGCCGATAAAAGGAAGCCGGCCCTACTGAAGCAGTCCCCGTAACCATTACTCTTTCAATTCTCGGGATGGATTTCATCAAGCAAGAACCTCTGTCGGACGAGCAGTGGGATTACTTCATCAAGAACTTTGGAAATCAACCCGACGCATATTTTCCAGACTACCAGAACACCACCTTCGATCAAAATGGGTCGTCCATGGACAATACAGCCAACCAAAGCCTTGGGCCAGTGACGAGTCAAGTGGCAGTGAAAAGCGAACCAGTCGATGCACAGGTGGATTGGACATGCATGGATCCGGCCGACCATTCGTTTGAGATACCGGCGGACAACGGACCTCATGTGAATCTCGGTGCCGATCAATTGTCATCAAAACTCGATGAAATTAGAGCATTGTATGGCCATAGCACCTCCTTGAGAGTAAAAATGTTTACAGTCTGACAGGCTAGAAGAGAATTCAAGGTATGTCGAGTCAAAACATTCTACAAACAACAGAGAGTGAATTTGGAGAAAAGACAGATCAACGGCATTCATCAGCACCTGGCTGGACTGCATCCATTCTTCCAAGGGATGAGAGCAACCTTGAAGGCGTTGACACAACACGTGAACCCCCAGTGGGAGGTTCAAACGCCCACGACCCCAGTCAAGATGCAGCACGGCAAAAGCTGCGATCGTCATTGAAAGCAGCTGGGACATACAACTGGTGTGATCGAGTGGGCAGGTGGTAAGGCTGGGTGGGGAATCAGATCTTGCTTAGTACAGCGTGCTTTTTTGCTGTATGATTTTTACCTGCTATTGCGTCGCAACTCTCCACTCCAGGAGAAGTGCTCTTTCACGAACTGAGGAGGGATGGGAATCTTGGCGAGCTTCTTCCAAGCTTGGCGACGTCGGTTTAGAGCCCAGATCGCATATCTGCAAGGCGGTAAGTGCGTTTATTGTCGCAAAATAAAAATAGCATCTGCAACCACTGTGTTTCCTTCGTACGCTCACGTCATGTATCGAAGAGTCAATCACCTCCATTCCAAGGCCATCACACCCAAGAACAAATACCTTCGGCTCCACGTTTCCATGGCGAAAGCGTCTTTCCTGTTCTAATACATTAGCATAGTCATTTCATGGTACTGCAAGGGCGAACTCTCTACCTCCACGACCGTCCTCTTTAGTCGGCGTGAGATTGCACTCCTAAGCTATATACGGAATCGTGCTACTATAAGTAAAGTGACTGTTCTGGTATGGAGTTAGTCGGATGCATTAGGGGCTCAAAGCGATTTGGGGAATCAATTTCTAGATGAGTGGTGACGATGACTTGCGACAGAACCGTCTTGGATCAGCACACTCATGCAAGTCACTCCATTTTGCCTAATTGAAGGAACTACCATACAATGATTGCTCTCATTCAGATTTGGCCAGAACCTGAGACACGTGCGTCACGCCAAACTCTTGCTTGTAAAACGCCCCAAAGTATCACCCCCACCACGTCCTTCATTCCAAATTTGCGATCAGCTTGCCCCCCTCAAAGGTCTTCGGGTCTCGAACGTAAGGTGGAAGAGTTGCCTTTGTTTCGCAGGACTTATCATCATTGCGGGACGTTTCAGTCCACCCCAGGAGGAAGGGAGCGTGCTCGTGCAGGAGAGCACGAAACTTTGCCAGACGAATCTTCCTTGCTTCTTGGCGAGGATACTGTGTGATGGAATCTTCATGAAGCGTCTTCGGCGTAGGCGTGAAGACTGGAAATACGATGAGACACATCACGTGGGACGTATTTGCGTTAGAAATATTCAATTCCTGCCCCGTAATAAGGATCCTCTAGTCAGCAGAGGCGCTTGGTGGTTGAGATGAAACCAAATACCTTTGTGTTCTGAGGCTCGAGTATCTGTATGGTGAAATTGTGAGAATTCAGTCCTCTTTAAATGCATGCCTCCCTTCTGATTCGAGATCCTGGTCGCCTCCGCTCGGCTTTCCCTCAGATTCAGACCCACCCCTCTTTTAATGACCGCTCCTCGGTCAACGTGAGGGTCACCTCCACTTCTGGTTCCGACCTCTGCTTTTGGTAATATCCAATTTAAGGCTGCATATTAAATTTTGACAAGCGGGGCATCCGTTTTCTTCATGAAAGACAAGGACAACGCTGCGTGACGTAGATGACGAGCAGTGGAACTTAGGTCGTTTTAGTAAGAGATCAGAAACAGTATAAAAACATTGAACTTGTACCAAATCTATGTACATATGACGTAGTGTGTATCCCAGGTCGTGCGAACATGTGGAAGGCCACGGTCTAGTATCTTCGCGGAATGCTTGAAGAATTTTCATTAGGGATCGTCTTTAGTTTGTTCAACCTTCAACTCCTGAGATATACGCGGATGCTGAAGCCGTCCAAGTAAGTCTGCAATGTCATCTTTGAGAACCTCAAAGTGATCGTCTAGCTCAGAAACAGTCTTCTTTAAATCGGGTCGTAGTTTCTGCAGGGCGCTGATGAAGGGTTCGCGGTCGCTAGATTTGATTTTCACGTATCTGCACCAAGATTGGTTGTGATTCTCATAAAGGGGAAGAATTCTTACTGCTTGTTGCTGACTGAATATCCTCCCTCGGCACGCTGGCCTGCCGGAACGAGTAACAGAACCGCAGCGCCGAATGCATTATACAGAAGGACCCATATCTGACCCTCATGCCACCAATTTCGATACTTGGAATATTGAACATCTCGCTGCTTGTCTAATTCTGGCTTTTGGAGCTCAGGATGGGCTTCTGTCATGAAGTTTGTGAAGGCTCTTTTCAATGCAGGCCCTCTCACATCGACATCAGCTTTGAGGACGCTCTGCCTGGACGGAGCACCTTTTTTAAATTTCTCAACATCTTGCAATATCTTCATCGTGAAAATCCATTTCCCAATTCGTAAAAGCACCTTGTCTTTGAGTGATCTGATCTGAGCCCGCTCGATGAGTTGACAGATAGCTTTAGCTGTCGAATCCGCTTTCGGTACTCTGATTCCCGACTTCTCCTCGGCGATTGCTTCGTCCCAAGTCGCCATTACATCCTTGCATCCGATCGCCTCGATCATCCGAAGCAGTTCCTCCGCTCGTTCTCCACATTCCGGCTCGGATCTCCCATACATTTGCTTCGAGAGGGTTGCGGCGAGGTGGTTTCGCTCCTCAATCCACGCATCTTGGGATCCTAAATGGGATGGAGGCCTCCAGTCTACCCTGCGGCTCTTTCGAGATCCTTGTTGGTCCTGGTCTGACTCATCATCTGAAATGTCTTCAGGTACCCGCCGCCGTTTGATTCGGATTGTCTTGTCTGGAGGGAGGACCATATCCATTATCTGCCGCTCACTCCTCCCCTGGCGTTCTAGTTCGAGGAGACGTTCAAGGTAGCGATAACGGAGTTGAACACCGTCTACCCGCTCCTCCAATGTGTCTCGATTTGAGGCGAGACAGTCGGCGTTGTATATCATGTAGATCCCACAATCATCACCATTCTCTTGCTGCTGGGATGCCTGCAAATCTTGAGTGGCTGAAATGGGATATGCAGGGATGGGAGTCCTCACTCACCCCACTAACTATGGTAAAGTCCCGATTTGGGCTTTCCCATCCATGCATGGCATGGGCCAGTCGCTCTTTGATAGCGGACACCACTTCCTCTAACTCTGAAATATCTTCGGCGAGGGAGTTATAATGTCGGATGGAATTACCTTTGAGGTCTACGTCATACAGCGTCCAATGATCTTGAATGCAGCACGGAAGGATGATACGATCATGATCGCGACGTAATGGCCACCGTACTCTCGTACTGGATTGCTGATTGCCATTTTTCAATGCCGACGTATAGGAGCTGGGCAACACTAAAGTCGTCCACGGCCACCTAAAAGAGAAAAGCAACGGCATCAAATTAAAATTAGCAAGCCAGGTTCCCTCTTGAAAACGAGAGAAGAAGCCGCTGATCTCGTCGGGAAAGACAGTCTCCGAGCGTTCATCACCATTAACAATGAAAGTTTTCCCTCGATAAGTCGTCTCACAGCGTTCGATCTCTTGCTTCAGTTTGTCCCTTGCTGGTACTCCCGTGTTCGTCGACGCCGGTCTCGCCTCAACCTTCAGCGTGAAGTCCTCATGATCACTATGGGTCGTTTCGGATTGGTTATAAGCCACGGTCGACTGATCAGCGATAGTAGTTTCCTGAGAGACGGACGGTGACTCGGCTTCGTCTGAGGGAAACAATCCAGGCTTTAAGTGCGAGCGCAGCATTAAGGACGAGAGATTAGTCGCTGACACGGCCCCGCGCGACCTTGTTGCCACATTTGGGAACTGTGGAATATTGGCGGGGCCATGGTTGAACTGCGTCTCCTTTTGCTTGGTCTTCTTCTGACGTTGTCTTTTTTGTGCTATCTCTTCCCTGAGTTCTGTCGTCAGAGTTTCCAGGCTATCGAGGAGCGTGATATAGTCCTCCCTTGAATTACACTTCGAATACATGGAGAGAATCTCCACTATCTCACTCAATGCCTACACACGGATTAGCTGGGAGGATAATCGGGAACTTATCACATACAAGAGCTGGTTCTTTCGGTGTTTGACTCATCTCATGTTGCAAGTAAGAGGGACTGACCTGAAACCTCTCCAGGCAAAGGGTGCGAGGTCACATGACAGTAGTTTTTTGAGTCGACTCAAAAAACTACTGTCACGTGATGAGGCACGAGCTGGGAGCATCCGGAAAAGATGTTGTGCTGTATCGTGGAGGAGCAAGGGGTTTCAAGAGGGATCAGTTGATGGATTCACACGGGAAGTGAGGCTGAGCAATCCTCCTGGCCGTCTCGATGGCGCAATCGAAGTCAAAACGTGTTTCAAACCAACATGCTCAATTTTGCAGCGCTTAGAAGGGAGAGGCCCGAGCGCATATTTATCTGAGGTACTGTAAATGCATGGAGGGGACTGGAAGAGGCTGAGCGCAACACTAGCGGGTACGCTAAACGGCAATCGGACAATGCACGGAGGCTGTCAGCTACCGCGTGAATGCACGCCATATAAGGTTGCGCTATTGGCTACCTAAAAACGACGTCCCAGATCTGGGCTGCATCCTTAAGAATGACTCCGACCATTGATCTGGTTTCGCCTCTCGCCCCTTCAAGCATTCAACTCAGTGTGTTAGATTGTTCAACAATTCTTTGTCAGAGACTCGGAAGACGTCTGGACCGCATTATCCGGCAATATCCTCCGTATTATGATCGAAGGATCTTGGGCATTGCCACCCTAGTGCGGCGTCAAATAGACAGAGTGTTTCATGTGATACGAGGCACAAAGGAGGTGGGTCATGTTCTGTTAATTGAAAATAAGCTTAATTGGGAAACTAGCTCCGCTAATACCGCCTCTAGACAAGACCCCTGTCACTTCTGGAGGCTGTCCTACACTACCTCCATTCTCTTGCATGTCCTGACACCATCATTGTTATCCTTTTCGTATTGAATTGGTCGGGAAGTCCGATTGAAATCCTTCCACCGCGCTCGACAGCCACTGTATGGATGGCACACCATCTGTCCTTGTCCACCCCCGTAGTGCACTTTGCGCCTGCGGCATTGCTGTCGCTCTTTTCATTGAATATTTCAGGGCAATTTCCTGCAACTCATGGAGGCCAGAAACTGAGTTTTGAGCATCCAGAATATGCACCCCCAGCGTTGTGATCAGGAGAGCTCCCTTCTCTTTCTAGTATTTAAGCAGGCCTCCGTTAATTCGGTTGGTCACTGCTGTTTGTCTCACGTATCCCAGAAGCCTGCCGTCGATGATCCCTCAATCTAACTCCGGCGTCGCCGCAGGCATCAATGCGTCCCCTCAAGTGGCTCAACGTAGCCAGGGAACGTCATTGCATTCATTTCTAGCGTCTCTTACCGTCTCAGCCTCGGTACTCGGCGCTGAGATTGTGCTCTTCATCCTACTGAAAGACAGACTCACACAGTTGTAGTGAGTCTCCTCCTTGCTGGAGTCTAGGATTAATGACTCACGAATGCCAGTCAGCCTCGAACGTACCTTGTGCCTGAAAAACAGCGCGCTGAAGCTCCGTCCGGATTATTATCCTGGCTTTCTGCTGTACTCCAAACATCAGATCGAGTCATTCTTCAGAAGTCCGGCCTTGACGCTTTCTTTTTCCTTCGCTACCTTCGTACGCTTCTGAAGATATTCGTTCCTCTGAGCCTAATCGTAGTTCCGATCCTGGTCCCTTTGAACCTTGTTCATGGAAAGAACGCACCAGGCGGAGTCCAAGGTCTGGATAGACTCAGTTGGGCCAACGTGGGGCTGGCACACACCAGCTTCTACTGGGCTCATCTGATAATGGCCCTGACCGTGGCCATCTTCGTATGCTATACGATATTTACAGAATTAATGGAGTATATCCGCATCCGACAAGCGTACCTCGCTTCACCTCAGCATCGGCTTCAAGCCTTCGCAAATGCTATCCTTGTAACGGATATCCCGAAGGGATCCTTGACCATTCCTATCCTTACTCGTCTTTACAGCGTATTCCCTGGCGGCATACGCGCGATCTGGATCAATCGAGACCTGTCCGAGCTATCGAAAAAAGTTTTGAAGCGGAGGGCGATAGTCTGCACGCTAGAGGCCGCAGAAACGAAGCTTATAAGATTGGCGGTGAAATCCGCGGGGAGCCGAATCGAGAAAGCCGAGATGGGCGCTTCAAGCCACGTATATGTTCGAAGTGAAGAACCTCTTTGGAAACGATATCTCAGTGAAAAGGACCGCGATTACATGCGTCTTCCAATTTTCAACCTTACCTGGATGCCATCAATTCCTTTCGTGGGAAGAAAAGTGGATACCATCCATCACTGCTGGCAGGAGATGGCTCGTTTGAACAACGAGATCGATCAGGACCAGCAAGAGCCTGAGAAGTACCCCTTAACGACCTCCGCGTTCATACAATTTAACACCCAGGAGGCCACGTATATGGCTTGCCAGTCTCTTGTTCGGTGTACGCCTTTGTGTTTCAGGTCTCAATATCTCGAAGCTTCGCCGGTGGATGTCAAATGGGACAACTTGTCCAAGAAGTGGTGGAGCCGGTACGCACGGACTGTCCTGGTCGTTGTCTCTGTCACCGCGATTATTCTAACATGGTCTGTTCCCGTCGCCCTTACTGGTGTGATATCTCAGATTTCTTACCTGACGCCTTTGTTGCCCTGGCTCCATTGGATCGATGCATTCCCATCGTGGCTGCTCGGCTGCATCCAAGGTGTTCTACCGCAGGTGATGCTGACCGTACTTACTACGTTACTGCCATATGTACTACGCATCATCACAGAACGTCGGGGTCTGCTGACAGAGGTGGCCGTCGAGCTTTCGCTACAGAAGTACTATTTTGCCTTTCTGTTCGTACAGGTTTTCCTGACAGTTTCTCTTTCTTCGAGCATCACGGCCATTGTTCAAGAAGTGCTTCACGGCCTCGATTCTGTACCGGCGGTACTGGCCACAAATCTTCCCAAGGCGAGCAATTACTTCTTTTCGTATCTACTAATACGATGCTTCTCCCAAAGCGCAAATTCGCTTCTTCAAGTGGGACGACTAATCGATTGGTGTACGCTCGCCTCAATCATGAACGTTACGCCGAGACAGAAACGCGAGAAGGAGACAAGTTTGCCTCAGATGCAGTGGGGCACGCTTTTCCCCATCTATACCAATCTAGCTTGCATCGGTAAGTCGCCCTTGTACCACACATGTATAAACTTAACACCACGCCAGGGCTCATCTATTCGGTCATCGCTCCAATAATTCTCTTGTTCAGTTCCATCACCTTTGGCCTTCTTTGGGTAGTATTCCGCTACAACCTGCTATATGTCACAGTTTCCCGACCTAACACAAGAGGTCTACTGTATCCAACGGCCCTCAATCAGCTGTTTACGGGTGTCTACGTGATGGAGCTCTGCATGATAGGCCTGTTCTTCTTAGTTCGTGACGATCACAACAGAGCAACCTGTGTCGGCCAAGCTGCGATCATGATCATTGCTACGGCGATGACACTTGGCTTTCACTTTCTCTTGAATGACGCAGTTGCTCCACTTCTTCGATTCATGCCTCAGAGCGAAATCAGAGAAGAGGAGAAACAGCAGAAGTATCACGGAACCCGAACAGCGAATCATCTTCAGGTTCTGGTACGCAAATGTTTCGAGCGGCTTGCTTCGACGAGAAACTCAGGTCCTGTCGACGGGATATTCTCCGATATGTACCACGAGATGCAAGACTCCTCAGCAAGTGGACCAGATGCTCTTGCTCCGCTAGCATTTCAATGTAGATCTCTTAGCATTCAACGGCCTGTGGTATGGATTCCAGACGATCGCCTGGGGATCAGTGGCGATGAGATATCACGTATCAACCAACTCTACAGTAATGTGAGAATCAGTAACGAGCATGCAGGTCTAGATGGAAA
>JAABUK010002713.1_pt1 | contig 31375 bp, 22 predicted proteins | sample 5559141 | NCBI WGS metagenome assembly JAABUK01 (sample SAMN10711869, study PRJNA513367) | rock metagenome | isolation source: Antarctica rocks | place: Antarctica: Victoria Land, Pudding Butte nord | collected 2016-01-03
TGCATCAAGTCTGTCTCTGTTCATGAATTTGTCTCATCTGTCTTCAATTAACAACGACTTGAAATCAATGTGCAAGTAGCATTTGCATTCTCATACTTGTACATGATCAATTGAAAGCTTGATCTCAATGAATGTCTTCTTTGAAATCATGAAAGCTTTGTTAATCAAGAGTCTTGTGATGATTCAATTTTGCAAATAGACATTTGTTTTTGCAGCTTTTGCTCAGAACTCAATGAGAAGTTCAGCATTCTTGATCATGACTCACATTAAGTTTTCTGTGATGTGTATGATTCTTTCGACTACTTCATTTTGAATTGACATGTGTGAAACAATGTATTGAGAAGCAATGTCAACTGATAAGCATCAGCTATTCAAAATGACTTTAAGTTTCGTGACGTTGTCGCTGCATACTGAGAGAAGTCTGACATCGTTGTGAAGCTCTATGCTGAGTTTTCATTTTCGCAAAGCATCTGATGCATTGAATCGTTGCTTCAAAGAAATGCATCAAGTCTTTCTGAAGTAATTGTTCATTATCTTTAGAAAGTACGACTCACTATCGAGAGACAATGATAGTGATTCACAGATGTTTATAAAAATGAAAGTCAAGATACTTGTCTTTCGATCATTGATGTTATGTTCTTGTTTGTTGATGAACTTGATGAGTGCACATATCTCACACACATTCTTGTGACTGTTGTTGATGAAAATAGATTTTTTCAGAGTGATGATTTTATGAAGCTGACGAAGCTTTGCTGATTCAAGATGAGCAAAACAACGATGTCACAGCTTGTACAACTTGAAGCTTTTGTCATTTGCGAAGCTAAGTTGATCGTGATCAACTTCGATCTTGTTCTCATGATAAATCACGTTAATGTGAGATGCAGAATGATTTAAATTCATTGAATCATCAAGATTCATTGAACTGTGCATCGCTGAAAATGCTGATGAAATGTCACACTGCATAGCTGATAGTAATGCAAATTCATCAAGATCATTTGCAATTCTCTTTACTATGTAAACGTCTTTGCATTTTAAAGTCTCAATCATCTGCTTTTCTCACTTATTGTGCATATACAAATCTTTATCATCAAAGCTCTCTTGCAGATCTTTCTCACACATTCTTCTTTCAGAAAGAAGATTCATCTTGAGCTTAGAAACATGAAGAACAGAGAACAACTTGACTGAGTTTTTGTAATGATCTTGCATGACTGCTGTGTCACAATGATTGACATACAATTTTCTTTTTTCAACTTTGATGATACATCTTTTAATGCAAATTAAAGACTTACTAAAAAGTTGAAGTTGATCAGTCATATGCAAGAAGACATCAAAGTCTGCAATTCAGTTGAATTCAGAAATCTTACTGACAATGTTCTTTGACAGAGCTGCAATATTCTCATTCTTTTCATTTTCATCATTCTCATCATCATCAGAGATTTCAGAGTCGCTTTTCACGTTGTAAACTCTGTGCTTCTTGTATTTGCTCTTCAGAAGCTCAGCAAGAGTTTGAAGATCATCAGCACTTTTATGTCTTGTTTTGTCTTTGTCTTTGCATTTCTTCACAAGCTCTTGAGCTGCAGACAGATGAGAGCAATCGACTAAACGATGTTTATCTTCACAGAGAAAACATCTTAGAAATCAACAACGCGATTGATCACTGTTGAAGTCTGAAAAGTGTTTGCAACAATGACTGATTTTGCGTTTGTTCTGCTTTTAATCAGTACACTCATGTTCATTTCTTCACTTGACTCATAGCGCAGTCTCTGTTGTCTTCAATTGTGCTTTCTTCTCTTGTAACTTTTGAAGTTCTCTTTCAACATTTGACTTGTTCTGCACATCAATGATGTTTTGAATGATCATGTATTCATCTGACAGCAATTGAAGTAAGACTTGAAAGTGACGTTCTGACTTGAATAGATTGCTCATGTCATTCTGTGTTGCAACGATCTTTCAAGTCAGCTTGACAAAATGTGTTCATGTCTTTTCAATAAAAATATTTGTTGACATTCTGTAATCAATAAAGTTCATCAGATATTGTCTTTCAATGATTTGTAACTTCTCTTTGTATTTGTAGCTCAAAGCATCTCAAACCTCTTTTGCTGATGTCTTGTCTGCAATGTGTTCTTGATCATTGATGATGATGCAGATGATCAGTCAGTAATGAGCTTTTACATCAATCTTTTGACTTTTAAAATCGAGAGATTGAATTTCGCTGATGATGTTGATGACGCTGTTGAGTGTGTTCAAGTCAGACTTGTCTTCAATGATGAATCACAAGTCTTTCTCAATGAGTCATCTCTTCATGAGAGAAAATCATTGATTGCAGTTCTTGCAAGTAAGAATGAAAACAGATCATCGTTTGACGAAGAAGTCATTGAAGTTCATGACGTTAATGTAAACTCAGCTTGTTGTTAAAATTGAAGAATAAAATAAGAATATTAGATAGATTGACAAGTGAAGTGAAAAGAATGTAATCTCATCAATGATGATGAAAATTTTATGCGTTCTTTAATGCATTCAAGTATGTTTATTTGTTTGCTTTCTTGAGAACTCGTAGTAGACTGTTGATTTGATGTGAGTGCTTATTTATCTTCTTGTGAGATGTGTAGTAAGTTGTCAAATTTCACTGAACTTCTTTAAATCAATGTACTTATTTGTCTTCTTGTGAAATGTGTAGTAAGTGATCACTGATTGCTCATTTGAATAAGTCTTGTATTGAGTTGTCGAGCATCAAATGCTTAGAATGTTTCAATCTAATTACGTTGAAAGCTTCTTGCTAATTAAGCTTATAATCTTTTGAAAAAATAGAGTGAACAGTATTACATATGATGAAATCTATGCAGATTGTAAAGAGAAGTCGTAGACTGCTCTATCTATATACTGCTAACGTGACTGAGTCATGACGTGCAATCTTTTTCCTGACGCTAGTTTATGAAGAGCTGCTAGAAACAAGTCTGTCATTAAACTTCTCAACATCATCATATATTTCTTTCAAATGATCAAATAGCTCATAAATTGAAGTGAATGAATTCAAAGAATCAAAACAACGTTGAGCATAAATGTGTTTTGCAGCGTCATCTTCTAGTCTAAACATCATGTAAACAATACAGATAGTCTCATCATTGAATTGATCAACATTGACAATCAGCTTGTCATTCATCTTGTTTCTTCAGTCTTTTCAAGTCAATTCATCTTCTTCAATGAATATAAATAAATTCAAAAATTTGTAAAATTGAGAGTGTTTATTTTTGAATAAGATGAACTTAGTAGACATTTCTCGTCAAGTATGATTCTCGATAGAAGCATGCAACTCAATATCTTGTTGAGATAGATGATTCATCGTAGATTGAGACTCAGTAGACTGTTGAGATTGAGATTGATCAGCTGAACGCTGTTTCTTTTTAAGACTCAATACTTTCTTTCATAGTTTGATGATAATCTCTTTTTGACTGTTTATTGTCGTTTAATTTATCTTTAACTCATCAAGTCTTTTAATGTGATTGACTTGTAAATTGATTCATTGCTTGTTGAGTTTCAAAGTCATGTCTCATTAATCTCTTAGCTCGATCAGCATCTTGATGATCTCATCTGACTGATCAATAGCTCATTGACGAAGTTGTTGACTTATATTGATGTCTCATGAGATTGCAACATTCTGAGATCTCGCTGAAGCATCAAAAGAAATAAGAAAAACTCGTTTACTAGCAATGCTTTTAAACAGATGAGCTGTTTGTGACTCAACTGATTCAGAGTCACGTGTCATTGTGAAAGATTGAAGATAAAGATAAATAAATTTGATTGTGATAAGATTAAGTGATTGATTTGATAAATTTAAGTAAATTTGAAGATGTGTTTTGATGAAAGTAATTCAAAGAATTTCTTGCGAATTTTCTGAATAAACGAAGTAGATTATTTCGTATCATCTACACGTTGATAGCAGAGTAGTTGATTAGCATTTATCTACTGTTAAAGATCAATCTAGAGTGAGTCATAAAAGTGTCATTTAACTAATAAATAAATGCTAAGAAAGAAAAGTATCTACAAAAAAGAACTCAATTCTTATATGTGTGTTTCTCAGCTCTGTGCTAAACTCGATTGAGTTGACGTCTTACACATATGATGCAAAGTTTCAAACATTATTTCTAGGTCAGATTCTCGCTAGACTCAATTAGAATGAAATCAGACAAAGACTAGTTGAAGAATAGACGAAGACTAGTTGAAGAATAAACGAAGGCTAGAATCATAACATAATCTATGTTAGACTAATTCAAAGTAACAAAACACGCTTGCAACATTACTTTTTCTCTTTATCAAGCAATGTTTTCATTGCTGCAGTTCAGTTGATCTTTCTTGAGTTGATTTCTATCTTGACTTGTTTAAATACTGTTCATGAAAGTTATTTATGATTTTCAAGCATTCTTTGAATTCACTTTCATCGACGTTGTATCAATGTAGATCAACGTTGTACTCTTTTCAATTGACACAATATTGTAGTTGTTTATCTCGTTCGTAGTGTCTGAAATTCAATATGTTCTTCACTTTTCATTCATCTTCGTCTTCAATCACTATAAAATCAGATGACTTATTTCATTGTTCTTTCAGAGAGTTCTTTGAGTTCAGTTGCAGCAGATTCAATGCAAACTTCAAATGAATCTTCATTGTCAATGACAGTTTCAATCAATATGCATGTTCAATCTTGATCAGAATCTTGAAAAGTTTTAGCATTTTATTGTTCAGTTTCTTTGATGATCTTGAGATCATAATGTTTCTAGAATTCAGAAACATCATATCATCTATCTTGTAAATTATTTTCTTTTGATGCTTGTTAATCTGTTTCTTCATTGTGACTCTGACTCTTGCTAATGCTTGCTTGATTAATGCTAGTGATCATTTCATGTGTTTGAATATATTCTCTGCTTTGCTTGCTTCAATTCTAGTTCAAGTGATTTCATATTCAGTTGAGTTCAAATTAAAGCTCATACAAGAGTGAAAGCTCTTATTCAGAAAGAATGTTGACTGTTCAATTGATAATAAAATAGCATTATTATCAATGAATTCAGTCATAAATAATCAGACGAATCAATCATCTTGCATATATGAGCAGTAGCTTCATAGATATTATTTCACATTCTGATTCACTCTTTCTGTCTGATCATTGATTTGCAAATGATAGTTGATGAATAGTTTCATCTTGATGTCGAGTCTCAGGCAAAGAGACGTTCAGACAATCAATATGAATTGAGAATCACGATTGAACATTATTAATCTCAATAGTTCATGAATTTTGAAGATTCATAACAACAGCAGCTTAACTGTTTATTCTGCGAAGATTTCTTCATCATCTGATCAACATGATATATAGTGTCGTTTCTTAGACAATCGATCTATGACTGTCAGAATCGCGTTGCTTTCATCACTTTCTGATAGATTGATAATGAAGTTCAAGAATATGTTCTGTCATCATTGTTCAAGTATGAGCAATGACTTCAGCAGTTCATTGATTCGATCTCTTGATGCTTTTGACCTACGACAAACGTAACAGTTTCAAATGTAACGTTTGATTGTTGTTCTCATCTTCGATCAGCAATATGATCATCTCAACAAGTCTAATGTTCAATTCATGTCAAAATAATCACTGATCAAAAGATCATGTGCTTCTCTTATTAATCAAGTGATCATTGACTGAGAAACTCATAGTCTATCATCTTTTCAGAGTACTTTCTCAAGTACTCTGCAGTTGTTCAGATCAATATCTTGACAAGTTCTTCTGTTTTGTTTCATGACTGCTTGAATATTAATACATAGTTGATTCATTTGATTTTCGACTACAATCTGATTCTGAATAGAAATTACTTCTTCAATTGAATCTTCATTAGCTTTCGATTCTTGTTTCAACTCTGAGTCAGATCTGAGCAAGATCTGAGTCAGATCTGAGTCAGATTTCTGATCATCTTCTTGATCAGCTTCTATTGACTGCAATTCAAACTTACTCTCTGACAATAGAATTTGATGCTGATATAGCTTTTGATCATTGTTTGCTTCAACTGACTTGACGTCTGACATTCTGATCAGCACATCGACTTTCAGATTCTGTTTTCTCGACTAATATATGATCTTGAAGTTATATTCAGATAACTTCTCAGCTCATTTAGCTTGTCATCTGATCAGTTTTTTGATGATCATGAAGTACTTCAAATTCAGATGATCAATGAAGATCTTGATTGAAATATTTGTACATTTCAATTCAAGACATCAATGTTTCAAACAGCGAATAATAATCAGCAGTTCTTTGTCATAGATTTCGTAGTTGCATTTTGCGAAAATCATGTTCTTGCTATAGAAGATCATTGAATGTAAGATGTCTTCATCATCATATTGAGACAATACTTCGTCATTCACATAGTTCAAGAAGTTTGTTTTCAGAATACTTTTGTTGAGATCGTGTCTAGAATCTAATCACACTGCAGCGAGATAGTGTGTAGCTGAATAGAATGTTTGATCAATAGAGATAGCTCTAACTAGGAAACTAAGAATACAGAAGAAAGAAGACGATTTCGAGCTGTATCTATAGTAGAACGAACAAAGAAGCGAAGTAGTCGATTTGTCAGAGCTCGAATAGATGAAATGTTTCAGCATATTTTGATTCGAAACATCATTGTTTCTTGTTCACATATCGAAATTTCTAGAGCTTATTGACTAGACTCTATTTCATTTCGACATGCTTCGTAACATTACTCTCTTCTCTTTAAAAGTCATGTTTCTATGACTTGTAGTGTAGTTCATAGCACTGACGAAGAGCTTGACGCTCGTCTTTCTATCAATCTTTCTATTGACCTTTCAGACCATCGAAATGTCTATTGTAGCAGGCTCACTATGAGAGGGAAAGAGTGATCATTGTAGCAGACTCACTATTTGACGTAGAAACACGAGGTAGGTCGATTCACTGATAGGTAGAGCGATGTGAGTAGATAGATCATCTCATTGACAGCATCTTTGTAGCAGACTCACTAGAAGAAGATTGACTAGCTCATTGAAGAGATTGATTCTGATCGTGTCATTGAAGCAGACTCACTAGTTGACACAGAAACACGAGGTAGGTCGATTCACTGATAGATAGAGCGATGTGAGTAGATAGATCATTGCATTGACAGCATCTTTGTAGCAGACTCACTAGAAGAAAATCGACTAGCTCATCAAAGAGATCGACTATTGACTTGCCTTTGTAGCAGACTCACTAAATTGACCTGAATTTGAATTGAGTTGAATCAAATTTGATGATACAGATTATTTTGACTCGACTGATTCACGAGCTTTTTGAGGAAAAAGAAGAAGGTTTGTGATTCTTTAGCAATCAACGATCATATGTTCTCATTGATTCTATTGATTGAGTGAATCAATGCTACTGAATGAGCGATAGATTCTCTAGCAATTCAACAGTCTTGTCGTTGATTCTATTGACTTTCTGATGTTGTTCTGTCTTTCGAAGTCGTCGATCATCAGGTAAACAAATTTCTTTAGACTTGTTTCGTTGTTCATCGAGTGTCTTGAATGAATATTGATACTCGTATCATAGAATTAACGAATTCTTAGTTTAATGTTGAGATCATGCCTAGAATTTAACCACACTGCAGCGAGATAGTGCGTAGCTGAATAGAATGTTTGATCAATAGAGGTAGCTCTAACTAGAAAACTAAGAATACAGAAGAAAGAAGATGATTTCGAGCTGTATCTATAGTAGAGTGAACAAAGAAACGAAGTAGTCGATTTGTCAGAGCTCAAATAGATGAAATGTTTCAGCATATTTCAATTCGAAACATCGTTGTTTCTTGTTCACATATCGAAATTCCTAGAGTCTATTGACTAGACTCTATTTCATCTCGACACGCTTCGTAACAACTTTTTCTGATCAAGTCAAAATACTTCAGAATGAAGATTGTTGTCATCTGTTACTTTAGTTCTTCAAAGATCATCTGACAGATCTCTGTTCATTCAAAAAGATGATCTTTTCAAGTCAGCTTTATCATGAGTTGAATGATCTTTGAGAAGTTCTTTATGAATCATTGATAGAAATTGCAGAAGTCAATGAAGATCTGCACATAAGTCAATGATTGTGACACTTCTCAGTTTCGAATCACATCTACTTTTCGAGAATTCATTCGTAGATCATTGATGAATATTAATAGTTTAAGAAACGAGATTTTCTGAATCTTGAATTCGCACTTGTCAATGTTTATCTGCAAGTCAACTTCACGAAGCTTGTTTAGCACTTCTTTCACATGAGTTCTATGTTTCTTCAAGATTTTACTGTAGATAAGAATATCATTCAAATATGTCTGACAGAATTTATGCAGACATTCAAACAATACATCGTTGATATAATGCTGAAAGAACGCAGGTTCATTGATCAATTCAAAGAGCATTACTTTATACTTGTAAACATCAAAGAAAGTAATAAAAGTAGTTAAATCTTCGCTTTCTGAACTCATGTGCAGTTTATTAAACGTGATGATAATGTTGAGTCAAGTTAAATACTTACTGTCTTGAATTCAAACTAATACTTCGTTTATTAAGAGTATTGAATAACGATTTCTTTTAATCAGAGCATTCAGTTTTCAATAGTTTATGCAAAAGCAAAGACTATTGTCTTTCTTTTTGACAAATAGTATTGATGAAGCAAAAGAAGCTTTGCTGAGTGTGATGAACTTCTTCTTCAAATTCTCTTCTAAATACTCTTTGATCTTCTGCAACTTGTAACTCAACATGAGATACAATCAACTTCTAGAAGATTAATTCTCATCTTTTAATTCAATCTTATAATCATATAATTGATGCAGAGACAACTGCGTTATCTTTTCTCTATCAAAAACATTCAGAAAGTCGTGATAAACTATTAAAAGCTTCTTCTTCAGTTCATTTAATGACATGACAGAGATCATTTTATTCAGTTTCGCGAAATCTTCAACTGAGCTAAGCGCTTTGTTGATTTCACTAATGATCAAGAAGAAAATCTTGATCTTCTTATTCTTGACTAGAGTTCAATATACAGCGACTTCAATCATGATAATATTGATGAATTTCTTTTTCTCAGTTGACTGAAAGAGACGAAGTTGATTGAGATCAACTTAAGTGCTTTGCTTTTGTATGAGTACAGATTCAATGAATCAAACAGATTCAATGAACTGATTCACTAGTTTCTGATTCGTGAGTCGCTTCAAGATGATAGTCAACGTAATAATTAAGTTCAAGTTCTTTCATTTCATTTTGCAGATTTCGCTTAACTCAGATCTGTGAAATGCTGATTGACTGCTTGCTTTTGAAATGACAGGTTTCAATGTTCAAATCTTCAACAATGATATTAATCAATCATTTGCAAAATTTATCAAAATTTGATTTCTTTTTAATCAAAAATTTTCAATGATTATCTTGTGCTGATCTAAATGAGTTATTAATAAAAACATCATTTCATTCTTGTGTTCTTGTATCATGATCAATGTATACAGAGCGTGTGTAATCAACTTTTGATCAGAAATTTCATTATACAATCAAATTAACTTTGATTTCAACAACAATATTGACTGAATATCAAAGCATTCACATAGCTCTGATATCAAAGATTCATCAATGAAAATTATGTCAGTGACTTTAATATCTATCAGAGCAAGAAATCTGAATATCTTTTCTAAACTATTCAAGATGACATCAACAGTGAATGACTTGAAATCAAATGAATTGTCAAACATGCTGATGAAACAGAATATGAGTATATTGCTCTCAGTCACTACTTTGACGAAAGCAGATCATTTTTCAAATTTACAGCAATCTCATGCACTTGAGTCATCTTGAAGCAGTCATATGCTTTATGTTCTGACTTCTTGCATTTGAAGCAAAGTTCTTTCTTAAACAACTCTTTCTGAATAGAATTGAGATTTAATCTTCTGAGTTTCTTTCACGAAGAAATTGATGACGTGAGTTGAGCAGTCAATGTGCTAGAGACAGATTGAGCAGTTTGAGTCGTTGATGCTTTGACGATTGATCAAACGTTCAATTCAGTCAATTTAACATCGACTTGCATGCAAATGTTGATAAACTCATTCAAATTCGTAATTCATTTATTGAGCGTTGCTCGCTGAAGATCTGAGCTGATCTTATGCTGAAGATCATTTAGTAAAATCTTATTATTGTATTCTAGTTCTGCGTTAAATCTCTGAAATTTCATTTAAAATTTATGAAAGAAGATCTTGTTCTGATACAGCTTCAAGTACTGTTGTTGAGTTGTGTGATGATGATTGAGATTATCGTACATCTTATTAATGATCAATAGTACTTCTTCAACTTCTAGAAAGAAATTCAGAGACATGTCTCTCATTCATGATGCTATGTGCTTAGTTGCAGCTTCACTGACTCAACTTTCAATGTAGATAATCTTCAACTCTTTGATAGAAAAGTGATTCTTGTTTGTCTTCAGCTTATTTCACATTTGCAATAGTCAATTATTTACATTCTGTGATGAATCTTTGAACAGAAATGAGTCGAGTAACTTGATTAACTTCAAAGATTGATCTTCAGAAATTAAAGTGCTTTGTCGACTTAATGCAGCTTTTAAATGATGTATAATCACGTTCTTGTCTCTATTCTCTTTCTGCAGACGCGTCTGTGTAATCTTCAACATGATGTTTATCTCGTTGACATCTTCTAACATTTGAATCATGTCATTGTAAATCTTGATCTCGATGTCGTGCTGTTGACACATGTACTTGATAAAGACAATAATGTCATTTGCTTCATGAGTGCTTATTCAAGCATTCAGTTCAGTGCTGATGCTGATCTTGATCATTTCGTGATCAAAAAGCAACGCGTTTATGTTCTCTTCTTCTGTATTTGATGATGCATTCATGTCTTCTTCTTCTGATGCTGTTTGATTCTGTGATAGAAGTAATTCTCTTCTAGCATTTTGAAGATCATAGCGAGTAATGCTCGCTGATTCTGAGCTTTTAGTCATGATATGAGTAGAAAATTGCTGATCGAAAGATTCTGATATTACTTTATTGAACTTTCTGAGTTCAAGCAACGACTAGTACTCTATCAAACTTTCTGAGTTCAAGTACTGCTGAAATTTCTGATTTCTGATGACGAGCTCAATAAAGAGTTAATCAAGAGCAATGCATTCATGTTCTTTGATTCTGATTCTATCGAAATTTCTGATTTCAAATTAAGATTCTTCTTTAGAAATTTCTGATTTCTATCAAGCTTTCTGAGCTCAAGTTCTGATTCTGCTGTCAAAATTTCTGAATTCGACTTCTGATTTAAGTTGTGTGTGTAACTTGTTTTTATATCATTTACACGTTGATAGCAAGATTAATGAGTTTTGAACTAATGTTATGAGTTTGCATAAAGCGAATCATATGAGTGTATTTTAACTAGAAGTTCAAAGCTAAAGAAGAAAAAAGATGAAACACGTCAAGAGTCTTATACTCACGAAGGCGCGCTAGATCACTAGCGTGTTTACATCAGCTTTGTACTAGTTTATAATAGTCTAACATGATCTATGTTAGACTAACTCAGAGTAATGAGACACGCTTGCAACACTGATCTAGATTTGACTCAGATATAACTCAATCTCTTTTTCTTTCTCAACATTCTTTTCTTTCATCAACATCTTGTTTATCTACATCACATTCTTCTCATGTCACAAACACATTTCTTTCAAACCTAACGCAGTTTCTGAACATTACATAAATAGAAGCTTTTGTATCAATCTTCTTCTGTATTCTTAATATTCAGTTATAACTATCTTTAAAGATCAAGCACTATCAACTCTGATCTTCATTGATTGTATTATTTAGACATGATTCTGACATTATATTAAGAATTCGTTAGTCATACAATACTGATCTCATTACTCATTCAACATACTTGTCTAAACAGAATGAGTCTAAAGAAATTCATTTATCTGATGATCAACAATAATCAAAAGATAGAACAACACTAGAAGATTGAATAGAATCAACGACAAGACTGTTTGAATTGTCAGACTACTTATCGCTCATTAAGTACACAAAGTTCACTTGATTACAAGAATCATGATAAAGAATCTTCGTGAATTGCTCAGAAATCAAATCGATCGATAGATTCAATGATAAAGAATCTTCGTTGTTTGCTAGAGAATCAATCAATCAATCAACAAACAAATCTCATTTTCTTTGTTGAAGATTAAACATCATCTCATACGTTTTTCTTTTTCAATCATCAAGCATCGTCATTCGTTCAATCTTCTTTCAAACAAATCTCATCATGCCTAGTCATTTGTCTACTGAAGAGCATTTCGAAGAATTTCGAAATCGTTTCTCTCAAATCTCTGATGCTGATTCATTGAAATCATCAAGTGCTGCGTCATTCATTCATGAAGATGATGAATCATTTGCTGAAACAATAATATCTCTCATGTTTTATGAAATCTGAAAGACTCGAAGCCTAGTTCTTGATGAAGAAACAGATCAACTTTACGAGTTAAATAAATAACAAGAAGATGAAATCAAAGAGTTGAAGACTAGACTTCAAGCTAAAGAAAACACTTCTTCTGATTTCATCTACTCTGAGCGTTCTAGATCTCAAAAAATATCTGATTCTTCGCTGTTTACTGATGAAAAGAACTCTACTTAAAAGAACTGATACGGAAAAATTCAGAATAAACTAGAGATCAACATCGATCTCTTTTCTAATGAACGAGTCAAATTGAGCTATATACATTCTAGATTATTCGATGATGCAGCTGAGATCACTTAAGCTAGACGTGAACGCAGCTGTGTCAATCTTTATAGAATCATCGATGATCTTTTGAAAGAGCTAGCTTAGTTGTTCAATGATTTGAATAAGAAAGTCAACTTTCGTAGAGAATACTACAACTTGATTCAAGAATTCAAGAAATTCAATGAATTTTATACTCAGTTTCAACGTCTATTTTTCTATCTAGACTATCACAAGAAGCAACTGATCGCTGATCTGAAAGATAAAATACATTCTCATCTTCGATTTGTTTGAGTAAATCAACTAGTTCAATCTGATTTTCTAAAAGAAATTCGTTTCTATTTGATTCATTTGAATAATGATCAGCGAGTTATTTAAGAAATCAAGAACAAAATCAAACGTGTTGATAACGTTTCAAAGACTATCTTTCATAGAGCAACTGTTATCACTCAGCAATCATTCAATCATTCAAAGTCTGATCATCTAAAGTCGTGTGACGCGATTTTAACTAGCGTCAAAGAAGCAAACATTTTAGTCAAAAGCTGTTTTGTATATCATAAATCAGATCATAGCTCTAAAGAGTGCTTCAATCAATCTACTAAAATCAATACAGTGAACAATGAATATGATTGCTTCGATTTCAATTCGAATTTCGATTCAAAAAACTAGTCATTTCTTCAAAAGTCATTGAAGAAATAAAAGTTATATCTTTGTGCAAACTAGATGAAATTCTATTGAAAGAAAATTACTTTGAAAAGTCGTTTTTAATTGACGCTCATTTCATCTTTTAAAATCAATCTTTCAGCCTTCGTTCTTTAATAAACAGTGATTCAGTCGTTTACATGATCATACATTTTAATCTAGTCAATAAAGTATGCGAGAAACTGAAAATTCAATCTATATCACTGGCAAAAGAGAAGCTAATAAGAGATTATGACGAGAAAATATCTAAGAAAGTCATCACTCATAAAATTCTATTCAATCTCATCATCGAAAGTTATAAGAAATTGACTGTATCAATGTTGATAGCTGATATCAATCATCATGAAGTCATATTGAGTAAGCTCTGAATGAATAAAAACGAAATATTACTGAATATGCAAAACGATATCATTGTTTTTTTGAATCAATTGAATACTTCTATTTCGATTTTTTCAATTTCTCTCAATTCAAAGAACTTAAATTGATTGCAATCATCTTCGTCTTCTTCAATCATTCAGACTAAGATCTCTATGATGCTCAAACGATTCATTTTAATCACTGCTCAGAAAGAGTCATTCTTGATTCAAAGCATAAATGCAGCTTCATTTAAAACACTGTTGAATCATTCAAAAAAGAATCAGACAGAAGTCTTTGCTCTATTCATGACAGACATCAATAAAGAAATCACGTACAACACTCAGTGCAATTTGAACGTTTTAAACGTCTTTTCAATCAATGAAACGACTCAGAATTTGAAAGATATTAAAGCGAAGCTGTCATTGAAATATTATGAGTTTCTAGATGTTTTTGATCAAGCTCAATCAAATAAACTACTCTTTCATCGCTTCTACAATCATAAAATTGAACTCATCAGTGATTTAACGCTTTCTCACTGTCAAGTTTATCAAATGTTCTTTGTCAAACTTCTGAAAGTAAAGAAGTACTTAAATGAGAATCTGTTGAAGAAATTCATCACTTCTAGTCAGACTCTCTATTTCTTCTTCGTTCTATTCGCTCTCAAAGCAAATAAAGATCTTCGATTCTGCGTGAACTATTGAAAGTTAAATGTCATTTTCAAAAGAAATAAATATTCTCTATTACTGATAGACGAGATCATTGATAAAATAGTGAGTTGCAAGCATCTGATTACATTGAACATCATATCAGCATTCAACAAACTTTGAATGCATCTTGATAATGAGAATTACATCACTTTTATCACTGCTTTAGAAGCATATAAATATAAGATGCTATCATTCAAACTGATCAATGAATTGATTTTCTTTCAGCAATATATGAATGACATTTTATGAGACTTTCTGAACGACTTTTACCAAGTCTATCTAGATGACATTCTCATCTATAGCAAAATGAGAAAGAAACATAAAGATCACGTCAAACTAGTATTGAGTTGACTACGCGAAGCTGAACTGCAGATGAATATTCAAAAGTGTAAATTCAATGTAGAAGAGACTGTCTTTCTAAAAGTCATCATATCAGAACTAGATCTTCGTATGAATTTCAGCAAAGTGACAGTTATAGTCAGCTGAATCACTTTAATTAATCTAAAAGAAATTCAGAGCTTCGTGAGATTTGTTAACTTCTATCGTCGTTTCATTAAGAACTTCTCGAAACTAGTCAAATCATTCATTCAGCTGACTAGAAAGAACATGTCTTTTGTTTGAAATGAGATTTGTGTTCAAGCTTTTGACAATCTAAAGAAACAAGTCAGCTCAGTCTCAGTACTTCATCACTTTGATCTCAAACGACAAGCTATTCTGAAGATCGATGCTTTGAACTATGTAAAAGATGAAATACTATCTCAGTACAATGACGAGAGAGTTCTTCATTTGATGATCTTCTACAGCAAAAGCATGATCTTCGCTGAAATCAATTATCACATTTATGACAAGAAATTGCTAGTCATTATTCAATGTTTTGAACACTGACGACTCAAGCTGAAATGCATTGAACTACTCATTCAGATGTTCATCGATCATCAGACTTTGAAAATCTTCATGAAAAACAAACAGTTGAGTCAATGACAAGTCAACTATTTGAACATTCTATTGAAGTTTAACTTTCAGATCATCTTTAGATCAGACAAAATAAATACTAAAGTTGATGCTTTAATCAGAATGTCTCTAGTGAATGTCTCTGAATCAGCTCAGCGTCTTGAAGATCATTTTCAGACTATTCTGACTCTCAATAAAGTTGATGTTTTATCTATTGAATCAGAAGCAAATCTCTATCAACGAGTATGAATAATCAATCAAACAGATGAGTTCTGCAATGAATATAGACAAGCTATGAATGAAAACAAGCTCAAATTTCATATCACTAAACTGAAGAACTGCAAAATCATTGACGACTGTCATGATGAATTAACACATAGAAGTTAGATCAGAGACTAAAGTCAAAGACTAGATCAAAGATTAGATCTGAGTTAACTCTGAAACTTTATGACTTTGTCAAGACATCGTTTAGACTACGTCATATCTTTAACTTAATATATCATGAGTTATGTTGTGCTCAACTTAACAATGCTTGACAAACTCTCTATAGTTGATCGATTCTCTCAAGTTATCGAGAGCTTCTTAATAATTAGCTTTATCATAAAATATACTCATTCTGTGCCTGCTTAGAATATCACATTGTCATATCACTCTTATAGATCTCGTCTATTCATCTAGTAGACTTGATCATCACAGTTCTAATTATTTCAAACTCTTCTTAGAGATGATGATTTGATATTCAAGCATGACAACAGCAACGCAATCATAACAGAGTTGAAATAACAACATCTCAATCTTGCAAAACATCATATCAGAAAACAAACGTCACATAATTGAATCAGAAAGTGAAGAAGCAAAGAATGAACTTTCTCTTGATATTAATGAACAGCTGACATGAGCAATGTTTCAACGCAATAAACTGCGAAAGAAACAGAAGCTAGCAGCTATTCAATCAAAGATTGAGACTCTGCAAGTTGTTGAAACGACGAAGAAAAGTCGTGAAGTTTTCACTTGAGCTCTCATGAAGAATTCAAACGATCTACACATCGTCTTCATAGTGTCGATGATGACAAAATGAAGTCATCACAAAATCGTCTTGCAGAAGCGAAGACTCTCAATGTCTTTGAAGAAGTATCATGACAAAATCATAGAAGAACATAGAGAGTGAATTCGTGACGTTGAAATCTCATTTTAAAATACTTTTTGACATTTTGAAAGTGATGAGAAAAAGATTTTGTACTGCATGATATATCTGAAGAGTGAATCAAAGAAACTTTGATTCAATCATGAAGAGACTATGTCTGCAACTCAGCAGATGTAATTCAATTTTATCAACTTTCTTCTGAATTTAATTGAAGACTCGATGAATCGAGACATAGACGTGACTCAGCAGTATGCAAATGCATCGCAACATTCAGATCAGATGATATGAACGTTTGCAGTTTATCTGAGCATTCTGAAACATCAACTTTCATTGTATAGTGATAAGCATAAGTAAACTTATTTATTCATCAAGTTGAGGTTTGAGCTGCGTATGATCATTACTAGTGTGCAGTTGATTTTCATCACATGAGATGCGTTAATTGATCTTGTCGCTTGATTGAAAATCAACTTGCGAAAGAAACGCGTCTTGTCGTTGAAACAATCTCAAGATGAGAACTTGCATAATCGAGATAGAGTCAACAAGAAGACTCATTCAAAGCGAAAGAAATCTCATTAATCAACTAAATTCAACTTTTTGAAAAAGACAAGCTCACACACTTCATCATGTTATAGCAAGAATTTGTTCAACATAACGTGCTACATGTGCAATCAAAAAAGTTATTACTTTACTGATTGTAAAGATGAAAAGATTAAGAATAGATCAAAAGAATCTGATGCAAATCGAGTACTCATTGATTCAATGTTGCATATGAATCATCTCAAGATTTCGAAAAAAGGCAAGCTCTTGACAAACACTTCAAATTATCAAGGAAAAAACAAGAAGTTCTCTTTGTAAAGATTCTTATATATAAAGAGCATGTAATTCAGAAAGATCAGAAGATAGAAATGAAGATTCACATGAATATTGATGTCAAGATGAACGTGATTAGTCAACGTTTCGTTGTTGAGCAGAATATGTCATTGCTGAACGTTGATCTTTCAAGATTTATCTGAATGAATGATCAGAATGTTTATTGTTATGATGTTTATAAGATGTGTTATTGACTGAGAGACAGTTGAGACATAGAGAAAAAAGATATAAGTATCTTTTATGCTATCAACAAGAAAGAATCTTTCTTGATTCTGAGTATGTCAAGTATGCAATTCAAGTATATTCAAATAAACATGATTGCAAGAACATGATGTTTCGATGTGAATGAGCACGCATTTGAGTTGTTTTTCACACAAGTATTTGCAAAAGTTCTACAAGATAAGTCTACTGTGTATGCTCTTGTCATGATCAACATCATCAAAGAGTTGATTGTTGAACATCAAGTGAAAGCAATGAATAATGTGATGAGTTGTATCACAAATGCGCTTGAAACGCAGATTCTACTCATTGAATTGAAAGAGTATGAAGATGTATTTTCGACAGAAAGTGCAGACAAACTGTCTTTGCATAAAAATCATGATCATGCAATCGAAATCACTGCAAAGTTGTTGTATGAATCATTGTATAATTTGTTGAACACAGAGTTAGCGACTTTGAGACAGTATTTAGATGATGTCTTAGCGAAAGAATGAATTAAGCACTTCATCAGCTCAATTAACACGTTTATTCTATTCATTTTCAAAAAGAATGATAATCTTCATTTATGCATGAACTATCAAGATCTGAATAAGATCATCATTAAAAATCGTCATTCACTGTCTTTAATTAATGAAACTCTAGACAGACTCAATAAAATTAAGCAGTTCACTAAGTTAGATTTGAAAAACATCTATCATTGTCTCAGAATTTGACATGAAGATGAGTGAAAGACAATGTTTTGTACTCATTATGATCACTTTGAATATATGATCATGTCATTTGATTTGATTAATGCATCTGTCATCTTTCAGATTTATATTAATAAGATCTTAACAAAGCTTTTAAATGACTTTTGTGTTGTTTATCTGAATGACATTCTAATCTTCTTTGTAAAGAAGACTGATTACATAGATCACGTGAAGCAAATTCTTGAAAGATTAAGAAAGTTCAAGCTATATGCTAGCTTGAAGAAGTGTGAATTCTTCATCACTAAAGTGAACTTTCTAGAATTTATTATATTCACAGAGAGCATTTCAATGAATTCAAGTAAAATAAACATCATCAAAACGTGATTCAGATCGAAGATGTATCAAGAAATACAAGTTTTTCTGAAATTCATTAATTTCTATCAACGTTTTATACATCACTACTCTCAGATAGCAGAGTCTTTAACAGAACTGCTGAGAGATAGTGTAAAAGATGTAAAAATTAGCTCATTCTCATGATTGAGCGAAGCGAAACAAGCTTTTAATCAGCTTCGCGACGTCTTTATGAGAGCATCTATACTAAGACACTTTGACTCAAAGCGACATATATGCATCGAGATCAACATGTTTAATTATGCAGTCGCAAGTATTTTGTCTCAGTCAGATGACGAAAATCAGTGACATTTGATTGCATTCTGATTCAGAATGATGATAGACGTTGAAAAAAACTATGAAACATATGATCAGAAACTTCTAGTCATAGTAGCTATGTTTAAACACTGACAACACTATGTGAAAGACAATTATCATACTGTCAAAGTTCTGACTGATCATAATAATTTGAAGAGTTTTATGAATGTTTGAAAGCTAAACGAAAGACAAGTCAGATGAATCATGAGATTGTTGATTTGCAACTTTGAAATAGCACATAAATCAGAAAAGACAAACTCAATTAATGCATCATTGAGATGATCTGATTATAAGAGTGAGAACATTTCTGCGAATTGTTGACTGCTCACTCTGCAGCGAAAGCTGACTAGAATAAAAAGTTTAAATAGCTTTATATTTGTAGTGATCAGAGAACTATACTGTATATGAGTGATTAACGATGTCGAGAAGACGTTCGTTCACAGTATAAGTATGAACAGATATTCAGCAGAACATGTTGAGAGTAGACTGCAAGATGAAACTCATTGATGAACACAAGTGATTAATGATGTTGAGAAGATGTTCATTCACAGTGTCAGTGAAAGAAGATATTCAGTCGATTATGTTAAAAGCATGTTGTCAGATGAAATCTACTGTACATGAGTGATTAATAAAGTCGAGAAGATGTCTGTTCACAATGTCAGTGAAAACACAAGTATGTGTTCAGCAATGCATGTCAGAAGTATGCTGCTGAAAGTCATGATTTTAGCAATGCAAAAGATGCATCTAGATGAAGTACATTTCTCAAGAGATAGAGTTTCTCGATCTGAGTCTGAAAACTTGAGAAAACATGATGATGAAACATTAACTTATAGAGATTGCAACGTAGCTGAGAAACAGCTTAATTCTGTTGCTGAAACTGTTAATTGCAAACAACTCATTTCACGTGCAATTGTCAGAGTACTGATAATTCATGAAACAACATACAACTTCAGTAGTAAATTTGTAGTTGAATTCATCAAGATCTTACAGCAAGAAGATGAATTTACTGTGAAGTTAAAAGCAGATGAAATGACGAGTATATAAAAGAGTGACATCGAAGCTTGAACATTGAATAGTCAAGAAATGATAAAGTATAATGAATCATTGTATGTTTCAGAAGATTTTTCTGTCAGAGAAGAGTTATTGAAACATCATCATGATGATTTGTTAGCAAGACATTTTGATGCTGACAAGATCAACAAGCTATTAGATTGCAAATATTACTGAAAAAGTATGATCAAAGATGTCAAAGAGTACATAAATACTTGTGACATTTGTCAAAGAATGAAGATGAAATGTCATTTATCATATGATGAGTTGAGATCATTATCTTGATTTACAGATTCATGAAAAGAAATCACTATGAATTTCATAACAAATCTGTCGCCTAGTAAATGAAAAGAAGTCATGTATGACTTGATTCTCATGATAGTTGATCACTACATGAAGATGACGCGTTATCTGTCTATAAAGAAAACTCTGACTGTTGTAAAGTTAGCAAAGTTGTTCTTTAAGCAGATTGCTTTAAAATATGAGATATTGAATGATATAATTATCAATAAAGATAGTTTATTTATCAATGCATTCTGATCAAAGATCTGCTATCATGCAAAGATGAAACAACAACTAAGCATCATCTTTCATTTGCAAACAGATGATCTGACAGAATGACAGAATCAAACGCTGAAACATTATCTACAAGTATATTGTTAGAGATCAGCATAAAGTGAGTCATATGAGTGTCATTTAACTAATAAATAAATGCTAAGAAAGAAAAGTATCTACAGAAAGAAACTCAATTCTTATATGTGTGTTTCTCAGCTCTGTGCTAGACTCAATTGAGTTGATGCTTTACACATATGATGCAAAGTTTCAATGACATCATCTTTAGATCAGGTTTTCGCTAGACTCGATTAGAATGAAACCAGACGAAGACTAGATGAAGACTAGAATCGTAACATTACTTTTTTCTCTTGACTATTCATGTTCGCATAAATGTTATTTCTTAGTGCGCTTTCCTTGAATATTTGGTATGAAAGTCATCAATCATCTCTTGAGCGTTTATAAATTCGTCATCGTCAGCGTTATATCAGTTGAGATCGTTGTCATAGCTCTTTCATTTGACTTGATATTGAAGTCGTCTTCAATATCGTCGAAAGTTCAATATATTGTCGATCTTTCATTCGTCTTCGTCGTTTATCATTATTGACTTTGAAGATTCATTCTTTTGATCAGACAGAGAGTCATCGACGACAGAACGAAGAAGCTCTGAATGAAATACATCATGTATACGCATAGTCTCTGATAGTTTCAACTTATAGAATGAATCAACAGAGTCAGTGATCTAAAATGAGTCGAGCATCTTGTCATTCAATTTTTTGAAAGATCTCGCTGTAACGATGTTTCGTTCATTCAGAAACATCTTTGATTCAATTTTGTAATTGATTTTCTTTCTATGCTTATTAGTCTGATTCATCATTTGCTCTCATGTTTTGATCAGAGCTTCGCGAGCGAAGATCAGTGTCTTATTCATATGATTGAATATATCTTTGACTCAAGCAATCTGCAGACGTTCGCGAATGCTTTCATACTCGATGATGTCAAAGTCGAAGCTCATATGAGAATGAAAGCTCTTGTTCATGAAGAAGAAAGTCAATGAGATGACTGAAAACAAGACGTTATTGTTGACAAACTTGATCATAAGTAGTCACTTGAATCAGTTGTTCTGCATGTATGAACAGAAGAAACGAAGATATCGCTTGACATTCTGATTGACTTGTTCGCTTTGATCGTCAATCTGAGAATGATAGACGATGAACAATCGAAGAGAAATGCTCAGTCGTTTGCAAAGAAACTTTCAAAGAATGAAGATGAACTGAGAATCTCGATTGAATACAATGAAGCTTGATAAATCGTGAATTCAATATATTCATTGAAGCAACATTTCAGCTGTCTTTTCGACTGTGATATCTTCATCATCAGTGATGCAAGAGATATAATGCCTTTTTTTCAACAATCTGCAGATGACAGTCAGAATAGCGTTGTAGTCGTACGAATCAGATAGATCAATAATGAAGTTCATGACTATGTTCTGCCATCGCTGTTCAAATATCAATAGAGGTTGAAGCAAGTCATTTGATTTATTTCTAGATGTCTTTGATCATTGACAAACATAGCAGTTTCGAATATATTGATCTACTGTCTTTCGCATGAATGATCAATAGTAGTTTCGTTTGATGATCTTCATCATTCTAAGAATATCGAAATGATCTATTGAGAGTTGATCGTGCATCTCACGAATCAGATTCATTTGCAGAAGTTCATTGAATGAGACTCATAGCTGACTGTCTTTGTATAAGATTTCATTCTGAACTCGACAATTCTTCAGCTTGATATCTTTGCATTGTGCTTCGTTTCTGACCTTTGCTTCACGAAGTAGAGTACAATTCTCGTCGATTTCATTCACGTCAAGAACTTGTTTATAAATTGACTCGCTGACGTTTTTCTTTAGATCAGCAATCTTCATTCAATTCAACGTCAAAATAGTGATTCATTGATAGCGAACGCGTTCATCATCGAAATCTCTGAGCACGAAGTCAGCTCGACGAGTTAATGCATCGATCTTAATGTTCTGTTTATCAAATCGATACATTATCTCGAAGTTGAAGTCAGCTAGCTTCTGAACTCAACGCATTTGACGTCTGCTCAGCTCTTTGTCTTTCATCAATGAGATGAGTGCTTGATGATTGATGAACATCTTGATAGAAATGTTAATCAGCTTCAGTTCAAGTCATCAGTGTTCAAAAGCTCAAATTATGATCAGCAGTTTCTTATTGTATATCTCGTAGTTGCACTCAGCAGAAGACATGTTCTTGCTATAGAAAGCAATCAAATGTAGTACTTCTTCGTCATTATATTGAGAGAGAACTTCGTCGTTTACGTAGTTGAATGAGTTAGTTTTCAGAATAGTCTTATGAGTCTGATCAAAGTGACGAAGTATAGAAGTCTCAGTCATACATCTCTTCATATAGTTGAATGCAGTCTGACAAGTCTCATTTTATTCAAATATGATCTTCTTTTGAGTGAGTTGAATCATTGAACGAACAATCTTCGAAAAGTTCTTGATAAAGCGTCGATAGAAGTTGCAGAAGTCAATGAATGACTGAATCTAAGTGAGATTATTGAGGGTAGATCATTTCACTACTGCTTGTATCTTTCGTGAATTCATCTTCAGTTCTTCGATGAATATTAATAGTTCTAGAAAGATGATCTCTTGAACATGAAACTTGCATTTGTTTATGTTCATCTGTAGATCAGCTTCTCGTAGTCTATTCAAGATCAATTGTACATGTTGCTTGTGTTTCTTCAAGATCTTGCTGTAGATGATAATGTCATCTAGATAGATCTGACAAAACTGATGAAGATATTTAAACAGCACGTCGTTCATATAATGTTGATAGAACGTCGATTCATTGATTAATTTGAAGAGCATTACATGATATTTGTATGAATCAAAGAAAGTGATAAAGATAGTTAAATCTTCGCTATCTGAATGCATTCGCAGTTTATTGAACGCGACAATGATGTTCAATCGAGTCAGATACTTGCTTTCTTGTATTTGAGCAAGAGTCTCGTCGATCAATGACAAAGAATAGCGATCTCGTTTGATCAAAGCATTGAGCTTTTTATAATCAACGCAGAAACGCAGACTATCATCTTTCTTTTCGATGAACAAGATGAGCGAGACGTATGAAGCGAAGCTAGAGAAAATGAACTCTTTGTTCAGATGTTTAATCAGATACTTCTTTATCTTCTGAAGCTTGTAATTGAACATCTGATACAGTCTGCTTCGAGAAAGCATTCTCTTGTCGATCAACTCAATCTTGTGATCATAGAAATGATGAGATGATAGCTGATTGACCATTGTTCGATTGAACATGTCTAGATAGTCGTGATATTCAGAGAGAAGCTTGATCTTGACTTGCTCAAGAGTCTTGACGTGTGAAAGCTTCTGTAGATTCACTTCTTCGAGCTTTTTCTCAGCTGTAGTTATGAGTCAATCAATTTTCAAGACAATAACAGCAAAGATCTTAACGTCTGATCGTTTAACTAACATTCTATAGACTGCTGTCTCTATCATTGATATGTTCATTGAACTAGAAGCTGATTTCAGACTGAACGTTGATTTAAAGTTGACGCTAGGCAAAACTGCGTCAAACGATTTTAACTGTTCAACTGACTTCTCTTTGAACTGACTGAAAGAGAGTGTAACGAAGATAGTAAATCTCTTCAGAATATGAGTAAAAGTCAAGCTTTTCTGTTTCAAGATTGTTTTATGACTTGAGAATAAAACAATCGATTTCAAAATAGAAGAATTGAAATTCGAAAATCAAAGAAAATCGATTTGCATATCTATTACTAAGTCAATCTTGTTCATTCATGTTTTTTCAAGAATCATTTGATGTTGATTTAATCGAGTGATCAACATAGAAATGATTTCAATCGTATGATTCTGAACAGTCAGGTTCAAATAAATGGCATAAGTAATGAGCTTTTTTGCATAATGATCGTTGAATTCTCGTATTGACTTTGCCTTGATTAAAGTCAGAGATTCAATTTGCAACTGATCACAAACAATCTGCGCAATCACTTCATCAATGAATGAATAGTCAGCAGCTTCGATGTCAATCAATGACTTCAATGAGTAATTAATTTCATTGCTAGATAGTACACATTCAGTAGTCAAAGATTCAAAAGCAAAAGAATTGTCTGACATGCTCATTGTTGAAGAAATTAACACGTCTTTCATTGCATCTTTGATGAAAGTCTCTAGTTTTTTGCCTCATTATTCTCGAAAGAAGACATTTTCTCATTCTTCTTATTCTTCGAAATGATGATCTCATGTAGACGAAGAGTGAATGCACAAGATGCAGAAGTGTTGATCTTGTTCTGAGAGCAATTCTTGAACAAATGATTGAGAGTCTTGCAGATATAGCAAATGATAGACGATCTTGCTGACTCAGAGATAGAAGAGAGAGTAGACTTAACATAATTGATTATCAAAGTCATCACTGACAATGAGATAGCAACGCATTTATCAGGTACAACAGTGACTTTGATGATGACAGTGCGAAGCTGACTGCGTAGCTGATAGTTGACTCGCTGTTTATTATTCACATCTTGAAGAAAGATTCTTAAGCGAGTGAGCGAAGTAAAATTCTCTGAACAGACTGATAAAGTGTTTTGCAAGCAATTATTGATTTTATTCTGAAGATCATTCATCAGAATGCAATCATCATAATCGAGATAGTTGAATAGCTTCATAAAGTTGAAGTAGAAGACATTGAAAGACTTGTTTGCTTGTCTCAGAGCATTGTACTTGCAATGACACTTTCGATTTCTATTCAGTTCATCGTATATTTCTTTCAGATGCTCAAATAGCTCATAGATCGAGATGTAAGAATGCAAAGCGTCATGACAATGTTAAACAAAGATATGTTCAGCAGCATCATCTTCTAGTCTAGATATCACATAAACAATACAGATATTCTCATTATCGAAGTGATTGACATTTGTCTGAAGCTTGTCGTTCATCTTGATTCTTCAGCTATCTCATGTTGATTCATCTTCGTCGATGAATACAGATGAGTTTGAAAACTTGAAAGACTTGTGATGATCATTATCGAATAGAGTGAATGACTTACGTCAAGTATGATTCTCGATAGATTGACGAGATAGAGATTTCGTAGAAACTTGAGATTCAGTAGACTGATGAGATCGAGACTGATTCGCTGAACGCTGTTTCTTTTTTAGACTCAAGACTTTCTCTTGTAGTTCAATGATAGTCTCTTCTTAAGTGTCTATTGTTATTTGATTGATTTTTAGCTCATCAAGTTTCTTGATGTGATCGACTTGAACAACGATTCACTGCTCGTTGAGTTTCAAAGTCATGTTTCGTTGATCTCTTAGCTCGATCAGCATCTTGATGATCTCGTCTGACTGATCGATAGCTCATTAACGAAGTTGTTGACTCATGTTGATGTTTCATGAGATAGCGACATTCTGAGATCTCGCTGAAGCATTGAAAGAAATAAGAGAAACTCATTTACTAGCAGTGCTTCTAAGCAGATGAGCTGTTTGTGACTCAACTGATTCAGAGTCGCGTGTCATTGTGAGAAATTGAAGGTAAAGATAGGTAAATTTGAGTAAATTTGAGTAAATTTGAAGATGTGTTTTGATGAAAGTAATTCAAAGAATCTCTTACGAATTTTCTGAATGAACGAAGTAGATTATTTCGTATCATCTACATGTCGATAGCAGAGTAGTTGATTAGCATTTATCTACTGTTAGAGATCAGCATAGAGTGAGTCATATGAGTGTCATTTAACTAATAGATAAATGCTAAGAAAGAAAAGTATCTACAAAAAGAAACTCAATTCTTATATGTGTGTTTCTCAGCTCTGTGCTAGACTCGATTGAGTTGACGCTTTACACATATGATGCAAAGTTTCAATGACATCATCTCTAGATCAGGTTCTCGCTAGGCTTGATTAGAATGAAATCAGACAAAAACTAGACGAAGACTAGAATCGTAACATATATTGTTCAGAAAAGCAAGATGACTGAGCTACGCTTTTATCTGTAGTTGAGTTCATGTATCATCAGACGAAGCACTCTTCATTGAGCTGTAGTTTCTTTAAAGTCATGTATGATTACAAGTCAATCTTTGACATACACATTGAGAACAATGCTATGAAAGAAGAAGTGTCAGCAGCAAAAAAACATGTTGAAATGCTGCAAGATGTGCAAAACACGTTGATGCAATGATGATAAAACGTAATCAATGCTCAGACAAAGTACTATAATTGAAAACATAAGTTTAAGTTCTTTAATGTTGATGATTTGATCATGCTATCAGCAAAAAACCTGAAGCAGAAGAAGTCAAGCAAGAAGTTATTAAATAAGTTGATAGAACTCTTTCACATACAAAAATCAGTAGATAAGCAAACATATCATTTTAATCTTTCAATTATTTATAGAGTTCATTCTGTCTTTCATGTATTTCTCTTAGAGTCGTATAATTATAGACTAAATGATGACTTTATACTCGATTATCTTGTACTTAAGCTTATCAATGATGAGCAAGAATGAAAGATAGAAAAGATTTTATAGAAGTGAAAAAGAAAGAGAATTTTATATTATAAGATACAATGAAAAGAATTTTTTATTAAATATGATCAATGAATATTGAGCGAAGATATGAAAGATGTCTTGAAGCTTGTAAAAGCTTTTGAAATGAGGCTGAAATGTAAGCGAAAAGCATAATCACTCACTTTCAAGCATAAACTCATTATTAGAAAAGAAGAATCATTGTATTATGATAGTTTCACTCTTTAATGAGATGATCACATATGTAAATCAACAGACAGAAGAAAAAAGCGCAAAGATGTTCAAATGCGCTCGACAAGAAAGCGTAATCATCACGACACAACAAACATCATGCAATCATCACTTCATCAAACATTTTTCATATGAGACAAGATTGCAGATTTCTTCTTCTTTTTCATTGTCAGATTTACATTGAGATGCAAAGACAGAGATTCAAAAGACGACAAATTATGCTAAAATATATCAGAACAATTAGAAATGCTGACAAAACAATATATAATCAAGATTGAATGTATCACAAAGCGCTTTACATTCAAAATTTCTCTGACAATATCATTGATAATCATCATCTTTTTGAGAATGAGCTTTTGAATCTTTAAAGACTTAAGTTTGTAAATCTCTTCAAGACAATTCTTTACACAAGTTGTTGTTATCAATTTCTTGTAAAGAATTTTTTGATGAGCAGTAAATGTTTTCAGAGTGACATTCTTTTCTTTATTCTCAATTGCACTATCATGAATATTCTGCAGATGAAAGAATTCATTGACAGTTGAAATGCAGATGTCAAGAATCTAGACATTGAATCATGAGTGTTTAGCAGATGTATCAAATAAGTATATTCATTGCAATACAGAAACTTTCATTACTTGCATAGCAAACACACTTCTTGTACATTGTCTTTCTTTGAAAGATGATGTCACATCATAATACTTTATTCTCAATGTGTAAAACTTGAGCACACTTTATACAAATCACTTTATCTAGAGTTTTGAAATTAGCAATGCTTCTCTTGCTTATTCTCACAATTGACAGCTGAAAAGCATTAGTAATGACATCAAGAAGTGAAATAAGTGTTGAGATCATGTCTAGATCATTCAATCAAAGAAACTCAAGACTGATATGTATGTATTGCTCTTTAAAGATAGCTATAACAAGACATTAAGAATAGAGAAGAGAAAGAGTGCAAGCTCTTCTATAAATAATGGCTTGAGGCTGCGCTAGGCTCGATACAGATGTGATGTAATATGTCAGACGTGTTTGTCTAAAAGAATGATGAAAGAGATGAATGAAGAAAGTGCTGAACAACGAGAAGAAGTGCTGAGAATGACTCGAAGAATTCAATAGAAATGCGCTAGATTCAAACTAGACATAGCGTCATGACTTGCTTTAATCAAATTGATTAGAGTTAGATCTGAACTTTGATTGATTCAGACATGTTTGTAACAATAAGCGAATCTCATCATCATTCTTTAATTTTGCAAAGTCTGTGAGTTCAACAAAATTATCAACGAAGCATCAGCAATCATTTCTTCTTTCATTGTCTTTCGAATTTTCTCTTTAATAGCAAAGATGTACTTGAAAGTTTGAATAGTAAAAGTGATGAGCTTTCAATCAGAATTTGATGATGTTTGCATCATCATGAGTGATTCAGCATCAGCAACATCATGATTATCACATCTGATTAATGTCTTTTGAATAAACTTATGATACTGTTAGTTGCAGTAATAGTCGTGAAATCTCAAGTTGCAACATCACTTACTTTTGTAATGATCTTGACTTAAGCATCAGTCAACTTCATCATCTTATGACTCTTTTTGAACATCGTTGCGCGTTCATGATTCATGATCTAGATCTCTTACTCTTACTATACAGATATACTCAAAGTTTGTCAAAAGTAATCACATAATGATAAAAATATGATCATGATTGGAAAAAGATGAAATTGAAGAAAATGAGAAGTTGAGAAAAACTGAAAGAATGATAAACAAATCAACAATTATTATTCACTCTTGTTTACACTTTATCATCTTAACAACATCATTTACTTGAAAGATAAACAATGTTTATATACTATTTACACATCATCATTGCTGTCATCTACATCAACTACATATCACATATACTATCTACAATATCATCTATACACATTATAATTGAAGATAAATCATCATTCAATTAAAAGTTTCTCTTTTTCTTATTTTCTTACAAAGATTTGAAGATTTTTATCAAGAGTTTCTAGAGTGAATCAATGAGTGCACATCATCATTTATCATAGTAAACAAAGACATTAATTCTTGAAGTCAAGAATGAACTCACTTAGAAGAGAAAACAATTGTCATGATGAATTGACACATAGAGATTAAATCAAAGACTAGAGTCAGAAGCTAAATTGAAGATCAGATTTGAGTTAGCTCTGAAACTTTATAACTTTGTCAAGACATCGTTTAGACTACGTCATATCTTCAACTTAATATGTCATGAATTATGTCATGCTCAACTTGACAATGCTTGACAAACTTTCTATAGTCGATTGATTTTCTCAAGTTATCGAGAACTTCTTAATAATTAGCTCTATCATAAAATATACTCATTCTGTGTCTGCTTAGAATATCACATTGTCATATCACTCTTATAGACTTCGTTTATTCATCTAGTAGACTCAATCATTACAACAACGTTCTATTTAGAAAAAATCTACTGTGAATTTCTGAGAACATGCACACGAAATTACTACAAGAAGTGCATGATCAATCTTCAATCTTTCATCTCAACAATAAATGAATCATTGATTTAGTTCAGCGTTTCTACTATTGATCAGATCATCAAGCTACTATTCGATGATACATTTGAAACTGTCATGCTTATCAGCAAAGCAAAGTCTCTAGAAATAGCATCAATGAACTTCATCATTCTCTTTTGATTTCACAGAAACGCTGAAAAGATATAGTTATGAACTTCATCACTGAACTATTTCTGTCAGAAGACTATAACGTCATTTGCATAATCATATGTTGTCTCATCAAAGAACATCACTATGTTTTCTGTCATTGAGAAGATGATGACATCTCAGTTGAAGAAACGGTTTGAATCATGCTATGAAACGTCTATTGACTGCATGATTTATTCAATTCTATTGTTTTGAACAAAGACTTTCAATTCATATCGACTATGTGAAAAAGTCTTTGCAAGTGACTGAGAATCACAGCTAGTTTATTCACAGTCTATCATTCTAAGATCAATAATCAATCAAAACAAGTCAATCAAGACGTTGAATGCAAACTTAGAATCTACTGCAATTACATGCAGAACAACTGAGTCAAATGAACATCTATGATGAAATTCAGCGACAATTTCAATATCTTCTTGATCACTTCAATGATTTTCTTCTACTTCAATAAAGAATTTCATCTTCGAATGAGTTTCAATTCAGATATGACTGACTACGAAACAACTCATGAACGACTTGAAGTTAGAAAAGCAGATGATATTATCATTTAAATGAAAGAGTTACTAAGCTTCAATCATCAACAATTGAAAAAGACGAAGCTGATCATCAAAGTTCAGATCAATAAACATAAATGAGACATCACATATGAAGTAAATGACTGAGTTTGACTATCTTTTAAAAACGTCAAAACAACGAGACTTTGCAAAGATTTGAAAGATAAACAGCTAAATCTTTATCAAATCACTGTCAAAGTGAATATCTTCTATCATCTTCATTTATCAGTCAGCATAAAGCATCTGCATTTGATGTTCAGCTCGAAGCTACTGCAATTGTATTCAGAAGACTCTTTATCAGAACAGCATTCAGAATCATTTAAATTAATCACTATTAAAGACGATGAACATTGAAAGATAGATGATATATTGAATTTCAAACATTATCAATGTCATGATTCTAGTCTTGTCAGACTCAGTCTTCTAGTCTTGTCAGATTTATTCTCGCTTCGTCATCTTGACTAGTTTCTATTGAGTCTAGCGTCGACTGAGAAACACACATATGTAGTCAGCTTCTTTTCTGTAGCTATCTTTCTTTCTTAGCATTTATCTTCTAGTTAAATGACACTCATATGACTCGCTTTATGCTGATTTCTAACATTAGATAAATGCTC